>Ga0209066_10000274_pt1 | contig 78133 bp, 78 predicted proteins | sample All_14_2_FD_187198 | JGI IMG/M metagenome (GOLD analysis project Ga0209066, IMG submission 187198) | Freshwater microbial communities in response to fracking from Pennsylvania, USA - Allegheny Zone_MetaG_DW_15 (SPAdes) (version 2) ...
TGCCGGCGTTTCTCCGGCGGTCGTGGCAGGTCACAGCCTGGGCGAGTACGCCGCCCTCGCGTTCGCGGGTGTGTTCGACGACGAGACCGGCCTCGGACTGATCTGCGAACGATCACGGCTCATGGCTGACGCGGCGGCGGCGGCCGGAGGGACGATGGCTGCTGTCCTGGGGATGGATCCGGGCAGTGTCGCCAGCGCGATCGAAGGCATCTCCGGCGTCTGGGTCGCCAACGACAACGGTCCCGGCCAGGTCGTCATCTCCGGCACGCACGCCGGGATCGAGCACGCCCTACAAGCTCTCACCGCGGTTGGCGCGCGCCGGGTCGTACCGCTCTCCGTCGCCGGACCGTTCCATTCACCGCTCATGGCACCGGCGGCCGACGCCTTCAGCGCTGTGCTGGCGCAGGCGCCGTTCGCCGATGCGCGGGTGCCCGTCGTACAGAACACGGGTGCCGAGCCCGTCGTTGAGGCCGAGACGCTCCGGGCGCGGCTTTCCGCGCAGATCGTCTCGCCGGTCGGTTGGACCGCCACGCTCGAGGCGTTCGTGGCCGCTGGCGTGGATATCCAGGTCGAATGTGGTCCGGGCTCGGTGTTGACCGGCATTGTGAAGCGATACCCGGGACTCGAAGGGGTATCAGTCGAGACAGACGGCATCGAACGGGTTCGCGAGGTGATCGGCTGATGGAACGACTTGTAGCACGTGTGGCGCTGGTGACCGGCGCATCCCGCGGTATCGGCGCGGCGGTCGCCAAGCGGCTTGCCGCCGAGGGCGCCGTGGTGGCCATCAACTACGCCGGGCGTGCGGACGCCGCCGCTGAAGTCGTGTCGGCGATCGAATCGGCGGGCGGCACCGCCGCCGCGTTCCAGGCCGATGTCAGCGACCCGGCGGCCTGTGCCGCGCTCGTGGACGACGTGGTGGCACGCTTCGGCCGCATCGACGTCCTGGTCAACAACGCCGGCATCACCCGTGACGGCCTCCTCGTGCGCATGTCGGACGACGACTGGCGCGCGGTGCTCGATACCAACCTCTCAGGCGCGTTCTATCTCTCCCGAGCCGCAGGCAAGCTCATGATGAAGCAGCGCTCTGGCTCCATCATCAACATCTCGTCGGTCGTGGGCGTGATGGGGAACGCCGGGCAGGCCAACTACGCCGCCGCCAAGGCCGGACTCATCGGGCTCACCAAGAGCGTGGCCCGCGAACTCGCGGGGCGCGGCGTCCGCGCCAACGCGGTCGCGCCCGGGTTCATCGCCACCGACATGACCGACGCGCTACCCGTTGCGGCCCGCGACGCCGCCACGGCGTCGATCGCGATGGGCCGGCTCGGTTCACCTGAGGATATCGCCGCCACGGTGGCGTTCCTGGCGAGCGATGACGCGTCATACATCACCGGTCAGGTCATCGCCGTCGATGGCGGCATGACGTTCGCATAGCCGGACCAACGCAACTGCGCTGGAAGGAGGTGTTTCGTATGGAGCATGAGGAGATCTTCGCAAAGGTGAAGGAGGTCATCGTCGACCAGCTGTCCGTCGATGAGGACGATGTCACCTCCGAGGCGTCGTTCTTCGACGACCTGGGCGCCGACTCGCTCGACATCGTCGAGCTCGTGATGGCGCTTGAGGATTCGTTCGGCGTGTCCATTCCGGATGAAGAGGCCGAGTCGATCAAGACCGTCGGCGATGCGGTCGAGTACATCGCCGCGAACCAGGACTAGCGCGGCCACTCAGGCCGCTTGGCGGCGGCACCATCCTTCCCGGGTGGTGCCGCCATCGCACCCTCAAGGAGGCACCGTGGAAATGCCCACGCTCACCATAGGTTCGCGCACGGCGCGGCTTCCGATCGTGCAGGGCGGGATGGCTGTGCGCATCTCCCTCTCGCCGCTTGCGTCCGCCGTTGCACAGGCCGGTGGCGTGGGCCTGATCGCCGGTTCCGGGCTCAGCGTCGACGAACTCGCCGCCGAGGTCCGCGCCGCCCGGGCGGCCACTGACGGCGTGGTCGGGGTGAACATCATGGTCGCGGTCCGGGCGTTCAAGGAGCTCGTGCACACCGCGATCGACAACGGCGTCGACCTGCTGGTAGCCGGCGCCGGCTTCTCGCGCGACATGTTCGGGTGGTGCAAGGACGGCGGCGTGGAGTGCGTGCCCATCGTCGGCTCCGCCCGGGTCGCCCGGCTTGCCGAGAAGTTCGGCGCGTCGGCCGTGGTCGTCGAGGGTTGCGACGCCGGAGGGCATCTCGGCACCGACCGGCATGTGGACGACCTGCTTCCCGAGATCCTCGAGGCCGTGGACATCCCCGTGATCGCGGCCGGAGGCATCGCCGACGGATCGGACATCAAGCGCATGCTCGATGCGGGCGCCGCGGGCGTCCAGATGGGGTCGCGGTTCGTGGCCACGCAGGAGTGCTCGGCTTCCGACGCTTTCAAGCAGATGTACCTCGACGCGACGGATCAGGACATCGTGCTCACCAAGAGCCCGGTCGGTCTGCCCGGTCGAGCGATCGTCAACCCGCTCACCGAGCGGCTCGCCGTGGGTGACTATCCGCGTATCGAGCGCTGCAAGTCATGCCTCAAGGAGTGCGGCAAGGAATACTGCATCATGGACGCCCTCGAGCGCTCGCAGCGCGGGGACGTCACCGCCGGCCTCGTGTTCGCCGGCACCTCGGCTGCACGGGTACATGACATTCCAACGGTACAGGTCTTGATGGACCGCCTCGTCGCCGAGTGGCGCGCGGCGAGCGGGGAGGAGTCATAGTGGACAGACGCATCGTAGTGACCGGTCTTGGCGCGGTCTCGCCTGTCGGCGTCGGCCCCGACGCCATCTGGGACTCGATCAGCAACGGGCGCAGTGGCGTGGGGCCGATCACGTTGTTCGACGCCTCGGCATACCCCACGACGTTCGCGGCGTGTGTCGATGACTGGGACCCGTCGCTGTGGATCGAACCCAAGGAGGCGCGCCGGATGGCGCGGTTCCAGCAGTTCGCGCTCGCGTCGGCGCTCATGGCGGTCGAGGACGCGGGCCTCGTCGTCGACGAGTCCAACGCCGAACGGGTAGGCGTCATCGTCGGCTCCGGCATCGGCGGCCTCAGCACGATGGAAGAGCAGAAGGAAGTGCTCGACGCGAAGGGGCCTGGCCGGGTCAGCCCGTTCCTCGTCCCGATGATGATCGTGGACCTCGCGGCGGGCCACATCTCGATCCGGCTCGGCGCCAAGGGCATCAACTACTCGCCGGTCTCGGCCTGCGCCACCGGGAACCACTCTATCGGCGAAGCGGGGGAGGCCATCCGCCGCGGCGACGCCGACGTGATCATCGCCGGTGGATTCGACTGCGGTGTGACGCCGCTCGGACTTGCCGGCTTCTCTGCCGCTCGCTCGCTCTCCACGCGCAACGACGATCCGCTCGCGGCCTCGCGTCCCTTCGACGCGGACCGGGACGGCTTCGTCATGGGCGAGGGGGGCGGCGTACTCGTGCTCGAGGAGCTCGAGCATGCGCGCTCCCGTGGCGCCCGCATCTACGGCGAGCTCGCGGGATATGGCGCCTCGGCCGACGCGTATCACCTGACCGCGCCAGACCCTACCGGCGACGGGGCCCGGCGCGCGATGCTCCAGGCACTCTCACGCGCGCGGCTCGACCCTTCGGCGATCGACTACATCAACGCCCACGGCACCTCGACCGGCCTGGGTGACGCCGCCGAGACCGGCGCGATCAAGCACGTGTTCGGCGTCCACGTTCCGCCGGTCTCCTCCACCAAGTCGATGACCGGCCACCTGCTCGGTGGCGCGGGCGCGCTCGAGGCGGTCATCTGTCTGCGCGCGATGCACCACGGCGTGCTGCCACCCACCATCAACTACACCACACCCGACCCCGCATGCGACCTCGACTACGTGCCGAACGAGGCTCGTCCAGCGCGGATCCGTGCGCTCATGAGCAACTCGTTCGGATTCGGCGGTCACAACGCCACGCTCCTGTTCGCGGCGTACGAGGGCTGACGCATGTGCGGCACACGGGCATCCGGCGACGATCCGGCCACCCTGGCCGAGGAGGTCCTCGGCTACCGGTTCACCGATCCGTCGCTCTTGGAGGCGGCCCTCACACACCCGTCCTACGCGGCGGAGCACCCCGCCGCCCGGGCGTACGATCGTCTCGAGTTTCTCGGCGACGCGGTCCTCGGCTTCATCGTCGCCGACGAGGTGTTCCGCGCGTTCCCCGCGGAGCCCGAGGGCGATCTGACCAGGCGCAAGCACTCCATCGTCTCCGGCACGTCGCTCTCGGCCATGGCGAGTGCGCTCGGCATCGAGGACCTGCTGCTGCTCGGCCGTGGAGCCGAGGCAGGTGGCGAACGCACGAGACCGTCCGTGCTTGAGAACGCGCTGGAGGCGCTCGTCGGCGCCGTGTACCTCGATGGCGGTCTGGACGCGGCGCGTGACTTCGTCGCCCACGTGCGCGCCGCGGCGCCTGATCCGCGCAGCAGTGCCGCCGGAGATGTGAAGTCGCTCCTCCAGCAGCACACGCAGGCGACGCTCGGCACGCTTCCCACCTACGTGATCGTCGCGGCCCGCGGACCGGCTCACGCACGCATGTTCACAGCCGAGGTCCGCGTGCAGGACCAGCTCGTGGGAACAGGTGAGGGTGCGTCGAAGCAGGCAGCCGAGAAGGCAGCCGCGGCGGCCGCACTCGAAGCGCTGACCGGGGACTCCACAGACGTCTGAGTGGGGCTCTCCCTGTGATAGGATACGGAACGTCCGGCGCGGGTCAGGCCCGGCATACCGTTCGTACTCTCCTGCTGAATGGGCTGTCACTTGTACCTGAAGTCACTCACCCTCAAAGGGTTCAAGTCCTTCGCCGACAAGAGCCGCCTCGGCCTCGAGCCTGGCGTGACGGTCGTCGTTGGACCAAACGGTTCCGGCAAATCCAACATCTCCGACGCCGTGCTCTGGGTGCTCGGCGAGCAGTCCGCCAAGACGCTGCGCGGCAATTCGATGGAAGACGTCGTGTTCGCCGGTTCGTCAGCGAGGCAGGCCGTGGGTGTCGCCGAGGTCGACCTCGTGCTCGACAACCGTGATGGAACGCTGCCGCTCGAGTTCAGCGAGGTCACCATCACCCGCCGCATGTTCCGCAACGGCGAGAGCGAGTACCTCATCAACCAGTCGCCCGCCCGCCTCCTCGACATCCAGGAGCTGCTGCACGACACCGGTCTCGGCCGCGACACCCACTCGATCATCAGCCAGGGACGGCTCGACGAGATCCTCAACTCGAAGCCCGAAGAACGTCGTGCGTTGATCGAGGACGCCGCCGGCGTGCTCAAGCACAAGAAGCGCAAGGACCGGGCGGTGCGCAAGCTCACCGCCATGGATGTCCACCTGGACCGCATCCGTGACGTCCTGATCGAGATCGACAGACAGCTCAAGCCGCTGCAGCGCCAGGCCGACAAAGCCAAGCAGTACCGGGAGATCGAGGCGGAGCTCCGCGAGCTCGAAGCCTCACTGGCCGTCGCCGACCTGCGCACGCTTCAGGAGCAGTGGGACGCGCTGGAGCGCCGCGAGCGCGAGCATGACGCGGAGGTCGACCTCGCGCGGTACCGCCTCGCCGAGAAGGAGCGCGAGCTCGCGACCTTCCAGTCGCTCCTCGAAGAGAAGGGCCTCTTCGTCGGCGACCTGTCCGAGCAGCGTCGCAGGCTGCAGTCCGTGCTCGAGCGCACCAACTCCGGTCTCCTGCTCCTCGAGGAGAAGGGCAAGAACCTTGTCGAGCGGCTGTCCGAACTCAGGCAGAAGTTCCATCAGAGCGGCACGCGCCTTGAGTCGCGCACACGCGAACTCGAGCAGATCGCCGAGGAGCGCGCCGTCACCGAGGCCAAGCTGCAAGCGCTCTACACGCAGCTGAGCGAGCTCCGCAAGGAGTCCGAGACCGCTCGCAAGGACCGTCTCGCCGCCGATGAGAGCCTCACCCGGGTGATGACCGAGAGCCGCCGTGCCCGCAAAGACGTGGACGACGCGCGACTCGAACTCGCCGACATCCAGCAGGCGCTCTCGGGCTTCGCACTCGAGTTGGAGATCCTTGCCGATCGCGCCACCGCGGTACGAGACGGCCGATCCGCGCTCATGCAGACGCTTTCGGCGCGTCGCAACCGCCTCGACCATCTCACCACCAGGATCGAGCGCACGCGCAAAGAGGCCGACCTCGCTTCAGGAGAGGTGGACAAGCACGTCCGCCTGAACGAGTCGAAACGCGCCACCCTCGACAGACTCCGCAACGAGATATCCGAGGTGCGCGCCGAGATCCGGGCGCTCGAGGAGGTCGACCGCGCATTCGAGGCCGCCTCGCCCGCACTTGCCACGCTCCTCGCCCGTGAGGAGAGACTCCCGGGGGTCATCGGCCCGGTCACCGACCAGATCACGGTCCCGAAGGAGTTCGAGCGCGTCGTGGAGCGCGTGCTCGGCGGCGACGTCTTCTGTGTCCTGGTGAAGCGCAAGGACGACCTCGTTCCCACCGTCGCACTCCTTGAGGAGGACGGTGCCGCCGACTTCTCATTGCTGGCCGTCGACGGCGTGGTGACCCATGACCTGCCCGCCGACGGTCCCGGCGTGCGTCTGCTCGACGTCATCCAGTGTGCATCCGACATCCGCCCGGGTCTCGCAGCGCTCATCGGCGACGTGCGCGTCGTGGAGTCGCTCAGAGACGCCATCTCCGATGCTGGTGGCCCCTGGCGCCTGGTCACCCGCGAGGGTCACATGGCGTGGGCGGGCGGCCGCGTGCGCGTGGGCCCGAACCTCGAGGAGGACGCCGGCGTCCTCACCCGCAAGCGCACGATCGTGGATCTGCGCGACAGGTACGCGTCGCTCGACTCCGAGGTGGGAGAGGCCGAGGCCTCCCTTGTCGCCGCCGGAGAAGCGCTCGCCGCCGCACAGCAAGACGCACTCGGCCTGTCACAGGAGCTCGCAACGCTCACCGGCGAGGAAGCATCGCTGCGTGAGGAGGTCGGTCGCCTCGAGCAGAGCGTCACCGACTCCGACACCGAGGCCGCGTCCATCGACCTGCGCATACGGCAGATCGAAGAGCGTACCTCCAAGGACAAGCCGGCGCAGCGGGCCCTGAACGACCGGATCGAACACGGGCTGCGCACTATCGAGGAGCTCGAGGACGCCACCGTGGCCATGAGGGAGGACCGGGACACCCGCTTCCGCGAGGAATCCGAGGTCACCAGCCGCCTGGGCGGATGCCAGGTCGAGATCGCCGCAGTCTCCGAGCGTGAGGTCCATCTCAAGCGGCGCCAGGCGTCGCTCAACTCGGAGCTTCGTGAACTCGAGTACACGGTGACCCACTCCGGAGAGACCGCCGAGGCGCTTGAGTCGCTCCGCGCCCGCGTGGAGCCCCTACACGAGCTCTACCAGGTGCTGCTGGAGCGGGGAGAGCACTGGGCCGACAAGCTCCGTGACCGCGCGCGGTTCGAGCAGGCCGACAGCGAGTCCCTTCGGCAGACCATCCACGACGGCCAGGACGCCGTGCGTGGCGCACAGGCCGCCGTGCAAGCCGCTCTCGACGTCATGTCCGATGTGCGTGTCGAGAAGGCCGCCCTGGAGGTCCAGGTGACGGGTGCCGTCCGGCGCATCGTGGAGGAACTCGGCATGCCGATCGAGCGCGCCCTCGAGATGCCGCCGATCGAGGATCGCGACGGTGCCGGGGATCGCGCGATGCGTCTCCGGAGACGCATCGCGAACCTCGGACCGGTCAACCCGGTCGCGGTGGAGGAGTTCGCGGGGCTGCAGCATCGCCGCGACTTCATGCAGCGTCAACTCGACGACCTGCTCGCGAGCCGCCATGCGCTGCAGAAAGTCATCGGCGCCATAGACCGAAAGGTCCGTGACCGGTTCCTCGACACCTTCGAGCGCGTGGACGGGCACTTCCAGGAGATCTTCAGCGTGCTGTTCCCGGGAGGTCACGCCTCACTCGCGCTGACCGATCCCGACGACCCGGAGACCACTGGTGTGGAGGTCGTCGCACAGCCCCGGGGCAAGCGGCTCCAGAAGATGAGCCTGCTCTCGGGCGGCGAGAAGTCGCTCACCGCGCTCGCGCTCCTGTTCGCTGTCTACCGCACCCGTCCGTGCCCCTTCTACATCCTCGACGAGGTGGAGGCGGCGCTCGACGACACCAACCTCCGCCGGTTCATCGCGTTCGTGGACAGCATGCGGCACTTCACGCAGTTCATCGTGGTCACTCACCAGAGGCGCACGATGGAGATGGCCGATGTGCTCTACGGCGTTTCCATGCAGGCCGACGGTGTGAGCAAGGTCGTCAGCCAGAAGCTCGATCGGGCAATCGCGACGGAGAGCGCGTCATGAGCCCGACACCGTGGTTCAAGCGCATCAGCGACGGGCTCACCCGTACGCGCGAGCAGCTCGGCGGGCATCTGAACGTCCTGCTCCGGCGCGGACCGCAGCTCGACGATGAGTTCTGGGACGGACTCGAAGAAGCCCTGATCCTGGCGGACATGGGTGGGCTCGCCGCGTCCGAGATGGTCGAGCGGTTGCAGAAGACCGCCACACGGGAGGCACTGCCCGACGCGCACGCCGTCGTGACACGCCTCGTTGACGAGATCGCCGCCGAGGTCGACCTGGATGTGCAGGACCCCTTCGCCTCTGGCCCGGCGTGCATACTCATGGTCGGTGTCAACGGTACCGGAAAGACCACCAGCGTCGGCAAGCTCGCCAGCGCGGCCGCGGCCGATGGCCGCCGGGTCGTGATCGGATCGGCGGACACCTTCCGGGCAGCCGCGATCGAGCAGCTGCGGGTATGGGGCGAGCGAGCCGGGGTACCGGTCGTCGAGCGGGCTCACGGCGCCGATCCCGCAGCCGTCGTGTACGACACCATCGCCGAGGCGCGCGCACGCGACGCCGACCTCATCATCGTCGACACAGCGGGTCGGCTGCACACATCGCCCGACCTCATGGCCGAACTCCAGAAGGTCAAGCGGGTCGCCGAGCGCGAGAGTCCGTTCCCCGTGCGCTCGGTGCTCGTCATCGACGCCACCACCGGTCAGAACGGCATCGTCCAGGCACGTGAGTTCCACCGTGCGCTCGATCTCGACGCGGTCATCCTCACCAAGCTCGACGGCACCGCCAAGGGCGGGATCGTGGTCGCTGTGGTCCGCGAGCTCGGGCTCCCTGTGATCCGCGTCGGCGTCGGCGAGGGCATCGATGACCTTGAGCCGTTCGATCCGCGTGACTTCGCCGGGGCGCTCGTCGGCGACATCTCTTGATGTCGCGGTGAGCCGATCCGGCCTCATCGTCTGGCGCGAGTCCGACCGCCGGGTGCTCGTCGTGGCGGCGGCGCTTGCCATCGTGCTCGGCGTTGTGGTGAGCGCGCTGTGGATCGTCTTCGGCACGGCGAGGGTCAACGGCATGTCGATGAAACCCGCTCTGCTCGATCAGGACCTTGTGCTGATCACACGCGGTTACGATGAGCCCGCGCGCGGTGACATCGTCTCGGCCACCGTACCCGATGAGCATGGACGCCCTGTGGGCATTCTCAAGCGCGTGGTGGGGCTCCCCGGTGACACCGTCGACGTTCACGGCGATTCCGTGGCGGTGAACGGCGTCCCCGTGCCCCCGCCCACGGGCGAGGCGCGGACGTACGGTCCTCGTTTCCCGCAGGTGGTCGTACCTGACGGTCACGTCTACCTGCTCGGTGACAACAGGTTCCGCTCGTACGACAGCCGCATCCTCGGCCCCGTCCCGCAGGCCGCCGTACGGGGACGCGTCGCTGCTATCGTCCTGCCGTTCTCCCGCTTCAGTATCATTGACTGAGATCGTCCGCTATCGCAGGGCCACCGACCCACGGAGGTAGAGCACGTGTTCGAGAACCTTACAGACCGGCTTCAGTCGGTCTTCAGCAAGCTGACCGGACGCGGCGTCCTCTCGGAAGCCGATGTCGACGCCGCCATGCGCGAGGTCCGTATGGCCCTCCTTGAAGCGGACGTCGACTTCAAGACGGTCAAGACGTTCGTCGCCGCTGTCCGCGAGCGCTCCGTGGGACAGGACGTCCTGAAGAGCCTTACTCCCGGACAGATGGTGGTGAAGATCGTCCTCGAGGAACTCACGGCCCTGATGGGAGGCACCGAGTCCCGGCTCGTGCTCTCGGGCCGTATACCCGCTGTCGTCATGCTCGTCGGCCTGCAGGGATCGGGCAAGACCACGGCGTCAGCGAAGCTTGCGCGCCTTCTCCAGCAGCAGGGGAGAAGTCCGTTGCTCGTGGCCTGTGACGTGTACCGTCCCGCGGCAGCCGACCAGCTCGAAGCGCTCGGCGCACAACTCGGCGTGCCCGTATACCGCGAGGACGGGGGAGACCCGGTCGAGATCGCCCGGGAAGGCGTGAAACAGGCTGTCGCCACCATGCGCGACCTCGTGATCGTCGACACCGCCGGCCGGCTGCACATCGATGAGGCGATGATGGCCGAGGCCGCCGCCATCCGCGACGCCGTGCGTCCCGACCAGGTGCTCATGGTCGTCGACGCCATGACCGGCCAGGACGCCGTGAACGCGGCAAAGGCGTTCGCCGAGCGTGTCGACTTCGATGGCGTCATCGTGACCAAGCTCGATGGAGACGCCCGCGGTGGTGCTGCGCTGTCCGTGCGCTCGGTCACCGGACGCCCGATCAAGTTCGTTGGCGTCGGGGAGAAGCTCGATGCCCTGGAGCCCTTCCATCCCGAGCGTATGGCCAAGCGTATCCTCGGCATGGGCGACGTCGTGTCGCTGATCGAGAAGGCGCAAAGCACGATCGACGCGGACACCGCCGAGCAACTCGAAGCACGCCTGCGCGAAGGGCGGTTCACCCTCGACGACTTCCTCGCACAGCTGCAGCAGGTCCGCAACATGGGGTCGCTCGCGGACCTCATGAAGATGATTCCGGGCGCCAACAAGCTGCCTGCCGACGCACAGGTGGACGAGGGCGCGCTCGCGCGTACGGAGGCCATCATCAGGTCGATGACCCCACGAGAACGCGACAAGCCGTCACTCATCAACGGTTCCCGCAGGGAGCGCATCGCGCTTGGTGCGGGGGTGTCCGTGTACGACGTCAACCAGATGCTCAAACAGTTCGCCCAGGCACAGAAGATGATCAAGCAGATGCAGGTGGCGGAGCGGCAGGGCAAGAAGGGGCGCCGGAGAGGCGGGTTCTTCCCGGGGATGCCGGGTGGTTTCTGACCGCGAGGCGCTCCGCAATGTCCTTTTGACCGGCGCAGGCACATCTCGTATCATTAGTCGCTGCTTTTGCTCACGAGTGGCCCGACTGGGGCCACCTACACGGAGGTGAAGGTTTTGGCAGTCAAGATCCGCCTTGCACGCGCAGGCGCGAAGAAGGCCCCGTTCTACCGCGTCGTTGCGGCGGACTCCCGCGCGCCGCGTGATGGCCGCTTCATCGAGATCCTCGGCAGGTACAACCCCCGCACCGACCCCTCGACCATCGAGCTCGATGTCGAGAAGATCGATGCGTGGATCGCCAAGGGCGCCACGCCCAGCGAGACGGTCGCCAAGCTGATCGCCATCGCGAAGAACCCCGAGGCCCAGGCTCCGGTCAAGTCAGAGTCGCTCTCCAAGAAGGCCCAGGCCAAGGCTGAGGCTGAGGCCAAGGCCGCCGCTGAAGCCGCCGCCAAGGCCGCCGAAGAGGCTGCTGCGCCGGTTGAAGAGGAAGCCGCTCCTGCAGACGAGGCCGCTGAAGCCGACTCGTCTGAGGCAGCAGAGTAGCGATGACCTCCAACGCTGACGTCAGCGCTCTCGTGACATACGTCGTCACCTCCGTGGTGGAGAACCCCGACGACGTCCGGATCGACAGCCACGATGACAACGGCGTCACGATCTACGAGGTCACGGTGCACCCCGACGATATCGGCAAGGTCATCGGCCGGCAGGGACGGGTGATCAAGGCCCTCCGGGTCCTCGCCCGCGCCGCCGCCTCGATCAACGGCGCTGACGCGACGGTCGAAGTCATCGGCTGATCCATGGCGACCCCGTACCGCAGGGTCGGCCGGATCCAGAAGCCCCATGGAACCAAAGGGGAGGTCGTCGTCGTTCCTGACGGCGGCCTCTCGTTCGTGCAGTTCCGTGACCTTCTCGTGTGGGTCGTCCCGCCGCCCCTGCATGCAACGCCGTATCGCGTGACCGACGCCCGGTCAGGACCCAAGGGCGTGGTGCTCACGCTTGAGGGCGTCTCCGAGGCTGCCGCGGCGCACGGGCTCGTGGGGCGCTGGCTTCTCGCGAGCGCTGAGGATCTTCCTCCGGTCCCCGAGGAGGATCCGGACATCCTCGGGTATGGCGTCGTCGATGCTATCCGCGGCCATCTCGGTGTGATCACCGATGTGATTGTCACCGGTGCGAACGACGTGTTCGTCGTCGATGAGGGGCCCTTCGGCCAGGTCCTGTTGCCCGTGATCGCTGACGTCGTCCGCGACGTCGACCACGATGCCCGCACAGTCTCCGTCACGCTGCTCGACGGACTGCTCGACGAGGAGTAGCCCTGTGAGGATCGACATCATATCGGTGCTGCCCGAGATGCTCACGGCCACCCTCGACGCATCGATCCTGGGGCGTGCGCAGGCGCGCGGTATCATCGATGTGGTCGTGCACGACCTTCGCGACTGGACCACCGATCGCCATCGCACGACCGACGACTATCCGTTCGGCGGGGGCCCAGGCATGGTCATGAAGCCCGAGCCGGTCTACCGGGCTCTCGATGCTATCAGCGATATGCACCCGGATGCGCCCACGGTCGTCGTCATGTCGCCGCAGGGCCGTCGGCTCGACCAGGCGTTGGTGCGCGACCTGGCTGCCCGAAGCCGCCTGGTGGTCCTCTGTGGACGCTACGAGGGGTTCGACGAGCGCATCCTCGACCGCGCGGACCTCGAGGTCTCCATCGGCGACTATGTGCTCACCGGCGGCGAACTCCCCGCGCTCGTCCTCGTCGATGCGGTGGCACGGCTGCAGGAGGGTGCGCTGGGTTGCACCGATTCGGCAACGGATGAGTCGTTCGCCGAGGGCCTGCTGGAGTATCCTCAGTACACGCGCCCAGCGGTGTTCGAAGACAAACAGGTCCCTGAGGTCCTTGTAAGCGGGGACCACGCCAAGATCGCCGCGTGGCGTCGCAGGCAGTCGGTGCGGCGCACCGCCGAGCGCAGGCCGGACCTGCTGGAGCACGCACCGCTGACAGACGAAGAACGCGAGTTCGCACGACGCATCGCCGAAGGGGAGACGACGTACGGTGACTGACCCAGAACACATCGAGCAGATCGAGCCAGTGGGGCACGGTGACGAGCACCCGCCCGGTCCGGACTTCGTCACCACCCCTGCCACCTACGGGCGGGACGACGACCGTCCGATCTCGTTCGTGCGCTGGTTCGCGGAACTGCTGCTCATGGTCGCGCTTGCCTTCGCACTCGCCGCCGCCATCCGGACCTGGGTGGTGCAGCCGTACGTGATCCCGAGTGGATCGATGATCCCCACGATCGAGCTGCAGGACCGGGTCATCGCCAACAAGTTCGTCTACCGCTTCACCGAACCCGAGCGCGGGGACATCGTCGTACTCGACGATCCCACCGGCTCTGTGGACACGCTCATCAAGCGGGTCGTCGGTCTGGGCGGGGAGACGGTCGACATCCTGGATGGCAAGGTGTTGATCGACGGAGAGGTCCTCGATGAGCCGTATACGCACGGCCTCCCGACCGAACCCATGACACTCGAGATGCCGTACGAGATCCCCGATGGGTCGGTGTGGTTGATGGGCGACTACCGCACCAACAGTGCCGATTCGCGCGTGTTCGGAGCGGTCCCGCTCTCCGAGATCAGGGGCCGCGCCATCTTCCGATTCTGGCCGATCGACCGTATCGGCGCGATGGAGTAGGGCACCCCATCGTCACACATGGTCATGGGGCTGTGCTATGATGCGCCCGCCCGAAAGGTTCTTCGCGGCTATCGTTGCCTGAGCCAGACGGCTTCGTTATACTGTGCACTCGTGCCTCGGGGCACCTGATAGATCACACCACAGACTGAACAGGAACGTGTCTCATGGACAAGATCCGCGCTATCGAGCAGCAGCAGCTGCGTGACGACCTGCCTGAGTTCGGGGTCGGTGACACCGTCAAGGTCATGTACAAGGTCGTCGAGGGCACCCGCGAGCGTGTCCAGCCCTTCCAGGGCATAGTCATCCGCCGCCACGGCGCTGGCAACCGCGAGACCTTCACGGTTCGCAAGCTGTCCTTCGCGGTCGGCGTCGAGCGCACGTTCCCCGTGCACTCGCCCAAGATCGTCGGCCTCGAGGTCGTCTCGCGCGGCAAGGTCCGCCGGTCCAAGCTGTACTACCTGCGCGACAAGGTCGGCAAGGCCGCTCGCGTCAAGGAGCTGCGCCACTAGTCTGGCGATTTCGCACGCAAGAGGCCCCGGCACTCCACCGGGGCCTCTTGCTTTTCGGGCTACACTACACCCATGCACACACGATCGATCACAGAGATCACCGCACTGCTCGCCTCGGCCGATGCATCAGGGCTCGCGCAGCTGTGCGATCGACTACGTGATGACACCCGGCTAGGCGTGCAACGCGCGGTCCAGCGGGCCACGAAGAGGCTCGAGGCCGAGGCTGCGGAACGCAAGCGCCTGCACGCGCTCGCGGAGCGCGAATGCGCGTTGTTCGACGCAGGAGCCGTGATCGTCGCAGGGGTCGACGAAGTCGGGCGGGGGGCGTTGGCAGGTCCGGTCACCGCGTGCGCATGTGTCTTCGAGCGCCACGTCAGCATCCCTGGCCTCAACGACTCCAAGAAGCTCCCACCGCAGGTCCGGACGCGTCTCGATATCGAGATCCGCAGCGTCGCACGCGACGTGTCCGTGGCCCACGTGGACGCCCGGTCCATAGACACGCTCGGCATCACCGAGGCCACCCGACACGCGATGCTGCAGGCGCTCGCGGGTCTCCACACGCCGCCCGACCATGTGCTCGTGGACGGACTCCCTGTGCCCCTGGGATTCCCCACCACCGCCGTAGTGTCCGGCGATGCCACCGTGCGGGCGATCAGCGCCGCGTCGATCGTGGCCAAGGTCGCACGTGATCGGTTGATGACTGAGCTGGATGACCAGTATCCCGGCTACGGCCTGTCCGGCAACAAGGGGTACGGCAGCGCCGACCACATCGAGGCCATCCGTACACGTGGTCCGTCTCCGGTGCACAGGTTGTCATTCGCCCCGTGCGCGACCGGCACGCTGTTCTAGTCACCTCTCCCAGCACACGCGGCGCTTACTTCCCGGTTGGACTTCGGTGGGGTCGGGTTATCCATCGCATGGCAGGCTCTTTCCAACGAAAGGAGCCACCCATGCCAGCTACCGACATCGGACACAGGGGAGAGGAAGCCGCGGCGACCTATCTCGAACGCCAGGGGATGACGATCATAGATCGCAACTGGCGGCACGACCGCGGCGAGATCGACATCGTCGCACTCGACGGCGACGAGCTCGTCATCTGCGAGGTCAAGACCCGCGCTTCGACCTCCGCCGGACAACCCGAAGAGGCGGTCTCACCTGCCAAGCAGCGGCGCCTCGTGCGCCTTGCCGAGGCTTACCTGGCGGCCGCGGGCAGCCAGGAGGTCCAACTGCGGTTCGATGTCATCTCGATCCTGGTGCTCAACGATGACCGGGCGCTTCTCCGGCATCACCGTGCCGCGTTCATAGGCTCCTGACCATCATGCAGGCAGCCGTCACCACAGCCACGCTGCATGGAGTCGACGCCGTCCGCGTCGAAGTCCAGGCCGACGTCTCACCCGGGCTCCCGGTCTTCGGCATCGTCGGGCTTCCGGACATCGCGGTGCAGGAGGCACGCGACCGCGTCAGAGCCGCGCTCCGCACGGCGGGATTCGAGTTCCCCGGTTCGCGCGTGATCGTGAATCTGGCGCCCGCGCCACTTCGGAAGCATGGCACCGGGTTCGATCTTCCGATCGCTCTCGCCGTGCTCTGCGCCACCGGGCAACTGCCCACGCACGCGTTCGACTGCGTCGCCGCCGTCGGCGAACTCGGACTTGACGCCACCGTGCGAGAGGTCCCCGGGATGCTCGCACACGCGATCGGCGCGGTCACCCGGGGCGACGCGCTCTTGGGACCCGCTGGTGCTCATGATGTGGTCTCCGCGGTCCCCGGGCTCAGTTTCCGCGGGCTCGCGCACCTGGCTGCTCTCAGACAGGGGCTCCCTGCGGTTCGTGACGTCACCGAGACCTCCAGCCCTCAGGCGTTCGGGGCGCAGGTCAGGCTCGAGGAGATCGCGGGCCATGAGATCGCGAAGCGGTGTCTGATCGTCGCGGCAGCCGGCGGTCATCATGTGCTGCTGACGGGGCCTCCCGGCTCCGGGAAGACCATGCTCGCGCGAGCGCTTGCCGGCCTACTGCCGCCGCTGGACGAGAGGGAACGGCTCGAATCGGCCCTGATCCACTCGGTCGCCGGCCTCGATCCACGCCCGTGCATCGAGGGACGACGCCCGTTCCGCGCGCCGCATCACTCGTGCACCGTTGCCGGGCTCGTCGGCGGGGGGACGCCACCCCGGCCCGGTGAGATCAGCCTCGCGCACAACGGCGTCCTGTTCCTCGACGAGCTCCCCGAGTTCCCCCCGGCGGCGCTTCAGGCTCTGCGTCAACCGGTCGAAGAGGGGGTCGTCACGCTCGTCCGCGCGAACGGAGCGGTGCGATACCCCGGGCATGTGACCCTTGTCTCGGCGATGAACCCGTGTCCTTGCGGCTACGCAGGTGATCCACACCGTCGGTGTACGTGCGCGACAGGCACCGTCACACGCTACCAATCGCGCATCGGCGGCCCGCTGTTCGACCGGATGGACATGACGATACGCGTCGACCGCATCGACCCCGATCTGTTGCTCCTCGATGGTCCGCCTACGGGGCTCACCACAGAAGCGGCACGATCGATGGTGTCTGACGCTCTGGCGTTCGCTGCGGACGGCAGGGCTCAGGGGCTCCGCAGCACGCTCTCGCCGGACGGCCGTGCGGAACTGCAGGGAGCGGCTCGCTCGGCCCGGATGTCCGGACGCGCGGTCACCAGACTGCTCAGGGTGGCGCGCACCCTCGCCGACCTGGAGCGCTCCACGCGGATCCACGACGTGCATGTGGCCGAAGCGCTCGCGTATCGATCCTGGGGCCCCCATGAGTGACCAGCGCTTCATCCTCGAACCCGGTCAGCCGGGCTACCCACCCCAGCTCATCGCCACTCCGGAGCCTCCGAAGCGGCTGTACGGCATCGGTGATCCAGGCCTCATCTCACCCGGGCTCGCGATCGTCGGTGCTCGAAAGGCCACGCCGTATGGCCTCCGCGCCACCCGGCTCTTCGCTTCCTGGTCAGCGGGAGCCGGGCTTGCGGTGATCTCAGGTGCCGCGATCGGATGCGATGGGGAAGCGCATCGCGCCGCCATCGATGCCGGGGGAGTCACCATCGCCGTTCTTGGCTGTGGTGCCGACGTAGACTACCCGAGGCGGTCAGCCGATATGTTGGCGCACATGAGGTCACACGCTGTCGTGCTCTCCGAGCTCCCGTTCGGGACGCCGCCAGCGCGGTGGGCCTTCGTTCGGCGCAACCGGATCATCGCGGGGCTCGCGCGCGCGCTGCTCGTGGTCGAGGCCGGGTTGCCAAGCGGTACGTTCAGCACCGCCGATGCCGCGCTGGACGCCGGGCGCGATGTGTTCGTCGTGCCGGGATCCATCTTCTCTCCCGAGTCCCGTGGCTCCAACCGGCTCATGCGCCAGGGCGCGGTACCTGTCACCGATGTGAGCGAGCTCGCGGACGCACTCGGCATGACTGGCATCCATCACAGGACCGCCGCGACCCAGATCGAGTGTGACAGCGTCACACGCGCACTGGCCGCCGACCCCCAGCGACCCGATGATCTCGCACGCGCGCTCGGCATCGATATCGTATCGGCCGCACGGACGCTCGGCAGACTCGAGTCCAGCGGGGCCATCGTCAGGTACGCTGACGGACGGTACGGAGTGGGGTGAGCTGGTCGGCATCAGGTACCATACAATGGAGCTACCCGACCAGAGGAGCGCGCCGGTGGATCCGGTCACAATCATAGGTGCCGGTCTCGCCGGAAGCGAAGCCGCCTGGCAGTTGGCGATACGGGGCGTCCCCGTGCGCCTGGTCGAGATGCGACCGACCGATCGCGGTCCGGCGCACCATACCGACATGTTCGCCGAGCTCGTCTGCTCGAACTCGTTCAAGAGCACCGATCCGCACTCAGCGACCGGACTGCTCAAGTCCGAGCTGGAAGCGCTCGGATCGCTCCTGCTCGATATCGCACGGCGCACGGCGGTGCCCGCTGGCGGCGCACTTGCGGTGGATCGCGAACGGTTCTCGCGCACGGTCACCGAGACGATCAGCGGCCACCCGTTGATCGAGGTCATCAACGAGGAAGCGACGTCGATCCCCGATGGAGACGTGATCGTCGCGGCCGGCCCTCTCGCGAGCGAGCCCCTCACGCGCGCGCTCTCGAATCTTACAGGCTCGCGGCACCTCGCGTTCTTCGACGCCGCAGCCCCCATCATCGATGCGGACACGATCGATCACCGCATCGTGTTCCCCGCGTCACGGTGGGAGAAGGGTGAGGGGGCCGACTACCTCAACTGCCCGATGGACCGGGAAGAGTACGGATCATTCATCGCTGAGTTGATCGCAGCCGACAAGGTGACCCTGCGCGAGTTCGAGAGACGCGAGCTGTTCCAGGCGTGCCAGCCCGCTGAGGAGGTCGCCCGCACGGGTCTCGACGCCCTGCGGTACGGCGCACTCAAGCCAGTGGGGCTGACCGACCCGCGCACCGGTGAGCGGCCATGGGCCGTGGTGCAGCTGCGCGCCGAGAATCGCGAACGGACCGCGTACAACCTTGTCGGATTCCAGACCAACCTTACATTCGGTGAGCAAGACCGCGTCTTCCGCATGATTCCGGGCCTTCAAGACGCGACGTTCCTGAGGTACGGCGTCATGCATCGGAACACCTTCATCGACGCTCCCCGGTTGCTCGCGCCGGACCTGTCCCTGCTCGTCCGTCCCCGGGTCCGGGTCGCCGGACAGCTCTCAGGAACGGAAGGTTATCTCGAGGCGATCGCCACGGGTCTGCTTGCTGCCCTTGGCGTCTTCGCCGCACGCAGCGGGATCCCGTCTCTCGTGCTGCCGCCCACTACGGCTCTCGGCGCTCTGATCGCGTATGCCACCGATCCCGACACCGTCGACTATCAACCCATGCACGTGAACTTCGGACTCGTACCGCCGCTCGCTGAGCGCGTGCGGGGCAAGCGCGCACGATACGAGGCCTACGCGTTGCGTGCGCAAACCGACATGACCGCGTGTGTGAACACGCGGTCGGACCTGCTGACCGTGGGGGCGTGAAGCGGACCAGCCCGACAGGATCGCCGTCGGCAAGGGGAGGAGCACCATGGCGGACCGACCCAGCAACGAAGCGTTGGTCGACGGATACCTGGAGCACCTCCGCGTGGAGCGGAACCTTTCGCCACGGACGCTCACCGCATATGCGTCCGACCTCAGCGGTCTGTGCGACTGGGCGGCGCGTGAGCAGGTACACCTGCTCGAAGCCGACCACCGCATCCTGCGACGGTACCTCGCCGAGCTCGATCGCGCACAGTACTCGAAGCGGACGATCGCCCGCCGACTCGCGGCAGCCCGCGGACTGTATCGTCACCTCGTACGCCGGGGGATGCTGTCGGCGAGTCCGGCGGCCATCCTGTCAACGCCTAAGATGACCAAGCGCTTGCCCACGGTAGCTGCCGAGTCCCTGATCGACGACCTGCTTGCGCTGCCCGACCGGGGCTCAGCCCCGGGCCTGCGTGATGCCGCCATCCTCGAGCTGCTGTATGCGAGCGGCATCCGCGTATCCGAGCTCACGGGCCTGGACCTCGGAGACGTCGATCTCGCCTCCGCCACTGTCCGGGTCATGGGCAAGGGGGCCCGGGAGCGCATCGTGCCCATCCATCCACTTGCGATAGATCGGGTGCGCTCGTACCTTGAGTCCGGGCGTCCGGCGCTCGACAAGGGCGCTGCGGAGGGCGCGCTGTTCCTCAATCGTCTCGGGACGCGGCTCTCGTCCGGAGGCGTGCGCCGCATGCTCGAGCGGTACCTTGGAGAGTTGGAGCAGTCCGCCCGGATGACGCCTCACGACCTCAGGCATTCCTTCGCCACGCACCTGCTCGAAGGCGGTGCGGATCTGCGCACGGTACAGGAGCTTCTCGGTCACGTTGCGCTGTCCACCACCCAGATTTATACTCACGTCAGCACGAGGCACCTTCGTGAGGTGCACAAAGGGGCACATCCTCGGGCCTAACGGAGGTCCACACCGTATGAGAGCCGATCCCAAGGCGGAGCTCGCCGCCGCGTGGGTATCATTCAAAGACGAGAACGATACCCGGGCGCGTGACCGCCTGATCGTCGCCTATTCTCCGCTCGTGAAGTATGTCGCCGGCAGACTCTCATCCGGCTTGCCGCAGACCGTGGACACCGCGGACCTCGTATCGTATGGCGTCTTCGGGCTCATCGACGCGATCGACAAGTTCGACCCGGATCGCGGCATCAAGTTCGAGACGTATGCCATCGCCCGGATCAAGGGTGCGATCATCGACGAGCTTCGTGCGATGGACTGGGTCCCGCGTTCCGTTCGCGCCCGCGCCCGCGAGTTCGAGGCGGCGTACATCGCTCTCGAGAACCGCCTCAAGCGTGTCCCCTCCGATGCGGAGATCGCCGAGGAGATGGGCGTCACGCCACGGGAACTGCAGGCGATCCTCACCCGACTGTCGTATACCTCGGTCATCTCGTTCGAGGAGATCTGGTCTCCGAGCGCGGATCACGAGGAGCGCTCGGATCCCCTCGGCTCTATAGCCGACGAGCGCGCGGAGGACCCCGTCCGTCTCTTCGAGACCTCGGAGCTCAAGCAAATCCTGGCCGCGGCGATCGAGCGCCTGCCGGAGCGCGAGAAGAGCGTGATCGCCCTGTACTACTACGAAGGACTCACGCTCAAGGAGATCGGCGCCGTGTTGGGCGTCACAGAATCCCGCGTGAGCCAGATGCATACTAAGGCCGTACTCAGACTCAGGGCACGATTGCACGCGGCACAGGGGTTCCTCCCTGTTGCCTGACGTGCGGTCGGCAAGGGGGAGGTTGCTGTGGCTGGAGAGCGCGTGCTCGTCGTGGAGGACACGGATCTGCTGAGGCGGATGTACCATGACCGTCTCACCCAGGACGGCTACCAGGTGTTCGAGGCGCCCGACGGTCTCGCGGCTCTGAACGTTCTGCGTGACCAGCCGGTCGACCTGATACTCCTGGACCTGATCATGCCGCGGATGGGCGGTCTACAGGTCATCGAGGCGGTCAAGGCCGACCCTCGCACCCACAAGATCCCTGTCGTCGTCCTCACGAACCTTGGCGAGGAGTCGACGATCGAGCAGGCCGTCGCGCTCGGCGCCACGGATTACCTCCTGAAGAACCAATCGCGCCCCGCTGACATCTCCGAGAAGGTCACGCTCACCCTCAAGGCGTTCGGTTCGGGATGCACCGAGATGACCGCACATCACGTGTTCCTGCGCCCCGATGTCGGCGATGTGCAGTGTGTGGTCGCCTCGGCCGGGCTGAAGCGGATGCTCTGGTGTCCCGCGTGCGAGATCGAGCTCGCATTGCGGATGGTCCCCGATACCGACCATCCCGGTCACTTCGACGCATACTTCGTCTGCACGTCCTGCGGCAGAGAGTACGCCGGGCTCCAGTAGACGCGTCTCCCGTTGCCACACCACGCCCGTTTCGTGCTACCATACGCGCGCTCTTAATTCACACGCCCGTGGATCCTGTGCGAGGTGCCGGCAAGTCCGGTCGCAGCAGGAGATGAAGCGGGCGGAGGCGACAACCAGAAGGAGGCACCACCATGTCCGTATCCATGAAGAACCTGCTCGAAGCCGGCGTGCACTTCGGTCATCAGACCCGCCGCTGGAACCCGAAGATGAAGCCGTACATCTTCACCGAGCGCAACGGCATCTACATCCTCGACCTGCAGCGCACCCTTCGTGAGATCGATGGCACGTACCGTTTCGTGCGCGACCTCACCGCTCGCGGTGGCTCCGTGCTCCTCGTGGGCACCAAGAAGCAGGCGCAGGACCCGATCCGCAAGGAAGCCGAGCGCGCCGGCATGCCGTACGTGAACCAGCGCTGGCTCGGCGGTATGCTCACCAACTTCGTCACCATCCGCGGTCGCATCAAGCGCATGATCGAGCTCGAGACCATGGAGGAGAACGGCCAGCTCGCCCTCCTTCCCAAGAAGGAAGCCATCCTGCTCCGCCGCGAGCTCGAGAAGCTGCAGCGCGACCTGACCGGCATCCGCGACATGGCCGACCTGCCCAGGGCGGTCTTCGTCGTCGACACCAAGCGTGAGGCTATCGCAGTCAAGGAGGCGCGCCGACTCGGCATCCCGCTGATCGGCCTTGTGGATACCAACGCCGACCCGGACGAGGTCGACTACGTGATCCCGGGCAACGACGACGCCATCCGCTCGGTGTCGCTCATCTGCCGCGTGATAGCCGACGCCGCGCTCGACGGACGCCGCGCGGCCGGCCTCTCCACTCCCGGCGAGGGCGAGCCTGCTGTCGAGACCGCACCCGAGGCCGCTCCGATGGCCGCCGTGGCCGCTCCGATGGCCGCCGAGGTCGCGGACGCCGCTCCGGTGGCCGCCGAGCCGGTCGCCGAGGCTGCGGCTGAGGCACCCGCCGAGTCCGCCGAGTAGGTCCCGGACAGCGCACCACCACACGACCGCGGCGCACACGCCGCACGAGGAGGAACAATGGAGATCACCGCAAGCATGGTGAAGGAGCTCCGCGAGAGCACCGGCGCCGGCATGATGGACTGCAAGAAGGCACTGACCGAAGCGAACGGCGACATGGAGGCTGCGGTCGACGTCCTGCGCACCAAGGGTCTTGCCGACCTCGCCAAGAAGGCCGGCCGCGCCACCAACGAGGGCCTCATCGGCGGCCGTGTGTCCGCCGACGGCACCGCGGCGTCGATCCTCGAAGTGAACTGCGAGACCGACTTCGTGGCCCGCAACGCCAACTTCAAGGAGCTCGTTGACGAGCTCGCCCAGCAGGTACTCGAGTCGGCTCCGGCCGATGTCGAGGCGATGCTCGCGCAGCCATACGTCCTTCGCCCGGAGCTCACCGTCGAGCAGCGTCTCGGCGAGGCCGTGGGCAAGCTTGGTGAGAACATGGGCGTCGCGCGCTTCATGCGCTACGAACTCTCCACCGAGGCCGGTTGCATGGCCGTGTACATCCACGGCATCGGCAACATCGGTGTGCTCGTTGAGGTCAGTGCCGGCACCGCTGAGGCCGCCAAGACCGAGGCCGTCCTTGGGTTCGCGAAGGATGTCGCGATGCAGATCGCTGCCGCCGCGCCGATCTCGGTCCGTCGCGAAGAGGTCGCTGCCGATGTGGTCGAGCACGAGCTCGCCATCTACCGGAGCCAGGCTGCCGAGACCGGCAAGCCCGAGGCCATCCAGCAGAAGATCGCCGAGGGTCGGCTCGACAAGTTCTTCAAGGAGTTCTGCCTCATGGAGCAGGACTTCGTGAAGAACCCCGACATCACCGTCAAGCAGCATGCCGAGCAGGCCGCCAAGGAGGCCGGCGCGCCGGTGGACGTGGTCCGCTTCGAGCGCCTCGTGCTCGGGGAGACCAACCCTGAGCCCAAGAGCTCCTGCAGCTGCTGATAGCATCACAGTAACGGGGCGGTGCAGCGCACCGCCCCGTTGGTCTATCATCAGCACTGGCCATCCGGCCGTTTCGTCGCGATCGAGGGAGGATCATGTCCGGATACCGGTACGAGCGCGTCCTGTTGAAGCTTTCCGGTGAAGCGCTGATGGGGGATGCCGGCTACGGCATCGACCCCCGGGTCCTGGAGTCCCTCTCCAAGCAGATCAAGCAGGTAGTCGAAGGTGGTGTGCAGGTCGCCATCGTCGTCGGGGGCGGCAACATCTTCCGCGGAGTGGCCGCATCGGCAACGGGCATGGACCGCGCTCAAGCCGACTACATCGGCATGCTCGCGACGGTAATGAACGCACTCGCCCTGCAGGACGCGCTTGAGGCCCATGGCGTCTTCACGCGTGTCATGTCGGCGATCGAGATGAAGGACGTCGCGGAGCCGTACATCCGCCGCCGCGCGATCCGCCATATGGAGAAGGGCCGCACGGTCATCTTCGCGGCAGGGACGGGAAACCCGTACTTCACCACGGACACTACGGCGGCCCTCCGGGCCCTCGAGGTCCACGCCGAGTGCATCATGAAGGCGACCAAGGTCGATGGCGTCTACGATGCCGACCCCAAGCTCGTGCCCACGGCCAAGAAGTTCGACGAGCTTGCCTACATCGACGTCCTGAACCTCGGCCTGAAGGTCATGGACAACACCGCCATCAGTCTGGCCATGGACAACAACCTGCCGATCATCGTTTTCAACATGGAACGTGAGGGCAACATCGCCGCAGCGCTGCTCGGCGAGCCCGTTGGTACCGTCGTGCGAGGAGGCGCCTGATGAGCACACACAGCGTGAAAGAAGCCGGCGAGCGCATGGACAAGGCGCTTGCGTCACTGGGCCACGAGTTCGGCGGGGTCCGCACCGGTCGCGCATCGGCAGGCATCCTCGACAAGGTGCAGGTCGAGTACTACGGGACGCCCACACCGCTCAACCAGATCGCATCCGTGAGCGCGCCCGAGGCTCAGCTCCTTGTGGTGAGCCCGTACGACAAGACCGCGCTGGGCGCGATCGAGAAGGCGATCCGATCGGCGGACCTCGGCTTCAACCCGTCCAACGACGGTCAGGTCATCCGTGTGCCGTTCCCGCCGCTTACCGAGGAGCGCCGCAAGGAGTTCGTCAAACTGTGCCGCGGATACGCCGAGGAGACGCGCGTCGCTGTGAGGAACATCCGCCGCGATGCCAACGACCACTTCAAGCGCCAGGAGAAGGAACACGAGATCTCGCAGGACGAACTCCGTCATCTGGAATCCGAGATCCAGAAGGCGACGGACGCGCACATCGCCGAGATCGACGAGATGCTGAAGCGCAAAGAAGCGGAGATCATGGAGGTCTGAGTGCCCGCCACTCCCGAGAGACGGTCGCTCGAGGCCTTCTTCACCACGCGCGCTGACAGGGACCTCCTGGACCGGTTCGAGCCGGAGCAGGTCCCTGGCCACGTCGCGATCATCATGGACGGTAACGGCCGCTGGGCCGCGAAGCGCGCACTGCCGCGCCAATTCGGACACCGTGCTGGCGCGAAGGCCGTCCGCGAGTCCATCGTGACGTGTCTCGAGCTCGGTGTCCGCTATCTCACCATCTACTCGTTCTCCAGTGAGAACTGGCGACGCTCCGCCGAAGAGGTCAACGGACTGATGTCGCTGTTCGTAGAGGTCTTGAAGACCGAGATGGACAACCTGATGGCCAAGCGGGTGCGCGTCGTCCTCATCGGGAGTGAGGCCGGCGTACCTCGGGCGACCCTCGACGCTTTCCGTGACGCGGAGCGGCGCACGGCCGACAACGACCGCCTCACGCTGCTCGTGGCGCTCAACTACGGCGGTCGTCTCGAATTGACCGACGCGGTGCGCGCGATCGCCGAGAATGTGGCACGGGGCGCACTCACCCCGGATGACATCACCGAGGACACCATCGCCAGCCACCTCTACACCGCGGGCGTCCCCGATCCGGACCTGCTCATCCGGACCAGCGGTGAGATGCGGGTGTCGAACTTCCTGCTTTGGCAGATCGCGTACTCCGAACTCTGGGTCACGTCCGTGCTCTGGCCCGACTTCAAGCGCGGTGACCTGCTCCGCGCGGTGATCGACTTCCAGCGGCGCTCACGCCGGTTCGGCGGGCGCTGATGGCCGGCTCGCTCAAAGATCTCGGTGTCCGTGCCGGCAGCGCACTCGCGCTCGGGGTCGCGATGCTCGCCGCGCTCTTCTTCGGTGGGATGTGGGGTCTTGCCGCGATAATGGCGGTCATCGCCGTGCTTGCATGCGTCGAGTTCTTCGCGATGTCCCGACGCGAGCGCAGGATGCCCAACGAGCTCGTGGCCCTGTCCGCGGTGGCCGTCATGCCCTTCGCCGCTGCGACGTATGGCGCGACCGGCCTCACGGCCGTCGTCGGCGCACTCGTGATCAGCGCCTTCTTCTGGCACGTCCTGATCCGACAGATCAGACTGATCGACACAGCTGTCACGGTCTTCGGCGCCGTCTACGTCGGCTTCACGCTCTCACACCTCATCCTCATCCGGCAGATGGAGCAGGGGACCTTCCTCGCGCTCGCCACCATCGCAAGCGTGTGGGCCAACGACGTGTTCGCGTATCTTGTGGGCTCGGCGATCGGGAAGCACCCGCTCGCGCCACGCATCTCGCCCAAGAAGTCCTGGGAGGGGCTGGTGGCCGGCACGATCGGCACCGCCGGGATGTGGCTGCTCGCCGGGTGGCTCTTCGAGCTGCCTGTGGGATGGGGCGCGCTCGTGACGATCGGCCTCCTGGCGTCGGTCGCCGCCGTCATCGGCGATCTTGCCGAGTCGCGTATCAAGCGTGAGGTGCGGGTCAAGGACTCAGGTACGCTGCTGCCCGGTCACGGGGGCTTCCTCGACCGCTTCGACAGTTTCATCATGGTCGCCATCGTCACGTACTACGCACTGTTCCTCGTGGGTGTCCGATGAGCCGGATACGCGTCGCGATACTCGGATCGACCGGGTCGATCGGACGGCAGGCGCTGGACGTGGCCGCACGCTTTCCTGACCGCATCGAGATCGTCGCGCTGGCGGCGCACGCCAGCGTCGACCTGCTTCTGGAACAAGCACGGGCCACCGGTGCGACCCGGCTGGCCCTCGGCGATCCCGCCGCCGCGGAGCTCGCGCGCACCCGCACGCCGCTGTCCGTGGGGTCCGGCCCCGCATCGCTCGTGGATATCGCTGGGTCCGGCGACGCCGACATCGTGCTTAACGCGCTCGTCGGGGCCGCCGGACTTCGCGCCTCGATCGCAACGCTCGAATCGGACGCTACGCTGGCGCTCGCGAACAAGGAGTCGCTCGTGGCTGGCGGCGACATCATCGCGCCGCTCGGCATGCGGCGCGTGATCCCCGTGGACAGCGAGCATTCGGCCATATACCAGTGCCTGCTCGGTGAACCCGCTGAGACCGTCACTCGCCTGTGGCTCACGGCCTCCGGAGGTCCGTTCCGTGGCCGGACGGCTGACGGTCTCGCCGACGTGACCCGGGCGCAGGCGCTCGCGCATCCCCGATGGACGATGGGGCCCAAGATCACCATCGACTCCGCCACGCTCATGAACAAGGGCCTTGAGGTCATCGAGGCGCACCACCTGTTCGGCGTCGACTACGACCGCATCGACGTGGTGGTGCACCCGCAGTCATGTATCCATTCGATGGTGGAGTTCTCTGATGGCTCGGTCAAAGCGCATCTCGGCGCCACGGACATGCGCGTCCCGATCCAGTATGCGTTCAGCCACCCTGAGCGATGGGAGCCACCTGTGCCACCCGTCGACTTCCGCACGCTCGGCTCCCTTGACCTCGAAGCGCCGGACGTGCGCACGTTCAGGAGCCTCGACCTCGCGTACGCCGCCGGCAGGGCGGGGGGCACCGCACCGGCGGTCTTGAACGCCGCGAACGAGGTCGCCGTAGCGGCGTTCCTCCAGGAGCGCGTGTCACTCCAGGCGATTCCCGATATGGTCGAGCGGGTGCTCGAGCGGCACAGCGTCACACGCGCAGACACTCTCGACGCGGTCGAGGCCGCCGACGCATGGGCCCGGGCCGAGGCCACGGCACTGCTCACGTAAGGACGATGGCGCACGGCTTGCTCCTTGGCTCCGTGTCCGCCAGGCGATTGGAGTGCACCATGACAGGACTGCTCTCGGTGTTCGACACCGTCATCTGGGGCGTCATCACCTTCTCGATCCTCGTCGTGATGCACGAGGGCGGTCACTTCCTCGCGGCCCGCGCCTTCGGCGTGAAGGTCCACGAGTTCATGATCGGACTGCCCGGGCCTTCACTCCGATTCCGCGCCAAAGATGTGGATTGGGGAGTGACCGCGGTCCCTCTCGGCGGCTACGTCCGGATCGCCGGCATGGAGCCCGGTCCCGAGGACCCGCTCGTCGGCGAAACGCTCGCGGCGGTGCGCGATCACGGGATCTCCGAACCCCACGCCCTGGCACGGCTTCTCGGCGTGGATGAGGATCGCGCCCAGGCCCTGCTGATAACCGCCGAGGACTGGAAGGCGGTCTCGCGCAACGCGGACGATCGGCTTTCCCTCACGGTCGATGGCGACACGAGCGGCCTGTCGGCCGCCGAGCTTGCGGACAGGGCGCGTTCGGTCACGTACCGGGGTCAGTCGACGTGGAAGCGCGTCACGATCCTCTCGGCCGGCGTGTTGGTGAACCTCCTGACCGCCATACTCACGTTCACCGTCTTCCTTTCGATCTGGGGTTACTACGAGGTCACCACGACCATCGACAACGTCGATCCGGGCACGCCCGCCGAGGCGGCCGGCATCCAGCCCGGCGACACGCTGCTCACGATGGACGGCGCTGAGATCGGCTCGTGGGTCGAGTTCCAGACGGCGATGGCCGCCACCGAGCCGGCGCAGACTATCACCCTCGGGCTTGAGCGGGCTGGCGAGCTGATCGAGCTCGATGTCACGCTCGCCGACCGCGAGGGCCACGGGTTCGTCGGCGTGGGTCCGCGTCCTGTGAAGGTCGATCCCAGCGTGTTCCAGAGCCTTGGCAAGAGCCTGGAGATGTCCCGCGATACGTTCACCGTGGTACTCGGTCTCTTCAATCCCTCGCGCTTCGCCGGCACCGTGGAGAAGTTCACGGGACCGGTAGGCCTGTTCGATCAGGCCAAACAGGCGGCGCACGCGGGGCCTATCGACTTCGCCTACCTGATCGCCGCCGTCTCCCTGTCCCTTGGGATCATCAACATCCTGCCCATCCCGCCGCTCGATGGCGGCAAGGTGATCCTCGAGTTCGTGGAGCGCATCGCGGGCCGACCCCTCAGTCGTACCGTCTCACTCGGGTTGAGCACCATCGGCGCCGTACTGCTCTTCTCGCTCATCGGCTATCTCACGTTCGTGGACATCAGCAGACTCGCAGGGTAGGGGGGATCATGCGACGCAGCAGCACACAGGTCGACGTGGGCGGCGTCACGCTCGGCGGTGACGCGCCTGTGCGCGTGCAGTCCATGACGAACACCGACACGAAGGATCCGGCAGCCACGCTCGCCCAGATCGGCGGGCTCGCGGATGCGGGCTGCGAGCTCATCCGGGTCGCCATCCCGCGCGCCGACGCGCTCGACGGGTTCGCGCGCATCTGTGAACAGAGCCCGATGCCCGTGATCGCCGACATCCACTTCGACCATCGGCTCGCCATCGAGGCCACACGCCTCGGCGCCGCGAAGCTCCGCATCAATCCCGGGAACATCGGCGACACGTCACGCGTCGACGCGGTCATCGATGCCGCCGGCGAGGCGGGCATACCCATCAGGATCGGTGTGAACGCCGGCAGCCTCGCGGCGGAGTACCACGACCTCGACTGGCCGCTGCCCGAGAAGCTCGCGGCCAGCGCGGTCGCGTTCTGTGAGCACTTCGAATCGCGCGGGTTCACCGACATCGTGGTGTCGGCGAAGGCTTCGTCGGTGCGTACGACGATCGAGGCGTACCGCCTGCTTGCCGAGAGGGTGCCATACCCGCTGCACATCGGCGTCACCGAGGCGGGCACCGCGTTTTCGGGCACTGTGAAGTCCGCCGTCGGGCTCGGCGCCCTGCTTGAGCAGGGCATCGGAGACACGCTGCGTGTCTCGCTCACAGCGCCGCCGGAGGAAGAAGCACGGGTGGCGTGGGAGATCCTCGCCGCGCTCGACATCCGTCGGCGAGGTCCCGAGCTCGTCTCCTGTCCCACGTGCGGCCGGTGCCAGGTCGACCTGGTGCCGATCGCCGGCGAGGTCGACCGCCGACTGCGCGAGCTCGACACGCCCATCAAAGTCGCGGTCATGGGCTGCGTCGTCAACGGACCGGGGGAGGCGCGCGACGCCGACGTGGGCGTGGCCGCGGGCAAGGGCGTAGGGCTCGTGTTCCGCCACGGCGAGCCGGTGCGCAAGGTCCCTGAGTCGCAGATCATCGACGCACTGTTCGAGGAGATCGACTCCCTCGGCTAGGCTGCGCCGCAGTCGCTTGTGTCGTTCCGGTGCGGTATCCTCTCCCGTACGCTCCACATTCGCCGACACACCGGGGGTACCCATGTCCGAGGAGATCGTCAGAGTCGCGTTCGTTGGTGGCGGCCGTACCGGCGGACCGCTCATCGAGGCGCTGTCCGCACTTCCGTACGTGCGCATAACCGGCGTGGCGGACACCGATGTCGAGAGCCCTGGAGCGGTCTACGCGCGGGAGCACGACATCTTCTTCACCGAGTTCGCCAGCGTGCTTGGCGCGATGGCCGATGAGATCGACCTGGTCATAGAGGTGAGCGGCGACCCATCGGTGAAGCCGGCGCTCAAAGAGGCGTTCCGCGCCCAGGGCAATACCGACACCATCATCGTCCACGATCTGATCGCACGGCTGCTCATGACGCTCGCTACGGGCTCCGACACGCTTGCCCCGAGCCTGCATCCGGACGATCGCGGGATCGGATAGCCGAGCGGTCCACGCACACACCCACGACCACCAAGGAGCACCATGTCCGACGTACTCAGGATGTCCGCACTGTACGCCCCCACGCTCAAAGAGGACCCGGTAGACGCCGAGGTCGTCTCGCACCGGCTGCTCCTCCGGGCGGGCATGATGCGTCGGGCCGCGGCAGGTATCTACACGTTCCTGCCGCTCGGCTGGCGTTCGGTGCGCAAAGTCGAGCAGATCGTGCGTGAGGAGATGGACGCGATCGGCAGCCAGGAGATGCTGATGCCGATCGTGCAGCCGGCCGAACTCTGGCAGCAGTCGGGGCGTTGGGACGTGTACGGTCCGGAGTTGGCACGGCTGAAGGACCGCCAGGGCCGGGAGTTCTGCCTCGGCCCCACCCACGAGGAGATCATCACCGCGACGGTCCGTGACGAGCTGCGCTCCTACCGCGAACTGCCGGTGTCGCTCTACCAGATCAACATGAAGTTCCGTGACGAGATCCGGCCGCGATTCGGGCTTCTGCGCGGGCGTGAGTTCATCATGAAGGACGCGTACTCGTTCCACGCCGACCAGGACTCGCTCAAGGAACACTACGACGCGATGGCCGGTGCGTATGGTCGCATCTGTGACCGGCTCGGACTCGAGTGGCGACCTGTCGAGGCGGACTCCGGACAGATCGGTGGCAAGGTCACGACCGAGTTCATGGCGCTCGCCGAGAGCGGGGAAGCGGCGCTCGTGTACTGTGCGTGCGGCTGGGCCGCCAACGTGGAGGCCGCCGAGACCGTTGCGGCGTACACGCCCCTCGCTGCGTCGGCGCAGCAGCTCACACGTGTCGACACGCCCGAGGTGAAGACCATCGCCGAGCTTGCCGCCTTCCTCGGTGTCGACCCCGCGCACACGGTCAAGACGATGGCCGCTCGCTCCGAGACGGGGACGCTCGTGTTCCTTGCCGTCCCGGGCGACCGCGAGCTCAACGAACTCAAGGCCTCGCATATCGTCCCCGGGCTCGAGCTGCTCGAAGAGGAGGACTTCACCGCCTTCGGCATCCATCGCGGCTTCCTCGGTCCCGTCGGCGCACCGGACGGGACGCTGATCGTTGCGGATCGCACGCTCAAGGCGGAACTCGCGTGGACCGTGGGTGCCAATGAGGTTGACGCGCACCTCACCGGGGCGATGCCGGGGCGTGACTTCGCGGTCGACGTCTGGGCCGACCTCATCGTCGCCGAGCCCGGCGACGCGTGCCCCTCGTGTGGCGGTGCCCTCTCGGCCGCGCGCGGCATCGAGGTGTCGCAGGTCTTCCAGCTCGGCACCAAGTACTCCGAGGCCATGGGCGCTACGTTCATGGACGAGGCCGGCGCTGAGCATCCGTTCGTCATGGGGTGCTATGGCGTTGGCGTGACGCGGTCGCTGGCGGCCGTCATCGAGCAGCATCATGATGAGCACGGCATCGTGTGGCCGATGTCCATCGCGCCGCTCGAGGTCGCGGTCCTCCCGCTCCAGACCGGTGATGACATCGTCGCGCCCGTGGCGGAGGAGATCGCCCGCGCACTAGCTTCCGATGGCATCGAGACCATCATCGATGACCGCGACGAACGTGCCGGGGTGAAGTTCGCGGACGCGGACCTGATCGGCTGGCCCGTGCAGGTCGTCGTCGGCAAGCGCGGAGTGGCCGACGGCGTCGTCGAGATCAAGGTGCGGGCTGGCGGCGAGCGCGAAACCATCGCCATCGCAGACGCCGTTAGCCACGTTGCCACACTCGTCCGGCGTGCGCGCAAGGCGCTGCACTAGCCGCAGATCGACCGTCGCCTTACGGGGCGGGGCATCACAGGAAGGGTGGGCCGTCGGGCGCCACCCGGACATGACGTACGGGCGTGGGCGGCTCCCGTACGTAGTTCGGCGTACGCCCGCGAGCATTTGCCGCGACTGTGCGCTGTGCTACAATCCGTCCGAACGACAAACGTCCGTGTGAGAAGTGGGCTTACCCCCGCTTCTTTTGTTCTGGAAGGAGGCACCCGCTGATGACGCTCGCCGATGAGATCATCGCAGTACTGGAGCCTCTTGCGATCCAGAACGGGCTCGAGTTGGTGACCGCCGAGGTGGCAGGCGGCCAGCGACACCGGATCGTCCGGGTGTTCCTCGACCGCGAGGACGGCATCGACATCGAGGCGATCGCCGCTGCCAATCCGTGGCTCTCGGACGCCCTCGACACCATCGAGCGGCTCTCAGGTCCGTACACGCTCGAGGTCTCGTCACCGGGGATCGAGCGGCCTCTGAGGACGCGCGGACATTTCGAGCGGTTCGCAGGCCACGATGTGGTGGTGCACACGCGACAGCCGATCGAGGGCCGGGCGAGGTTCACCGGGCGCCTCGAGCGGCTCGACGGTGACGACGTCGTCCTCGTGAATGATGCACTGGAGATGCGCGTGCCGTTCGATGCAATCGAGCGCGCACGCTTGAAAGCCGACTTCGGTATGGCTGGCGAAAGGGACGGGACGCACAGATGAGCTCCGAGCTGATGGACGCACTGCGGGAACTCGCCCGCGAGAAGAACATAGACGAGACGGTCATGCTCGAACGGCTCGAAGAGCAGCTTGCGGTCACATACAAGCGGATCCTCGACACCGACAACGACTGCTCCGTCACGATCGACCGCGAGAGCGGCCGGATCCACGTGTACGAGCTTGTACCGGTCGGCGGCACCGAGGAAGAGCCGGTATTCGAGGCCCGTGATGTCACGCCATCCGACATCTCCCGCTACGCTGCCACTGCGGCCAAGCAGGTCATCACCCAGTCCATCCGGGAGGCGGAGCGCGAGCAGATCTTCGAGGAGTACGCTGACCGCATCGGTGACAGCATCACCGGTACTGTCCAGCAGTCCGACTCGCGCTACACGCTCGTGAAGATCCGTGAAGGCGTGGAGGCACTGCTCCCTCACGCCGAGCAGCCGCCGAACGAGCGGTACGAGCACAACCAGCGGCTGAAGGCTCTCGTCATCGACGTCCGAAAGACCTCGAACGAGCCCTCGATCGTGGTGTCGCGCACGCACCCGAACCTCCTCAAGCGCCTGTTCGAGCTCGAGGTCCCGGAGATCTACGACGGGATAGTCGAGATCAAGAGCGTCGCCCGCGAGCCGGGGATGCGCTCCAAGATCGCCGTCTCCTCCCGAGAGCCCGGCCTCGACCCTGTGGGTGCCTGCGTGGGTCCGAAGGGCAGCCGGGTGCGCATGGTCGTCGCCGAGCTCCGTGGAGAGCGTATCGACGTCGTGCCGTGGTCGGAGGATCCCGCCACCTTCGTTGGCAACGCCCTCTCACCGGCCAAGGTCGCGCGCGTGATCGTCTCCGACGACTCGCACACCGCCACGGTCATCGTGCCCGACGACCAGCTGTCTCTGGCGATCGGCAAGGAGGGCCAGAATGCCCGCCTCGCCGCCAAGCTCACGGGCTGGCGCATCGATATCAAGAGCCTCGGCCAGGCCGTCTCAACCGGGCTCGCCGAGCAGATCTCCGGCGGCGACAGCGACCTTGACGACGGTGACGGCCGCTGCGTCGCGGTGACCAGCACGGGCATACGCTGCCGCAATCAGGCGCGGCCCGGTAGCCATTACTGCGGCGTGCACGAGAAGGAGGCGTCAGACGAGTCGTGACCCATCGCCCGAAGCCCCAGCGTACCTGCGTCGCCTGCCGTCGCGTGGCGGACAAGCGTGAGTTCATCCGCTTCGTCCGCGATGCTGATGGCGAGGTTCACGTGGATCCTTCCGGCAAAGCGCCCGGACGCGGGGCCTCGGTGTGCGCGACGTCCGCGTGTTTCGAGGCGGCCGTCACGAAGAGCAGGCTTGCATCCGCGCTCCGGGCAAGTCTGATCGAGGAAGACGTGGAGCGACTGAGACGTGAATTCGAGGACGTGCTCCAGCACCATGGAGCCTCCGCCCCAGGAACTGGACGGTGACGCTGATGCCTGCGATGCGTGTACACGAACTCGCCAAGGAGTTCGGAATGACCTCAAAGGAGCTGCTCGACCATCTCGAGCGGCTCAAGATACCCGCCCGCAACCACGCGTCGACGCTGGTGGAGGCGTACGTCGACAAGATCCGCAAGGACCTCCACGACGTGATCGAAGTGAAGCAGCAGGAGATGGAAGCAGAAGCGGCGGCAAAGGCTGCCGCTGAAGCCGAGAGGCTCGCCGCCGAACAGGCGCAGCGGGAGGCCGAGGCCGCGGCCAAGGCGGCTGCTGAAGCTGCCGCGCGCGCCGAGGCGGAAGCGGCCCGCAAGGCCGCCGACGAAGCCGCCAAGAAGGCTGAGGCGGACGCCGCGGCACGCGAGGCTGAAGAGCGCGCACGGCGCGAGGCCGAAGAGGCCGCACGCGTCGAAGCCGCCAAGAAGGCTGAGGCGGACGCCGCCGCGCTTGCCGCCGAGGCCGCCCGGGCCGAGGCTGCCGAGGCCGCCCGCTACCGCCAGATGGCGAAGGACGCGGAAGCGGCTCAGACGCCGGCACCGGCGACCAACCTCATCGCCGACGCCGCCAAGATGGTGCAGAGCGACCAGGACCGCCGGGGGAAGAAGAAGTCCAAGAAGCCGTCCGGCCGTCGCGAGGCGCCGTCGCATCCGCACATCTCGCCGGATGAGAAGCCGCATCTCGAGACCACCCTCATCACCATCCCCGTCAACTCCACGGTCGCCCAGTTCGCCGAGGCGCTCGACGTCGCTCCGGGTGAGGTCGTGAAGCGTCTCTTCATGCTCGGGGACCCGCACACCATCAACCAGCCGATGAGCCGCGACGCCATGGAGATCCTCGCCGAGGACCTCGAGGTGGAGGTGCAGATCGTCACCCCGGAGGAGGAGCCCGGCTTCTCGTTCGTCGACGACCCCGCTGACCTCAAGCCGCGTCCGCCGGTCGTGACCGTCATGGGCCACGTCGACCACGGCAAGACCTCGCTGCTCGATGCGATCCGGGAATCGGGCGTCGCCGCTACGGAGGCCGGTGGCATCACCCAGCACATCGGCGCTTCGGTCGTCGAGAAGAACGGCCGCCTCATCACGTTCATCGATACACCGGGCCACGAAGCGTTCACCGCCATGCGTGCCCGTGGTGCGAACATCACGGACATCGTCATCCTCGTGGTGGCCGCCGACGACGGCGTCATGCCGCAGACCGTCGAGGCCATCCACCACGCGAAGGCTGCCGGCGTGCCGATCATCGTCGCGGTGAACAAGATCGACAAGGACGGTGCGAATCCCGAGCAGGTGAAGCAGATGCTCACCGAACACGAGATCGTGCCGGAGGAGTGGGGTGGCACGACCATCTTCCAGAACGTATCCGCCAAGAAGCGCATCGGCATCGACGAACTGCTCGAGATGGTGCTGCTCCAGGCCGATATGCTCGAGCTCACCGCCAACCCCGATACGCTCGCATCGGGTGTCGTCATCGAGGCCAAGCTCGACAAGGGCCGCGGGCCGGTAGCGACCGTGCTGGTCAGGCGCGGCACCCTGCACGTCGGCGACTCGGTGGTCGCGGGTACGAGCCATGGCCGCGTCCGTGCGCTCGTGAACCCGAAGGGCGGGATCGTCGACAGCGCTGGTCCCGCGGACCCGGTCGAGGTCCTCGGCCTGTCCAGTGTCCCTTCGGCCGGTGACGAGTTCCGCGTCTTCGCGGACGAGCGTGACGCACGCAACCTCGCCGAAGACCGTGCACTCCGCCAGCGGTTGATCGAGCACGAGCACAAGACCCGCGTGACGCTCGACGACCTGTTCGCGCGGATCAAAGAGGGTGAGCTCAGAGACCTCAATCTGGTCGTCAAGGCCGACGTCCAGGGCTCCATCGAGGCGCTGCGCGACGCGCTCGACAAGATGGATCAGTCCGAGGTCCGCATCAACATCATCCACTCCGGCGTCGGTGGTATCACCGAGACCGATGTCATGCTGGCCACCGCGTCCGATGCCATCATCATCGGTTTCAACGTGCGGCCGCTGCCCGTGGCGCGCGATCTCGCCGAGAAGGAGAAGGTGGACATGCGGCTGTACCGCGTGATCTACCAGGCCATCGAGGAGATCAACGCGGCGCGTGTGGGCATGCTCGCGCCCACGATCGAGGAGCGCGACACCGCACGCATCGAGGTGCGCGACCTGTTCAAGGTCCCGAAGATCGGAACCATCGCCGGCTGCTTCGTCCAGGAGGGCGAGATCACGCGCGATGACCAGGTGCGCATCGTCCGCGACGGCACGATCATCCACGATGGCAAGCTGCACTCCCTGCGCCGCTTCAAGGACGACGTCAAGTCGGTCAAGCAGGGCTACGAGTGCGGAATCGGCATCGAGAACTTCCAGGACCTCAAGGTCGGCGACATCATCGAGTCGTACCGCATCGTCGAGGTCGCACGCGAGGAGTAGCGCATGAAGAGCACACCCCGGACCAGGCGCCTCAGCGAGAACGTTCGTGAGGCGCTTGCCGAGGTCCTCAGGGACGACATCGCCGACCCGCGGATCGATTTCGCGACCATCACCTCGGTCGAGGTCTCCTCGGACCTGAATCTTGCCAACGTATACGTCACCACCCACGGTGGTGAGGCCGAGTACGCCTCGCTGCTTGAGGGGTTGCGTTCGGCCGACAAGCGCATCCGCACGGGCCTCGCACGCAGGGTCCAGATGCGGGTCGTGCCCGAGCTGCACTACCACATCGACACCACACTCGAGCAAAGCATGCGCATCACCGAGGCGCTCAAGGACGTGCCGCCCTCGCTCACCCGTGATGGTGACGAGGGGTGAGCGGCGGGCCCACCGGCGCAGGACCGGCCGGAAGTGCGATGCGGCAGGCGGCCGACGCGCTCCTGAACGCACGCACGGTCGTGATCGGCTCCCACGTCGACCCCGATGGCGATGCCATCGGGTCGACGCTCGGACTGCTCCTCGTCCTGCGCCAGGCAGGCATCACCGCGGTCCCCGTGCTCCCGACCACCGCGCCGCTTCCGCGCACATACGCGTTCCTCCCCGGCGCTGACAGCTACAGGCGCGTTGAGGACCTGGACGCGCCCGACGTCTTCATCTCCCTTGACTGCCCGGCGCTCCGGCGACTTGCGGAGTCCGAGCCTCTCGCGCGCGCCGCCCGTACGCTCATCATGGTGGACCACCACCCCGATGCCGTCGCCGAGGGAGACATCGCCATCTTCGAGCCGAGCGCAGCGGCCACCGGATGCCTCGTGTGGCAGCTCGCCGACGCTCTGGGCGTGGAGCCCGGACCGGACGCCGCGACCTGCCTGTACACGGCGCTGCTCACGGACACCGGCCGGTTCAGCTACTCCAACACGACCGCCTCCACGCTGCGCACCGCAGCCGACATGGTCGATGCAGGGGCGCACCCCAACGAAGTCTACTCCGCCGTCTACGAGAACCGCTCCGCCGGCGCACAGGCACTTCTCGCACGCACACTCAGCAGGACCGCGCTCGCCAACGATGGACGCGTGGCCTACTCGTGGGTCACGGAGGCCGATTTTGCCGAGACGGGAGCGCTACCCGCCGAGGCCGAGAACCTGATCGACCACGTGCGTGCCCTCGGCGGCGTCGAGGTCGTCGCACTGATCAAGACCAACGGCGGCGTCGCCCGGGTCAACCTCCGATCCAAGGGCGTTGCCGATGTGAGCGCGGTCGCCCGGCGGCTCGGCGGGGGAGGACACCGTGCCGCCGCCGGCGTCACCATCGACGGAGACCTTGCATCGGCCCTTGGCGTCCTTCTGCCGCTACTGCCCGGAGGCGGCGAATGACGGCACGCCGGGGGGCGACGGGACTTTCGGGACTGCTCATCATCGACAAACCTGCCGGGATGACGAGCCACGACGTGGTCGCCAGACTCAGGCGGGCGACGGGAGAGCGGCGTATCGGTCACGCCGGGACGCTCGACCCGCTCGCCACCGGCATCCTCACGGTCCTGGTCGGCTCCGCCACGCGGCTGGAACGGTACCTGTCCGGACAGGACAAGTCCTACGACGCCAGGCTCGCGTTCGGCGCCGAGACCGACACGCTGGACTCCGATGGCGCCATCACCGCAACGCATCCGGTGCCAGCCGCGGTGCTCGACCCGGACGCGGCCGCCGTGCTGCTGGAGGGATTCCTCGGACCGCAGTCGCAGATGCCCCCTGTCTACTCGGCGATCAAGCGTGATGGCGTGCCCGCTCATCGCCTGGCACGCGCAGGTGCCGATGTACAGATGTCGCCACGGGACATCATCGTGCACGAAGCCTCGCTTATGTGCGTGGATGCGCGATCCGCTGCCTGGGACGTGCACTTCGCGGTCTCGAAAGGCACATACATCCGTTCACTCGCACGCGATATCGGCCGCGCCGCCGGCACCGGGGCACACCTCACCGCACTGCGTCGCACCAGTGTGGGCCGGGTCGGCATCGAAGCGTCGCACGCACTCGATGCGGCGTGCGACGCCGCGCTCGCGGGGGAGCTGCCTTCGCTGTTCGCCGATCCGGTGCCCGTCCTCGGGTACCCCACGCTCAACGCGGACGCGACCCACGTGATCGCGGGACGCTCACTCGTCGCACCCGATCCGCCGCTGCTCGCCCCGGAGGGTCGGGTGAGCGTCTTGATCGACGGCCGGCTCGGTGCGGTCTATCGCTGCACGGACCGTGGGCTCGTCCCCGAGACCGTGTTCTCACCGGCGGTGTCGCGATGACGCAGATCCTCTGGCACAGGAGCGACGACGAACGCATCGGTGAGACAGCCGTGGCGCTCGGCGTGTTCGACGGAGTGCACGTGGGACACCAAACACTCATCCGCGACGCCGTGGAGACCGCCGCCGATGAGGGTGTGTCCTGCTGCGTGGTCACATTCGACCGTGACCCCGACCAGGTCGTGACCCCGGACGACGCCGCCCCGCAGCTCACCACCCTCGAAGACAAACTCGCGCTCATCGGAGAACTCGGCCCCGACGTGATACTGGTCGTTCCGTTCGATGCCCGCCTGGCCGCCGTCACGCCCGAGTCCTTCATCGACGATGTCCTGATGCGCATGCTCACTCCGCGTGTGGTGATCGTGGGGGAGGACTTCCGCTTCGGTGCCCGTGCCGCCGGTAACGTGACCACACTCCGCGAGTGCGGCGCCCGGGATGGATTCGAGGTCATCGCTCACGAGCTCGTGACCAGAGAGGGCGCACCTGTGACATCCACCCGCATTCGCGGACTCGTCACCGCTGGCGACGTCGCCGCCGCCGGGCGGCTGCTGGATCGACCGCACCGGCTGTACGGCACCGTGACGCCCGGGCGCTCTCGCGGACGCCGCCTCGGGGCACCCACGGCCAACCTCGGGTTCGATGACCGCATGGCTCTCCCGGGTCCCGGCGTCTACGCCGCGCGCGCGTTCCACGGGAGCGACACATACCGCGCGGCGGTCTCGGTCGGCCTTCCACCCACATACCCCGACGCGGTCTCTCGGTTCGAGGCGCACCTGCTCGACTTCGAAGGCGACCTGTACGGTTCTTCCATCCGCGTAGACTTCGTCGAGCGGCTCGGCGAGCACCGGCTGTATGCTGACGAGAGCGAGCTCACCCGTGCCATCGGTGGGTTTGTCACGCGCACGCGCGAGATCGTCACCATCTGACGTTCGAGTGCGGGCCGCCTGGCGACACCCGGTACCGTGTGTGCTATACTCCGCTGGTTGTATCGATGACCCGGTTCCTGGATCTGCGACTCACCACCGCATCTCTCGGCACCGGGCGACTTCAATCGAAAGGTGAAAGAGAATATGGCACTCGAGAAGGACGTAAAGTCCGCGATCGTCGCCGAGCACGCCCGCACCGAGGGCGACACCGGCTCCGCCGAGGTCCAGATCGCGCTCCTCAGCCAGCGCATCCGCGATCTCACCGAGCACCTCCGCACCCATTCGCACGACCACCACTGCCGTCGCGGGCTCCTCAAGCTCGTCGGCCAGCGCCGGAGGCTCCTGAACTACCTCAAGAAGAACGACATCGAGCGCTACCGCGCCATCATCGCGAAGCTGGGGCTCCGCAACTAACAGAGGCACCACGTGAAGGCGGGCAGCGTCCCGCCTTCACTGACGTAGGGGCACGAGGCCCCGCATTGATGAGGTCGACGCCATGGGGGCGGGCGACCGGAGAAGAGGACGAGGATGGGTAAAGTAACCGAATCTTTCGAGCTGTACGGACAGCAGTACACGCTCGAGACCGGTGAGCTGGCCAAGCAGGCCGGCGGCGCCGTACTGGTGCGTCAGGGCGACAGCATCGTCCTGGTGACCGCGACCGCGAGCAAGGAGCCGAAGGATCTCGACTTCTTCCCGCTCACGGTCGACTTCGAAGAACGCATGTACGCCGCGGGACGTCTTCCCGGCGGCTTCATCAAGCGCGAGACGCGCCCGAGCGAGAAGGCCACGCTCACCGCTCGCATGATCGACCGACCCATCCGCTCGGCATTCGCCGACGGATTCCGCAACGACGTCCAGGTCATCGCCACCGTGTTCTCGGCCGACCAGGTGCACCAGATCGATGTGATCTCGATCATGGGCGCGTCCGCCGCGCTCATGGCTGCCGGGATCCCGTTCGAGGGGCCGCTCGCCGGCGTGCGCATCTGCCGCGACGAGTTCGGCGAGTTCCTCGTGAACCCGACCTTCGAGGACGCTGAGGCATCGGACCTCGACCTCGTGGTCGCAGGTAGTCGCGACGCCATCTACATGGTCGAAGCGGGCGCCAATGAGGTGTCCGAGGAGGACATGCTCGCAGCGCTCACCTTCGCGCAGGAAGCCATCGGCGAGTTCTGCGCCGTGCAGGAGCGCTTCCTCGCCAAAGTCGATATCACGCCGATGGACGTGAAGTTCGACGAGGCCCCGGCCGAGCTCCGCGAGCGGATCTTCAGCGCCGGTGCGGACAAGATGCGCGCCGCGCTCCACAACCCAGACAAGCATGCCCGTATGGACGCCGTTGCCGCGGTCAAGGACGAGCTCAAGTCCATCTTCGACGAGGCCGAGTATGCCGCGAACGCCAAGCACATCAAGGGCCTCATGAAGGCGCTCGAGAAGAAGACCATGCGCGACATGGTGCTCGAGGAAGGTGAGCGCGCCGATGGCCGCTCGGTCACGGAGATCCGTCCGATCAGCTGCGTGGTGGACTACCTGCCGCGCGCACATGGCACCGGACTCTTCACCCGCGGTCAGACGCAGGTGCTCTCAGTCCTGACCCTTGGCATGCTGAACGAGTGGCAGCGCATCGACACCATCGACGTGTCGGAGGGCAAGCGCTACATCCACCACTACAACTTCCCGCCGTTCTCCACCGGTGAGACCGGGTTCATGCGCGGGCCCAAGCGCCGCGACATCGGCCACGGTGCGCTGGCCGAGAGGGCACTGCTGCCGGTCGTCCCGGCGGAAGAGGATTTCCCGTACACCATCCGCATCGTCTCCGAGGTCCTCGAGTCCAACGGCTCGTCCTCGATGGGCTCGGTCTGCGGCTCCACGATGTCGCTGATGGACGCCGGCGTGCCGATCAAGGCTCCGGTCTCCGGCATCGCGATGGGCCTCATCAAGGAGGGCGACCGCTACGCGATCCTCTCCGATATCCAGGGTCTCGAGGACTTCCTCGGCGACATGGACTTCAAGGTCGCGGGCACCGAGGCCGGCATCACGGCCCTGCAGATGGACAACAAGGCCAAGGGCCTCTCCGTGGAGATCCTCTCCGAGGCGCTCACGCAGGCCAAAGCCGGCCGTGCGCACATCCTCGGCAAGATGCTCGAGGCCATCGATGAGCCCCGTGCCGAGCTCAAGGAGTTCGCGCCGCGCATCATCACCATCAAGATCCCGACAGACAAGATCCGTGACGTCATCGGCCCCGGGGGCAAGGTCATCAAGGGCCTCGTCGAGGAGACCGGCGCCGACATCGACGTCAACGACGACGGAACCATCTATGTGGCATGCCGTGACGCGCGTGGGCTCGAAGCGGTCGATCGCATCAAGGCCATCGTGCGTGACGTGGAGCCCGGCGAGAAGTACAAGGGCCGCGTGGTCTCGATCCAGCCGTTCGGTGCGTTCATCGAGCTCATCCCCGGCAAGGACGGTCTGCTGCACATCTCCAAGATGGCCAAGGGTCGCATCGCCCACGTCGAGTCGGTGCTGAACATCGGCGACGAGGTCGAAGTCGTGGTCCAGGAGATCGACGACCGCGGCAAGGTGTCGCTCGACCTCATCGAGAAGTTCGACGTGCCGGAGGGCGCCGAGGCTCCCGCGCCGCGCCGCGACGATCGCGGGGATCGTGGCGGCGACCGCGGAGGCGATCGCAAGCCCCGCCGCCGGCAGTAGCAGCACACGGTGATATCCGACGGCCCGGGAGCGCAGACGCGCCTCGGGCCGTCTGTCCATACGAGAGGATGCGACTGCATGTTCTACGACAAGACGGTTCTCGAGAACGGCATCACGGTCATCACCGAGCCCATGGACACGGTCCGCTCGGTCGCCTTCGGCATCTGGTGCTCCGTCGGCAGCAGGGACGAGTCGCCGGCCGACGCGGGCATGTCGCACTTCATCGAGCACATGATGTTCAAAGGGACACCCACGCGCACCGCGGCGCAGATCTCCGAATCGTTCGACCGTCTCGGCGCGGAGCTCAACGCGTTCACGAGCAAGGAGTACACCTGCTACTACGCGCGGCTGATCGATCAGCACCTGCCTGACGCGGTCGACATCCTCTCCGATATGGTCGTGAACGCCTCTCTCGCGCAGGATGCGTGCCTCTCCGAGCGCGAGGTCGTGCTCGAGGAGATATCCCGATACGAGGACCAGCCCGACGACCAGGTACACGAGCTCTTCGCGAGCACGCTCCTGCCGTCGCATCCGCTCGGGCTGCCGGTCATCGGACGCAAGGAGACCGTCAGCGGCTTCGACCACGATGCTGCGGTGGCGTTCCACCGTCGGCACTACACCTCCGGCAACATCGTCGTCGCGGCCTCTGGAGCGCTCGAACACCAGGCGATCGTCGACATGGTGCGCGAACGCCTCACGGTGCCGGAAGGCCCTCGCTACGAGAGAGTCCACGCAACGCCCGTGACCGAGCCCCGGCTCTCGGTGCTCACCAAGGACACCGAGCAGGCCCATATCCTCTGGGGCGTCACCGGACTGCCCGCCCGCCATGAGGACAGATTCGGACTCGCGGTGCTTGACGGCGTGCTCGGCGGCGGCATGGCCTCACGCCTGTTCCAGGAGATCCGCGAGAAGCGCGGCCTGGCCTACGCCGTGTACTCGTTCCACAGCCACTACCAGGACACAGGCGAGTTCGCCGTGTATGCCGGCACCCGTCCTGACAACGCCGCACAGGTGATCGAGCTGATCAAGACCGAGGTGGAGAAGATCACCGCCCACGGCGCCACCGCCGACGAACTCGATCGGGTGCGCGAGTCCATCAAGGGCCAGATGATCCTCGGCCTGGAGAGCACGCGGAGCCGCATGACGCGCATCGGCAAGACCGAGGTCACCGGTGGAGAACTGCTGTCACTCGACGAGATCATCGACCGGCTTGATGCGGTCACGCTCGACGATGTCCGCCGACTCGCGGAGCAGATCTTCAACGGCCATCACGCACTGGCCATCATCGCGCCGTTCGGCGAAGATGCCGTTGCGCACCTGATGTAAGGGGAGACACATGATCAGGGTCCTGGTGAGTGGCGCTGCCGGACGCATGGGCAGCGAGGTCGTTCGGGCCGTACTGGCCGAAGAGGATCTCGAACTTGTCGGCGCGGTCGATCCCGCGCACTCCGGCCAACGGGTCGGGGAGGGGACGTCGTTGTCCTACGAGGGCGATCTCGCCTCGGCGATCGAGGCGAGCCGGCCGCAGGTGATGGTTGACTTCACGCACCCGTCTGTCGTCGGCGGCACCATCGCGACCGCGCTTGCGCACGGGGTGCACTGCGTCGTGGGCACGACAGGCCTCGCGACCACCGAGCTCGAGACGCTCGCGGCGGGCGCGCGCGACGGTGCGTGCCTGTTCATGGCACCCAACTTCGCGATCGGTGCGGTGCTGATGATGCGCTTCGCCGCCGAGGCCGCGCGCTTCATGCCGCACGTCGAGATCATCGAACTGCATCACGACCGTAAGGCCGACGCGCCGAGCGGCACCGCACTGCGGACCGCATCGCTCATCGCCGACGCACGGAGCGCCGTCCCCCCGGCACCGGGGCGGGAGACGGAGATCGCCGAAGGCGCGCGCGGCGCGCTTGTCGACGACGTCACGATCCATTCGGTCAGACTCCCCGGCATGGTCGCCCATCAAGAGGTCCTGTTCGGCGGCCAGGGACAGACGCTGTCCATCCGCCACGACTCCATCGACCGCACGAGCTTCATGCCGGGCGTGGTGCTGGCCATCCGCAACGTGGTCCGTCACTCTGGTCTCGTCATCGGCCTCGAACGGTTCATGGAGGCGTAGCGATGAGCGAACACCCGGTCATCGTGATGAAGTTCGGTGGCACGTCCGTCGCCGATGAGCGAGGCCGCTCCGCGCTCGCACGTCGCGTCCTGGCGGCACAGGAGCTCGGCTCCGCGCCCGTGCTGGTCGTCTCGGCAATGGGACGCAAGGGCGCCCCGTACGCCACCGATACCCTCCTTGCGCTGCTCGATGGACTCCCCGTTCCTCCGCGCGAGAGCGATCTCCTCGCGAGCGCCGGGGAGCTGATCTCCGCCGTGGTGGTCGCCGCGCACCTGCGTGCACACGGCGTGGACGCGATGTCGTTCTCGGGAGCGCAGGCCGGCATCTACACCGACGATCATTTCGGCTGCGCCCGCATCATCGGCATCGACCCGTCGGCGATCATCGCCGCCGTGGCCGCTGGTCGGGTCCCCGTCGTCGCCGGATTCCAGGGCGTCGGCCCTGACGGCTCGACCACCACACTCGGCCGAGGCGGGAGCGACACCAGCGCGTGCGCTCTTGGCGTGGCGCTCGAGGCCACGTCCGTGGAGATCTACACCGATGTGGACGGCATCATGTCCGCCGACCCTCGGACGTGCGACACGGCCGCCGTCCTGAGCGAGATCGGGGCCGAGGAGCTCTTCCAGATGGCGCGGCACGGCAGCAAGATCGTACACACGCCGGCCGCCGAGTTCGCGCTCGAGAGCGGCATCGACCTCCGCGTCAGGAACACGTTCAGCGAAGGGTCCGGCACCAGGGTCGCCGACATGCGTACCTACGCGCCGGCGGGCGTGGCAACCGCGGTCTCCCACACCGAGGGCATCGCACGCTTCACCGCCACGCTGCCGGGGACGGAAGGCACCGCCGAGCATATGCGCGGGCAGACCGACGTCTACCGCACCATGGCGCAGGCAGATGTGTCACTCGACATGTTCACCCCGGTAGGCAACTCGCTCGTGTTCACGGTCGCCGAAGACCGGGTATCGGCCGCCTCCGACGTGCTGAGGCGCCTCGGGATGTCGTTCGCGGTCCGTGGTGGGCTCGCGAAGGTCACGCTGGTCGGTGCGGGCATGCACGGCGTTCCCGGTGTGATGGCGGCCATGGCCGACCATCTGGCGCAGGCAGGGGTGCACATCCTGCAGGCGGCCGACAGCCACACCACCATATCTGCGCTGGTGCCGGCCGACGAGACCCACGCCGCCGTGAGGGCGCTTCACCAGGGATTCGGCCTCGACACCTAGGCCATGGCGGCAACCCCTCGGCAACCTGGCTGCCGAAATGCCGGCACGGTGTGGCACAATACTCCGGATAGACACGTACACATCATCCAGGCGTCCGGACAACGCCTTTGACGCTAGGGGGCGACCCATCATGACCGAGCCTCGCTTCGGGCGGCTCCTCACCGCAATGGTCACGCCGTTCACCGCCGAAGGTGAACTCGACCTGGCGCGCGCACAGGAACTCGCACTCCGACTGCTCGACCAGGGCACCGAGGCGCTCGTCGTGTGCGGCACTACCGGCGAGTCGCCCACGGTCTACTACGATGACAAGATGCGCCTGTTCGAGGCCGTCCTCGAGGCGGTCGGCGGCTCGGCGCCGGTCATCGCCAATGCTGGTGACAACTGCACGGACGATTCGGTCGCGTTTGCGCGCAAGGTGGTCGGCCTTGGTGTCGACGGCGTCATGGCCGTGGTTCCGTACTACAACAAGCCGCCGCAGGAGGGCCTGTACCGTCACTTCGGGGCGATCGCCAGCGCCGTGGACGTGCCGGTGATCCTCTACAACATCCCGGGTCGTTCGGTCGTGAACCTCGAGGCACCCACGACGCTCCGCCTTGCGGCCGACTTCGAGAACATCGTCGCGGTCAAAGAGGCCTCATCGAACCTCACGCAGATCGCGGCGATCATCGACGGGGCACCCCGCGGTTTCGAGGTGCTCTCGGGCAATGACGAGGACACGTTGCCGATGATGGGGCTCGGCGCCACCGGTGTGATCTCGGTTGCCTCCCATATCGCGGGCCCGCAACTCGCCGAGATGCTGTCGGCCCAGGCGACCGGAGACCACACGCGGGCCCTCAAGACCCACCTCGAGCTGATGCCGCTGTTCAAGGCGCTGTTCATGACCGCGAACCCGATCATGGTGAAGAAGGCGCTCGAACTCATCGGGTTCCCGGTGGGCGAGTGCCGCCTGCCGCTCATCCCGGCCACCGCCGAGCAGACCGCCGAGATGCGTCGCATCCTCGGCCACCTCGGCCTCATGGACGACTGAAACGCGGTCTCTCCTGACCGCGCTGCATTACCCGCACGCCACATGTACCCTGACACGATAAGGAGCACACACAGCCGCATATGACATCCTCCAAGAAGCACCGCCTCCGCGTCATCCCGCTCGGCGGACTCGATGGCATCGGCAAGAACATGACGGTTCTCGAACTGGGAAACGACATGCTTGTGATCGATGCCGGCCTGATGTTCCCCGACGACGACCACCCGGGCATCGACCTCATCCTGCCCGACTACAGCTACATCCTGCAGCGCAAAGAGAAGCTGCGGGGCATCATCATCACCCACGGGCATGAGGACCACACCGGGGCACTGCCGTACCTCCTGAAGGACCTCGGCACACCGGTCCCGGTGCTGGGCACCAAGCTCACCCTCGGCATCATCGCCGGCAAGCTCGAAGAGCACCGCATCAAGAAGCCGAAGCTGCGCGAGATCAAGCCCGGCGGACACGTGAACCTTGGCATGTTCGGGCTCGACTTCTTCGCCGTCAACCACTCGATCCCCGACGGCGTCGCGATCTACGTGCGCACGCCCGTCGGCTCGGTGCTGCACACGGGCGACTTCAAGCTCGATCAGACGCCGATCGACGGCAGATTCACCGACTACGCGGGTCTCGCTCGCGCTGCCAAGCAGGGCGTGACGCTCCTGATGAGCGACTCGACCGGGGCGGAGAGTCCCGGGCACACGCCGTCAGAGGCCGAGGTCGGCGCCTCGCTGCGCACCATCTTCGCGTCGGCCGAGCAGCGCATCATCGTCGCGTCGTTCGCGTCACACGTCCACCGCGTCCAGCAGGTATGCGACGCGGCCGTGGCGTGCGGACGCAAGGTCGTGGTCACGGGCCGGTCCATGGTGAACATCACCCGGATCGCACGTGACCTCGGCTACCTCCACATCAAAGACGAAGACATCGTGGACGCGTATGCGATGGGCGACCTGCCCGCCCACAAGGTCGTGGTGCTCTGCACGGGCAGCCAGGGCGAGCCGCTCTCCGCGCTCGCGCGCATCGCGAACGGCGAGCACAAGACGGTCAAGATCGAAGCGGGGGACACCGTGGTCATCTCGGCCACGCCGGTCCCGGGCAACGAGAAGGCCGTCAGCCGGGTGATGAACCGCCTCTACAAGGCCGACGCCAAGGTCGTCCACAAGGGCATCGCGCGAGTCCACGTGTCGGGCCACGCCGCGGCCGAGGAACTCAAGCTGATGCTGAACCTCGTCAAGCCGCAGTACGTGATGCCGGTCCACGGGGAGATGCGGCACCTGCACGCACATCGCGACCTTGCGCAAGCTGTAGGAATCCCGGATGAGAACATCTTCGTGCTCGACAACGGTGACTGCCTCGAAATCGACGAGTCCGGTGTGCAGCGTGGCCAGCCGGTCACCTCAGGCGTCGTGTATGTGGACGGTCTGACCGTCGGCGACCTCGGTCAAGTCGTGCTGCGCGACCGGCAGCTGCTCTCGAGCGACGGGATCGCGCTGATCGTCGTGGCGATCGACTCCCGCACCGGGGCGGTCGCGGGCGAGGTGGAGCTCGTCACCCGAGGCCTCGTGCTTGGCTCGGACACCGCCGAGGCCCTGAGCGCCGTCCGCGGACGTGTGGAGAAGGTCCTCAAGCGCACCGCTTCAGAGGGTGTGACGGACAACAGCGTGGTCAAGAAGGCGCTGCATGATGCGGTATCGCAGTACATCTGGGAGTCGGCCCGTCGCCGGCCGATGATCATCCCGATAGTCATGGAGGTCTAGTGGGCATTCTTGAAGCGATAGTCCTTGGTATCACGCAGGGCATCACCGAATTCCTCCCGATCTCGAGCGATGGCCACCTCATCCTCGTGCCTTCACTGTTCGGCTGGCAGCGCTTCGGGCTCGGTTTCGATGTCGTCCTGCACGCGGCGACGCTGCTCGCGACGATCGCCTACTTCCGTCGCGACGTCTGGAACCTTGCCCGCGGTCTCTTCTCGAAGGGCGAGCGTCTGGCGCGCGAGCGGCGACTGGCGTGGCTCATCATCGCCGCCACCATACCGAGCGCGTTGATCGCGCTCGCGCTCGAGCCGCTCGTCGAGGGCGTGGAGACGCTTCCGATGTCCTCCCAGGTCACGGTCACCGGCGCCTTCCTCGTCCTCACCGCGATACTCTTGACGCTCGCCGAGGTCTTCGCCCGCCGCAGTACGCACTCGGTGGAGACCGCCGAGGAGATACCGCTCAAGCAAGCGCTCGCGATCGGCGTCGCCCAGGCGTTCGCGGTGGCGCCCGGGCTCTCCCGCTCAGGCACGACCATCGCCGCCGGCGTGGGTCTTGGCATCAAGCGCGAAGAGGCCGCACGGTTCTCGTTCCTGCTGTCGATCCCGATCATCTTCGCCGCTACCTCCAAGAAGATCCTGCTCGATGTGATCGTCGGTGGAGAGTCGCTGCCAGCCGCCGGCCCTCTCACGGTGGGGCTGATCACCACCGCGCTCGTGGGCTACGGAGCCATCGCGCTCCTGCTACCCTATGTGCGGAAGCACTCGCTCGCAGCATTCGCCATATACACTGCGATCGTAGGCACCGCGATATTGGTCGCACGGATCCTGTTCTAAGGCTCACGAGGAGACCTGCATGCCGAGTGGCACCACACGGAAGACGCAGCGCAACGCCCCGGCCAAGAAGTCCGGGGCGCGTACGCGCACGCAACCGCCCGCACCGCAGCCGGTGCTGGACGACGAGAGCCGTCACGAGATCGTGGGCATCTTGCTTGCGGCGTTCGCCGTTGCGCTTGGCATCTCGGTGTATTCGAGCACGTCTGGCGTGATCCCCGAGGCCGTGAGCGGTCTCCTGCGCGCGGGCTTCGGGATCGGCGCCTACGCGATCCCCGTGCTCGTCATCCTCTGGGCGGTCACGTTCTTTCTGAGCTCGATCCGTATCGATGAATTGCGGGTGGGTCTTGGCCTCGGCCTCTTCCTCGTCGCGGTCCTCGGCGCGGTCGCCATCGGCAACGACCCCGCGATCCAGTGGGAGAGTGAGACCGTCGTGGCGAGCGGGGGCTACGTAGGAGGCGCCGTCGCATGGGCGCTCCGCGGTCTGCTCGGCGCCCCCATCGCCTATGTGATCTCAAGCGCGCTCGCGCTCGTCGGCCTTGTCGTGGCGGGGCTGTCGATCACCGAGGTCCTCGACTCCGTGCGCGGCTTCTTCAGCCGCCCGGCAGAGGAGGCCGCCCTGGCCCTGCCTGCCGGTCGACGCCGCGCCGCCAAGACGATCCCCCTGCAGGACTTCGAGGACGAGGGCCGGCTCGAGCCCGTGACGTCATCGCGGCCCGCCGAGCGGCCGAAGCGCGGAGCGAAGACGCCCGACCCGCAGGCCTCCCGGCCAACGCTCCCTGCCCCGGCATCGGTGGCGCCGCGTGCGCTCGAAGGCTTCGAGCTGCCCGGGCTTGCCAAGCTCACGCGCACACCTGATAGCGCTGCCGCGCATCGTGCCTCGGAGAAGGAGTTGCGGCACACCGCGAGCCTGATCGAGCAGACGTTCGCCACGTTCGACATCCCGGCGCGCGTGGTCAACTGGATCCCGGGCCCCACGGTCACGATGTTCGAGGTCGAGATCGCCAAGGGCGTGAAGGTGAACCGCGTCACGTCACTTTCTGACGACCTCGCCCTCTCGCTCGCGGCCCCCACGATCCGCATCCTCGCGCCGATCCCCGGCAAGAGCTACGTGGGTGTGGAGGTCCCCAACGCGGGCCGCGCCACCGTCACCCTCGGCGATGTCCTGCACAGCGGTCTGGTCGCCGACCCACGCCCTCTCCTGCTCGCCATCGGCAAGGACGTGGCCGGCGAGAACGTCGCGGCCGACCTTGCCTCGATGCCGCACCTGCTGATCGCCGGTTCCACCGGCACCGGCAAGTCGGTCTGCATCAACTCGCTCATCATGTCGATCCTCATGCGGGCAACCCCCGCCGAGGTCAGGCTCATCCTCATCGACCCCAAGCGCATCGAGCTGAACCTCTACAACGGCGTTCCGCACCTCTACGTCCCGGTCGTGACCGAGGCGAAAGAGGCCGCCTCGGCACTCCACTGGGCGGTAGGGGAGATGGAGAACCGCCTCAAGAAGCTCCAGAAGGCGGGCGCGCGGAACATCTCCCAGTACAACGCCGCCATCAGGGACGGGAAGGGCCCCGAGGGGGCCACCGAGCTGCCGTACCTCGTCATCATCATCGATGAGCTGGCCGACCTCATGATGATCGCCGCCAAGGAGGTCGAGGACGCCATTTGCCGCATCGCGCAGCTCGCGCGTGCCGCCGGCATCCATCTCATCGTCGCCACACAGCGCCCGTCCACCGACATCATCACCGGACTCATCAAGGCGAACATCACCAACCGCATCGCCTTCGCGGTGTCTTCGGGTATCGACAGCCGCGTCATCCTCGACCAACCCGGCGCCGAGAAGCTCATCGGGCTGGGCGACATGCTGTTCTCCACGCCCGCATGGCCCAAGCCGCACCGCATCCAGGGCGCGTACGTGTCCGAGGACGAGATCAACGCTGTCGTGGAACACGTCAAGGCGCAGGCCGAACCCGACTACCACGAGGAGATCCTGCACCTGAAAGTGACCGGCTCCACCGGATCGCTGGACAGCGATGAGGACGACGACCCGCTCGTGTGGGAGGCCGCCGATATCGTTGTCACCAGCGGCATGGGCTCCACCTCGCTGCTGCAACGCCGGCTCAAGGTCGGGTATGCTCGTGCGGGCCGCATCATGGATATGCTCGAGTCGAAGGGCATCGTGGGCCAGCCCGATGGGAGCAGGCCCCGCGAGGTCCTCGTGGATATCGGCGATCTCGAGGCCCTGAAGCACTTCGAGCGCGAAGAACGCGCGGACGATGAGTAGAACGAGAGGGTGTCGTCATGCCGGTCGGTAAGAAGCTTGCCGCTGAGCGTCGTTCGCAGGCCAAGACGCTTGCCGAAGTCGTGGCTTCCACCAAGATCATGGGTCGCATGCTGGAGGCCCTCGAGAACGAACGGTGGGACGAACTCCCCGCGCCGCCGTATGTGAAGGGCTACATACAGAACTACGCCCATGCGCTCGGCATCGACGCAGGCCCGCTGCTCGAGGAGTACCAGAAGGACATCGCGGTCGTGCCCCCCGCGGTGCGTACGCCGGCGCACCACATCCCGGACCGGCAGATCGTGCCACATCGCCACGAGATCCACGCCATCCCTACGAAGGCGATCGTCGGCGTGGCGGGTGCGGTGCTGGTGGTCATACTCGCGCTGTGGGGCATCTCCGCGCTCGCTGGCCGCGATGACACCCCGCCGCCCATCGCACCGGAGACAACCACCACACCTGTCGCGCCCGGTGGCGGCTCAGCCGAGACATCCTCTCCCGGCTCGACCACCGACACACCCACGGACGTTCCCGAGGGGGCGTTCGCGCTTACGGTGGGCGTTGCGCAGGGCGACTCGTCGTGGGTACGCGTGCTTGTGGACGGGCTCGTCGCCTACGAAGGGACGCTTCCCGGCGGTGAACCCAAGTCCTGGACCGTGGGAACCTCGGCGGTCATCCGCGCCGGGAAGCCCACCGCGGTCACGGTGACGCGCGACGGACGTACCGTGGAGTTCCCCCCTGTGACCGACGGCATCGCCGAAGTGACCCTCAGCGCCACTGACGAGTAGGCGCTCGACCGATAGGAGCATCACATGGCCAAGGACCAGAGTTTCGACGTCGTCTCGCAGGTGGACCTGCAGGAGGTCGACAACGCCGTGCAGCAGTCGGTCAAGGAGCTGACGCAGCGTTACGACTTGAAGGACACCGGCTCGACCATCACCTTCGATCGCTCGGCCGGCACCGTGAGCGTGAGCGCCCCGAGCGACTTCGTGCTTGGACAGGTGCAGGACATCCTCGCATCCAAGCTCGTCCGGCGCTCCATCGACCTGAAGGCAGTGTCGTGGGGCAAGGCCGAGACGGGCTCAGGCGGCAGCAGCCGCATCGTGGGCACGATCGTCAACGGCATCGACGCTGAGATCGCGCGGCGCATCAACAAGGAAGTCCGCGATGAGAAGTTCAAGGTCAAGGTGCAGATCGAGGGCGACAAGGTGCGCGTCTTCTCGGCGAGCCGCGACGAACTCCAGTCGGTCATCGCCTTCCTCAAGGAACACGACTACGGCATCCCGCTGCAGTTCGTGAACTACCGGTAGGCGCGCGGTGCCTGAAGTCCCCGCCATAGCGTTCGTCACGCTCGGCTGCCCCAAGAACGAGGTCGACACTGACCGCATGGCTGCGGCAGTGTCCTCCTCGGCATATCGGCTCGTCGACGACATCACCGACGCCGACGCTGTCGTCCTCAACACATGCGCCTTCATCCAGCCGGCCACTGAAGAGGCGATCGCCGAGTTCTTCTCGCTCCACACGGAATGGCGTCCGGCCCGCCTCGGTCGACGCATCATCGTCGCGGGCTGTCTGCCGTCGCGCTATGGCGAGGAGCTCCGTGATGCCCTGTCCGAGGCCGATGCATTCCTCCCCGTGACCGCCGAAGGCGGGCTGCTCGCCACCCTCGAGGAGCTGTTCGGCAGCCCCGCGCAGGCGGCATCCGGCCCCGGCCGGCTCACCCCTGGCAGCACCGCGTACCTGAAGGTGAGCGAGGGTTGTGACCGCCGGTGCGCATACTGCACCATTCCCGCTATCCGTGGACCGTTCGTATCGGCACCCCTCGATGCGCTCGTCGACGAAGCCCGGTGGCTGATCGACCACGGCGCCCGCGAACTCGTCCTCGTCGGCCAGGACATCGCATCGTACGGCGTGGACCTGGCAGCGGGGGAGGACCTAGCGACGCTCGTGCGGCGTCTCGACGCGCTCGACGGCGACTTCAGGCTGCGGTTGATGTATGTGCAGCCCGATGGGGTGACCGACACGCTGCTCAACACGCTCGCGAGCGCCTCGCACGTCTGCCGGTACCTCGATATCCCGCTCCAGCACGCCTCCGGACCCGTGCTCGACGCCATGGGCCGCACCGGAGACGCTGCGGCACACCTCTCGCTCGTGGACCGAGTCCGCTCCGCTCTTCCCGGTGTCGTCCTGCGCACCACGATCATGACCGGCTTCCCGGGTGAGACTGACGTCGACGCACGTATCCTCGAGGAGTTCCTCGCCGAGGCCGAGCTCGACTACGTGGGTGTCTTCACGTACTCGCCGGAGGAGGGCACGGTGGCCGCCTCACTGCCGGACCAGGTGGATCCCGCGGTGGCCGAGGAGCGCGCGCAGCGGGTGAGGGATATCGCGGACTCCGTCGGCTTCGCCCGTGCCGCCGCCGCTGTCGGCACGCGACAAAGGGTCCTGATCGAAGGCGTCGACGAGGACGGCGAGCTTTTCGGCCGCACCTGCGGCCAGGCTCCCGAGGTCGACGGCGTCACACTGGTGGACACCGACGTATCCGTCGGGGACTTCATCGATCTCACGATCACCGATTCGCTCGGCTATGACCTGATCGGAGAGGTGACCGATGCCTGACATGAACCTCGCCAATCGCATCACGATCCTGCGCATGGTGTTCATCCCCGTGTTCCTGGTGGTGCTCCTCGGTGAGTGGCCCGCGTTCGTGGACCCACCCTCATGGTGGCGCATCACCCAACCGTGGATCGCGGCGGCCATCTTCACCGTGCTCGCCGCCACCGACGCGGTAGACGGACACATCGCCCGGACGCGCAACCAGGTGACCACCTTCGGCAAGTTCATCGATCCGCTTGCCGACAAGCTCCTGGTCACCGCCGCCCTCATCGCTCTCGTCGACCTCGAGCAACTTCCCTCATGGATAGCGCTCGTGATCATCAGCCGTGAACTCGTGGTGAGCGGTCTCAGAATGGTGGCTGTCGCCGAGGGGCGTGTCATCGCCGCGTCATCGCACGGGAAGGTGAAGACGATCCTGCAGATCGTCGCCATCGTAGGTTTCCTCCTGAAGGACACGGCGCTCCTGAACGACCTGCTCGGCACCTGGGCGACCGCGTTCCAGACCTTATCGTGGCTGGTCATGGGCGCCGCGGTACTGATGACCATCTGGTCGATGGTCGACTACTTCTATCACGCCCGGGACATCCTCACCGGTCCGTGGGAGCGGGAGGCATAGCGTGCGCACGCTCGAGACCGCCGCAGTCGTCACGGTGGGGACCGAGCTCACGACCGGCCACCGGCTCGACACCAACGGTGCCGAGGTCGCGCTGGCGCTCGTGAACGCCGGCTGCTCGGTCCGGGAGATGGTCTCCGTTCCCGACGACCTCGACGCCATCGTCACGACGCTTGCCGAACTTCTGTCACGACGCAGTCTCGTCATCGTGACGGGGGGCCTTGGCCCCACCCATGACGACGTCACGCGTGAGGCCGCGGCGTTCGTCGTCGGGCGCAGGCTCACACGCGACCCGGCGATCGAGGCCGCGCTGAGCGCGCGCATCTCGCTGCATCGAGACCCAGCGTCGGCGATCTCGCTGCTCCATCAGGCCGATGTGATCGATGGTGCGCGGGTCCTGACTGCCACCACCGGCACGGCGCCGGGCCAGGTCGTCGAGTACGCCGGGCACACGCTTGTGATACTGCCCGGACCGCCGCACGAGATGCGCCCGATGCTGCACGAAGTGCTCCGCGGGCGTATCGCCTCGGCGCCACCTGTCACGCTGAAGTGCGTGGGGATCACCGAGTCCGATGCGGGTCACGCGGTGCTGCCGCTGCTCACCTCGTACCCCACGGTCGAGCTCACGTTGCTCGGTGGGCCGGGGGAGGTCGACGTCATCCTTGTCTCCACCACTGGTGATGATGTCGAACTCACCGCCGCCGCGCATGCAGCCCGCACCGCACTCGGCGACGCGTGTTACTCCTCCGACGGGTCGTCGCTGGCCGCAACGGTGATCCGTCTGGCCGCCGAGTCCGGTGCATCCCTCGCTACCGCTGAGTCATGCACCGGCGGTCTGGTCGCCGCCGCACTCACCGATGTCCCCGGCTCATCTCACGTGTTCAGGGGCTCTGTGGTCGCCTACGCCAATGAGACGAAGTCAGCCGCGCTCGGCGTCGACCCATCGCTCATCGAGGCGCACGGCGCGGTCTCCGAGGCCGTGGCCGTCGCCATGGCGCGTGGCGCGCTGACCATCCCGGGCACGACGCGTGCGGTCGCCACCACCGGGATCGCCGGGCCGGGCGGGGGGACCCCCGACAAACCGCTGGGCACGGTGTGGTTCGCCGTCGCGCATTCCGGCGGGGGCACCACGGCTGAGATGCATCGCTATGGAGGTGATCGCACGATGGTGCGCCACCGGGCACGGACGACCGCTCTTGACCTGCTCAGGCGCTCGCTGCTGGATAGCTGATGCCGCGCGCGTTTTTCGCGATCGGACTCACGTCCGCGACCACGGATGCGCTTCAGGACTGCCGCCGGGCGTGCCTCGACGCTGACCCCGCGTGGACGCGCGAGAAGTGGGTTTCCCCGGAGAACCTGCACATGACGTTGCGATTCCTCGGCGACATCAAGGAGGGTACCCTTCACCGGTACGCCGATGTGGTCCGCAGCGCGTTGTGCGGACATCCGCCCTACACGCTCAGCATCGACCGGGTCCGCATCGTGCCGCGGTCGCGATCCGCCGCGATGATCTGGGCCGTTCCGGAGGCCGGCGCCGACCACACGATGCAGCTCGCACGCTCGATCGAAGACGCCGTCGTACGCGAAGGCGCGACACCGGAGACGAGGCGCTTCTCCCCGCACGTCACCCTCTGTCGCTCCCGGAGCCCACGGCACCTCGCGCCCGATGCCGCCCGGGCGATGGACGCGGCACTTGCGGACGTTCCCGCATCCCGCAGATCCATGTCAGTGCACGAGGTTATGCTCTACACGTCGACACTCACGCCGGATGGTCCGGTGTACGATCGGTTCGCGGTGATGTCCCTGGGCGTTGATTGACATCGAACACGTGTTCGTGTACGTTCGATACAGCCTTCAGGGGGTCGCAGCACACGGATAAGGAGCAGGCACCGATGCAACAGGACAAGGAAAAGGTACTCGACCTCACTCGCGAGCAGATCGAGCGCAAGTTCGGCAAGGGCTCACTGATGCGCCTCGGCGAGCACGCGGCGACCCAGCAGATCGAATCCATTCCCACCGGTTCGCTCGCACTCGATGCCGCCCTCGGCATCGGCGGCGTTCCCCGCGGCCGGATCGTCGAGATCTACGGTCCCGAGTCGTCCGGTAAGACGACGCTCGCGCTCCAGATCGTCGCTGAAGCCCAGCGCACCGGGGGAGTCGCTGCGTTCGTCGATGCCGAACACGCACTCGACCCCTCGTACGCCGCCCGCCTCGGAGTCGACATCGAGGACCTCCTCATCTCACAGCCGGACACCGGCGAGCAGGCGCTCGAGATCACCGATATGCTCGTGCGGTCAGGCGCCATCGATGTCATCGTGGTCGACTCCGTCGCGGCACTGGTTCCACGCGCCGAACTCGAAGGCGAGATGGGCGATGTCACCGTCGGCTTGCAGGCCCGGCTCATGAGCCAGGCCATGCGCAAGCTCGCGGGCTCGCTCAGCAAGTCGAACACCACATGCATCTTCATCAACCAGCTGCGCGAGAAGGTCGGAGTGATGTTCGGCAGTCCGGAGACCACCTCTGGTGGTCGCGCACTGAAGTTCTACGCCTCGATCCGCATCGACGTCCGCCGTATCGACTCCATAAAGCAAGGCACGGATCTGGTCGGCAACCGCGTTCGCGCCAAGGTCGTCAAGAACAAGGTCGCACCGCCGTTCCGGCAGGCGGAGTTCGACATCATGTACGGCCAGGGCATCTCCAAGGAAGGCAGCCTACTCGATCTCGGCGTTGAGGAAGGCATCGTCCAGAAGTCTGGCGCCTGGTACAACTATGGCGAAGAGCGTCTCGGGCAGGGCCGTGAAGCCGCCAAGGACTTCCTGCGCGAGCACGCCGATCTGCGAGACACGATCGACGCACAGATCCGGGAAAAGCTCGGGCTCGCGGGTGCCCGTGGCACCGGCGCCACCGGCGCGGCAACCGAGTCGGCAGACGCCGAGCCCGCCGCCGGTGCCAAGGGGTCACCAAAGGCCGCGAAGTAGTGGTCGGGACGGCCCTCCGTGACCGATGGACATGAGATAACCGCGATCCGGACCCGTCGGGGTGTGAAGCGCCGCGAGATCGAGATAGACGGTGTCTCGTGGCGCTTCGTGCCTGGTCCGGTCGTGAACGCCCTCGGACTGAGCGTCGGAGCCCGCATCGATATCGACGAGCTTGCCGCGCAGATAGCTGAGGTGGAGCCGCAGGCCGCCCGTGAGCGCGCCCTGCGGCTCCTGGCGTACCGGGAGCGCACAGAGGCCGAGATGCGGGGCCGTCTCGCGGACGACGGATACTCCGCACCCACCATCGACACGACCCTCGAGCGCCTGCTCGACACGGGCCTTCTTGACGACAGGCGCTACGCGGAGCAGACGGCCCGTGTCCTGGTGGAAGGACGGGGCTACGGCCGCAGCCGGGCGCTCCGGTCGCTCCGTCGCTCAGGGCTGGACGAAGAGCTTGTCACCGAGTTCGTCGACACATACGCGCCGGCGGAGGCGGAACGCGACCGGGCCCTCGTGGCAGCGCGGCGTGCGGCGCGCCCCGGCGACACGGTCGATCGCCTCGGCGCGCGCCTCGTGAGACGTGGATTCGCGGTCGCTGATGCGCTTTCCGCCGCTCGCGTCGTCATCGCGCCGAACGTGACATCCGAGGATCATCGCGAGAACGTTCCGTAGTCATGTCGGAAGGTCGGTTCCCGCTGCTCAGGATAGGCGTCGGCTTGACTCGCAGCGGCGCGCGCAGGTAGGATGAGCACGGCAAATACGATCGAACCGATGGGTCAGGGGCCCCGGTTCGTATGAGGTTCCACAACGTGATACGGGCGGCACCGCTTCCGAGGGAGTGGTGTTTCCGCTGCATACGCACTGTCGAACCGATAGAGTGATCGTACTTGCCGGGCGCGTGGTGCCCGGCTTTCCGGTTCAAAGGGATCGAACCACCCTTCCCGGGTCCGGGCGGATGCTGGATAAGCCACCGCATTGTGACTTGATTTCGCACATCGAACCCGGAAGGGAGGGCACGCCCGATGCAACCACTGGTTACCGCACTGCTCGGACTCATCGTCGGCGTCGTCCTCGGCATCGTCATCAATCGCTTCGTCATCGCAGGCAAAGCCAACCAGGCCCGTGAGGCCGCGGAACGCATGCTCGCCGATGCCCAGAAGCAAGCCGAGACGACCCGCAAAGAGATGCTCCTTGAAGCCAAGGACGAGATCTTCCACCAGAAGGCGCAGGCTGACGAGGAGGTCAAGCAGCGCCGCAAGGAGTTGACCGCGCTCGAGACCAGGATCCTCCAGCGCGAGGAGTCGATCGAACGCCGCGCCGAGTCGATCGACAAGCGCGAGCATCAGCTTTCGAGCCAAGCGGGGCAGATCGCCAAGCGTGAGAAGGACCTCGAGGACGCCATTGCCGAGGAGAAGAACCGTCTGGAGTCGCTGGCCGGCATGACGTCGGACCAGGCCAAGTCGGTGTTGCTCGACCGAGTCCGTCAGGAGGTCGACCACGACGCCGCGCTGATCATCCGTGAGGCCGAGCAGCGGGCCCGCGAAGAGGCTGATCGCAAAGCACGCAACATCATCGGCATCGCCATCGGCCGTGTCGCCGCGGATCACACCGCCGAGTCGACCGTCTCCGTCGTCCACATCCCTTCGGACGACCTCAAGGGCCGCATCATCGGTCGCGAAGGCCGCAACATCCGGGCCTTCGAGCAGCTGACCGGGATCAACCTCATCATCGACGACACGCCTGAGGCGGTCATACTCTCGAGCTTCGATCCGGTACGCCGCGAGGTGGGCCGCATCACTCTCGAGAACCTCATCGCTGATGGTCGTATCCACCCCGCCCGCATCGAAGAGATGTTCAAGAAGGCCGAGGTCCTCGTGGATCAGCAGGTCTTTGAAGCGGGCGAGCAGGCCGTCTTCGACACCGGCGTGCACAATCTGCATCACGACCTCGTCCGTACGCTGGGCCGGCTCCGTTACCGCACGAGCTATGGCCAGAACGTCTTGAACCACTCGCTCGAGGTCGCGTATCTCTCTGGTGTCATGGCCGCGGAACTCGGGCTCGACCCCGCGCTCGCCAAGCGCGCCGGGCTGCTGCACGACCTCGGCAAGGCTATCGACCATGAGATCGAAGGTCCTCACGCCGTCATCGGTGCGGACCTTGCACGCCGTCTTGGCGAGAACAAGGAAGTCGTGCACTGCATCGAGGCCCACCACGGCGACGTCGAGCCGCAGACGGTCGAGGCCGTCATCGTGCAGGCAGCCGACGCCATCTCCGCCGCACGTCCTGGCGCACGTCGTGAGACGCTCGAGAGTTACATCAAGCGACTGGAGAAGCTCGAGGCGCTTGCTGAGTCACACAAGGGCGTCGAGAAGTCGTACGCGATGCAGGCTGGTCGCGAGATCCGTGTCATGGTCAAGCCCGAGGAGGTCTCGGACACGGACTCGCTCATGATGGCCCGCGAGATCGCCAAGCAGATCGAGGAAGAACTGCAGTATCCCGGACAGATCAAGGTGATGGTCATCCGCGAGAGCCGTTCGATCGAGTACGCGAAGTGATGTGACGGCGGCGTGCTCAGGCGCACCGCCTGCCGGGTATCGACGCAAAGGGACCGCATGCGGTCCCTTTGCTCTTGAGAAGGACGGTCAGGCATGGCACCCTGGGTGACATCATGAGTGAACACGATCCCCTCATAGACTTCGTCACTTCGGTGTCAGGCGACGGCTACCTCAAGGTCGAGGAGACCCTGGGTGACGGATACGTCCGGCTCCGCGTGCCCGAAGCGGAGCGCCGGCAGGCCAAGCACGACATCCGCAGCATCGAAGACGTCATCATCGAACTGCTCCGCAACGCCCGGGATGCGCACGCCCAACGCATCTTCGTCGCCACCACCCGCGAGGGGAGCACGAGGATGCTGACCATGATCGACGACGGCGTTGGCATCCCTCATGCACTCCAGGAGGCCGTGTTCGAGCCGCGGGTCACATCCAAGCTCGAGACCATGGTGATGGACCGGTGGGGCGTGCACGGACGCGGCATGGCGCTGTTCTCCGTGCGCTCCAACGCATCGAAAGCCCGTGTCGCGTCATCTGCGCCGCACAAGGGCGCGTCGATCAGCGTCGTCGTCGACACCGGCCACCTGAATGAGCGTGCCGACCAGTCGACCTGGCCCGTGGTGGAGCCCGATGAGGCGGGACGACTGCGTGTCGCCCGCGGTCCCCACAACATCATCCGACGACTCGTCGAATTCGCCTGCGAGCACCCCGAGCTTGAGATCTATCTCGGCACACCCACCGAGATCCTCGCTACGCTCCATGTCCTGGGCCGTGACCGGCTCGATATCGCCGATCTCATGTTCTGCGACGACCTTGATCGGCTGTGCGTGTGGCAGCGACCGGCCGCGTGTTCCGACGCCGCGGAGCTCACCGCCACGGCGGAGACGATCGCACTCCCGGTCTCAGAGCGCACGTCGCATCGCATACTCGCAGGCGAACTCGCACCCCTCGAGCCGCTGCTGACATCGCTCTCGGTCGAGGATGAGCCCTCCGCGCCCACGGCCCCGGACATCTACCGGGACAGGCGTTCCCTGCGCATCCATCACGGCGACCTCGTAGCGTTCCGGACAGAACTCAGCCGCGCATTCGATGTGCTCGCCGAGCGGTACTACCTGAATCTCAAGGGTGAGCCCAAGGTGACCGTGGGCCGCGATGCGATCACCGTCCGCTTCGCCGTCGAGAAGGAAGACTGAGTCCTGACGCGGGCCGTTGATGCTTCATGAGCACCTGATGGGCTATACTCCTCGCACGCCATTCACGGCGCACACGTAGCAGACGCAGACCTCGGTCACACCACATCCACAGCAACGACACCACCAGGATTCCGCAGCAGGAGGCACCGTGGAGGTTCTCAAGGTTTCCACCAAGTCCAGCCCCAACTCCGTTGCGGGCGCCCTTGCAGGCGTCATCCGCGAGCAGGGTGTGGTCGAGATCCAGACCGTCGGCGCCGGGGCGCTCAACCAGGCCATCAAGGCCATCGCGATCGCTCGCGGGTTCGTCGCACCTATGGGGCTCGATCTCATCTGCACCCCGTCTTTCGCCGACATCGAGATCAACGGCGAGGAGCGCACGGCCATCCGCCTGCTCGTGGAGCCGCGTCCGCCACTGCACCCCTGATCCGCATGCCCGGCCCGGACCTCCACCTGCACTCCACGTTCTCTGACGGACTCCTCACGCCCGGGGCCCTCGTCGCGCGTGCGCTCGCCCTGGGGCTTCCGGCCATCGCCATCGCCGACCATGACAGCGTCGCCGCCGTCGCTCCAGCGCTTGAGGCCGCCCGGGGTACCGGGCTCACCGTGGTGCCTGCGGTGGAACTCTCCGCCAGCGCCGCCAGCCGCACGGTCCACATTCTCGGCTACTTCATCGATCACCTCGACCAGACCCTCCTCGCCAGACTCGCCTCGCTTCGCGAGCGAAGACGTGCGCGTGCGCAGCGCATCGTCGACGCGCTTGCCGCTGCCGGGATCGAGATAGACCCCGGCATGGTCCGAGTTGACACCGATGAGGACGGCGCCGTGGGCCGCGCGCACATCGCACGGGCGCTCATCGAGGCGGGCCATGCGCGAGACATGCGCGATGCGTTCGACCGCTACCTGGGCGATGGCGCCCCGTTCTTCGCATCAAAGGCGCTCATCCCGCCCGCTGATGCCATCGCTTGGATCAGGGATGCCGGCGGGGCCGCGGTGCTCGCTCACCCGGGCCTGAACGGCATCGATGACCTGCTGCCGTCCCTCATCGACGCGGGCATCGTGGGCATCGAAGCGTTCCACGCTTCGCACACCCGCGACATCGCATGTCGCTACGCCGACCTTGCCGGTCGCCACGGCCTGATCGCCACCGGAGGGTCGGACTTCCACGGTTCGCCGCGCGAGGGCGGCGCAATGGGTTGCGCGGCCGCGCCCGACGGTGCGATCGACGCCCTTGCTGAAGCCGCCGCCCACTCGAGAGGCACACGATGAACCGCTATATCATCCATACCTTCGGCTGCCAAATGAACAAGCACGACTCCGAACGTATGGCCGGACTGCTCGAATCGCGTGGCTACATCGCCGCCCGGTCCGACGACGAGGCGGACGTGATCGTGTTCAACACCTGTGCGGTACGTGAGACCGCCGACGATCGCATGTATGGGCAGGTGGCTTCGCTCAAGGCGATCAAGACCGGCGGGCGCCCAGACGTGATCATCGCGGTGGGCGGATGCGTGGGGCAGCGCGACGGCGAGGAGATGCTGCGGAGGTTGCCGCATGTCGATGTCGTCTTCGGCACGCACAACATCGAGGACCTTCCGTCGCTGATCGATGCGGCCGCGGCGGGCAGCCCGGCCGCGCGCGTGCTCAGCGGGACCGACGCCTTCGCAAGCGACCTCCCCACGGTACGTGAGCATCCCTGGCATGCCTGGGTGCCCATCACCGTCGGGTGCGACAACCACTGCGCCTACTGCATCGTGCCTACCGTGCGTGGTCCCGAGCGTAGCCGGGTGTTCGAGGACATCATCGCCGAGGTGACGGGCCTCGTGGCCGACGGCGTGCTCGAGGTGACGTTGCTCGGGCAGAATGTCAACTCCTACGGGCGCGATCGCTACGGGCAGCCGCGTTTCGCTGAACTGTTGCGCGCCGTGGCGCACACCGGCATCCCACGTGTCCGGTTCGCCACCAGCCACCCGAAGGACCTCTCAGACGATACGATCGATGCGCTGGCCGACGTACCGGCGTTGATGCCGTACCTGCATCTGCCCGTTCAGCATGGCTCCAACGCGATACTGGCGGCGATGAACCGGCGCTACACGCGCGAGAGCTATCTCACTCGCGTCGAGCGGTTGCGCACCGCGGTACCCGATATCGCTCTCTCGACGGATATCATCGTCGGCTTTCCCGGAGAGACCGACGAGGACTTCGAGCAGACGATGGACCTCGTGGAGCGCGTCGGCTTCGACCACGCCTTCACGTTCATCTACTCTCCGCGCGAGGGAACGCCCGCGGCGGCCTTGACCGACACCGTGCCACGCGAGGTCTCGCAGGCTCGGTTCGACCGGCTCGCCGAGCTGGTCCGTGACCTGTCGTTCGCCTCCAACCAGCGTATGGTCGGGCGTGTCGACCGGTGCCTCATCGAGGGTGCGTCCCGGCGCGACCCGCGCGTCCTGTCCGCGCGAACGCCGCACAACCGTCTGGTGCATGTCCCGGTACCGGGTGACCGCTCGGCCTCGGAGTTTGAGGGCTCGATCCAGCCGATCCGCATCACCGGCGCGCACCCGTGGTTCCTTACCGGGGAGTTCGCCAGCAGAACGGTTTAGGGTTCGCCCCGCGGCGGGAATGCTCCTGGTGTTCCGGAGGTGACTGACATGACTGGAAGCACGCTCGGCATCATCGCCCCACACCCACCCATCATGGTGCCCGAGGTGGGTGGCGAGCGTGCGCGCGTCACATCAGCGTCTATCGCATCGATGGGCAGGGCAGCCCACGTCCTTCGTGCGTTCCAACCCGACGCCGTGGTGCTCATGTCGCCGCATGCGCCGTTGGTCAGTGACGCCTTCGTCGTGGATACCTCGGCCCTTTACGGGGGAGACCTCGGGCAGTTCGGTGCACGCGACGTGCGGCTGGCGCCTGCCGGCGATCCAGCGCTTGCTCACGCGATCATCGACACCGCCCGGGCATCCGGCCTCGAGGCGATCGCCCGGACCGATCACCCCGCGCTCGCGCCCGGAGAGCTCGACCACGGCGCGCTCGTCCCGCTGAGCTTCCTCGACCGGGAGGGCGAGTACCCGCTCGTCGAGGTGTCGCTGTCGTTCCTGCCCCTGGAGCACCACCGCCGCTTCGGCGAGGCTATCGCCGCGGCCGCGGCCACCCTCGGCAGGCGGGTCGCGTTCGTCGCAAGCGGTGACTGCAGCCACCGCCTCACCCCTGATGCGCCGGCGGGCTACACGCCCCGCGGCGCGGTCTTCGATGACGCGCTCGTAGAGGCGCTCGGCCGCGACGACTACGCTGCGCTCGAGCGGCTCGACGCCGCACTCGTGGAGGAGGCGGGGGAGTGCGGCCTGCGTTCGTTCGTGACCCTCGGCGGCTTCCTCACCGGCACCGATGCCCGGACCCGCGTACTCTCGCACGAAGGGCCCTGGGGCGTCGGGTACGCCACGGGCATCGCCGCCTCGCCGGAGTTGCTGGCGACGCTCGACAGCACGGGCACGTCCCCCGACCCCGAGTCCGAGCCCGTTGCGCTCGCGCGTCGGGCGATCGCGGCGTATCTCCGTGAACGACGCATTGTCGCTCCTCGCGCGCCCGAGGGTCTGCTGGCGGAGCGTCACGGCGCCTTCGTGAGTCTGCACCGGAACAACGCCCTGCGTGGCTGCATCGGCACCATCACGCCTACCGCACCGACACTCGCCGACGAGATCGTGCACAACGCGATCCAGGCTGCTACGGCCGACCCCCGGTTCCCGGCGATGACCGCCGATGAGCTCGACGATCTGGAGGTCTCCGTTGACGTGCTGCACGAACCGGAGCCCGCGACGCTCGAGGACCTGGATCCCCTCGTGTGGGGCGTGATCGTCTCGGCCGACTGGCGGCGTGGGCTGCTGCTCCCGGACCTCGAGGGCGTCGACTCAGTGGAGCAGCAGGTGGCCATCGCCCGGCAGAAGGCGGGCATCAGGCCGGGTGAGCGCGTCCGCCTCGAGCGCTTCGCTGTCGACAGGTACCACTAGCGTGCTGGCATACGACATCATCGGCATCCTCGGCCCCACAGCCGTCGGGAAGAGCGCCGTAAGCGACCTCGTTGCCGTCGCGCTCGGCGCCGAGATAGTGAGCGCCGACTCCATGCAGGTGTACCGCGGCATGGACATCGGGACCGCGAAGACGCCGTCCGCGGAACGCCCGGTGCCGTACCACTGTGTCGACCTCGTGGATCCCGGCACGCCGTACTCAGCCGCACTGTTCCAGCGCGACGCGCGCGCGGCCATCGACGCGCTGCTCGCGAGAAACGCGCCCCCGGTGGTGGTCGGCGGGACGGGCCTGTACGTTCGGGCGGCGCTCGACGATATGGAGTTCCCCGCCGGTGACACCCTGAGCCCGACCCGTGAGCGACTGGAGGTCCGCCTGCTCGAGGAGGGGAGCGACGCGCTGTACGCCGAGCTTGAGCGCCTGGACCCCGCCTCGGCCGCACTGCTCCACCCCAACAACGCGCGGCGCGTTGTGCGTGCTCTGGAGATGCTCGTCGAGGGCACCTCGTATGCCACGCAGGCGGCCGGCTTCCGTGAACGCCGATTCCACTACCCGCGCACCCTGCTCGTGGGCCTCACCGTGGACCGCGATGAGCTGTATCGACGCGTGGACGAACGCGTCGACGCGATGATCGGGTCGGGACTGGTCGAGGAGGTCCGTGCGCTGCTGGAGTCAGGTCTCGCCTCGACTCTCACCGCCACCCAGGCGATCGGCTACAAGGAGCTCGTGCCGGTGCTGGCTGGCGGGGCCAGCCTGTCGGACGCGATCGACACCATCAAGCGCTCGACCCGCCGGTATGCGAAGCGGCAGCTCACCTGGTTCCGGGCGGATGGCCGCATCACGTGGGTCGATGTCACCGAGCTGTCGGCAGCGCAGGCGGCCGAGCGCGTGCTCGACCTGGTAGAATCGTCCGAACACGACGCGTAGGGAGGTTCGCGTGCAGCTCACGTTCACCAAGATGAACGGCCTCGGGAACGATTTCGTCATGATCGACGATCGTGACGAAGCGCTCGAGATGTCGCCAGAGGCCGTCGCGTGGTTCTGCGACAGGCACTTCGGCATCGGCGCAGACGGACTCATCCTCGTGCGACCGGCTACCACGCCGGAGGCCGACTTCTACATGCACTACTTCAACGCGGACGGATCGCTCGCCGAGATGTGCGGCAACGGCGCCCGCTGCTTCGCCAAGTACGTCGTCGACAACGGCATGGTCGCGACCGACGCGACGTCACTGGTGATCGAGACGCTCGGCGGCCTGAAGCCCGTGACATTCGTCCGCGACGGATCCGGCCTGCTCGAGTCAGCCACCGTCGACATGGGCGTGCCCGCGCTGGCACCCGCCGACATCCCCGCGCTCTTCGACGGTGAGCAGATCTACGACTGCCCGCTGGAGACGCCGTTCGGCACGTTCGGCCTCACCGCTGTCAACATGGGGAACCCTCATGTCATCACATGGGTGGACGATGTGCAGACCGCGCCGGTGGAGACCGTCGGACCGTTCATCGCCACCAGCGAGCGCTTCCCCGAGGGCACGAACGTCGAGTTCGCGCAACACATCGACGAGAACACGATCCGCATGCGTGTGTGGGAGCGTGGCGTGGGCGAGACGCTCGCCTGCGGCACCGGCGCATGCGCGGTCCTCGTGGCGGGCACGTTGTCGTGCCGTGTCGGTCGCGAGGCCACCATCGAGCTCCCTGGCGGTGACCTGTTCGTCCGTTGGCATGAGAACGACCACGTCTACATGACGGGCTCCGCCGCGGTGTCGTTCACCGGCACTGTCGAACTGCCCGATGAAGCGTGATGTGCGCGTCTGGCTGGATGCGCGCTCTGGTACCATGACCCGATATCCACACACATCGACGAGGGGATGACGTACGTTGAGGATCGCACAGCGCATGGCCGACCTGCCGCCGTATCTGTTCGCTGAGATCGACCGCAAGAAGGCCCTCAAAGAAGCCGAAGGCGTAGACGTCATCTCGCTCGGCATCGGTGACCCCGATATGCCGACTCCCCAGCGGATCATCGACGCGATGGCCACCGCTATCACCGATCCGTCCAACCATCAGTACCCGGCGTATGCGGGCTCCCGGCCGTACCGTGCCGCCTGTGCCGAATGGATGACGCGCCGCTTCGGCGTGGAGCTCGACCCGGACACCGAGGTACTCGGACTCATCGGCTCCAAGGAGGGCATCGCGCACCTCTTCCCTGCGTTCATCGACGTAGACGACTACACGCTGGTTCCCGGGGTGGGGTACCCGGTGTACAGCACCGGCGGCGTGCTCATCGGCGGGAAGACCCACTACATGCCGATGAACGAGGAGAACGACTGGCTGGCCGACTTCGAGTCCACGCCCACCGACGTGCTCGCCCGCGCCAAGATGATGTTCATCAGCTATCCCAACAACCCCGCGGCCGTTGCCGCCCCGGTGGAGTACTTCGACCGCGCAATCGCGTTCGCCCGGGAGCATGACCTGCTCCTGGTGCACGACAACGCGTACTCCGAGATCGGTTTCGACGGATACCTCCCGCCCAGCATCATGGAGCGACCCGGTGCCCGGGACGTGGCTATCGAGTTCTTCAGCTGCTCCAAGGCGTACAACATGACCGGCTGGCGTATCGCCTTCGCCTGTGGGAACGCCGATGCCATCCGGACGCTGGGGATCGTGAAGAGCAACGTCGACTCGGGGCAGTTCACCGCCATACAGCAGGCGGCGATGGAGGCCATGCTCGGCCCGCAGGACGACGTTGCCGAGATGCGCGAGATCTACCAGCGCCGTCGTGACATGGTGCTCGAGACGCTGCCGTCGATCGGCCTGTCCGCACGCCGCTCGGCCGGCACGATCTACGTGTGGGCCCGCATCCCTGAAGGCTACACCTCGGCGGAATACGCCGGACTGGTCCTCGACAAGGCGGGCGTCATCATGCCCGCCGGCAGCGCATACGGACCGGACGGCGAAGGGTACGTCCGCATCTCGCTCGCCACGCCGGATGACCGCCTCGCCGAGGCGCTTCAGCGCATGGCCGACGCACTCTAGAAGGAGACCGCCGCACGCATGGTGCGTAACGCATACGAGGTCATCACCGACACCGAGGAACGTGCCGTGCTCGTGGGCATCGACCGTCCACGTTCGGACGGCTGGACCCTCGAGGACGATCTGGCCGAACTCAACCGTCTCGTAGACACCGCTGGCGCGACCGTCGTCGGCACGGTCACGCAGCGGCTCGATCGGCCGAATCCACGCACGTTCATCGGCGCGGGCAAGGCCGAGGAGGTCGAGGAGCTGGCCACCTCCGAGCGTGCGACGATGGTCATCTTCGATGACGATCTCACCCCCAGCCAGCAGGCGAATCTCGAGGGGTTGCTGCCCGATGTCCGTGTCATCGATCGCACCCAGCTGATCCTCGACATATTCGCGCAGCACGCGGTGAGCCATGAGGGCAAACTCCAGGTCGAGTTGGCGCGCCTGGAGTACGTGCTCCCCAGGCTGCGCGGTATGTGGGGCCACCTTGAGGCCGAGCGGCTCGGAGGCGGTCGCGGCGCGCGATTCGGCGCCGGCGAATCCCAGCTGGAGACCGACCGCCGTCTGACCCGCAAGCGCATCTCGGAGTTGAAGCGTGACCTCAAGCAGGTCGCGCGGGCACGTGCGACGCAGCGCGCGGCAAGAGGACGCTCGGGTGTCTTCCGGATCGCGCTCGTGGGCTACACGAACGCGGGGAAGTCGACGCTCCTGAACGCGCTCACCGATGCGGGTGTGCTCGCCCAGGACCAGCTCTTCGCCACGCTTGATGCGACGACCAGGCGCCTCGATCTGCCTGACGGGCGTTCCGTCACGCTGACCGATACCGTTGGCTTCATCAACAAGCTGCCCCACGGTCTTGTCGAGGCGTTCAAGTCAACGCTCGATGAGGTCCGGGAGGCCGACCTGCTGCTCCACATCGTGGACGGCTCCCATCCGAACCGCGATGCTCAGATGGGCGCGGTGAAGGTCGTCCTCGAGGAGATCGGTGCTGCCGACAGGCCGCAGCTCGTGGTCTACAACAAGGCGGACCTGCTGCCGGGACTCGAGCGAGAACGCCTCGCGCAGCAGCCCGGAACCGTGGTCGTCGCGGCGGCCGTCGGCGAGGGTCTCGACGGACTCCTGGAGCGCATCGCCACGATCGCCGCACAGAGCGACGTCCCGCTCACTGTAACGGTGCCGTATGACCGGGGAGAGCTGGTGCAGCTTGCGCACGAGCAGGCCCACATCCTCGGGGAGGAGCACCTGCCGGAGGGCACGCGGCTGACGGTCGTGGCCTCGGAGGCTGTGCGGGGCCGACTCGCCGAGTTCCTACCGCAGGTCACGGCGGAGCCGGAGGAGTGGGATCGCTAGTATCCCCGACCCGGTGCGCGGACGATCACATAGGAACGGTGACTAGAGGCGCCTGAAGAGGGCGACGACCTTGCCGAGGATCGCGAAGTCGGCGTGCTCATCCGCGTAGATCGGCTCCATCGTCTGGTTCTCCGGCTGCAGGCGCACTCGGCCCGACTCACGGTAGAACCGCTTCACGGTGGCTTCTTCGTTCAGCATGGCCACCACGATCTCACCGTTCGTGGCGGTGGGCTGCTGCTTGACGACCACGTAATCGCCATCAAGGATGCCGGCCTCGATCATGCTCTCGCCCTTCACGCGCAGAACGAACGTCTGCTCTCCCGCGAACGAGGCGGGAAGGGGGAGCGTGGCCTCGATGTTCTCGGCTGCAAGGATAGGAGCGCCAGCCGCCACCTGCCCGACCAGCGGCACAGCCTGCACGCTCTCGTAATCGACGGCGCGCTCGGTGTCGCGGTAGTCGAGGACCTCGAGTGCGCGGGGCTTGGAAGGGTCGCGACGGATCAACCCCTTGGCCTCGAGCGCGCCGAGGTGTGAGTGCACGGTCGAAGACGAAGAAAGACCGACCGCTTCGCCGATCTCGCGTACGGACGGCGGGAAGCCACGCCGGTGGATCTCTGCCCTGATGAAGTCGAGGATCTGCCGCTGTCGTGATGTGAGCTCACGCTTGTAGACCATCAGGGATCCCTTCACCCGAACATGGTGCTTCGTCCATCGCCAGTGTACGACAGGGCATCAGAGTGTGCAAACACATGTTCGTATCCGCTCTTGTGTGACGAACACCTGTTCGCTATCATGGTCACACGAACACATGTTCGTGGTCACGCTTCGATGTCAGACCCGCGCGATAGGGTCGACGCGTACACCACGAAGGAGGGCATCATGGCAGCGACACTCGTACTCCAGACGCACCCCGGCTCGCCTGATCATGCCAGCACGCGCGCCTGCGCCACGTGCACACCGCGGGCCGGTGGCGAGGCCACATCACATACCTATCGCCCTGTGGCTGGGGTCCGCCGACACGAAGTCGAGCGCTTTGGCAGGCTCGTATTTGTCATGCTGCTCGTCTGCGCCGCTCTCGTCGTTGCAGCTTCCCGTATCGCGCAGCCGGCGCCACCGATGCCTCAGTCATGGGCCTCGGTCACGGTTCCGGAAGCCGCGACGCTCTGGGCTCTCGCGCAGGACCACCCCGTTCCGGGACTCAGCACCGCCGAGACCGTCGCGCTCATCAGGGAGTCGAACGCGCTGCAGTCCGCCACGATCCACGAGGGTCAGGTCCTACGGGTGCCCGCCCGGCTCGATGCCACTGTCGCCGTCGCGTCCCGGTAGCCGCTCGGTCGCCCGTCCCGTGGTCCGTCCCGACTCGGGCAGTGTCACAGATGCCGCTCCCAGCTGGCCGTCGAGCGCTACTCACGCACCGTCTTCGCAGACGGATCGCAGACCCCGTATTCGCATTGTCGCCCCATATCTTGTGTGCTAGTCTTTGCGCAAGCCAAGATGTGGGGGACGCCCTGATGAAGTGCCCGTTCTGCGGCCACAACGAGACCAAGGTCGTCGATTCCCGGGACTCCGAGTCCCAGGACGCGATCCGTCGTCGGCGTGAGTGCCTCGAGTGCTCGAAGCGCTTCACCACCTATGAGCGTCGTGAAGAGATGCCGCTCATGGTGGTCAAGAAGGATGGGTCCACCGAGCCGTTCGACCGGGGCAAGCTCCTACGGGGTCTCGTAGTGGCCACCGCCAAGCGGCCGGTGTCACCGAGTGCGCTTGAAGCGCTCATAGATGACATCGAGGCCGAGCTGCACAACGCGATGCAGTACGAGATACCCGCCAAGCGTCTGGGGGACATGGTGCTCATGCATCTCCTCGACCTGGACAAGGTCGCGTACATCCGGTTCGCATCGGTGTACAAGGAGTTCAACGACCTGGATAGCTTCACCGCTGAACTCACGCGTCTGAGCGGCAAACGGCGGCGTGCTGCGAGCACGGACTAGGCGAAGGGCTACCGAGTGGAAGTCAAGCTGTTCATCCGGGACGACTGTCCTGAGTGTCCCGCTGCTTTGCGCGCGGTGGACGGCATGGCAAACGTGTTCGTCTATGACGTCACCGATCCCAGCGGCTTCGCGGAGGCGTCGTCCCTGCGGATCGACGAAACGCCCTCCGTAGTCGTCCTGGACTCATCCGGACGCGAGATCGCCGGCTGGCGCGGCGAAGCGCCGGACGCCTCGGATCTCCGCGCGGTGCTGGCACACTGAGACGATGAGCCACACGACCTCACCTCTCACCGTCGCCGTCACCCGGCTCGATCCGGATCTCCCACTTCCCTCGTACGCACATGAGGGTGACGCCGGACTCGACCTCTTCGCGGCCGAGTCCGTCATCCTCGCGCCGTTCGAGCGCGCGCTCGTCCGTACCGGTCTGGCTATCGCACTGCCGGCCGGATACGCGGGCTTCATCCAACCGCGCAGCGGCCTCGCACTGCGGTCAGGACTCTCGTTCGTCAACACGCCCGGGCTGATCGACAGCCACTACCGTGGCGAGATCAAGCTCATCGCGATCAATCTGGACGCCACCGTGCCGCTTCGCATCGAGCGAGGCGACAAAGTCGCCCAGCTGGTCATCCAGCGAGTGGAGCGCGCCCAATTGACCGAAGTCCCCTCCCTCGATCCCACCGAGAGAGGGGAGCGCGGCTTTGGCAGCACCGGTGTGTGACCCTCGATGCCATTCCGGGAGGACTCGACGCGTGCAGCGCGTGCCCTCCATCCCCCTGTATCCACAGAAGCGGATCATCCCCGGACCGGTGGGAGGGGGGATGGCCGCATCGGCATGACGCCTTGCTCCGGCGGCGGCAGATCCGCCCTGTGGAGCGACCCCGCAAGTACCGATGACTACGAAAGGCTGATGCTATGGATACGTTCTTCAAGTTCAAGGAGCGAGGGACGAGTCTGAAGACTGAGATCCTCGCAGGCGTTGTGACGTTCATGACGATGGCGTACATCATCTTCGTGAACCCCGGCATCCTGTCGGCGGCGTTCGGTGACGCCGGCGCCGAGTGGATCCCCGCACTTGCTACCGCGACCGCTCTCGGCGCAGCCCTGATGTGTCTCGCGATGGGGCTCATCGCCAACCGCCCGCTCGCGCTCGCATCAGGCATGGGCCTGAACGCCGTCGTCGCGTTCAGCATCATCCTCGGCGCAGGCGTACCATGGCAGGTCGGCATGTCGGTCGTGTTCGTCGAAGGCATCATCATCCTGCTGCTGGTGATGACCGGTCTGCGTGAGGCCATCATGAACGCCATCCCGATCAACCTGAAGCGGGCGATCGGCGTTGGCATCGGCCTGTTCATCACGTTCATCGGTCTCGTCGATGGCGGGCTCGTGACGGCCAACCCCGCCACCCTCGTGCAGCTTGGCGACTTCGCCAACCCGGCCGTGTGGGTCACCCTCATCGGCTTGGTGGCGATCTTCGCCTTCATGGCGCTCAAGGTGAAGGGTGACATCCTGTGGGGCATCCTGGTCGCCGCAGTGGCCGCTCTCGTCTTCGGCGTCACCGAACTCCCGAAGGAGATCGTCGCGACACCTGACTTCAGCACGTTCTTCGCGCCGTTCCAGCAGGTCGACGGCAAGATCGCGCTGCTGCATGTGTTCACTCCGACCCTGCTTCTGTTCGTGTTCGCGGTCATGCTGACCGACTTCTTCGACACGATGGGAACCGTGCTCTCCGTGGGCGAGCAGGCCGGCTTCGTGGACGAGGACGGCAAGGTGCCGGGAATCCGCAACATCCTGGCAGTCGACTCGGTCGCGGCTGCGGTCGGTGGCCTCTTCGGCGCCAGCTCCATCACCACCTACGTCGAGTCGGCCGCGGGTGTCGCCGAAGGTGGCCGCACCGGCCTCACGTCGGTTGTCACCGGCCTGCTCTTCGCCCTGACGGTGTTCTTCACCCCGGTGATCGCGATGATCGGCGGCTCGACCTCCATAACCGCTGGCGCGCTCATCGTCGTCGGCTTCCTGATGATGACCAACATCAAGGAGATCCCCTGGGACGATTTCGAGAACGCATTCCCGGCGTTCCTGGTGATCGTCGGCATCCCGCTCACGTACAACATCAGCTACGGCATCGGCCTCGGCTTCATCAGCTTCGTGCTGATCAAGGTGCTCCACGGCAAGGCGAAGGACATCCACTGGCTGATGTACATCACGAGCGTGCTGTTCGTGATCGCGTTCGTCCTGCCCAGCATCCAGGCTGCGATCGGCTAGGGGGCGCACGTGGCAGAGCGCACGATTCAGACTGACGAGAAGCTTCCTATACTGCAGGCGATCCCGCTTGCGCTCCAGCACCTCATGGCGATGTTCGGCGCCACGGTGCTTGTACCGATCCTGACCGGGCTCGACCCGTCGCTCGCGATCATGACCTCCGGCGCGGGCACGATCCTGTACCTGATCCTGACCAAGAACAAGATCCCGAGCTACCTGGGGTCATCGTTCGCATTCATCGGCCCGATCATCGCCGTTGCCGCGACGAAAGGGATACCCGCGGCGCTTGGCGGCCTGGTCGTTGCGGGCCTGCTCTACGTCGTGGTCGCCCTGATCATCAAGGCCGTCGGCAGCGCATGGATCAACCGGGTCCTGCCGCCTGCGCTCGTGGGCGCGGTCGTGATCGTGATCGGACTCGGGCTTGCCGGTACGGCCGTAGGCATGGCCCTCAAGGGCGGAGGGGATGCGTTCGACATCAAGAACCTCTTGGTCGCACTGGTGACGCTCGGAGCAGCCATCGTGTTCTCGAGCTACTTCAAGGGGTTCCTCTCCACGATTCCCGTGCTGCTGGGCATCATCGTGGGCTATGTGTTCGCGGCGTTCATGGGCATGGTGCAGTTCCAGCCGGTACTGGATGCCGCATGGGTCGGCCTGCCCACGCTGGTGTTCCCGGAGTGGGATCTTGGAGCGATCCTGATCATCGCGCCGGTGGCGCTCGTGGTCATCATCGAGCATATCGGTCACCTGCTCGTGGTCCAGGAGATCGTCGGCAAGGACTTCACACCGCTCCTGCCCGAGTCGCTCGCCGGTGATGGTCTCGCGACCGCACTGTCGGCGATGGTCGGTGGCTCGCCGTCCACCACGTACGCCGAGAACATCGGTGTCATGGCGGTCACCAAGGTCTACGCGACACAGATCTTCTGGTATGCGGGCGCGTTCGCATTCGTGATCGGTGGCTTCGTGCCCAAGCTCAAGTTCCTCATCCAGTCGATCCCTGTCCCGGTCATGGGCGGCATATCCTTGCTGCTGTTCGGACTCATCGCCAGCTCGGGACTCCGGATGTTGGTTGAAAGCGGTATCGACTACAGCCACAGCCGGAACCTGATCCTCTCGAGCGTAGTGCTCGTGATCGGTATCGGTATGGAGACCACCGGCACCACCATCCCGCTTGGCGACTACGTCCTGCCGGGAATGGCGACCGCTACATTCGTCGGCATCCTGCTCAACCTCATCCTTCCGAAGGAATCGAAGGGGCTTGCTGTGGACTCACCCGACTTCTCGGGTGAGCTGCAGGAAGAGGCCGCAGGAGCATAGCGCCCGGCTCTCCGAGCGCACCATAAAGAGGGGCCGCGCGGCTTGACGCGCGGCCCCTTCGCTTGTACCCTGTCTCCACACGTCGGCTTTTTGTGATGCTTATCACACATTAATGCACAGACGGCAACCACCTCAGTACATCGTTCGGGGGAGACCTATGACGCGCGCTTTGGATGAGCTCGTCCAGATCCTGCTTGCGGCCTTCGGCTGGCTGGCGTTCGTGTGGCTGTGGTGCAACGCGATCCTTGCGGGTCCGAGCGACTCGCAGCTGAGGAGCCTGTTGGCCGTCGTGGCCATCGACGCGGTGATCCTCGTGGCGACGATGTTGTGGATCCGCTGGAACATCGCCCTCACGCGACGCAAAGGGCCGCGACGCTCCAGTCGTACCGTGGAGTACGACTACGAACGGGACAGCACCGGCGCGCCGGTCCGTCTCGAAGTCACCCGGGAGGACCGGTTCATCATGCTTTGTATCGAAGGGGAGGGGAGCGCGCGCACCAAGGTCGCTCGCCCCATCCTCGGTCTCGTCGTTGAGTCCGCCTGATGCTTGAGATCGTGCAATCCATCGGCCACGACCCGCTGTACCGCATCGCCACGGCCTTCTTCGCGTGGTATCCGCTCTTCACGTCCATCATGTGGGCGCTGACGGCGGTCATATACGCGTTCAGACGTGAGCGTCGGTCGGACCTCGAGTACTACGAGGTCGCGGATGCGGACCTCCCTCCGGTCACGGTCATCGTGCCTGCACACTTCGAGGGCGACATGATCACCCGCACCATCACCGGAGTCCTGGCGTTGGACTATCCCCACCTGCAGGTGATCGTCATAAGCGATGGCTCGACCGACGACACGGTCGAGCGGGCGAGTGCGTTCCTTCACGATCAGCGCCTCACCCTGATCGACAAGCGTGTCAACGAGGGCAAGGCTCTGGCGCTCAACGACGCGATGGCGCTCGCGACGGGCGAGCTCATCATGGTGCTCGACGCGGACTCCACGCCTGATCCGGACGCCCTGCGGTGGATGGCGCCTCACTTCGTCCGGAATCCCCGGCTGGCCGCCGTAACGGGTAACCCCAGAGTCCGCAACACCGATCGATTGCTCGGGAAGATCCAGGCCGTCGAGTTCTCATCGATCATCTCGCTCCTGAAGCGCGCGCAGGTCGTATGGGGGCGCGTCATGACGGTGTCAGGGGTGATGGCGCTCTACCGGAAGAGCGCGCTCGAAGACGTGGGGCTGTTCGTGCACGACTGCGCGACCGAGGACATCGCCACATCATGGGAGCTGCAGGCGAAGTTCTACGACGTCCGGTATGAGCCGCGAGCGATGGTGCGTATGCAGGTGCCACCGACGGTCGGCGCACTCTGGAACCAGCGCGCGCGGTGGGCCCGCGGACTCGCACAGGTCCTGCGCCGGAATCTCCGCATCTGGAAGAGCTGGAAGAACCGTCGCCTGTTCCCGGTGTACATCGAGGCAACGGCCTCGATCCTCTGGGCGTACTGCTTCGTGGTCCTCAGCATCATGTGGATCGTCACCTGGGTCGCCGGCGCGCCGCTCCTTGGCGCGACCCCGTTCCCGATGTGGTGGGGCATGGTCATCGGTACCGCAGCCCTCATGCAACTCGGAACTGGTGTTCTTATGGATAGTCGTTACGACCGCGATGTGCTTCGGTTCTATCCGTGGGCGGTGCTGTACCCGCTGATCTACTGGGTACAGATGTCTGTGATCACCGTGATCGCCACACCCGCAGGCTGGCTCAAGCCCCATGGGCCGGGCACGTGGCGCACACCGCGTGTGGCTGACTGAGGCCTGCCGGGACGCGGTCGAGCTTGCGCCTGCTGATCCCAGGTGGCCCTGACCCCACGGGCCGACGGTCTCGCGGCTTGCACCGAGGCCGTAGGAGGCCCTGTACGGCGTTGGCGATCCGTCGTCCATGGTGAGAGTCGGCGAAACGGCCGATCAGTGGCCTGCAGGTACTCGGCGTCAGAATCACGGCCGACACGCATCCAGACAAGCCGGACCGACTGGCC
>Ga0209066_10000275_pt1 | contig 77769 bp, 63 predicted proteins | sample All_14_2_FD_187198 | JGI IMG/M metagenome (GOLD analysis project Ga0209066, IMG submission 187198) | Freshwater microbial communities in response to fracking from Pennsylvania, USA - Allegheny Zone_MetaG_DW_15 (SPAdes) (version 2) ...
GCCCTCAGATACCCACCAGCAGACGAGACAACCGTCAAAGCGGCGTTTCGGAGCCGCACAACCGGGCATTATTCCCAAAATCCGGGAAAATATCCCAACACTCCAGAACCAGCGACCCAAAGAAAAAGGATCTGTTCCTATCGACACAAACCAGCTCCAACCATAGATAATCTATTGAATTTCTCCTGACCCGACCACCGCGCGTCCTGCCGGGCGCGCCGCTGCACAGCGTCACTATGCAGGACCGGATGGTCTTCGTGGTGACGTCCATATTTTTGGGTCGGAGAAACATAATCCACATCTGCACACGGGAGACGAAAAAAATGATCCAATGGCCCAAAAGCAATGACGTTCTCGGCACCACCAACCGCGGCAACCCGGCCGAATCCGGCCTCTGCACGCTCTGCCGCTCGGACTGCGCCGGAAAGTGCGAAACCTGGATGTCCTGCCTCAAAGGCCGGCACATGCTCTACCCCCGGGATTTCGGCGCCGTAACCGCCGGCAGCGCCAACACCTGCCACGTGGGCGTGAGCTACAACTCCCTGCGCATCCAGGGCTTCAGCTACGGCGCAAACGGCGTCGCTCCCGGCCGGACCACCAACCCCGACGACTGCCTCTTCACCAACGTCTCCCTGGAGACCTCCTTCGGCGCCGCGGAAAAGACCAAGGTCCGCATGCCGCTCATGACCGGCGCCCTGGGCTCGACCTTCATCGCCGCCAAGTACTGGGACTCCTTCGCCGCGGGCTGCGCCCTGGTCGGCATCCCCATCGTCATCGGCGAGAACGTTGTCGGCGTTGACCGCGAATCGAGCATGGCGAACGGCCGCATCGAGAAGTCCCCCGAGCTGGACCGCCGCATCGAGATCTACAACCGCTACTCCGACGGCTACGGCACCATGATCGTGCAATTGAACGTCGAGGACGCGCGCAACGGCGTGGCCGAATACGTCATCGGCAAGTACGGCAGCAAGGTCTGCATTGAGCTCAAGTGGGGCCAGGGCGCCAAGAACATCGGCGGCGAGATCGAGGTCAAGAGCCTGGACTACGCCCTGTTCCTGAAGAAACGCGGCTACCTGGTGGACCCGGACCCCGAGCTGCCCGAAGTGCAGGAAGCCTTCAAGGCCGGCGGCATCAAGGGCTTCGCCCGCCACAGCCGCCTGGGCTACACCGACCTGCCCTCCGCCGACGCCGTGCACCAGAACTTCATGGAGACCGTGGCCTACCTGCGTAAGCTCGGCTTCACCAAGATCTCGCTCAAGACCGGCTCCTACGGCATGGAAGCCCTGGCCATGGCCATCAAGTACGCCACCGAGGCCGGCCTCGACCTGCTGACCATCGACGGTTCCGGCGGCGGCACGGGCATGAGCCCCTGGAACATGATGGAGACCTGGGGCGTGCCGTCCATCCTGCTGCACTCCAAAGCCGTGGAATACGGCAACATCCTGGCCGCCAAGGGGCAAAGAGTCGTTGACATGTCCTTCGCCGGCGGCCTGGCCCGCGAGGACCACATCTTCAAGGCCCTGGCCCTGGGCGCGCCCTTCGTCAAACTGATCTGCATGGGCCGCACCCTGATGATCCCCGGCTTCCTGGGCTCCAACATCGAAGGCGCCCTGAACCCCGAGCGCAAGGAAAAAATCTCGGGCAACTGGGACAGCCTGCCCAAGACCGTCAAGGACATCGGCGAGACGCCCGAACAGATCTTCGCCGGCTACGAGAGCCTCAAGGCCAAGATCGGCGCCGACGAGATGAAGACCGTGCCCTACGGCGCCATCGCCGCCTGGACGCTGGCCGACAAGCTCGGCGCGGGCCTGCAGCAGCTCCTGGCCGGTGCGCGCAAGTTCTCCGTCACGGAGATCTCCCGCGACGACATCGTCTCCGGCAACCGCGAAACGGCCCAGGAGACGGGCATCCGCTTCATCACCGACGTCCAGGACGAGATCGCCCGCAAGATCCTGTCCTGACGATGACACCCGGGGGCGGACCGGCCGAAGGCCGGCCCCGCCCCTGGCCCACCGCCCCATCCTGTGCTACAGGGCCACACGCGGCCGACGGCCAGGAGTAGCCAAGCATGACCCTCCAGACAGACATCACCGAAGAGTTTCCCATTTCCCGCGAGTCCTGGCAGGACTTCGTCGCCCAGCGGCACAGGACCGAGAGCGCGTTGCTCGAGCGCATCAAGGAGCTCAACTGCCTCTACGGCATCACGCGCATGGCCCAGCGCGCGGACCAGCCCCTGGACGAGCTGCTGACGGGCATCGCCGGCCTCGTCCCGGCCTCCTGGCAATACCCGGACATCGCCTGCGCCGCCATCCGCCTGGGCGAGGACACGCACAGCTCGGCCAACTACCGCCCCACGCCGTGGCGGCAGACGAGCCCCGTCGTCATCGGCGGGGAGAACTGCGGCGAGGTCGAGGTCTGCTACCTCGAAGAGCGGCCCCCAAGCGACGAAGGACCCTTCCTGCGCGAGGAGCGCAACCTCATCGACGCCGTGTCCGACCTGGTCGGGCGCATCGTGGCCCAACGCCGGGCCGAGGAACGCATGCGCGCCCTGTCCCGGGAACTCATCATGGCCCAGGAGAACGAACGCCAGCGCATCGCCCGCGAACTCCACGACCACCTGGCCCAGGATCTCTCCCTGGCCAAGGCCGACCTGGAGCGCATCCACTGCTCCCTGTCCGCCGAAGGCCCCTGCAGGGCGCAGACCGCGGCCATCGCCGACAGGCTGGCCGCAGCCATCCGCGGCATCCGCGATCTGGCCTACGGCCTGCTGCCGCCCGGCCTGACGGAGCTCGGCCTGGTCGAGACCGTCCTGGCCCACTGCGAGGACTTCTCCCTGCGGCACGGCATCGTCGTCGACGTCTTTGCCGACGGACTGACAGGCGTGGACTTCGATTTCGACACCCAGATCAACATCTACCGCCTCATCCAGGAAGCCCTGAACAACGTGCGCAAGCACGCCAGGGCCAGCCGCGCCGTCATCCGCATGCTGGGAGCCTATCCGAGCCTCATCGTGCGCATCGAGGACGACGGCTGCGGCATGGACCTGGAAAGCTGCCAGGCCCAGGCCGGCCGGAACCGGCGCATGGGGCTGTGGAGCATGCGCGAGAGGGTCAGGCTCCTGGGCGGCACCATCAGCTTCAAGTCAAAACCCGGCCAGGGCCTGCAGATCCGCATCGAAACCCCGCTGAACCGGAGCACCCGTGAGCACCCTTAAGCGCATCCTCATCGTCGACGACCACCCTCTGTACCGCGACGGCCTGCGGGCCCGCCTCAGCGCCAGGCCGGACTTCAGCGTCGTCGGGGAGGCCGGGACCAGCGCCGAAGGGCTGCGCATGGCCAAGGAGCTCGCCCCGGACCTGGCCGTCGTCGACATCTCCCTGCCCGACGGCAGCGGCATCGAACTGACTCGCGAGATGCGCGCCGTCCGCCCGGACATGCCCGTGCTCATCGTCAGCATGCACGCCAAGCTCGACTTCATCGCCGCCGCCTTCCAGGCCGGGGCCAGCGGCTACATGTCCAAAGAGTCCGGGGGGGAGGGCATCCTGCAGGCCATCGACACCGTCCTGACCGGCGGCCAGTACCTCGACGGGTCCCTCTCGCCCACGGTCCTGCGGCGCCTGAGCGACATCTCGGGCCGCAAGGCCAAGACCGTGGACGCCTCCTACGGCACCCTGTCCCTGCGCGAACAGCAGGTCATGCGCCTGCTGGCCGAAGGGCTCACGCCCGAGGACATCGCGGCCAAGCTCTTCGTTTCCCGCAAGACCGTCCTCAACCACCGCTACTCCATCATGACCAAGCTCGGCATCAAGAGCCCCATGGCCTTCGTGCGGCACGCCGCGCGCCTGGGCCTCATCGACATCGACGAATAGCGCATATTTCGGCGATACGCCCATTTGCTCCTTTACCCTTGCGGCGGACCGTTGTTAGGGATGGACCGTCGCGCACCCGCGCGGCAGACCGCCAGTGTTCATCAAGGATATTTCATGCTCGGCTCTTTGCTATACCTCTCTCTCGTGTTCGCCCTGGTGCTGGCCAACGGCTTTTTCGTGGCCTCGGAGTTCGCCCTGGTGGGCGTGCGGCGCTCCCGCGTCGCCACCCTTGCCGCCGAAGGCAACAAAAAGGCCGTGCGGCTCCTGCGCCTCATCGACAACCTGAACGCCTACATCTCGGCCACGCAGCTCGGCATCACCCTGGCATCCCTTGGTCTGGGCTGGATAGGCGAGCCCGCCGTGGCCGATCTGCTGAACCCGTTGCTCGAAGGGCGGGTGCCCCCGGCCGTCCTGCACTCCATCTCCTTCGCCGTGGCCTTCAGCCTGATCACCTTCATGCACATCGTCCTGGGCGAACTGGCGCCCAAGACCATCGCCCTGGAAATGGCCGAAAAAACGGCCCTGGCCATCGCCCTGCCCATGGAGATCTTCTACCGCGCCTTCCACTGGCCCATCCGCCTCCTGGACTGGTCCGGCACCCGCACCGTGCGCATGCTCGGCTTCACGCCCAGCGCCGGCCACGGCTCGGTCTACACCGAGGACGAACTGCGCATGCTCATCGACGCCACCTACGCCCACGGCCAGGTCGAGGAGGAGAAGCGCCGACTCATCCGCCGCGCCTTCGACTTCAACACCACCGAGGCCTGCGAGGCCATGATCCCGCGCTCGGAGATCGCCGCCCTGCCCGTGGACTCCACCCTGGACGAAGCCCTGGCCGCCTTCCGCATCCACGGCTACTCCCGGCTGCCCGTCTACGGCCAGGACCTCGACGACATGGTCGGCGTCCTCTACCGCCAGGACATGGAACCCTTCATGGCCCGCGAACCCGGCCTGGTCTTCTCCATGACGGCCCTGCTCCACCCGCCCACCTTCGTGCCCTCGGGCAAGCGCCTCGGCAGCCTGCTGCGCCAGATGCAGGCCACGCGCACCCACCTCGTCTTCGTCATGGACGAATACGGCGGGCTCGAAGGCCTCGTCACCCTGGAGGACGTGCTGGAGGAGATCGTGGGCGAGATCAACGACGAATACGACGAGGAAGTACGCTCCCAGATCGTGCGCGACGGCGCGGCCTTCATCCTCGACGGCATGCTCGCCGTGCGCGACGCCAACCGCAAGCTGAAGCTCCGCCTGCCCGAGGACGAGGCCTACACCACCGTGGCCGGCTTCCTCCTGGCCCAGGCCGGCCGCGTCCTGGAACCCGGCGACGAGGTGCCCCTCAAGGAAGGCGTGTTCAAGGTGGAAAGAGTGGAGCGCCGCCGCATCGTGCGCATCCGGTTCACGCCGGCGCCTGGCGGTGATTGAGAAAGGGGAGATTGGGAATGCCTCCGGCGGGCAGGGGGCGAGCCCCCTGCACCCCGTACATGTTTACGTTTAGTCTCTTCCGACTGAGGCGTATCGGCTGAACGACCCTCCCGCCCAAAGCGCAAGCCGGAGCGGGCCGGGGTGTTTCGGGCCGGGGTCGCCGGCTGTCCGACTGATCCAGGCATCGTTTGCTTCCCCGCTGCCCGCGCGCTCAAAGCGCAACACGATGTTCCCCGCTACTCCGCCACCCGAAGCGCAAACCGAAGTTCCAGCACGCGGCGGGGAAGCATTACGAGGCCGGAGAAGAAGTTTCGGCGGCCCCGGCCCGAAACGTCCCGGCCCGCGGCCGCCCTGCCCCCATCCCTCTAAATGTCGATCTTGGTCCCCGAATACGTGAACGCGTTCCGGTTCATCTTGATGAACGTCCCCTTGTCGATGCCCACGGCCTTGCCGCACTCGCACCAGACTTTGCCGTCGCGTTCCTCCAGGCACCAGACCTTCTCGATCCTCTCGCGATGGCACCTCAGCACCTCGCCCGGCCCCAGCTTGCGGTAGCGCCACAGCTTCCTGCGGCAGGCGGCGCACTTGATGACGAGCATTATTCCGGCACCGTCTCCATGGACGCCCACTTGGGCTCATGCAGGGGCAGGACGTGGTCGGCCAGGGTCTTGGCCCGGACCAGGGTCTCATAGGCCTGGTAAACATCGACGTGGGTGCCGGGCGGGATGACCTCCATCTCCATGGCCGTCACGGCCTTGGGCGGGTGGAGGTTCTCCAGGATGGTGCAGAAGCCGCAGATCAGGACGCTCCCCTTGTCCGTCTCCACGCGCACGGACATGCCGCCCTCGGTGTGGGCCGGGGTGTGGATCATGGCGATGCCCGGCGCGATCTCCGTGTCGCCCGTCAGGGCCACAATCTGCCCGTTCTCCTCCACTTCCTCGATGTAGTCCTCCAGATAGCGGAAATCCAGCGGGTGCGGGTCGTGGATGCGCTCCAGCTCCTTCTCGTGGACGTAGATCCTCGCGTTGACGCACTTGGCGTCGTTCTCGCAGTGGTCGTTGTGCAGATGGGTGTGCAGAATGATGTCGATGTCCTCCGGGACAAGGCCGTACTTCGCCAGCCCTTCCTCGAAGCCGTAGATCTTCCCGCCGATGGCCTTCTCCCGCTCCTCGGAGACCACGGGGCGCATCTCGCCCGTGTCCACGAGGATCTTCTTGTCCCCGCCCTCCAGGTACCAGCAGTAGATGGGTATGGTGTAGGGAGTGCCGTAGTCGTGCTGATAGGTCATCATGCCCTTGTCGAAGACCTTGGTGCCCATGACGATGGGGTGGATGCGATATGTCATGCGGTTCCTCCTTGTGTGCGCCTGCCGGGCTCCCGGCTCAAATCCGGACTTGCCCGTTCCGGATTGATCTATGCTCGGCCGCAACGTGAAGCAAGAGGCACTCCACCATGAAAAAGGGCGGAAAGGCAACGCCCTTCCGCCCCGTTCCGTTCCGAAGGCAGGAACTAGACCTTGGCGGCCGTCTTCAGGTCATCGATGGCGTCCGTCACTTCCCAGGGGAAGACGAAATCCTCGCGGCCGAAATGGCCGTAGCAGGCGCTCTTCTTGTAGATGGGCTGGATGAGGTTCAGGCGCTTGATGATGAAGTAGGGGCGCAGGTCGAAGACCTCGCGCACGGCCTTGGTCAGGACCTCGTCGGGCACCACGCCCGTGCCGCCCGTGGTGACGAGCACCGAGACCGGCTCGGCCACGCCGATGGCGTAGGCGATCTGCACTTCGCAGGTCCCGGCCAGGCCGGCGGCCACGATGTTCTTGGCCACGTAGCGGGCCATGTAGGCGCCGGAGCGGTCGACCTTGGACGGGTCCTTGCCCGAGAAGGCCCCGCCGCCGTGGTTGCCCATGCCGCCGTAGGTGTCGTTGATGATCTTGCGGCCCGTCAGGCCGCAGTCGGCCAGGGGGCCGCCGGCCACGAAGCGGCCCGTGGTGTTGATGTAGATGCGGGTGTTCTCGTCCATCATGTCCGCAGGCATGACCTTGTAGATGACCTCGCGCTTGATGCCTTCGACGATCTCTTCATAGGTCGCTTCCGGGGTGTGCTGGGAGGACACTACCACGTTGTCGATACGCACGGGCTTGCCCTTGCGGTATTCCACCGAAACCTGGGTCTTGCCGTCGGGGCGCAGGAAATTGAGCGCTCCGCTCTTGCGCACTTCGGCCAGCTTGCGGCTCAGCCCGTGGGCGTAATAGATGGGCGCGGGCATGAGGGTTTTGGTCTCGTCCGTGGCGTAGCCGAACATCATGCCCTGGTCGCCGGCGCCCTGGTCCTCGGGCTTGGCGCGGTCAACGCCCATGGCGATGTCCGGGGACTGCTTGTCGATGGACGACAGCACGGCGCAGGTGTTGGCGTCGAAGCCCATGTCGGAGCTGACGTAACCGATCTCGCGCACCGTGGAGCGCACGATTTCGGGCAGGTCGGCGTAGGCCTCGGTGGTGATCTCGCCGGCGATGATGGCCATGCCGGTGGTGACGAGGGTCTCGCAGGCCACGCGGGAGCGCGGGTCCTGGGCCAGGAGGCAGTCGAGGACGGCGTCGGAGATCTGATCGGCGATCTTGTCCGGGTGGCCTTCGGTCACGGATTCGGAAGTGAACAGATAGTGGTCGGCATTGAGAATCATGGGAATCTCCTTGTCATGTGGAGTTGATTAGTAACGGTAATGGTCGGGCTTGTAGGGGCCGTTCACGGACACGCCGATGTAGTCGGCCTGCTCCCTGGACAGGGTTTCGAGCTCCACGCCCAGGCGGGCGAGGTGCAGGCGCGCCACCTCCTCGTCCAGGACCTTGGGCAGGGTCATGACCTGCGGGGGGTACGTGTTTTTGGCCAGGTCGAGCTGGGCCAGGACCTGGTTGGTGAAGGAGTTGGACATGACGAAGCTCGGGTGGCCCGTGGCGCAGCCGAGGTTCACCAGGCGCCCCTCGGCCAGGACGATGAGGCTCTTGCCCGAGGGCAGGACCCACTTGTCGACCTGGGGCTTGATGGTGATCTTTGTGCATCCTGGCGTATTCTCCAGGAAGCCCATGTCGATCTCGTTGTCGAAGTGGCCGATGTTGCAGATGATGGCCTCGTCCTTCATGGCCAGCATGTGCTCGCCGCGGATGACGTGGTAGTTGCCCGTGGCCGTGACGAAGATGTCGGCCTCCTGGCAGCCCCTGGCCATGGTCGTGACCTCGTAGCCTTCCATGGCCGCCTGCAGGGCGCAGATGGGGTCGATCTCGGTGACCAGCACTCGGGCGCCGAAACCGCGCATGGACTGGGCGCAGCCCTTGCCCACGTCGCCGTAGCCGCAGACCAGGACGACCTTGCCCGCGACCATGATGTCCGTGGCGCGCTTGATGCCGTCGGCCAGGGACTCGCGACAGCCGTAGAGGTTGTCGAACTTGGACTTGGTCACGGAGTCGTTGACGTTGAAGGCCGGGAAAAGCAGCTCGCCATTCTTGGCCATCTGGTAGAGGCGGTGCACGCCGGTGGTCGTCTCCTCGGACACGCCGCGGATGCGGGCGGCGATCTTCGTCCACTTCTGCGGGTCGGTCTTGGAGCTGGCGATGAGGCGGTCAAGCACGCAGCGGAACTCCTTGTTGTCCGTCTCGCGGGACAGCAGGGACGGGTCCTTCTCGACCTTCACGCCCTCGTGCACCAGGAGCGTCGCGTCGCCTCCGTCGTCGACGATGAGGTCGGGGCCGGTGCCGTCGGGCCAGGTCAGGGCCATCTCCGTGCACCACCAGTACTCTTCCAGGCTCTCGCCCTTCCAGGCGAAGACCTTGGCCAGACCCTCGGCCACCACGGCGGCCGCGGCGTGGTCCTGGGTCGAGAAGATGTTGCAGGACGCCCAGCGCACGTCGGCGCCCAGGGCATTGAGGGTCTTGATGAGCATGGCCGTCTGGATGGTCATGTGCAGGCTGCCGGTCACGCGCAGGCCCTTGAGGGGCTTGGCGTCGCCGTACTTGTCGATCAGCGCCATGAGTCCGGGCATCTCGCGCTCGGACAGCTGCATTTCCTTGCTGCCCCACTCGGCCAGGCCCATGTCGGCGACCTTGTATTCCAGAGCGGGATCGATGGGTAACGTCATGTTGTCTCCTTTCTTTCGTGACGAACGGTATTATACGGAAAATTCCTCGCGCCGGGCCGTGATGACCATGAGCGTCAGGCCCAGGTTCACGGGGTGGCGCTCGCAGGACAGTTCCTGGAAGCCGGCCCGCTCCAGCCAGGAGCGCAGGTCCTCGGGCGCGAAACCCAGCCAACGGTCGCCGTAGCCGGTGCGCAGGGCCTCGTTGTCGTGGAGCAGGAAATCGGCCAGCACGGCGCGGCCTCCGGGCCGCACCACCCTGCCCATTTCGGCCACACCGGCCTGGGGCGAGGCCAGATGGTGCAGGACCAGGGACATGACGGCCGCGTCGGCCTCGCCGTCGCGCAGGGGCAGGTGCTCCAGGTCGCCGATGCGCAGACTGACCTCCGGCCCCTCGGGCAGGAGCTTGGCCGCGGCGTCGAGCATGCGCGCCGAGTTGTCCACGCCGATGACGCAGTCGGCCGCCCCTGCCAGATGCCCCAGCAGAAGCCCGGGACCGCAGCCCAGGTCCACCACCGTGCCCAGCTGGCGGCCCGAGGATTCGAGGCTCCCCTTGATGGCCTGGCCCAGCTCGAAATCGCCGAGCATCTCGCGGCTCAGGCGCTTCCAGTCCGAGGCCACGCCGTCGAAGAAACGGGTCGTGGAGCGGCGGCGCTCACTCAGGACCTGCGCGGCCGCGTCCAGGTCGAGCCGGTGCTCGGGCAGGTCGGCCAGACCCTCCAGCACGGCCGTCAGCAGCGCCCGCGAGCCGTTGGCGGCGCCGGCGCTGTAGAAGGCCCACAGGCCGTGGCGCTGGCAACCCACCAGGCCCGCATCCATGAGGATCTTCAGGTGCCGGGAGATGCGCGACTGCCCCATGTCCATGACCTGCACGATCTCTCCCACGTTGAGCTCGTGACGGGCCAGGACGCCCAAGAGGCGAAGCCTGGTCTCGTCGGCCAGGGCCTTGGTCTGGGTCAGTAGTTTCATGATGTCCGGTGGTGTGCTGCTGCGTGCTTTCACTAAGTATCTATATCAAGATATTTTGATATAGGTCCGCCTACATGCCATCGGGGCAAAGGTCAAGAACCGGCCTTGCCTGAGGGTATCAAGATGGATAGGCAGAAGGTATGCGCGAACGACAGAAAAGAACCTGCTCGGCCTCGGAGGCCCTGGACCGGGTACTGGGAACGCCCGAGGCGGCCCTGGAACTGGCCATCGCCCGCCTGTGGCGGCACTGGCCCGAAATCCTGGGGCCCGAGATCGCGGGAATGATCCGCCCCCTGGGGCACCGCAAGGAGACCATGATCCTCGGCGCGACCAACTCCATGGTCATGCAGGAGTTCTCCTTCTTTGCCGGGAGCATCCTGGAGAAGGCCAACGCCTTCCTCGGCACGGCCTACTTCCAGAAGGTGACCATCGAACTCATGGCCGGCCGCCCGGCCCTGGACGAGTCCCTGCTCCCGACCGCCCCGCCGGCGCCCAAGGCGGCGCGGCCGGAGCCCATCGGCAACCTGCTGCCCTGCATGGACCCGTCCTCGCCCGTCACGGCGTGCTACCGCGCCTATGTCCGCCACTTCAGGCCCGATCTCGTCACCCCGGAGGAATGATGCGCCCCGTCCTGTTCGCCATGCTCCTGACGCTGCTGCTCACCCCTGCCCCATCCCGGGCCGACGACGCGGTCATGCGAGACTACATCCCGGGCGGCGCAATCACGCGCTTCGAGGGCCCGGTACGCTTCTGGCTCGGCGGCGAGGGCCGCCTGGAAGGCCAGTACTATATAGACACGGTCGTCAGCGAACTGCGCCGGATCATCCCGCAGCTGCCCATGCAGCAGGTCTCGTCCATGGGCCAGGCCAACGTGCGCATCTTCCTGACAGATTCCAAGGAGGAATGGCAGGCGGAAATGGCCAACTGCTCCGAAGGCGCGTCCATGTGCCAGGAGCTCGCCCACCTCATCCGCGGGTTCACCCGCGTCGCCGCGTCGCCCCAAGGAGTCATCAAGAGGGCCGACATGGTGCTGCACCTTGATTTCCAGACCTCGGGAGGCCAGAAACTGTGGATCGTCCGCCACGAGTTCATGCACGCCCTGGGGGTCATGGACCACCCCAAGGCCGCCCCGGACTCGGTCCTCAATTCCATGCAGACCCAGGAAAACAAGAACGGCAATTTTTCCCAGTCCGACATCCTGGTCCTGCGGACCATCTACGACCCGCGCATGACGGCCGGGGGAAGTTGGTAGACGACGCACATCGCATCTTGACAGCTTCGGGCTCTTTCCCTAAGGAAGCTTTTCCCTGCTGGGCGATCGTTCAACGGCAGGACAGCGGACTCTGACTCCGTCAATCTTAGTTCGAATCTAAGTCGCCCAGCCACTGCGTCCCCATCGTCTAGCTAGGTCCAGGACACCGGCCTTTCACGCCGATAACAGGGGTTCAAATCCCCTTGGGGACGCCATCCACGACCATAACGGGATTCATCCCGCCCCCCCGGAGGTTCCGGGAAATACACTCCAAGCCCCTGGCGAAAGCCCGGGGCTTTTTTGCATCCCACCCGCCGCAAGCTCTTGTGAAATCCCCGCCCTCAACCCTCTTCTTGCCGGCTGCGCCGATCCGCAACTGCATCACGCTGCGCGCCTGAAACTCTCCTCCACCCTGGCAGCGTCTCGTCCATCACGTGCAGGAGGCCCTCGATCTTCACTGGCTTGGCCGCATATCCGTCCATCCCCGCGGCCAGGAACTTCTCCTTGTCTCCGTCCATGGCGTAGGCCGTCAGGGCGACGATGGGGATATCCTTCTTCGGGCCGAGAGAGGCGGATTCACGGATGAGGCGGGTCGCTTCGATTCCGTTCATGACGGGCATCTGGATGTCCATGAGGACGCAGTCGATGTCGTTTGCGGCCAGCAGTTCAAACGCCTGTCTGCCGTTTTCGGCCAGCAGAACCGTGTGCCCGTACTTTTCAAGCAGCGTCCGGGTGGTGAGACGGTTGGAGGCGTCGTCCTCAACGAGGAGTACGCGCAGGCTGTCACCTCTCCCCGGGCGGGATGTTTCGGCTGCGTCCGATGAAGCATCCCCATGAATAGTGAAGGGCAGGGTCACATGCACGCTCGTGCCTTTGCCGGGGGCGCTCTGTATGGTGATGGTTCCGTCCATGAGTTCGACCAGCCTTTGCACGATGGACAGGCCCAGCCCTGCGCCCTGGTAATTGCGCGTAAAGGAGTTCTCGACCTGCCGGAACGGCTCGAAGATGTCGCGCAGCCTGTCCTCGGCGATGCCGATGCCTGTATCCGTGACGCAAAAATGCACGCGGCAGGCATCGTCCGCCATGGCCGAGAGCGGCGTGGCGTTCAAGGCGACCGTGCCGCGCTCCGTGAATTTGATGGCGTTGCCCACCAGATTGAAGAGCACCTGGCGCACCCGCATTTCATCTCCGACCAGAACTTCGGGCATGCCCGGAGCAAGGGTGCATTCCAGGGCCACGCCCTTCTTTCTGGCCGTGACGGCGAAAAGTCCGGTCACGGAATCAAAGACTTCCTGAACCTTGAAGGGCGCCTTGCGAATCTCCATCTTGCCTGCCTCCACCCTGGAGAGGTCGAGGATGTCCGACAGGAGTCTGGTCAGGCGGTTGCCTGACTCCGTGGCCATGTGGATGTAGCTGGCCTGTTCGGCGTCGAGAGGGGTAGTCTCCATGAGCTGGAGCATGCCCATGAGCCCGTTGATGGGGGTGCGTATCTCGTGGCTCATGTTGGCCAGAAATTCGCTTTTCGCCTGGTTGGCGGCCTCAGCCTGCGTCTTTGCATGCAGCAGGGCTTCCTCAGCCCGTTTTTGATCCGTGATGTCCCGAAACTCCGTAACCCGGACATTTTTCCCCTTGTACGGAATGTTGCGCGCTTCGAGGCGGACTGGGTATTCTTCCCCGTTTTTGCGGACGCCTGTCGCCTCATAGGGACTTTCGTCTCCGGACAGGATCTTGCTCATGACCAGGTCGCGCGATTTTTCGGATATGAGCATGAGGCCGTCCATCCCGATCAGTTCATCCGTGGGGTAGCCGGTGATGTCGGAGAGGCCCTGATTGCAGTCCAGGATGACGCCCTTGTCGTGAATGGTGATGCCGCCGAAAGAGGCGTTGTGCAGGACCTTGAAGCGCTCCTCGCTTTCGCGGAGTTCCCCTGTCCTCATTTTGACCTGCCGGCGCAACGTCCACGACCAAAGGAAAAAACCGAGCAGCAGCAGGAGCAGCGGCACGAGGACCATGGCGAGTATGCGCAGGATGGTGACAAACGACGGGGTTGGCGCCTCGTACACGCCCATCCATTTCTCGTAGAGACGACGGTACTCGCCTGAATCCTTGAGAACCCGCAACCCCTCGCCGAACTGCGCCAGAAGCGCCGCATGCCCGTTGGGCACGGCATAGCAGTAATCCAGGGACAGAAACGAATTCTGGCCCAGCTGCAGATTTGCCCAGCCGCGCTCCTTGATGATGTGCAGGGCGATGATGCGGGGGACCAGGGCGCAGTCGTACTTTCCCTCGGCCAGTTCCCGCAGCATGTCCTCCTGGGTCTCCACGGCGGACACCCGGGACGCCAGCCCCTGCTCCAGGAGATAGTCGTGGCTGACGTCCCCTTTCTGGACGGCGACGTGCCTGCCTTTGAGATCGTCAAGGGAATCAGGGGGATCGATTTCCCCGCGACGCACCACGACAACGTAATTGTTCACCGAGTGCGGCTGGGTGAAGTCGAATTTTCGATCCCGCTCCGCTGAATAGAACATGCCTTGAACCGCGTCGATTTCGCCCCGCTCCAGATCGTGCAGCACGCCGGTCCAGGGCCCGAGACGGATTTCGACGTCGAGCCCCATCTCCTTGGCGATCATCCGGGTGAGCTCGACATTGAAACCGGCAGGGTTCCCGTATTCGTCCAGATACTCGAACGGAGGATAGCGATGATCGCCGCCCACGACGATGCGGCGGTCCTTCGGCAGCTCCAGGGCGGCGAACCACCGGGAGTGAAGACGGCGATAGGTCCCGTCGGCGATGACGATGGCGAGCCCTTCGTTCAGCAGGGCCAGCATGCGGCTGTCGCCTTTTTTGACGGCGAAGCAGAAGTCCTGGCGAAAGTCCTCGATGGGCTTGTCGACGATCCGCAGGTTCGCGAGTCCGGTTTGCGGGATGAGGCGCAGCGCGACCAGGCGTTGCACGACCACGGCGTCGTGACGCCCCTGGGACAATTCGTGCAGGGCGTGCTCAAATGTGGGGGTGGTGTGGATCAGTATGCCGCGGTCTTCCCGACGCAGGAACTCCTCGGCGTTGTCGCCCTGCATCACGGCCACGCGACGTCCCCGGAGATCGGCCAGGCTCTTGATATCCTCCGTCCCGGAGCGCACCACGATGGCCCCGTGCAGGGTCATGTAGGGCACCGTGAAATCGAAGAACTCTTCGCGCTCGGGCGTGCGACCGACCAAAGGCAGGGCCTGCACCTCGCCCCTTTCCAGCCAGCCTCTGACCTCGGCCCAGGGTCCTGTCCGGAAGGTGACGCCACGGCCCATGGCGGCCAGGGCGGCGCGCAGAAGCTCGACGGAAAAACCGTCGGCGCGTCCCGTGGCGTCAACAACGGAAAAAGGCGGGTAATCGATCTCTGCGGCCGAGACCACGGACGAAGAAGGTTCGGATGCGACGGCAAAGAGCGGCGCGTGCAGGATCAAGACGAGCAGCAGGAGCGCGAACAATGGAGCGACGTGTCGCCGCCATCGGACATGAATGTCGGAACGGGTCGGATCTTTGGCCACAAAGAGAATTCGATCACTCATTATTTCCGGAACACCTTGGGATATTGGCCACCACAGTCTGACACCCTTGTGGACGAATTTGATCAAAATCTCAAGGCATGCGTAAAGATTGGCTTTAATTCGCCCGCATTTGACGCCGAAACCCGGTGGGATGGGCGGATGGCGGAACACCGGGACCGGAAACCGCGTGGCCCGGCAGGCCTTTCGGGAACGTCTCCGCGAATGTCCGGGCAAGGACCGGAGTCGTTTCGACGGCGCGCCGCGGCGCGCGCAGCGGCAGGGTGCAATCCCCTAGCGCAGATGTGCCCGGTAATGTATGACGTGACCCAAGCGCGGACGCCTCGGACGTTCCGCGCAGCCGGCGCCGGCCTGTCGGCGCCGAACAGGAACCCCGCCCCAGGCCGCACCAAATTCCGACCGGCACGCCGGGAGAACCACCATGAACAGCCTCCTCCATGGCTCGATCCGCAAGAAGCTCGCCATCATGTTCGTCTGTTCGGCGCTGCCCGCCATCGTCGCCATCGTCCTGACCGGGCTGGGCAACCGCCAGAAGGCCATCGCGCAGGCGGAAAAGGAACTCCTCCATTTCTCCTGGCATATCTCCGAGACCCAGGCCAAGGCCACCCAGGGCATCAGAACGCTGCTGAAGAACCTGGCGGCTTCCCCCGAAGTGCGCGGCGCCGACGTGCCGGGCTGCGAAAAGCTCTTCGCCGACGTGCTCAAGATCAACCCGCTTTACGAAGCCCTGCACCTCGTCGACCCCAACGGCAACCTCATCGCCTCCGGCAACGACGGCACGCCCGCGCAATTCGGCAACGCCAGGCATTTCAGGGACGCACTGGAATCCCGGGACTTCGCCGCCGGAGAGTATCTCCTCGGCGCCTCCCTGAACATTCCGGTCTTCACCTTCGGCTATCCCGTCCTCGACGAAGGGGGCGATGTCCGGGGCGTCCTGCTGACCAGCATCCGCCTGGACCTCTACCGCGACATGTTCAGCAGCGGGGCCTTCCCGGCGGATTCCTTCATCGGCATCTGCGACCGCAACGGCAACCGTCTCTACCGCTACCCGCAAAACGCGGCCATGCCCCTGGGCGCGCCCATCAACAATATTATTTTCGAGTCGGCCAGGAGCGGCGCAGCGGAAAGGCTCATCGTGGAAAAGGCCTCCGACGGCGTCGAGCGCATCCTGGCCGTCCGGCAGCTGCGCATCGCCCCCGACCGGCAACCGTACATGTACATCTTCGTCGGCGCCCCGAAAGCGGCTTTCTTTTCCAGCAGCCAGAAACAGATGGCCCAGGATTTCGGCCTGCTCTTTCTGGTCATCGGCCTGACCCTGTTCAGCGGCTGGTACCTCGGGGGCAGAACCGTGGGCCTCAGGTTCGAGGAGATGGCCGCGGCCGCCAAGCGCATCGGCGAGGGGGACCTCTCGGTTCGGGTGCGGCCGGCGCCCGACATCAAGGAAGTAGACATCCTCTCCCGGGCCTTCAACAGCATGGCCGAGTCCCTGGCCAGGGACATCGACAGGCGCACCCGCGTCGAGGAGGCCCTGCGGGCGAGCGAACAACGGCACAAGATCATCGTCGAGAACTCGCCCCTGGGCATGATCTTCTACGACAACGACGGGACCATCATCGACTGCAACCCGCCCTTCGTCGACATGATGGGCTCGAGCCGCGAGAAGCTCATCGGCTTCAACTCCGCGCGCTACAGTTCGGCAAAGCTCCGCGAGACCCTCGCCAGAGCCCTGGCCGGCGAGGCGGCCGTCTTCGAGGACGAGTACACGTCCGTCACCGGCGGCGTGACGAGGAGCCTGCGCATCGTCTTCAACCCCATCTCGCCCGGCGCTGCGCCCACGGGCGTCATCGCGACCGTCGAGGACATCGGCGAGCGCAGGAGGACCGAAGAGGCGTTGCGCGAAAGCGAGGCGCGCTTCCGCAACCTTTTCGAGCAGGTCCCCTCCGTGGCCGTCCAAGGCTACGACATGACCGGCACAACGATATACTGGAACGCGGCCTCGGAAACCCTTTACGGGTACACGGCGCAGGAAGCGGTCGGAAAAAATCTGGTGGATCTGATCATCCCGCCGGAGATACGGGAATTCGTGCAGAAGGACATGCGGTCCATGGCCGAGACGGGCGTTCCCATCCCCGCCGGCGAACTGTCGCTCATGCGCAGGGACGGTTCGAGGGTGCTCGTCTTCTCAAGCCACGTCATCGTCAAAAAGCCGGGCAGCCCCCCCGAACTCTTCTGCCTCGACGTGGACCTGACGAGCAGAAAGCTGGCCGAAGACGCCCTGTTGAAGGCCAAGGAGGCGGCCGAGGCGGCCAACCAGGCCAAGTCGGAATTCCTGGCCAACATGAGCCACGAGATCCGCACGCCCATCAACGGCGTCATGGGCATGCTGCAACTCATGGAGACGACGTCTCTCGACGCCGAACAGTCGGAATACGTGGACCTGGCCAAAGACTCCGTCGACCGGCTGAACAGGTTGCTCGCGGATATTCTCGACCTGTCGAGAATCGAGGCGGGAAAGATGGAGATCCGCAAGACGGGGTTCGCGATCGACGAGCTCGCGGAGTCCGTGTCGGCGCTTTTCACGCCGACGGCCAACGCCAAGGGCGTCACGCTGGAATGCCGCATAGACCCGGCCCTGCCCCCCCGCCTCGTCGGGGACGAGACGAGAGTGAGGCAGATCCTCTTCAATCTGGTGGGCAACGCCCTCAAGTTCACGGATCAGGGACGGGTCGACCTGGCCGTGGAGGCCTTGCCGTCGCCTGGGCAAGGCAGGCTGAAGGTCGGCTTCACCATCACCGACACGGGCATCGGCATTGCCGAAGACAGGTTGAGGGAAATATTCGAACCGTTCCGCCAAGTGGAAAATTCCTACACCCGCACCTATCAGGGGGCGGGCCTAGGCCTGGCCATCGTTCAGCGGCTGGTGAACCTGATGGACGGCGAGATCGGCGTCGAAAGCCGCCCGGGTCGCGGCACCACGATGCGCGTCGTGCTTCCCCTGGAGCCGGTGTCCGCCCCACCGGAGCGCGGGACGTCTGAAACTGCGGGCGGCCCAGAGAGGCTGCGCATCCTCCTGGTGGAAGACGACCCATCCAATCAGCTGCCCATCCAGATCATTCTGACCAAGGCCGGACACGAGATCGTCCTGGCCGAAGACGGCGAAAAGGCCGTCGAGATCATTGAGGGGCAGCGCTTCGACTGCGTGCTCATGGACATCCAGATGCCCGTCATGGACGGAGTCCAGGCCACGATGGCCATCCGGCAGTCCGAGAGCCTCCGGGGAAGGCGGCGCGTCCCCATCATCGCCATGACGGCCTACGCCATGACCGGCGACCGGGAGAAGTTCCTGGCCGCGGGCATGGACGGCTATATCGCCAAGCCCGTGGTCGTCGCGGATCTCATGCGGACCATCGCCGGAGTCATGCAGGGCTGAGCCGACCTCCCGGTCACGCCTCTCCGAGCACGACCCCGTCGGCCATGCGCACCACCCTGTCGGCGCGGCGGGCGTAGGACTCGTCGTGGGTGACCATGACGATGGACAGGCCGTCCCGCTTCAGGTCCGTCAGCAGCGACATGACGGACTCCCCGGTGGTCTTGTCCAGGTTGCCGGTGGGCTCGTCGGCGAAGAGGATCTTCGAGTCCTTGACCAGGGCGCGGGCGATGGCCACCCGCTGCTGCTCCCCCCCCGACAGGTGTCCGGGCAGCTTGCCGCCCTTGTCGGCCAGGCCCACGCGGGCCAGGCACTCATCCGCCCTGGCTCGCTCGTGTCCGCCCACGCGGCCCAGGCCCGTCATGAAGGGCAGCAGCACGTTCTCGCGGGCCGTCAGGTACGGCAGCAGGTAATGGAACTGGAAAACCACGGCGAAGTCGCGGTTGCGCAGCCTGTTCAGGCGCTCGGGGGAGAAGGCGGTCACGTTCTCGCCGCCGTAGAGAATCTCGCCGCCGTCAGGGGTCAGCAGGGTCGAGAGGACGTTCAAAAACGTCGTCTTGCCGGAGCCCGAACGCCCGACGATGCTGACGAACTCCCCTGCCCCGACGGTCAGGCTGACGCCCCGCAGGGCCGGGGTGGCGACCCCTTCGGAGGTGAATATCTTGGTGATGTTTCTGGCTTCAAGCATGGGGTGCCTCACAGGGAGATGAGCGCCGTGGACGGCTCGATGGAAGCGGCCTTCCACGACGGGAAGAAGGCGGCCAGGACGGAGACGCCGACGATGAGCGCGCACGTCAGCACGAGATGCCCGGCGTGCATGGCAGCCTCGGCCTCCTGGGCCATGCCCAGGAGATCCAGAACCTCGACGCTCAGGAAAAATCCGCCGAAATAGCCGACGACCCCGGCCGCAAGACCGATGAGCACCGCCTCGAAGCAGAAGACGCCGAAGATGCCCGCGCGGGAAAAACCCAGGGAGCGCAACAACCCGATCTCGCGGACCCGCTCGTTGACCGAGGAAAGCATGGTCGCGCCGACCATGCAGCAGGCGATGAAGAGGATAACCAGGCTGACGGTCAGGATCAGGTGCTCGACGAAATGGACCGAGTACATGCGCTGCTTGACGATGGACTGCATGGCTTGGATCTCCGTGTCCGGGAGCTTTTCCTCCAGCTGGCGCACGATGTCCTCGATGGGGCAGCCCGCGCACAGGGCGGCCACTTCCACGAAGCTGACCTTGCCCTCCTGCCCGAAGGCCGCCTGGGCGAAACCCAGGTCCGCGAACATGACGGAGTCGTCGTCGCTGCCCGTGGGGTCGAGGATGCCGGAGACCACCGCCGGCCTCCCGGCCAGCTCGAACCCGTCCCCGACCTTGAGGCCGAGCCGCGCCGCGGCCTTGGAGCCGGCCAGAATGCCGTTCTCCACGGCCGGAAAATCGCCCTGCATGGACCAGTAGCCCTTGAGGACCTTCTCGCGCTCGAAGCGCACGCCGACCACGCCCACGGCCACGCCGTCGACTCTGGCCATGGACACGAGCTTGGGCGCCACGACGCTGATGCGGTCGCGGTAGCCTATGGACAGGATGCGCTCCTCCACGTCGGCCTCGCGAAGGTCCGTCATGCCCATGAGCATGTCGCCCAGGGAGAACCCGCCGTAGCTCACGGTCAGCTTCTCGCTCCGGGGGGAGACCAAGATGTTGGCGCCGAAGGCCGTGAGCTTCTTTTCGAGGGAGTGGCCTACCTCGCGGGAGACGTAGTTGAGGGAGACGATGGCCACCACGCTCAGGGTGAAGACCGTGAAAAGAAGCGACGTCTTGAGCCACTTCTTGCGCATGGTCCGCAGGGGGATGGTCAGGATGTTCACTTGAAGAACCCTGTTCCCTCGGCCAGATCGGCCACGGAGATGACCACGTCGCCGCCTTCGAGCCGGTGCGCCAGAGGAGCGGGGTTGCAGCCGCCCTTGACGTCGCCGATGCGGGAGGCATGGAAGCGCATGCCGCAATTGTTGCAGATCATGAACTCCTTGTCCTGGGTGTAGCCCTTCTTGGCGTGGTAGCAGACGTCGCAGGCGTCGAAGGCGGCCCGCAGCCTGTCTCCGCTCCGGATCAGGAAGAACTTCAGCTCCGCCCCGTCGCCCGCATAGCGGAAATGGTGGGCCTTGCCGTCGGACACCTCGGATGCCGGGATCCTGACGATACCGTTCTCGGCCTGCACGGCCTCGGGCCCGGAAAACATGTCGAGAAAGGCGAAGGCCTGGGAAGCGGCCAGAGACATCAAGACAGCGAGAAACACAGCTTGAACGGTTTTCATGAACATCCCCCGAAAAATTCGTATTGATATGGTCGGAAATTGAAAGCACGAAACATACCAACAAAAAATCGAATTATTCCAGGGGATGGACGGGATAAAATGCAGGAATCGGCACATGTGCGCGCAGCCGCACCAATCATTTTGCACATGTGCAAGTCAGTCGCGGCACGAGCGCAGGCAGGCCCGTTCGGGGCGGGAATGCCCGGAGGCGCGATGCCTCCGGGCGGACAGTCCGGAGCAAGAGCGAACTCAGGCTGAGCGCAGGCGTTCGTCGAGGAAGACGAGCTGCCTGTAGATGGTCCGCACCGCGGGCAGGTCCACGCCATGCTCGGCGGCCGTTCGCAGGGGCTCGCCGTAGATGGCCTCGGCCTCCAGGGGCCGGCGGTTCTCGGCGTCGAGCATCATGCTCGGCTTGTAGGGGGCCATCCTGTCCGTGGAGTCGAGGATGTCGTCGATGAAGGACTCGGGGATGTCGCGCCCCATGGACAGGGCCCCGGCCCGGACTTCGGCCATGAGTTCGCGGGTCAGCAGGCGCGTGGCCGGACAGCTGACGACGAGGTCCGTGGTGGCGCCGAGCAGGGCGCAGGGGCCGTTGAAGGCGATGTTCCAGAACAACTTGCGCCAGCGCGCCAGGATCAAATCGTCGCATTTCTCCACGGGGATTCCCGCTCCCTCGAAGAGCGAGGCGGCCAGCTCCAGTTCGGGCGTGACCCCGGCGGGCCGGTCGCCGGAGAGGTAGTGGCCCATGGTGACCTTTCCGTAATCGAGATGCGCGATATGGCCGGGCCCGACCTTGTTGCAGCACACGAAGCACAGGCAGCCAAGCACCGCGACGCCCAGGCCCAGGCGGTCGATGGCCCTCTCGCCGTTCAGGCCGTTCTGCATCAGCACCACGGCACTCCCCCGGCCGCAGACCGGGGGCAGGAGCTTTTCCAGCAGATGGTTGGTGGTCGTTTTGGTGGCCACAAGGACGACGTCGCAGCGCGGCATGTCCTCGACGCGACCGTAGGCGTTGACCTGCGGGAAGAACATGTCGCCGCGCACGGAGTCCACGCGCAGGCCGTTCTCCAGGACATGCCCGTAATCGGAGCGGAAAAGGAAATGGACCTCATGCCCGGCCTTCAGCAGCCGGGCCCCGTAGTAGGCGCCGATGGCGCCGGAACCGATGACGGCGATTTTCATGGATGCATCCTTGCAGTCGTTTCGTGACGTCGGGCCTTGCGGACCGGATCGGAAGACCTTGCCCTTCCGGGAGGGGGTTACGTCTCGCACGGGCGGCGCCCTGTCAAGAACTGCCGCCCGCGACCGGGCCGTCCATTTCCCCTTGAACCGGCACCGTCTCCCGCGCTATTCGTTCCTGCACGAAACAAGGAGCGAACATGGACACCGCCGCATTCAGAGCGCAAATCGACGCCTTCGAAACTCTCATGACCGCCAGCGCGGACCTGGCCGACATCCGCCTGGCCGAGGACAAGTGGACCCTCAAGGAGATGGTCGCCCATCTCGTGGACTCCGCAGCCAACAACCACCAGCGCTTCGTGCGCCTACAGCTCGAGCCCGTCCTCGTCTTCCCGAAGTACGACGCCGAGCAGTGGAGAGGCGTGACCGGCATCGGCCCCTTCGGCTACGCCGACATCCTGACCCTGTGGAAAAGCTACAACCTGCTCCTGCTGCATCTCATCGAAGGCGTGAACCCGGCCGCCCTGCACCATGTCTGGAAACGGGAGGACGGTGACATCACCCTTGAGGCGCTGATCCGCGACTATTTCGCGCACATGGAACTGCACCGGAAGCTGTTCGCCGAGCGCGCCTCCGAAATCGGGGCCTCGGCAGGGAAGGCGTGAGCCACGCCGCACGGGGCGAAACCCCGGACCGCACGAAGGAAAGAACGGCGCAGCGTCCCAACCTGGTCCTGATCCTCGGCACCGACGCCTCGGGCAAGGATCACGTGGCCCGGCTGGTACTGGCGCATCTGCAGGAGGCCGGCGTATTCTTGGAGAAGCGGCGCGGCTGGCTCTCGGCGCCCGCCTGCGCGGCCGACTCCTCGGAGCACAAGGGCCCGGGCCGTCTGTTCGCCGAACGTCTGTTCCTGCGCATCTACCCCCTCATCGCCTGGGCGCTGCCGACGGCGCTGACCCTGTGCATCCTGGCGGACGTTCTGACCTACCGGCTCCTGCGCCGCAGTCCGGTCATGGTCGTCAGCCACACGGCCCTGCGCCTGCTGGCCTTCCACATGGGGCACGACGACGCCTTCAGCATGCCGTCCCACCTCCGCAGAGCCCTGGCGAAGCTGCGCGGCCAGGGGCTGCAGACCCTGTTCGTGACCACGGAGCGCGAGGTCCGCCTCGGGCGCATCCACGACCGCATCCTGCGGGACAAGGTCGACCATTTCGACCTCTACATGGCCAGGCGGCCCCGTCACGGGGAGCGCGTCACGGACGCCCTGGAGCGCATCGCCGTGGACTTCCTGCACGCGCACACGATCCGCAACGACGCACACGGGGACGCACACATCGCCCTGGCCCTACACGAAATCTGGCCCTCCGGACGCGCAGATCTCTGAGCACGGCACCCGCCGGGCCATCGCATACCTCTCCGCGATCTCCTTTCATGACGGCATGTTGCAACTGCGCGGCCGCTAATTTTTGCTGCTGCACTCATTGACGAAACGATCGATTTTCGTTTTTAGTTTTCTCCGGAGGAAATACCAATGCACAAAATTCTCATCGCTCTCTGCCTGGCCCTGACCGCCACCTGCTCCTTTGCCGCCGACACGCCCGTGACCGTGGCCCACGCCACCTGGGTCGGCTACGGCCCCCTGCACATCGCCAAGGAACTCGGCTACTTCAAGGAACAGGGCCTCGACGTGAACCTGACCATCATCGAGGACGAGTCGCAATACGCGGCCGCCCTGGCCTCGGGCAACATCGACGGCCTGGGCAACGTCATCGACCGCGAGGTCATCCACTTCGCCAAGGGCACCCCCGAAACCGTCATCTTCGCCATGGACGAGTCCACGGGCGGCGACGGCGTGGTCGCCGCAGGCGGCATCAAGACCGTGGCCGACCTCAAGGGCAAGACCGTGGCCCTGGACAAGTCGTCCACCTCGTACTTCTTCTTCCTGTCCATTCTGGAAAAGAACGGCCTCAAGGAGAGCGAAGTGAACATCCAGGAGATGGGCGCGTCCGACGCCGGCGCGGCCTTCGTGGCAGGCAAGGTCGACGCCGCCGTGACCTGGGAGCCCTGGCTGACCAACGCGGGCCAGCGCGAGGGCGGCCATGTCCTGATTTCCAGCCGCGAGATGCCGGGAACCATCGTCGACGTCTTCGTCATGAACGACAATTTTATGGCCAAGCACCCCGAGGCCCCGGCCAAGATGGCCAGAGCCTGGTTCAAGGCCATCGAATGGTACAAGGCCAACCCGGCCAAGGGCGACGAGATCATGGCCAAGGCCTTCGGCCTGTCCGCCGCGGAAGTGGCCGACATGGCCAAGGGCGTGACCTTCAAGGGCGCGGCCGAGAACCTGGCCTTCGTCAAGCCGGGCCAGGGCCTCTACGAGGTGGCCGACCGGGCCATCCGCTTCTGGAAGGAGAAGGGCATCATCGAGAAGGACGTCACGGCGGCCGATTTCGTGACGGACAGATACGTCGTCGAAGGCGCCAAGTAGGTGTCGACGCGCTCCAAGGCCAGTCCCGCCCACCGTGCGGGGCTGGCCCTCCTTTCCTTTGCCGCGGTGCTGGCGGCCTGGTCCGCGGCCTCCTACGGCGGACTGGTCAAGGAGCTCTTCCTGCCCAAGCCCCACAGCGTGCTGCTGGCCTTCGTCGACATGCAGCGCGACGGGATTCTGCTGTCCTACACCTGGGACAGCGTGTACCGCGTCATGGTCGGGTGGTCCCTGGCCGTGGCCGCGGCCGTGCCGCTGGGCCTCTTCATCGCCACGTCGAGGCGCGGGGCGGCCGTGTGCGCGCCGCTCATCGAGTTCGCACGCTACCTGCCGGTGGTGGCCCTGGTGCCCCTGACCCTCCTCTATTTCGGCATCGGCGACGGGCAGAAGTTCGCCATCATCTTCCTGGGCACCTTCTTCCAGCTCGCGCTCATGGTCGCCGACAGCGTGGCCGCCGTGCCCCGCGACCTGGGCCGGGCCGCAGCCACCCTGGGCGCGAGCCGGGCCCAGATCTACCGCATGGTCCTGCTGCCCGGCGCCCTGCCCGGCATCATGGACGATCTGCGCATCACCGTGGGATGGGCCTGGACCTACCTCGTGGTGGCGGAACTGGTGGCCGCCAACTCGGGGCTGGGGTACATGATCCTGCGCGCCCAGCGCTTCCTGGCCATCGACCGCATCTTCGCAGGCCTGGTCCTCATCGGCCTGCTGGGCCTGGCCACGGACTGGCTGTTCAAGGCCGCCGCGCGGCTGTGCGTGCCGTGGAGCGAGAAGGTGGACGCATGAGCGCGCTGCTGGAGATCAGAAACATGCGCAAGGATTTCTCCGGGGCGGCCGGACCCGTCACGGCCCTGGAGGGGATCGACCTCGACGTGGCCGAGGGGGAACTGGCCGTCATCGTCGGGCCGTCGGGATGCGGCAAGTCCACGCTGCTGAACATCGTGGCCGGCCTCGAACACGGCACGAGCGGGGAAGCCCGCATCGACGGGCGCCCCATCACCGGACCGGGCGCGGACCGGGGCATGGTCTTCCAGTCCTACACGCTGTTCCCCTGGCTGTCCGTGCGCGAGAACGTGGAGTTCGGCCTGCGCATCAAGGGCGTGCCCAAGAACGATCGGGCCGCGATCGCCCGGCGCTATCTCGGGCTGGTGGGCCTGGCCGACTTCGAGAACGCCCTGCCCAAGGAGCTGTCCGGCGGCATGAAGCAGCGCGTGGCCATCGCCCGCGTGCTGGCCAACCAACCGCGCATGCTGCTCATGGACGAGCCTTTCGGCGCCCTGGACGCCCAGACCCGCCTCGTGCTGCAGGAACTGCTGCTCGGGATCCGCGCCCAGGAGCGCAGCACGGTCCTCTTCATCACCCACGACATCGACGAGGCCATCCTCCTGGCCGACAACGTCTACGTCATGTCCCGCCGGCCGGGACGGCTCAAGGCGCGCATCCCCGTGGACATCCCGCGGCCGCGCGACCACCGGGTCACGGTCAGCGCCGATTTTGCGGCCGTAAAGGCACGCATCATGGAGCTGCTCTGGGAGGAGATCACGGCCTGACGACTTTGCAACCGCGCAGACCGGAACATCTGCGCGCCGTTGCGGTTCGAGGGAGAGACCCTGCGGTTCAGGGTGCGATCTTTGGGAGGTGATACATGGACGTTCTGCAGACCATCACACCGATTTTTCTCCTGATCCTGACCGGCTTCGCGCTGCGCAGGGCCTCCTTCCCGAGCCAGGAATTCTGGCCCCAGGCCGAACGCCTGACCTACTACGTCCTCTTCCCTGCCCTGCTCATCGACAAGCTGACCTCCATGCACGCCGGGCAGCATCCCCTGCTGGCCATGGCCGTGAGCCTCGTCGCCGCCATTTGCGTCGTCGCCGCCGCGCTCATGGCCGTCCGCCCCCGGCTGCAGAGCGACGGCCCGGCCTTCACCTCCATTTTCCAGGGGGCCATCCGGCCCAACACCTACGTCGGCCTTTCGGCCGCGGGCGGCCTGTTCGGCGACGAGGGCCTGTCCCTCTCGGCCGTGGCCCTGATGACCATCATCCCCACCGTCAACGTGCTCTGCGTGCTGGTCCTGACCCGCCACGGGCGAAACACGCAGGTGCGCGGCCTGCGCGACACGCTGGTGCAGCTCGGGCGCAACCCGCTCATTCTGGCCTGCGCCGCGGGCTTCGCCCTGCACGGTGCGGACGTCGCCCTGCCCGCCATGGTGCAGGAGGGGCTGCACATCCTCGGCAGCGCATCCCTGCCCCTGGGCCTGCTGGCCGTGGGCGCGGGTCTGTCCTTTTCCGCCGCCCTGAACGGGTGGAAGGACATCATCTCCAGTTCGTTCTGCAAACTGCTCGCCCTGCCCCTTCTGACCTTCGCCGCAGGCAAGGCCCTCGGCCTTTCGGGCACTCCCATGGGCATCTGCCTTGTCTTCACCGCCGTGCCGGTCTCGGTCTCGGCCTACATCCTGGCCCGGGTCCTGGGCGGAGACCACGACCGCATGGCCGCCATCATCACCGTGCAGACCATCCTGGCCATCGTCTCCATGCCGCTGCTGCTGGGCCTTCTGCTCTGAGCCGGCTCAACGGGCCGCCCACTGCCTGATCGCGGCGACCTCCTCCTCGGGAATGTTCAGAAGGCGCAGGAACTGCTCGTGACGCCGGGGCGAGGTGCGTTCGAACGTGCGGTGCCAGGCGTCCATGTCCTCCTCGCTGAAGCCCGAGGCGCGCAGCAGTTCCGTCCACAGTTCCCTGCTCATGGGAGCCCCTGCCGGAACGGCCCCGGCGTTGCTGAGCAGCCCGGCGATGACCTGCTGCTGTTCCCGCAACCGCCCGATCTCCGCTTCCAGTTCCGCGAACCGCTGCTTCAGAATCCCGGTCAGCCCCGTGGGCGGGCCGTCGAGAATGGCCCGGATGTCCTTCAGGCTGACGCCGGCGCGGCGGTAGAGGCAGATCTGTTCGAGCCTCCTCTCGTCCGCCGCCGAGTAGCGCCGGTACTCGCCCCGGCCGTGACCGGCCGGGGCGAGCAGCCCGATGCTGTCGTAATAGAGCAGCGTCGAACGCGACAGCCCGTGTTTCCGGGCCAGCCGGCCCACGGTCAGACTCATCCCGTCCTCCTTGCCCCTTTCAGCGGGGCCCGTCCTCCCGCAACATGGCGCCGGTCGCGAGATAATGGTCGAGCATGAAATTCAGGCGGCGCATCTGCAGCTCGAAGGCCTCCCGCGTGGAGTCCCGCAACAGGGCGGCACCCTCCGAGTTCAGGGCCGTGACTTCCTGGTGCCAGAGGATGCGAGTGCCCTGCCCTTCGGTGAAAAGGCGGATGTCGTAGCGCATGGACCGCAGGCTCCCCGTGCGCACGAAGGCGATGTGCTCGCACGGTTCGAAACGGCTGACGACCCATACCTCGGGGCCCCAGGAATCCGGGAAGTCGGTTCTGAAGACGCAGCCGGACTCGGCCGCGCCGGTGGCGGAGTGCAGAAGTTCGCAGCGCCAGTGCTCGATCCATTCGTATTCGCGCACCGGGCACAGCAGCGGAAAGACGAGGGGCGGGGCGGCGCACAGCGTTGTCGCGAAAGTGAAATGGCGTCGGGTGGACGGTGCGTCCATGGCTTCCTCCGGGGTTGCGGTTGGCGAAAAGCCGTCCCTGAAGCGTGAAGCCGTAGACAGGTCAAGCCCCGACCAGATCCTTGCGCATGCACACGCTGTTTTCCAGACCGACGTAGGGTCCGTAGTTCTCCGTGACCTCGTACCCCATGCTACGGTACAGCGCGACGGCCTCGGGCTGGCCCTTGCCGGTCTCCAGCACGGCGCGGGCAAAGCCCAGTTCCGCGGCCCAGTCCTCCAGAGCGCGCAGGATCTCCCGCCCGTACCCGTTGCGTCGCCGGCCCGCCGACACGAACATGCGCTTCATCTCCACGGCGTCCCCGGCCACGGCCTTGAAACAGCCGCACGCCGCAGGCTCCCCGTCAACATACCCGACCACGGCCGTGTCCAGCGGCGCGATGACGTTGTGCCGGTCGTAGCCGTCCTGAATCGCGCCGTAGCGCCGCCGCAGCTCGGCGTCGAGCTCCGCCGTAAGACGCAGGAAATCCACGTGCGTGGTGCCGGTGCGCGCGATGTCCACGTCAGGCGCTCCTGAACAGCCCCAGGTTCGCCTCCAGGGCCGCCCCCTTGAGCAGGTCGTCCATGGCCCGTTCGTAATGTTCTCCCTCCACTCCGGGGATCAGGCCCAGCCTGCTCACGGCCGAGAGCACGGCGACGTTCTGCATGCGCGGGTCTTTGATGTCCGGGCTCGTCACGGCGTGGATCGTGATGGAGCGTGCGGCCGCTGCCCGGGCGACGTCCTCGGCGCTCACCTCGGCGGCCGTCCCGAGGCGCACGGGCAGGGGCTGCAGCACGGTGTCGTAGTAGGCCAGAGTCCCGCCGTCGCGCAGGGCGGTCTGCATGGCCCGCAGGGCCTCGTGGCGCTCCAGGCCGATGGCCAGGTCCGCCTCCCCGGCGGGGATGAGGGGGCTGTGGGCCGAGGCGCCCAGGCGGATCTGGGACACGACGATGCCGCCGCGCTGGGCCAGACCGTGGGTGTCGACGGCCTTGGCCGCGTGGCCGGCGTGGTCCGCGGCGCGCAGGATGATCTCGCTCAAGAGGCCGATGCCCTGCCCGCCGACGCCGCTCAGATAGATATTGAATATGTTCATGAGGCGCTCCTTACCGGATAATGGCCTTGCTGGGACAGGTCTGCATGCACGAGCCGTCGCCGATGCACAGCTCCGGGTTCACGGTCACGCTGCCGTCGGCGGCCAGGGTGAAGCTCGGGCAGGCGAAGTCCTGCACGCAGACGTGGGCGCGGGTGCAGAGATCCTGGTCGATGGTCACGTGACGATCCACGTATCCGCTCTTGCGGCGCTGGTTGCGGGTGAAGAGCAGCATGCAGGGGTGGCGGGCGATGACCACGCTGAACGCGTCCACGTCCAGGGCCTGGCGCATGAGGTCCGTCAGTTCGGCCTGCTTGTAGGTGTCGGTCTCGAAGATGTGCTTGACCCCGAGCCCTTCGAGGAGCTGCCGCACCGGGATGGCGTCGGTCGGCTCGTTGAAGTTGCGCCCGGACCCGGCGTGGTCCTGGTGCCCGGTCATGGCCGTGGTGCCGTTCTCCATGAGCACCAGGGTCAGGTTGTGCCGGTTGAAGATCGCGTTGACGATGCCCGGCAGCCCGGCGTGGTAGAAGGTCGAGTCGCCCAGGAAGGCCACGACCTTGCGCGTGTCGTTGAAGAGGGTCAGGCCGGCGCCCATGCTCGTGGACGCGCCCATGCACAGGAGCACTTCCCCCATGCGGTACGGCTCCATGAAGCCCAGGGTGTGGCAGCCGATGTCGGCCACGGTGATGGTCCCTTCGGGCAGGGCCTTCTTTATGGCGTGAAATGCGCTGCGATGGCCGCAGCCCGGACACATCTGGGCCGGGCGTGCGGGGACTGGGGCCAGCGGCTCGGCCGCCGCCTCTCGGGCCGGGAACATGTCGGGCCAGGTGCGGTGCAGGATGTCCCGGACCTTGTCCGCCGTGTACTCGCCCACCCAATCCTCGTCGTCGGCCTTGCCGATGACCCGGGCGGCCAGGCCCCGGTCGTAGGCCAGGGCCTTGATGTCCTTCTCCAGGGTGTCGTCCAGCTCCTCCAGCACCTTCACCTCGGCGTGGCTCTGCAGAAAGTCGGCGATGACGCGCGACGGCATGGGGTACGGCATGGCCAGCTTGAGCACGTCGGGCCGGCTCGGGAGCCCTTCCAGGGCGTCGGCCACGGACAGGGCGACCATGCCCGAAAGGATGATGCCGCGCGGGTTTCCGTCGCCCGTGACCGTGTGCAGACCGCGCTCGTCCACCCAGCGCTCGGCCTTCCTGAGGTTCTCCAGGGCCGTGCGCTTCTTGGGGAAGACGGCGGCCGTGAGGGGGATGTACGGGCCGTTGGCCGCGTCGAAGCGCGGGTTGCTTTCGAAGGCTTGCGGCTCCCAGCCGGCGAAGGCGACCTTCTCCTTGGCGTGGCAGACGTGGGTCGTCAGGCGCAGGATGACCGGGCGGCACAGGGTGCGGGCCAGAGCCGCGGCCTCCTTGTAGTAGGCGTAGACCTCGGCCGGGTTGGCCGGCTCCAGGAGCGGCGTGTAGCTCATGGCCGCGTAGTGGCGGTTGTCCTGCTCGTTCTGGGAGGAATTGGCGCCGGGGTCGTCGCCCAGCACCACGACCATGCCGCCGATGAGGTTCAGGAGCGACAGCTGCACAAAGGCGTCCGCCGCCACGTTCAGCCCCACGCTCTTGAAGAAGACCGTCGACAGGTAGCCGTTCAGGGCCGCGCCCAGGGCGACCTCCGTGGCCACCTTCTCGTTGGTCGAGAATTCGAAATAAAAGGGCCGCTTCTCCGGCGCGATGGACTGGATCGCCGTGGCGATCTCCGGCGTCGGCGAACCGGGATAGGACGCGACCACGCGCGTCCCGGCCTCGACCATGGCCCGCACCAGGGCCGTGTTGCCCATGACGATCTCCGAAAAAGGCGTCCGGGTCAGGAGCATTTCACCCATGTACTTCATGTGCTTCCTCGCTGTAGGGAGGTTTCGGACCCCCGAAACGGAAATCCTGACATTCATACTGCCTACCCCACACGGAAGCGGGAGGCAATGACCATGCGGAGGAAACCATGTCCGACCTGACCTTCACGAAGATCGAGCAGAGCATCAAGGACCGCAAGCGCCTGCACCTGACGTTCCTCAAGAACGTCAAGACCTACGCCCCGTTCCTGGAACTGGAGGAAAAGGCATTTGCCGACGGCGCCCTGGACCGCAAGACCAAGGAGCTCATGGCCCTGTCCATCTCCATCGTCACCAAGTGCGAACCGTGCATGGAATGGCACCTGGACCAGGCCATGCAGCACGGCGCCACGGACCAGGAGATCTACGAAACCATCGACGTGGCCGTCGAAATGGGCGGCGGCCAGGCCGGGGCCTACGCGCGCTTCGTGCTCAAAGCCATGGAGTATTTCAAGGGGAGGCGGGAGGAATGACGGGCCAGACCGTCGGAATCCTGAAACCAAGATTTCTGCACCGGAAAGGGGGCAACTGCCGGCTTTTTTCAGCCTCGCTGAAACCTGACGTATAATAATTCAATTATCTTAATTTATTCAATTTATATCATAACCTCTGCTTTTAAACTGGCAATTGGACGAACATAAACTGACAATTGGACGAACATAAACTGACAATTGGACGAGATATAATTTGCAATTGGACGGACGACAATCTACATATGGACGCCATGGAATCGACAGACCTCTATCCGCGCTTCATCCGCCCCCGCCTGCTGGAGGCACTCGCCGATGCTCCGGTCGTGCTGATCCATGGCCCCCGTCAGTGCGGCAAGACGACGCTGGCCCGACAGGCGGGCGAGGATGCGAGCTTTGCCTATCTGAGCTTTGACGACGACGTGCAACGCGCTGCCGCGCAGAGCGATCCCGTGGGCTATGTCGCCGATCTTCCGAAGCGGGTGATCCTGGACGAAATACAGCGCGTGCCGGAACTGTTCACGGCGCTGAAGGCGGCCGTGGACGCCCGGCGGGAGGCCGGCCGTTTCATCCTGACCGGCTCGGCCAACGTTCTCCTGATTCCCCGTCTGGCGGATTCGCTGGCCGGAAGGATGGAGATACTCAGACTCCACCCGCTGGCCCAGGCGGAACTCTCCGGGAAGAACCCGGAATTCCTGACCGCGTTGCTGCAAGGACGATTCAAGGCAGGCATCACAGGCCGGCGCCTGGGCCGGGATCTGGCCGAACGCGTGGCCGCCGGAGGCTATCCGCCCGCCTTGAAGCGCGCTACGGCCAAGCGCAGAGCCGTCTGGTACCGCGATTACGCCGAAACCCTGGTCCAGCGGGACATCCGCGATCTGGCCCGCATCAGCCAGATGGACGCCCTGCCCCGCCTGCTGACACTGGCGGCCGGACAGACGGCCCGCCTGCTGAACGTGTCGGACCTGGCCGCGCCCTTCCAGGTCAGCCGCAGCACGATCCGCGAATACGTAACCTTGCTGTCGCGGATTTTTCTGCTGGAAGAACTGCCCCCCTGGCACAGCAATCGTCTCAGCCGGCTCATCAAGACCCCGAAGCTGCACCTCGGAGACACGGGCCTGGCCTGCGCCCTGCTCGGCCTGGACGCCGATGCCCTCTGGAACGACCGCGCCGTGTTCGGCCAGATCCTGGAAACCTTCGTCTATCAGGAACTGAGACGCCAGGCCGGCTGGCTGGATGACGCAGTCTCGTTCAGCCATTTCCGGGACAAGGATAAGTCGGAAGTGGATATCGTGCTGGAATGCGGGGGGCGGATCGCGGGGGTCGAGGTAAAGGCGTCATCGACGGTGACCGCTGATGATTTCAAGGGACTGCGCAAACTCCAACAGGCCGTTGAAAACCGCTTCGCGGTCGGGATCGTGACGTACGACGGCGAGGCCGTAGTTCCCTTCGGGCTTCATTTATATGCAGTACCGATATCGAGTCTCTGCGAGAATTAAACCTGAGGATCATCTTCCTAACAATTTACTCAGAATCTGCACCATACCTCAATATGCAAATATATTAGAATCAATTTAACAAATCACGCACAATATTATATTATTAATTGGAATTAAAACATTATTTAGTATTTTTACGATAGACACAATGAAGTTAAAACACATCACGCCACAATACAAGGATGCTGTAATTTGGCTCAAGACCAAAATACTTCCATGGAGAAGACTATTAATTGCGATCGACGGATTCGACAACGCAGGAAAATCGAGCTTTGCTCGATTTTTATCTTGGCAATTGGAAATGCCAGCAATAGAGGCTGATTTTGCGATTATACCTGAAAGAAAAGAATTTACGCATGATATCGATCTACTTCGCCAGCTATTAAATAAACGATTAGACAACAATAGACCAGTTATCATCGAAGGCATATTCATTCAAAGGGCATTACGTCAGATTGGAGTTGAACCGGACTACGTAATATCTGTTCAGGCTAAAGGACACTACGGTAGCCTGACTTGGCAGAAGGAGTATAAATCCTACAAATTGGATTTTCCTCGGATGATCAAGCCAGACCATAAGATAATTTGGCAACCCGAAGAATGACCCCCAGCATTTCGTTTACCCAACATATATCAAATCAGCACGCTCACCATTTCCGTGCTACCTTTCAAAAGAAAACACCGATGCATCTCAACGGGCACCCGCTCAAACCATCCAACGCCCCGCAGGCACGCTGAAAAACTCCTCCAGCGGAATCCCCGGCCCGCCGACCATGAGCGTTTTCGCTTCCGGGTATTTGGCCCGGAACCGCTCAAGCCCTTTTGCGTCTCCCGTCCCGCCGCTCTTGACTTCCACGGCCCAGATATCCTGGCCCCGCTCGACGACGAAATCGACTTCGTATTTGCCGTCGCGCCAGTAGGTCACCCCGTACTCCATGGAGCCGAGGCCGTTGCACAGGTGCGCGCCCACGGCGTTTTCGACCAGACGGCCCCACCATACCGGGTCCGAGGCGGCCTGCTCGAAGCTGCGCAGGCCCAGGGAGCTCACCAGGGCGTTGTCCCAGAGCACCAGCTTGGGGCTGCTGCCGCGCTTGCGCTGCGTGCCACGGGAAAAGAGTTCGAGACCGCTGAGCAGGAAGGCCCCTTCCAGCAGGCGCAGGTAGTGGGCCAGGGTTGTCGTGTTGCCGGCATCCTGAAGTTGGCCCAGCATCTTGGTGTAGGAAACGATCTGGGCCGGAAGGGTCGCGGCCAGGGCAAAGAGATGGCGCAGCAGCGCGGGCTTGCCGACCCTGGCCATCTGGTAGACGTCACGGGCCAGAACGGTCTCGATGAGGGAATCGACGATATAGCGCTTCCACAGGCTTTCATCATGGGCAAAGGCCGCGGCCCCCGGATAGCCCCCGAAAAAAATCCACTGCTCCAGGGTCCAGCCGAAGGCCTCCCGGCACTCGGCAAAGCTCCAATGCGGACAGCGATGCAAAAGAAAGCGTCCGGCCAGACTTTCTGTCAGCCCGTCCTGCATGAGCAGAGCCGAGGAACCAAGCAGCAGCACGCGGATATCCTTGGCAATATCCCGGCCATCCCACAGCAGCTTGACGCTTTCGCTCCAGCCCGAAACCTTCTGCACCTCATCGAGCACCAACAGCACCGGGCCGTCTGAGGCCCGCATCAGGGCGCGCCGCCACTGGGTCTCGATCCAAGCGCCGTCCAGGGGCGTTGGACTGTCGGCCGTGGCCACAATTGCCGGAAACCCGAGACTGTCGGCCAATTGCCGGGCAATGGTGGTCTTGCCGACCTGACGCGGCCCGACCAGGACATGCATGACCGGCGACGGCGATTGCAGGATCCGTTGCAGATCGGAAAAGAGCGCTCGTTGATATGTCATAATAATTTGATATCAAGATAAAAAATACGGATCAACAGTTTTTACTCAATGGATGAGTAAAATTACTAAATGATTGAGTAAAAATATCATACCGAGCGAAACTCCTGACCGGATCTTCTGGCTTTTGGCTTTACTCAATCATTATTTCGGGTAGTTATCATGCTAGCTGAAAAGAGGGGCGTTTCTTTGCCGGTACGGTTTGCGGATGTGAAGCCGCCTGGGATGGCCCCTTGGCAGCGCCTGTTCAAAGAAGACCGGCTTCAGAGGACAACTCCTCCCCGACACAGGTAAGCGCAAAAGGTATGACGCAGCCATCTCCCCGGCCGGCTACGGATATGGCCATACCCAGGCACGCATTGCCGCCGCGACAGGATTGCACTATTCAACTGCGAGAAAAATCATTCGAAAATGGAACAGTTCACTGTTCGAGATCTGACGCCGAACTGAGTGCGATATTCAGTTTTCTGTGACCCCCAGATTTCATTATTTCGACCAGTTGAGGGCGAGGCATGGTAACAGACAAGATCCTCTGGCGTTGTCTGGACGCCGCCGGTCACGACGCCTGCCGTCTGATTGGGCGAGACGGCGCCTGGCGACTGGAGGGCGCAACCGCCTTCCAGCACCACGGCATCCCTGCCTGTCTGGCCTATGAAGTCGACTGCGATGGCGAGTGGCGAACGCAGGAAGGTGCGGTGCGCGGCTGGGTGGGGGAACGTGCGCTCGATTTCCGGATCGTGCTGGCACCTGATGGAACATGGACGCTCAACGGCCAGATCGTGCCCAACCTGGACGGGTGCATCGACCTGGATCTCGGGTTCACCCCGGCCACGAACCTGCTTCAAATCCGGCGTGTGGCACTTCAGATCGGACAGGCGGCGGATGTATCTGTCGCCTGGCTAGACGTGGCTGCCGGCACGCTTGACAGGCTGCAGCAGCGTTATGAGCGGCGCACCGCCGAAGCGTACTGGTACGAGGCGCCACGCTTCGACTACTTCGCCCTGCTCCGGGTCAACAAAGTCGGCTTCGTGGAGGAATATCCGAACCTGTGGGAAGCGGAGCCGTAATCAACACGTGTCACTTGACGCAGCCGCAACACTGTTCTGGTGACAGCTCTCCCCGTCCAGACGCCGGGCGAATTTGCCATTGGATTTGCGCGTCTCTTTGCCACGCCGTCGCAGTCCTTCAGAAAGGCCCGCAGCGAAAGAGGCCCTGCACGCTTCAGACCTTCCAGACCCGTGGCGAATGAATCCGCCTCCTAAGATCTTCCTCCAAGACGTCCTCTGCCGTTACGCTTCAAAAAAACGCGGATACCCGTCACCGGGCAACCGCGTTTTCATATTGTCATTGTGATCCGAAGGCTCAGGACAACCGGCCCCTGAAGTCCTCGTATCCGAATTTGCGCACGATCCGCATGGAGTCGTCCTCTGGTTCGAAGACCGCGATGCTTGGCAGCTGGATGCCGTTGAAGGTGTTGGTCTTGACCATGGAGTAGTGGGCCATGTCCGTGAAGACCAGACGGTCGCCGGGGACCAGCGGCCGGTCGAAGGAGTACTCGCCGGCAACGTCGCCGGCCAGGCAGGACAGGCCGCCCAGGCGGCAGGTCCAGGGCTTTTCTCCGGGCAGGCCGGAGCCGACGATGTGCGGACGGTACGGCATTTCCAGCACGTCGGGCATGTGCGCCGGGACGGACGCGTCCATGATGACGATGGGCATGTCGGCCTCGGTCACGTCGAGGACGGTCGAGACCAGATAGCCCGTGTTGAGGGCCACGGCCTCGCCGGGCTCCAGGTAGACCTGCACGCCGTGGCGCTCTTTGAAGCCGTTTATGAGCCTGCACAAAAGGTCCGTGTCGTAGTCGGGGCGGGTGATGTGGTGGCCGCCGCCGAAGTTGACGTACCGCATGCGCGAAAAGAACTCCCCGAAGCCCTTCTCTGCGGCCGCGATGGTCCGCTCCAGGCAGTCGGCGTTCTGCTCGCACAGGTTGTGCCAGTGCAGGCCCGTCACCCCTTCGAGCAGGTCGGGCCGGAAGTCCCTGCGCCGGACGCCCAGGCGCGACCCAGGCGAGCACGGGTCGTAGATGGGCACCGCGCCCTCGGAGTGCTCGGGATTGATGCGCACGCCGAGTTCGATCTCCCGCCCGAGCCGCCTGGCCTCGTCGGCGATGAGGCCCCGGAAGGCCTCCAGCTGGCGGAACGAGTTGAAGACGATGTGGTCGGCCGTGGTGCAGAGGTCGAAGATGTCGGCCTGGGAGTAGCCGGCCGCGAAGGCGTGCACCTCGCGGCCGAACTCCTCGCGGCCGAGCCTGGCCTCGTGGGGGGAACTGGCGCAGACGCCGTCGAGCACCTGCCGCAGGACCGGGAAGACGCTCCACATGGCGAAACCCTTGAGCGCCAGCAGGATCTTGCAGCCCGTGCGCTCCTTGACCCCGGCCAGGACGTCCAGATTGCGCCGGATGAGCCCCAGGTCGACCACGAAGGACGGCGTGGCGACCTGGCGCGTGTCGAAGCGGTACTCGGTGCGCCCGTCCATCACAGGTCGACCACCACCCAGGGCAGGCCGTGGATGTTCAGCTTCTCCATGAACGGATCCGGGTCGAGCTGCTCCATGTTGAAGACGCCCGCGCCGCGCCACTTTCCGGTCAGCATCATCATGGCCCCGATCATGGCCGGCACGCCCGTGGTGTAGGAGATGGCCTGGGAGCCGACCTCGCGGTAGGCCTCCTCGTGGCTGCAGATGTTGTAGATGTAGACCTTTCTCTCCTTGCCGTCCTTGACGCCCTTCATGACGCAACCAATGCAGGTCCGGCCCTTGGTCAGGGGCCCCAGGGAGCCCGGCTCGGGCAGCACGGCCTTCAGGAACTGCAGGGGCACGATCTTCTGGCCCTTGTAGTCCACGGGCTCGATGGAGGTCATGCCGATGTTTTCCAGCACCTTCAGGTGGTTCAAATAGTTCTGGGAGAAGGTCATCCAGAAGCGGGCGCGCTTCAGGCCCCGGATGTTCTGCACCAGGGATTCCAGCTCCTCGTGGTACATGAGGTAGCAGTCCTTGGGGCCGATGCCCTCGGGGAAGTCGTAGCTCATGCGCCAGGACAGGGGGTCGGTCTCGACCCACTCGCCCCGCTCCCAGTAGCGGCCGCGCTGGGTGATCTCGCGGATGTTGATCTCGGGGTTGAAATTGGTGGCGAAGGGCTGGCCGTGGTCGCCGGCGTTGCAGTCGATGATGTCGAGCTCGTGGATCTCGTCGAAGAGGTGCTTCTGGGCGTAGGCGCAGTAGACGTTGGTCACGCCGGGGTCGAAGCCCGAGCCCAGAAGGGCCATGAGCCCCTTCTCCTTGAAGCGGTCCTGGTAGGCCCACTGCCACTTGTATTCGAACTTGGCCTCGTCGAGGGGCTCGTAGTTGGCCGTGTCGAGGTAGTCCACGCCGGTTTCGAGGCAGGCGTCCATGAGGGCCAGGTCCTGGTACGGCAGGGCCACGTTCAGGACCAGCCTGGGCTGGAACTTCCTGATGAGGGCCACGGTCTCGGCCACGTTGTCGGCATCGAGGGCCGCCGTCTGGATGGTGCGGCCCGTGCGTTCCTTGACCGACGCGGCGATGGCGTCGCACTTGGACTTGGTCCGGCTGGCCAGCATGATCTCGCTGAAGACTTCGGGCGCCTGGGCGCACTTGTGGGCCACCACATGGCCGACGCCGCCGGCGCCGATGATGAGCACTTTGGACATGGCGATCCTCCTTCAATAAGGCATGGTTCGAATTACACGCCGGCCGCGGGGCCGCTCGCGCACACATCGGGATTGTCGCAATCCCGGCCCTCGTTCAGATAGGTGTAGCCGCGCAGGCCGCGCTCGTAGGCGCGCATGATCATGAAGCGCTCCTGGGGGCTGATCTTGCCCTCGCGGACGCCCTGCTCGGCCACCTTGCGGAAGTTCTCCAGGACCTGCTTGGGTTCGAACTCGACGTAGGACAGCACGTCGGCCACGCTGTCGCCCTCGAGCTCGCGGATGAAATCGTAGGTGCCGTCCTCGTTGATGCGCACGCTGACGACGTTGGTGTCGCCGAAGAGGTTGTGCAGGTCGCCCAGGGTCTCCTGGTAGGCGCCGACCAGGAACGCGCCCAGATGGTAGGGCTCGCAGGGCTTGACCGAGTGCAGCTCCAGCACGCGCTTGACGCCGTGGATGTCGATGAAGCTGTCGAGCTTGCCGTCGCTGTCGCAGGTGATGTCGGCCAGGATGGCCTGTTCCGTGGGCAGCTCGTCCAGCCGGTGCACGGGCATGATGGGGAAGAGGTGGCCGATGGCCCAGGCGTCGGGCAGGGACTGGAACACGCTCATGTTGCAGTAGTAGATGCTGGCCAGGGCCAGGTCCACGTCCTTCAGGGCCGAGGGCGGGTTCTTCATCTCGGGCAGCTTCTCGGCGATGGCGCGGATGACGGCCCAGAAGATGGTGTCGGACAGGGCGCGCTGGCGCAGGCTGCACTGGCCCAGGCGGAAGAGCTGCCGGATCTGGTCGCGGTAGTAGATGGCGTCGTTGTAGCACTCCTGCAGGTTCTTCAGGGACAGGGAGTTGTAGACCTCGAGGAGGTTGTGCACGGCCTCGGGGTCGTCCTCGTCCAGGGTCTTGGGCACGGGGCGCTTTTCCAGGAGGCTCACGTCCAGCACGTTGAAGAGCAGCACCGAGTAGTAGGCCACGGTGGCGCGGCCGGACTCGGTGATGATGTGCGGGTGGGGCAGTTCGTGCTCGTCCACCGTGGCCATGACGGACTCGACGATGTCCGTGCAGTACTCCTCCAGGGTGTAGTTGCGGCTGCTGGCGTAGTTGGTGTGCGACCCGTCATAGTCCACGGCCAGGCCGCCGCCGAGGTCGAGAAAGCCCATGGCGCAGCCTTCCTTGGCCAGCTCGGCGTACATGCGCGCGGCCTCGTGCACGGCGGTGCGGATGTCGCGGATGTTGGGGATCTGGGAGCCCAGGTGGAAATGCAGCAGCTGCACGCAGTCGAGCATGTCGCGGGAGCGCATGAGGTCCAGCACGTCCACGACCTCGGCCGTGGACAGCCCGAAGATGGACAGGTCGCCGGCCGACTCGGCCCAGTGGCCGCCGGCCTGGGTCGAGACCTTGATGCGCACGCCGATGCGCGGCTTGATGCCGAGGATCCTGGCGCGGTCGAGGATGAGGGGCAGCTCGCTCGGCATCTCCAGGACCAGGAAGCAGAGGAAACCCATCTTTCCGGCGTAGAGGGCCAGGTCGATGTAGTCCTGGTCCTTGTAGCCGTTGCAGACCAGGCAGGCCTTGGGGTTCTTCAGGAAGGACAGGGCCGCGATGAGCTCGGCCTTGCTGCCGACCTCGTAGCCGTGGTTGTAGCGGTCGCCGACCTTGGAGATCTCCTCGAAGACCTGCTGCTGCTGGTTGACCTTCACGGGGTAGACGCCGCGGAACTCGCCGCCGTACTGCAGGTCCGTGATGGCCTTGGCGAAGGAGTCGTGCAGCAGGGAAATCTGGGCGTCGAGGAGGTTCTCGATGCGCAGCAGCACCGGCAGCCCCAGGCCGCGTTCCTGCAGGCCGCTGATGATGGACGGGATCGGCACGCAGACGTCCTTGCCCGGGAACGGCGTGATGCCCATCTTTCCGTCGGGCGTGATCCTGAAATAGCCGCCGCCCCAGTTGTCCACGCCGTAGAGCTCCGAAGAGCGCTCAACCGTCCATTTTTCGAGAGTCCGAGATCGCATCGATGTCCTCCGCCTTCATACCATAGAATATGCAGGCCACGGCGAGAACCTGGCCAGCGCACCCCTCTAAACGCGAGGGGTCCCGTCGTCAATAAAACTTGTGCGGGCCCGCAATTTCCGCCGCAAACCCGCAAAAAGGTCCTGGCCTTGGGCGCGGGCCTGGGCTATCTGCCTTGTGCCTACTTCATCCCCGGGAGTCCCTCATGTCTTTTCTCGAACTGATGGCCGTGGCAGTGGCCCTGGCCATGGACGCCTTCGCCGTGGCCATCGCCGCCGGCGTGGCCCTCAAGGTCGTGACCCGCCGCCAGACCTTCCGCCTGGCCTGGCACTTCGGCCTGTTCCAGGCCGCCATGCCCGTCATCGGCTGGTTCGGCGGCCTGCTGGTGCGCGACTACTTCCTGCGCTTCGGGCACTGGATCGCCTTCGCCCTGCTCCTCTATATCGGAGGACACATGCTGTGGGAAGGTCTGCACCACGACGAGGACGACACGTGTCAGGACCCCACCGTGGGGTCCCGGCTCATCATGCTCTCCGTGGCCACGAGCATCGATGCCCTGGCCGTCGGCTTCACCCTGGCCATGCTCGCGGTCCCCATCTGGCTCCCCGCCGCCGTCATCGGCGTGGTGGCCCTGTGCTTCACGGCCGCCGGCCTGCACCTGGGCATGCTGCTCGGCTGCCAGACCCGCCTCGGACAGCGCGCGGAAGTGCTCGGAGGCGTCGTGCTCCTGGGCATCGGCGCCAAGATCCTGTGGCAGGCTCTGTGAGGCGGGCGGGAGCTAGCCCTTCCTGCAGTCGTCGAAGTCCTTCCTGATGTTCCCCAATTCACGCCTGTAGCCCTCGGCGTCTCCGTAGTCCACGAAGCGGTCGTAGCGGGAGTGGGTGCTCTTCGGCAGGCGCGAGTGCCGGATGGGGCACCAGTACTGCTCCGTACGGCCGGCGATCTCGCGCAGATAGGCCATGAGGCCGTTGAAGTAGCTGCAGTAGACGCAGTTGCACTTTTCCACCCAGTTCAAATACTTGAGTCTGTGCCGGTCGATGACTATGTAGTCGCTGCGCCGGACCATGGGGATGCCGTAGACCGGAAAGCAGATCAGCTGGTAGAAGCCCACGAAGAAATCCAGAAACACCGCCGGAACGAGGGCGAACCAGATGATCGGGATGGTCAGGATCTTGAAGACGCCGGACTCGTAGGCGTAGGCCGTCCAGCGAGTGACCAGGGCGCGGTGGGCCTCCTGCACCTCGCGGCTGAAGCGGACCTTCTTCTTTTCGACGGTGTAGCGGAACTCCTCCTGCTTGGCGGCCAGTTCCTGACGCAGCTGCTGCTCCAGTTCGTCCATCCTGGAGCGAATTTCCCTGAACGTGTCTTTCATCATCTCTCCTTGTTGGTTGCAGACAGGTCTATACGCTCCGGCCCGAACCCACAACCCGCGAGGCGGGTTCTTTCCGGACGCCAGTCCATCTAGGCAGGACGCCCGCGCTCTGGTATGATGAAATCGCCGCCAACATCTTTCCCAGGAGGCTCGCATGAACGGCTGGACCGGACGGACCATCGACATCGACCTGACCGCCATGACGGTGCGCACGCCCCCCCTCGACCGGGACCTGGCCGTCTCCTTTCTCGGGGGGCGGGGACTCAACTCCAAGATCCTCTTCGACCGCATCCCGCCCGGGATCGATCCCCTCGCCCCGGAAAACGTGTACTGCATCGCCCCCGGCCCCCTGTCCGGGACGGTCCTGGGCATGACCAGCCGCATGGAGGTCTCCACCCTCTCGCCCTATTCGGGCATCCTGGGCGACGGCAACGCCGGCGAGCGCTTCGCCTCGGTCATGAAACACGCCCGGGCCGACCAGATCATCATCACGGGGCGAGCCAAGGCCCCCTGCTACCTCTTGGTCACGCCGGACTCGGCCGAACTTCTCGATGCCCGCGACCTCTGGGGCAAGGCCACCTGGCAGACCACGGACCTGCTCCTGGCCAGACACGGGTCAAAGGCCTCGGTGGCCTGCATCGGCCAGGCCGGGGAAAACCTGGTGCGTTTCGCCTCGACCATCGTCGACAAGTACGCCTCGGCCGCCCGGGGCAGCGGCGCGGTCCTGGGTTCCAAGAACCTCAAGGCAGTGGTGGTCCTGGGCGACCACCGCGTGACCCTGGCCGACCCCGAAACGTTCAGGGAACTGGCCCGGCTCGACCGGGAATACTTCGCCCGCGACGACTTCCAACGCAACGTGGCCAGCCGCTACGGCTCGCATCACGGCGTGGTCAACTGGCGGCCGGGTTTCCGAAACTACGGGAAGTACCTGGAGCCCGAAGAGATTCCCCAGCAGCTGCGCCCCGAAGCCTGGAAAGAGTTCGAGACCGGCCGCACGGGCTGCGGCAACTGCCCCGTGCGCTGCAAGAACGTCTACGAGATCCCATCGGGCGTGAGAAAGGGCGAGCACGGCGAGGCCCTGGAATACGAGTCCATCTTCTGCATGGGCACCAACTGCGGCGTGACGGACCCCGTGGCCATCATGGAGATGAGCAATCTCGGCGACATCTACGGGCTCGACGTCATTCCGCTCGGCAACGCCATGGCCCTGGCCAAGGACCTCTTCGCCCGCGGCATCCTGACCCGCGAACGGACCGGCGGCCTTGACCTGTCCTGGGACAACGTCGCCGACCAGGTGGAACTCGTGCACCTCACGGCCCTGCGCGAGGGCTTCGGCAACCTCCTGGCCGAGGGCATGCTGTCCATGGCCAAAATCATCGGGCCCGAGGCCCTGCCCTACTGCTACCACGTAAAGGGCCTGAGCCGCGGCCCCTACCCGGCCGGCCTCTTCGCCCTGGCCCACGCCACCTCGACGCGCGGGGCCGACCACCTGCGCGGCCGCAGCTGGGCCTACGGCGAGAACGACCCGGACCTCTACCCGAAACTGCAGGCCTCGGGCGCCATGCACGCCGACATGGACGACCCGGTCCAGGCCATCATCCTGTCCGAGCGGGTCTGCACCCTGGCCGACAGCGTGGGCCGCTGCAAGGGCGCGGTCAATTCCTGGGCCAACGCCCTGCCCCTGGCCTGGAAGGAACCGCTCTTCGGCGGACTGGCCCGGCTGCTGACGGCCGCCACGGGCGAACCGTTCGACGAGGGCGGGCTCATCCGCGCCGCGGACCGCATCTACACCCTGGAAAAAGCCTTCAACGCGCGCCGGGGCATCACTCGGGCCCACGACGCCATCCCCCTCAACCCCGACCTGTTCGGCCCCGAGGACATGGAACGGGAAAAGGCCAGGCACAACGCCATGCTGGATCGCTACTACGCTCTCCTGGGCCAGGACCCGGCCACGGGCATCCCCACCCGGGAACGCATGGGGGAGCTGGGACTCGCCGCGGAGGCGGCCAGGCTTCACGGGGAAGGCCCCTATCCCGAGTGGACGGGGCCGACGCTTTGGCCGCAGGAGAAATACCCGCACGGCGGACAGCGGGCCTGAACGGACGGCGCAGCAGCGTCTCACCCCCTCAAGGGTTTGAAAAAGAACCAATTCTTGCATCGGTACAGGGGATGGTGTTACACGCTGCCGAGACCGGCTGATCCGCAACGCATTCCGAACATGGGACGGGTTCATGCGATTTCTCTGCACCATTCTGCTCCTGCTGGCCCTGACCGGAACGGCATCTGCGGCCCCGTCGCTGAACCTGACCGTCGAGGAGCGCGCCTGGCTCGCCAGGAACAGGGACAACCTGGTCCTCTCCTACGACCGGACTTTCCCTCCCATCGAATTCGAATCCCCCGACGGATCTTTCTCCGGACTGAGTTCCGACCTCATCGCGCACATTGAGGAGCGCCTCGGCATCACCTTCCGCAAGCAGGCGCTTCACTGGGAGGACGTCCTGAAAGGCCTGCAGGACGGGAGCACGGCCCTGGCGCCGGCCATGATGCAGACGCCGCAGCGGGCCGGGTTCGCCCTGTTCACTTCTCCCTACGCCAGCCTCCCCCTGGTCATCGTCACATCGAGAAACATGACCAGGACCTTGAGCATGAACAATCTCGACGGACTGCGCGTGGCGGTCGTGCGCGGCTATGCTTCGGGCGACATCGTGCGCTCCTCGAATTTCGGCCGCTACAAGGTCTTCGAGGTTGACAACATTCCGGAGGGGCTGCGCGACGTCGCCTTCGGCGCCGTGGACGCCTTCGTGGAAAGCCTGGCCGTCGTCACGTGGCACATCCAGAAGCAGGGTCTCTCCAACCTCAAGGTCGCCGGCGACATCGGCCTGAACCAGGACCTGTCCATCGGAATCAGCCGCAGATATCCCCTTCTGGCCAGTTCCATATCCAAAGTTCTCGATTCGTTGGACGAAAAGGAAAAGCAGGCCATGACGGAGCGCTGGATCAGGCTCCCGTCGAATTTCATGGACCCGGTGACGCGCAGGGTCCTGTCCTTCGCGGCCCTCACCGCCCTGGTCACGGTCCTCGTGCTGGCGGGATTGGCCTGGATTCTGAGCCGCAAGCTGCGCAGAAAGGTGTCCGAACTGCAAAGCGCCGAGACGGCCCTCCTGGATCAGGTCGGCCGTTTCCGCCTGGCCATGGAAGCCACCCAGGCAGGGTACTGGGAGCACTTCCCGGCCGAGGAGCGCGAGGAGCACAGCCCCGAGTGGTACACCATGCTCGGTTACCCGGCGCGGCAGACGTCCGGCTCCCTGGACAGCTGGCGCAACCTGGTGCACCCCAGCGACAGGAACGACGCCGCGGACGCCTTTTCGGGCTACATCCGGGACGGCGGACGGGGCATGTACGAGGCCGAGTACCGCCTGCGCGCCCAGGACGGCACCTGGCGCTGGATTCTGGCCAAGGGCCGGACCGTGGCCTGGGACGAACTGGGCCGCCCCAAGCGCATCATCGGCCTGAACATCGACATCGAGAAGACCCGGCAGGCCCAGGCGGAAATGGAGAGGTTCCAGGCCCTGAACAAGGCCCTGCTGGAGCAGACCACGCAGTTCATCGGGCTGCTGAACCTGCAGGGCCGTCTCCTGTCTGCCAACAGAACCGCCCTCGAATGGGTCGGCGTCGAAGCCGAGAAGGTCATCGGCAAGCCTTTCTGGGAGGGGCCGTGGTGGCCGGACAGCGGGGAGGCGGAAGCCCTGCTCCGCCAGACCATCGAACGCGTCCGCGGCGGCGAGACGATCCGCCGCGAGATCACGCACGTCGATGCCGCCGGGCGGGAAGCCTTCTTCGACTTCACGGCATCGCCCTTCAGGGATGAAAACGGCAGAGTCGTCAACATCATCGTCGAAGCCCGGGACATCACCGAACTCAAACGCAAGCAGCAAGCCATCGAGGAAAGCGAGCGGCGCTTCAGAACCATCTTCGAGAGTTCGCCGTATTCCATCGTCATCAACCGCCTCTCAGACGGCCGGTACATGGACGCCAACACCGTTTTCCTCGAACGGCTGGGCATCAGGCGCGAGGAACTGCTCAAGCTCACGCCCGAGGAGATCGGCAGCTTCCCCGAGGAGCACCGGAAGGAGATCATGCTCGCCGTCGGCGCCAGGCAGACCCTGCACAACCTGGAGACCACGACCGTGCGCCCCGACGGCAGGACCATCCACCTGCTCTACTCCGGCGGATTCATCACCCTGGGAGGCGAGGAATGCGTCCTGTCCATGACCGTGGACATCACCGAACTCAAGGAGGCCCAGGAGGCCCTGCGTCGTTCCGAGGAAATGTTCTCGCGCCTCTTCCACCTCTCTCCCGACATCATCACCCTGGCCCGGTTCAGCGACGGCCGCCTGCTGGAGGTCAACGAGGCCTTCACTGCCGTCACCGGGTTCAGCCGCGAGGAAGCCCTCGGGCGCAGCACCGTGGACATCGGCCTTTTCGCCGTCCCCGGACGGCGTGCGGAATTCGTCGAAATCCTCGCCCGGGACGGGCAGGTCGACAACTTCGAATTCGACATGCGTCACCGCGAAGGACACATCCTGCACGTGTCCGTGTCGGCCAGGGTCGTGCCCGTGGCGGACACGCACTGCATCCTGGCCATCTCCCGCGACATCACCCACCTGCGGGCCATGCAGGAGACCATGGTCCAGTCCGAGAAGATGCTTTCCCTGGGCGGCATCGCGGCAGGCATCGCCCACGAGATCAACAACCCCCTGGGCATCGTCCTGCAGGCGGTGCAGACCATCGCCCTGCGCACCCGCTCCGACTTCCCGAAAAACATCGAAGCGGCGGCCAGGATCGGAGTGGACATCAAACAGGTCGAGCGCTACCTGACGGAGCGCAAGATCGACGTCTTCATCCGCGACATCCAGGGCGCGGCCGTGCGCGCGGCCGAGATCATCCGCCACATGCTCGACTTCAGCCGGCGCAGCGAGTCCAGGCGCTCCGTCTGCGGCATCGCGACCGTCGTCGAAAACGCCTTGCGCCTGGCTTCCAGCGACTACGACCTGAAGAAGAACTACGATTTCAAGTCCATCGAGATCGTCAAGGACATCCCGGCGGATCTGCCCGGCTGCGAATGCACGGAGACGGAGATCGAGCAGGTGCTCCTCAACCTCCTGCGCAACGCGGCCCAGGCCATGGCCGAGGCCGAGCCCCCTACGCAGGCGCCGCGCATCGCCATCCGGGCCCGGGTCGAGGGGCAAGGACTCCGGATCGACATCGCCGACAACGGGCCGGGCATCCCCCCCGAACACCGCAAGCGCATCTTCGAACCCTTCTTCACGACCAAGGCTTCGGGTGCGGGCACGGGTCTGGGGCTGTCCGTGTCGTACTTCATCATCACCAAGGGGCACGGAGGGCGGATGCGCGTCTCCTGCCCGCCTGAGGGGGGCACCGTCTTCACCCTGGAACTGCCCAGTCTGGCCCGCTCCGAAGAAGCCGCCGCGGGGTCCTAGACGAGGGAACAACATTCGACGTATCGGGTCACGAACATGTATGACATTTTCCGTATGCCATATAAGTGGGAATGCGTATGAACATACTGGTCATCGACGACGAAGAAGGCCTGCGCCGCTCCCTGTGCGCCTACCTTGAGGACCTGGGGTACGACGCCCTGGACGCAGGCAACGGGCTCGAAGGCCTCAAGGTCATGCGCGCGCACATGCCGGATCTGGCCGCGGTCATCGTGGACCTGAACATGCCGGTCCTCGACGGCTACGGGTTCCTGCGCCAGGCCAGGGAAGAGGCCCCGGAGCTGCCCATCGTCGTGCTCTCGGGCGTCGGCGTGGTCGACGACGCCCTGCAGGCCGTGCGGCTCGGGGCCTGGGATTTTCTGACCAAGCCCCTGCACAATTTCAGCATCCTGGAGCACACCCTGAACAAGGTCATGGAAAAGGCCAGGCTCATCAGGGAAAACCGGGAGTACCAGACCAACCTCGAGGAACTCGTGCGGCAGCGCACGGCCGAGCTTGAACGGACCCGCAGGCAGATCATGCACCGCCTGAGCCGGGCGGCAGAGTACAAGGACAACGAGACCGGACACCACGTCATCCGCGTCGGCGAGATAGCCGCGGTCCTGGCCGAAGCCCTGGGACTCGACGCGGAGAACTGCGACAACCTTCGCGACTGCGCGCCCCTGCACGACATCGGCAAGATCGGGGTGCCCGACGAGGTGCTGCTCAAGCCGGGCAAGCTCGACCCCGAGGAATGGAAGATCATGCAGCAGCACTGCATATTCGGCTGCGAAATACTGGGCCCCCTGACGAGCAAGGAGGAGGCCCACGCCAGCTGCGAGAACTGGGCGGTCAAGGGGCCGGAAGGCAACGAACTCCTCGACCTGGCGCGCATGCTGGCCCTGCTGCACCACGAACGTTGGGACGGCACCGGCTACCCGTTCGGACTGGCCGGGGAGGCCATCCCCCTGGAGGCGCGCATCGTGGCCGTGGTCGACACCTACGACGCCCTGGCCAGCGAACGGCCCTACAAGAAAGCCTTTCCCGAGGAAAAATGCCTGGCGATCATCAGGGAGAGCTCGGGCTCCCATTTCGACCCGCAGGTGGTCGAAGCGTTTTTCAGGAACACCGAACGCATCAGGTCCATCCGCTCCAAATGGAACGACTAGGCCCTGCGCAACCCGGACGAACGCCATGAAGATCAACCAATTCCACATGAGCAATGCCGGGGGCCGGCTCATATGCCCCTTGAACGGGACGCCCCCGGAAAGGCCCCTCGCCCTTGTCTTCTGGTCCGACACGGACGAGCGGGATGTCCAGGACGCGGCGAGGATGCTGCGCGATTCATGCGGCGGGCCGGTCATCGTGGGCTGTTCCGCGGGCGGAGTCATCCAGGGCGGCCAACTCCTTGAAAACGCCCTCAACGCCACCCTCGTCGCGTTCGAGCACACCCGCTTCGAAACCGTCGCGGCCATGGCCGCCGATCATCCCGACAACCACGCACTCGGCCGCCACCTCGGCGCCGCCCTGGACCACGAGGGCCTGGCCCATGTCTTCGTCCTGTCCGACGGGCTGACCATCAACGGATGCGCCCTCTCCGCCGGGCTGGCCGAAGCGCTGCCGCCGCACGTCGGCGTGACCGGCGGGCTGGCGGGCGACGGGGAGCGCTTCGAGCGCACGACCCTGCTGCACGGCTGCGACATCTTTTCGGACGGCGTCATCTGCATCGGGTTCTACGGCGACAGGCTCCGCGTGGGCCAGGGCACGCGCGGCGGCTGGGTGCCTTTCGGGCCCGAGAGGCTCATCACGGCCTCGCACGGCAACGTCCTGCTGGAGATCGACGGCGAGTCGGCCCTGGATCTCTATGAACGCTACCTCGGCAAGCACGCCAAGAACCTCCCGGCCAGCGGGCACCTCTTTCCTCTGAACCTGCGCGAGGCAGGCAGCTCCGTCTGGGTGGTCCGCACCATCCTGGGGCTCGACCGGGAGCGCAAGGCCCTCTTCTTCGGCGGCGACGTTCCGCTGGGCAGCACGGTGCGCCTCATGCGCGGCAGCATCGACAACCTGCTCGACGGCGCCAAGGAGGCCGGAAGGATGGCCCGTGCGGGCGACGGAGATTCCCTGGCGATCCTGGTCAGCTGCGTCGGGCGCAAGATGCTCCTCAAGCAGTTCACTGAGGAGGAAATCGAGGCGGTGGCCGAGGCCCTGGGGCCCGAGGCGACCCTGACGGGCTTTTATTCCTACGGCGAAATCGCCCGCGGAATCGAGGGGGAACCCTGCTGCCTGCACAACCAGACCATGATGGTCACCGTCCTCCAGGAGATCTGCTAGACATGCACCGTCTCCTCCAGCGACAGCTCAAGCGGGCCCGCCTGAACGAGGCCGACATGCCCGCAGACATCGGGGCCTTCGTGCGCCTCGTGGACGAGGCCTATGGCCATTTCGACGACGAACGGGAGATCCTGGACAGGTCCCTGGAGATCAGCTCCGCTGAGCTCGTGCAGCGCAACGCCCTCATGCGCGCCGTGTTCATGGCCCTGCCGGACGTCTTCCTGTGGGTCACCCGCGACGGCGTGATCAAGGACTGCCGGGGCGGCGTGTGGCCTCTTTTCGGCCTGGAACGGGTCGCCCTGTTCAAAAAGAAGGTGACCGAGATCCCCGAAGTGGCCGACGCGGACGCATTCTCCAAGGCTTTGCGCAAGATGGAGCGCACATCGCTCCACCAGACCGAATACGCCCTGCAGTCCGGCGGCAGGACCCGTTATTACGAGGCCCGCTTCGCCAATCTCGATCGCGACATCATCATCATCCTCATCCGCGAAATCTCCGACCGCGTCCTGGCCGAAGAGGCCCTCCGCGGCGCGCAGCAGCGCCTGGACCATATCATCGAATTCCTGCCCGACCCCACGCTGGTGGTCGATGCGGAGCACCGCGTCATCGCATGGAACAGGGCCATCGAGATCATGACGGGCCTGCCCAAGGACCAGATTCTCGGCAAGTCCGAGTACGCGTACGCAGTCCCCTTCTACGGGCGGCCCCGCCCCATCCTCCTGGACTTCATCGGCAAGGACCCCAGCCGGGACTATCCCATGTACCGGCACGAAGGGAGCACGTCCGAAGGGCTGGCCACGGAAATCCACGTCCCGGAACTGTATGGCGGCAAGGGGGCCTTCGTCTGGGCCAAGGCCACGCCGCTCCTCGACCGCGAAGGAAGCATCGTCGGCGCCATCCAGACCATCCGCGACATCACCGAACGCAAGAGGACGGAGCTGACCACGCAGGTCCTGTACCTGATCTCCACCGCAGCCAGCACGCCCATGGCCGACGAGGAGCTCTTCGCCCGCGTTTTCGGCATCCTTTCCGAGCATCTCGGGGCCAGGATCATGTACGTGTCGTTGTTGGTGGAGAACGGGGCCGTCCAGACCTACCCCTTTTTCGGGCACCAGAGCCAGGCCAGGCCAGGCACCCTCAGGATTCTCTCGGGCCTCGCCGCCGAAGCCAGACAATCATCCGAGGGCCGCCTGACCACCCTCCCCGACGAAGAGAATCAAGAGATGTCCGGACTCATCCACTGGTTTGCCGCCCCGCTGCGCTACGGCGAGCAGGTCCTGGGCTCCGTGGTCGTCCAGATCGTCGAGGACAATCTCCGCTTTGCCGGACAGGATTCGCCGGTGCTCGCCTCGGTGTCCGACCATCTGGCCATGGCCATCTCCCGCAACGCCACGGAAAAGGCCCTGCGCGAAAGCGAAAAGAAGCACCGGTCCATCTTCGAGAATGCCACCGAAGGCATCTTCCAGATCTCCCTGGACCACGACCTGCTGAGCGCGAACCCGGCCATGGCGCGGATCTTCGGGCACGACAGCGTCGAGGCGCTCATGGCCCGCGCCCAAGGGTTCCTCCAGCAGGCCCTGAGCTCGGACGACCGCGTCCGGCTGCTCGGCCAGGTCCTGCAACAGGACACGGTGCAGAATTTCGAGGTGGGTACCGAAAAGGCCGACGGCAGCCGGATCTGGATTTCCCTGAACATCCGGACAGTCAGACGCCGCGACGGGTCCATCATGCATCTGGAGGGTTCGGTGCACGACATTTCCATGCGCAAGGAGGCGGAGCGCAGGCTGGACATCCAGAAGAGCCTCTTCAGGCAGCTCTTCGACAACTCTCCCCAGGGCATCCTGCTCCTGGGCAAGGACGGCGCACCCATGGACCTGAACCCGAGCTTCACCAGCCTCTTCGGGTTCACCCGGGACGACCTCCACTCCCTCTTCGAGGTCCTGCTGCCTCCCGACAGCCTGGAAGAGAGTTTCACCTTTCTCTCGGCGGTCCTGGGCGGCACGCCCGTCAACACCGAAACCACGCGCAGGACCAAGGACGGCCGCACCATCCCGGTGTCCATGCTCGGCTACCCCTACGTCCTGGACGGGGCCATCTCCGGCGCCTTCTTCATCTTCGGCGACATTTCCGAACGCAAGCGCTACGAGGCGCAGCTGACCCAGCAGGCCCTGCGCGACAACCTGACGGAGCTGCCCAACCGCATCCTCTTCCTGGAGCGCCTGAACCGGGCCATGACACGCCAGCGCCGCAACTTCGAGTACCGTTTCGCCGTGCTCATGATCGACCTCGACAGCTTCAAGCGCGTCAACGACACCCTGGGCCACCAGGCCGGCGACCACCTCCTGCAGGAGGTGGCCAAGCGCCTGTCGGCCTGCCTGCGCAGCATGGACACCGTGGCGCGCATGGGCGGCGACGAGTTCGCGGTGCTGCTCGAAGATTTCCAGAGCAACCAGGAGGCCATCGGCATCACCCGCCGCCTGCTGCAGGCCATCCGGCAGCCCATGAACATCCAGGACCACGAGATCCAGGTCAGCGCCTCGGTCGGCGTCGTCCTGCAGACGGGGCGCTACACCTCGCCCAACGACCTGCTGCGCGACGCGGACATCAGCATGTACCGCTCCAAGGAGCTGGGGAAAAACCAGTTCAAGGTCTTCAGCAAGAGCATGTACGAGCACGTAGTGCGCACGGTCCAACTGGAGAACGACCTCCGCCAGGCCCTGGCCGAGGACGAATTCGAGCTCTATTTCCAGCCCATCTTCGACATGGCCGAGAACCGCCTGAGCGGCTTCGAGGGCTTGCTGCGCTGGAACCACCCCGAACGCGGGACCCTGGCCCCCGGAGCGTTCATCCACGTGGCCGAGGAGGCCGGCCTGATCACCGACCTGGGCACCTGGGTCCTCAACCACGGCTGCAGGACGCTGGCGCAGTGGCATGAGCGCTTCGACGGGATCGAGGTGAGCCTCTCCCTGAACCTTTCCCCCCGCGACCTCCTCCAGCCGTCGCTCATCCCCATGCTGGCGGAGCTGCTGCACGAGACCGGCCTCGACGCCAGGCACATCAAGCTCGAGATCACCGAAACGGCGGTCATGGAAAACCCCGAGATCGCCACCGCCAGGCTTGAAAGGCTGCAGAGGATGGGCTTCCAGGTGGCCATGGACGACTTCGGCACGGGCTACTCCTCCCTGTCCTACCTGCAGCGCCTGCCCATCGACATCCTCAAGATCGACCGGTCCTTCGTACAGACCATGCTCGAAAACCCCAACAACCTGGAGATCATCAAGGCCATCATCGGCCTGGGCAAAATCCTGGAGCTGCGCATCGTGGCCGAAGGCGTGGAGACTCCGGAGCAGTTGACCACCCTCCAGGCCCTGGGCTGCGACCTGGCCCAGGGCTATCTGCTGGGCAAGCCCATGCCGCGGGAACAGGCCGAAGCCCTGCTCTCCCGGTGCGGCGCCGGGCCGGCGGCATGACCCGGCCCCGCGTCCACCGCTCCCCGTTCCGCGCCTACCGCGCGGATCAGCGGCCGGACCTCGTGAGCTTCCAGATCGTCATCGAGGAGACGGACCTCTGGGTCGCCGCCCGCGAGGACCTCTCGGTCCCCATGGCCGACCACGTGCGTCTGCTTCGCGGCCAGATCCGGACCTACGCGGCCATCCACCCCGAGTTCCTGCCGTCCCTGACGCCCCTGCAGGCGGCGCACGGCGCCCCGGAGATCGTCCGGCGCATGTGCCGGGCCGGCGAACTGACGGACGTCGGCCCCATGGCCGCCGTGGCCGGGACAGTGGCCCAGATGGTCGCGGAAAAGTTCTGCAGGGAATCGCCGGACCTGCTCATCGAGAACGGCGGCGACACCTACCTGTTTTCCACCCGCGACCGGCACATCGGCATCCTGGCCATGCCCGAGGAGGACATGCGCGTGTGCGTGCACGTCCCGGCCGAGGAGTTCCCCTGCTCCTTCTGCGCGTCATCGGCCACCATCGGCCACTCCCTGAGTTTCGGGAAGGCCGATCTCGTGGTCACGCGCTCCCGCGACGCGGCCCTGGCAGACGCCGCGGCCACGGCCCTGGCCAACGCCCTTGGGTGCGCCGAAGCCATGGACCGGGTCCTGGACATGGCCCGGAACTGGGAAGGCATCGGCCTGGACGGGGTCTTCGCCCAGTGCGAGGGCCGGATCGGAGTGTGGGGAAAAATGGAGCTGTCCGTTCTCTAGCTCCAATGCGGACGGTGGCGCTGCGCCCTGCCGGGCGCACAAAAAATACGCCCCGCTTCGGCTCGAAGCGGGGCGTTGCGCGTAAACGTATGTGTTTGTCGTAATCTGTCTGTTCTGTCTGTTTCCGGTAAATTCGGTTAACCTTCACGATCTTCGGAGCGCTGGTGACGGTCTCACCGTCTGGATCGCCTGGGCTGTCGGACTTCTTCTCCCGCCTCTAGGCCTGCCCTTTCGCTCTTTTCACGCCTCAGACTCTTCTGTATGGCCCAATGGTCTTCCCTCCGTTGAGGTTGATCCACTCGTCTTTGATTCCCATATATATCCTGACGAGATCTCTGTCCAGAGGAGAGACTCGCCAGGCGCATATTTTCCCGGCGCACTCCGCCCGTTGTCCGCCGGGCTTTGCCTTTGCGCCGCGCTCTGGTAGACGGGCGCCATGACGACGGATCCAGCCCGAAACGAGACCCGGCCGCGACCGGCCCGCCCTCTGCAACGGATGGCGGCGCTGTGCCTTCTCGCGGGGGTCGCGGCCGTGCTGCTTGTCGTCCTCTGGGCCGCGCTCCCACGGCTGGCCGAGGTGCTGCTCCTGCCCGCGGCCGTCGAAAGGCTGGGAGTTCCCGGCCTCGACGCCGACATCCGCCGCGTCGGCCTGTCGGGACTCGACCTCGGGACAATCTCCCTTGGACCGGACGCAGGCCTCGAAGCCTCGGCCGTGCAGGCGGACTGGAGCCTGGCCGGCCTCGCAAGGGGCCGCGCCGAGAAGGTAAGGGTCTTGGGGCTGCGCGTCACGATCACGGAAAAGGACGGCGCGTGGGTTGTGCGCGGCCTTCCCCGCGCCTCCGGAACGGCCGGGTCCGGCCCGTCCTTCCTGCCGCAGATCGGCGCGCTCTACGTGGACGGAGTTGTGGAACTCGACGGCCAGGCCGCGGACCTTCGCCTTCCCGTCAACGTGGAAGGCAGTCTGGACCAGAACGGGCTCGCGATCCTGGAGGCGCGCACCGAACTGGCCGGACAGGCGCTGCGTCTCACCGTCCGGGCCGACCTCGCCCGCAGGGATATCCGCCTGACCTGCGCCCTCCCCCCGGCGTCCCTGGCGGCCCTGGTCAGCCTGGTTCCCGGGCTGCGCGATCTCCCCGTGAGCGGGACCCTCGAAGCCTTGGTCGATGCGGCCCTGCCCCCCGGAGGCCCCCCGCAGGCGCAGGCCCGCCTCGACCTGCGTTCGGTTCAGGCCGTGCCGGGCCAATCCCCCATCGCCCAGGACGGCGAAACGTCCTTGCGCCTCGACTGGCGCGAAGGTGTGGGCATCACCCTCGCCCCAGTCCGCCTGCGCGCGCCGCTGCCGCTGGTCCTCACGGTCAGCGACATCGACATGGACCCGGAGGCCGGCGCCCTGGACTGCGGCTGGGAGGCGACCCTGGCCGCCGTGCCCGGACTGCGCCTCGCGTCGCCCCTGCGGCTGGCCGGAACCACCTCGGCCCGGCGCACGCCACACGGCTGGGACCTGCGTTCCAGGGGGCGGCTGGACCCCGTCCAGGCCGCGCCGGAGAACGCCCCGGACCTCAAGGCGACCCTCGAAGCGAGCACCGTACATCTCGACATGTCGACATCCGCAGGTACGACGCGCATCGACTCCCGCTTCGACCTCGGAAAGCTGCAGGCGGCACGCGGCGACATCAAGGGCAGCCTGTCGGGACTCGGGCTGGTCTGCAACGCAACGGCCGACACCGGGGGCGTGACCGGCGCCCTGACCCTGTCCGGGGGGCGCCTGGAAGCCCGGCGCCCGGGCCTGACCCTGAACACGACCCGTCTGGAGGGCGCCTGCGCCTTTGCTCTCGGCCCGGAGCCGACGCTGGCCGGCAGCATCTCCGCGGGCCTCGCGGCCGGAAGCGGCGACGCGACGGCCTCCATGACCCTGCGCCTGCCCCTGACCTGGCCGAAGCCTGCGACGGAGGCCGGCAGCTTGTCCGCGGACCTTCGCCTGAAAAAGAGGTCCGTGGCAAAAATTTCAACCCGCATCGCGCAAAACCTTCACGGACTGGCCCTCGACGGGACCCTGTCCGTCCCGCCGCTGGCCGTGCGGGCCTCCCTCAAGGGGCGTGCGGACCTCGCCGACCCACGTGCGTCGTGGCTGGAGGCCAAGGCCGACCAGACCGTGACCCTGCCGGGCGACCTGCCCCGCTTCGTCCCGGCCCTGGCGACACTGGCGGGCAGGACGCGACTGCAGGCCTCGGCCAGGCTCGATCTCGAGCACGGGACTGCGGCCCTCCCGGCCGTCCTGAAGCTCACGGACATATCGCTGACCCATGACAAAACCAAGGCGGCCCTGAACGGCGGCGCCCTGGCCATCGCCTTTTCCGACGCGCTGACCGCCCGCTCGGACCCCGACCAGCGCATGACCTTCGAACGCCTTCAGCTCGGCTCGATCATCCTGGAAAAGGGCGACGTCCGCTACCAGGTCGAAACCCCGCGCAGCGTCCTGGTGGAGGGGTGCAGCTTCCGCTGGGCGGGCGGACGCATCGGCACCCAGGCCTTCCGCGTCAACCCCGGCGTCGAGGACTACACCGTGGAGATGTACTGCGACCGGGTGGAACTGCCCAGGGCTCTGGGGCAGCTCGGCATGACCCGGGCCAGCGGCGGCGGCACGGCCAACGGGCGCATCCCCGTGCGCTGGGCCGGGGGGAAGCTGACCTTCGACAACGGCTTCCTCTATTCCACTCCCGGCGAAAAAGGGGTACTGCGCATCGAGGGTACGGAAATCCTGACCGCCGGGGTGCCGCCGGGCACGCCCCAATACGGCCAGCTGGATCTGGCGTCCGAGGCCCTGAAGGATTTCGGGTACGAATGGGCCAAGGTGACCATGAACACCGTAGGCGACGAGCTCGTCGTTGCGCTGCAGCTCGACGGCAAACCCGAAAAGCCCCTGCCTTTCGTCTATGACCGTGACTTCGGGGGCTTCGCCAGGGTTTCGGCCAGCTCCCCCGGTTCGGTGTTCCAGGGCATCCGGCTGGACGTGAACTTCCGGCTCCCCCTGGACCAGCTCTTGCAATACAGACAGCTCCTGGAACTGATCAACAACGGAGGTTGACGTGCGAACCCCACTCCTGGCCCTGGCCGCGATACTCCTCCTGCAGGGCGCCTGCAGCACCCGCCACGAGGTGCAGATGGCGCCCGTGGAGGTCAAGCCCATCCACATCACCATCGACGTGAACGTGCGGGTCCAGAAGGACCTGGAAGATTTCTTCGGGGACATCGACAAGGCCGAAGAAAAACTCAACACGAACAACTGACGGAGAGACCATGCGCACACCTAAATTCCTCATCACGACGATCCTGGCGGCGCTGGCCGTCCTCCTGCTGGCCCAGGCCGGACTGGCCGACGACATCAAGGACCGCATGAAGGCCCGCCTGCCCGTCATCAACGAACTCAAGGCCCAGGGCCTCGTGGGCGAGAACAACAAGGGATTCCTGGAGTTCCGGGGCGGGCAGAAGCCCAATGCCGACGTCGTGCAGGCCGAAAACGCCGACCGCTCGGCCGTGTACGCGGCCATCGCCCAACGCCAGAAAACCACGCCCGAGTTCGTAGGCCAGGCCCGGGCCGCCCAGATCTCGGAAAAGGAGCCCGCCGGCTTCTGGGTCCAGGACGCGGGAGGGGCCTGGAAGAGGAAGTGAGGGGGAGAGTGGACTAAAGTGGACGATATGGACTGACACGGACGAACACGGACCGATAAGCCCACCGCGACCTCAAGGGCCCGGTTCGTCCGTGTTCGTCCGTGACGTCCATCCCCATCCCCCCAACCTTGACGCTCCTCCCCCCCGCCGGTACAGCCTCCCGCTGGACCGCGGCCATTCCCGCCTGCGGCCGTTTCAACCAGGATCTGCCATGAACTCCCGCACCACCCGCGCCAACATCCTCCTTCTGCTGACCGCCATGATCTGGGGCGCGGCCTTCGTGGCCCAGCGCGTAGGCATGGACCACATGGGCCCACTGACCTTCAACGCCGTTCGCTTCGCCCTGGGCTCGGCGGCACTGCTGCCGCTCATCGCCTTCCTGGACAAAAAGCGCACCGTGGCACCGCCGCCCTTTTCCACCCTGCTCAAAGGCGGCGTCCTCATGGGCCTGGCCCTGTTCCTGGGTGCCTGGCTGCAGCAGTTCGGGCTGTGCTACACCACGGCCGGCAAGGCCGGTTTCATCACCGGGCTCTACGTCGTCTTCGTGCCGCTGATCGGCATCTTCCTCGGCCAGCGATACGGCACGGGCACCTGGGCCGGGGCGGGACTGGCCATCGCGGGCATGTACCTGCTGAGCGTGACCGAGTCCTTTTCCATGGACAAGGGGGACGCCCTGGTGCTCATGTCCGCCTTCTTCTGGGGCATCCATGTGCTCCTGGTCGGCAGGCTGACCCAGGGCATCAAGACCGTGGACGCCGTCAGGCTGGCCGCCATCCAGTTCGCCACCTGCAGCGTCATCAGCTTCGCCGGCGCGGCCGCCACGGAGGACATCACCCTGGCCGGCCTGCGGGACGGGCTCATCCCCATCCTCTACGGAGGCCTGATGAGCGTCGGCGTGGCCTACACCCTGCAGGTCGTGGCCCAGCGCGACGCCCGCCCGGCCCCGGCGGCCATCATCCTGAGCCTCGAAGCCGTGTTCGCGGCCCTGACGGGCTGGCTGATGCTGGGCGAAATCCTGACCACGCAGGCCGTCATCGGCTGCGCCCTCATGCTCTGCGGCATGATCTGGTCCCAGGCCAGACCCTGACGCAAGCAGCGCCCGCGCCACATCAAAGCGGCCGCCTCCCCTGCGGGAAACGGCCGCTATCGTTTTGAACGGAAGTTCTCCCCTAAACCGCGATCTCGGGATGGAAGACGTTGATCTCCTTCAGGTCGTCGCCCAGATACGTGCGCTCATTGGGCCCCAGGATGCCTAGCGAGAGGCAGATGAGCGTCCACAGGTGCACCACGCCGTAGTGCACCCCGTAGTGTTCGCTCAGTTCGTGGATCTGGGCGTGGCAGTTGTGGCAGGCGGCGACGCAGTAGTCCGCCTTCGTGGCCTTGATCTGCTCGTCCTTGACCCGTCCGTAGGCCAAACGCTGTTCCCTGAACCCCGACTGCAGGAATCCGGCGCCCTGGCTGGCCGAGTCCCGGTTCATGAGCGGCAGCATGCGTCACATTCCGCAGTCATGCCAGGCGCGAGACCGTGTCCTGAAATTCGTCTTCCTTGAACACCGTGAGCCACGCGGCCGGGTCCAGGATCAGCCCCGGCGGGTAGTCGAAGCCGGCCAGGGTGCGGCTGTACGCATTGCTCAAGGAGCGGGGTGTGGAGCGGGGATGATCCCCCGCTCTCGCGGACACGTCCGGATTGCGCGGCCCAGGTTGTCATCACCGGCAATAGATGCCATTGTTCCCCAATAGTTCGGTTCAACGCCGCATTCTCAACCCCCAAACAGGATGCACCATGGACAGCCTGTGGGAAGTGCCTTTCGCGACGGCCCTGCAGCCCCTCATCGACGCATCTCCGGAAGCGATATTCCTCATGGCCCCCGACGGGCGCATTCTGGCGGCCAACGCCGCCATGGGCAGGCGGGTGCATACGCCCGCCGCGGAGCTGATCGGCAGGAATGTCGATGAGTTTGTCGATCCCCAATCCGCCGCGCGGCGCAGGGCTCACGTCGACAAAGTCCTGACCACGGGGAAGCCGGCCGTGTTCCGGGACGAGCGCCTCGGGCAGAGCCTCGAACACCATCTCCACCCCGTCCCGGACGCGACCGGCAGGACGGCCTTCGTGGCGGTCTACGCCCGGGACATCTCGGGCAGCAGGCTCATCGAGGAGGAACGCCTCAAGAACGAGGCCATCCTTAGGGAAAGCCAGGCCCTGGCGCATGTCGGGGGTTGGGAGTGGGACGTGTGCAGAAACCGGATGTACTGGACGGAGGAGACGTTCAACATCCACGACGTGCCGCCGGAAGAACGCGGACAGGGTTCGCCGGGCCTCATCCGCAGGAGCCTTGAGTGCTACCGCCCCGAAGACCGAATCACGATCGTGGGCGCCTTCAAGGAGTGCGTCGCCAAGGGCCGGGCCTACGACCTCGAATTCCCCTTCACATCCTTCGCCGGGCGGCGACTCTGGATCCGGACAACGGCCCGGCCCGTCTGGCAGGACGGACGCGTATCCAAGGTCGTGGGCAACATCATGGACATCACGGCCCGCAAAAAATCCCAGGCGCTGCTGGAAGCCCGCGTGCGCCTGAGCGAGCTGTCAACGACTCTGGACACCAAGGCCCTGCTCGGGGCCGTCATCGACGAGGCCGAAGCCCTGACCGGCAGCCGGATCGGCTTTGTCCATATTGTCGACGAGGATCAGGCGACCCTGTCCCTGCAGACCTGGTCCGCGAGCACCCTCCGTCATTTCTGCACGGCGGCGGGCGAAGGGCTGCACTACCCCATCACGCAGGCCGGCGCGTGGGTCGACGCCATCCGGCAGCGCAAGGCCGTGATCCACAACGACTATCCGGGCCTGCCCCACCGCAGGAGCCTGCCGCCAGGACATGCGCCCGTGATCCGCGAACTGGTCGTTCCCATCTTTCAGGGCAGCCGCATCGTGGCCGTCTTCGGCGTCGGCAACAAGGACGAGGACTATGACGAACGGGATATCGAACTGGTCTCGACCCTGGGCGGCATGGCCTGGGACATCCTTTCACGCGCGAAGAGCGAGGAAGCCCTGCGCCAGAGCGAAGAATACCTGCAGGCGGTCTTCCGCGCCGCCCCCACGGGCATCGGCGTGGTCAGGAACAGGGTCCTGACCCGGGTCAACGAGCGGGTCTGCGAAATGACCGGCTACAGCCAGGAGGAACTCCTGGGACAGAGCGCGCGCATGCTCTACCCCAGCCAGGAGGACTTCGACTTCGTGGGGCGGGAAAAATACCGGCAGATCCGGGAGAAGGGTACGGGAGAACTGGAAACCCGATGGCAACGCAAAGACGGGAGCGTCATCGACGTACTCATGGCGTCCACCCCGCTGGACAGGAATGACCTCTCCGTCGGGGTCACCTTCACCGCCCTGGACATCACCGAACGCAAAAGGATTCAGGCCGAACTGGTCCAGGCCAACCTCGACCTGTCCGAAACAACGGCCAGAGCCAAGGATCTCGCGGCCCAGAGCGAAGCGGCGAACAAGGCCAAGAGCGAATTCCTGGCCAACATGAGCCACGAGATCCGCACTCCGCTCAACGGGGTGCTGGGCATGCTGCAGCTCATCGAGACGACCGACCTGGACCCCGAACAGCGCGATTACGTGCGCACGGCCATAACGTCCTCGACCCGGCTGACGCGCCTGCTTTCGGACATCCTCGACATTTCGCGCATCGAATCGGGCAAGCTCGTGCTCTCGGAGACCGAGTTCGAAGTCTCGGCGCTCAAGGGCTCGGTTCTCGAACTCTTCGCGCCCCTCGCACGGAAAAAGAAACTCGATCTCCTCTTCCGCCTGGATCCTGGCGTGCCCCGGCACCTCATCGGAGACGAGACGCGCCTGCGCCAGATTCTCTTCAACCTCGTGGGCAACGCCATGAAGTTCACGCACCGGGGCGCGGTCAGCGTGGAGATCTCCCCGCTCCTGCCCCGCTCCGCCTCCGAATGCCGCATCCTGCTGTGCGTGAACGACACCGGCGCGGGCATCCCGGAGAACCGGATCAAGGACATCTTCGAGCCGTTCGTCCAGGTCGACGGGTCCTACGTGCGCGAACACCAGGGCGCGGGCCTCGGCCTGTCCATCGTGCGGCGCCTGGTACGGATGATGCGCGGGGAACTGTCTCTGGACTCGACCCTCGGCGAAGGGACGACCATCTGCCTTTCCCTTCCGCTACGTGTGCCGCAGGGCAGGATGCCCGCAGCGCAGGCCGTGCAGGGAGAGGAATGCGTCCAGCCGGCCTGCCGGATCATCCTGGCCGAGGACGACGAGGTCAACCTCTGGGCCGGTCGGAAGATACTCGAAAAACTCGGACACAGCGTGACGCCGGCCGCCAACGGCCAGGAGGTGCTGGACCACCTGGCCCGGCAGGATTTCGACCTGATCTTCATGGACATCCAGATGCCCGTCATGGACGGGGTCGAGGCGACCAGGGCCATCCGGCAGAACAGGGGCCTGGGAGGCAGATCCTCCATCCCCATCATCGCCATGACGGCCTACGCCATGACCGGGGACAGGGAGGTCTTCCTCGCGGCAGGCATGAACGACTACCTGGCCAAGCCCGTTCAGATGGACGGGATACGGCAGGTCATCGCGCGGGTTCTGGGAAACGTCCCCCGGGCCTGAACCCCTCCCCGGCCTGCCGAAGAGTGGCCGTCACTCCGGGGCCATGGTCCGGGGCATGGGCGCGGCGACCACCTGCCCCCTGGCGCGCAGCTCGTCCAGGGCCAGAATCTCCACCTCCACGACGACCTTCCTGCCCCGCCGCTCGACGACCCTGGCCCGCAGCGTCAGTTCCGGGCCCAGGGGCGTGGGCCGCAGAAAATCCACATGCAGCGACGCCGTGACGTAACGCTGCGGCCCCTCGCCTTCCCCGGCCGAGGCCGCGGCCGCAGTGGCCACTCCGTGGCAGTCCACCAGCGACGCCAGGAGCCCGCCGTAGACATAGCCGGGCAGAGCGATGTGCTCGGGCCGGGGCGTGAAGCTGGCCAGGCCGGTTTCGCCGTCCCAGCGCGAGGCGATGTGCAGGCCCTTGTCGTTGTTTCTGCCGCAGCCGTAACAGTGGCTGAGGTCGTCGGGATACTGGTGCTGAATGGGGATGCCGGACATGGAGGGTCTCCTTGGAATGACACAGGTCCTATGGAACACGCGGGAACCATAGGACCTCTCAGAGAATTACCAGGGCGTTTCAGAGAATTACCAGGGCGTTTCAGATCACTTCGTCTGCGCCGAAAGCCAGCCGACGATGGACGCCTGCTCCTCGGCGCCCACGGCCGGGGCGTTCGGTTTGGCCAGCATCCGGGCCACGGTGGTCGACCACGCGGCCTGGTCCTTGACGCCCATGGCCGCCCGCACACGGCCCAGGTCATGGCATTTCGTACAGGTTGACTGGACCAGCGCCTCGCCGTCGGCCGCAAAGGCCCACACGGACACCAGGCACACGGCTACGGCGATCGCCATCGACAGGCAGCATTTGCGCATCTCGTTTCCTCCGGTTGTGATTCATGACTCAGGCCGCTTCTACACCGGAACGGACCCCGAAGGCAAACGCCGGTCGCCCCGGAGGCGTCAGGCCTTGCGGAGCCGGCCCAGGGAGCAGAACACCCCGATGACGCACAGCGCCGCGCAGACGGCGAAGATGACGTGCATGCTGGCCAGAAACTGCGGGACGGTCTCGGGGCCGACCTGCCGCCCGTGCAGCAGGAAGCCGAAGACCACCGTGGCGATGCCCATGGACAGGGACATGCCGAAAGTGCGCATGGTCGCCACCAGGCTTGAGGCGATGCTGTAGTGCCGGGGCTCGACGCTGCCCATGATCACGCTCATGTTGGGCGAGGCGAAGAGCGCGAAGCCAAGCCCCAGAAGCGCCAGAATCCCCCCGATGGCCCACAGGGAGGTCTCCGCGCCCACGCCGACCATGCACAGGAGACCGAGGGCGCAGAGGCCCATGCCCAGACTGGCCATGCCCGCCGCGTTGAACCTGTCCGATAGGGTCCCCGCCAGAGGGGAAAGCAGGCTCTGTACCACGGGCTGGACCACGAGCAGGAACCCGGCGTTCATGGGCGAGAAGCCCTTGACCACCTGCAGGTAGAGGCTCAGCAGGAAGCCCACGGCGAAGGTGCCGGCGTAGTTGATGAGGGTCGCCAGGCTCGTCAGCAGAAACACGCGGTTGGACGTGAACAGGGACAGTTCCAACAGGGGATGTACGGCGCGCTTGGAGCGCAGCACGAACAACAGGCCCAGGGACGCCGCGCCCGCGAGCAGGGGGAGACCCTGGACGGGCCTGGCCAGTCCCGTCAGGCCGTTGACGAAGCAGACCACGAAGAGCGCGTAGTAGAGGCTCCCGAGGGCGTCGAAACGCTCCCCTGCCGCCGGCCGCCACTCGCCCTCGATGCGCATGGCCAGCAGCCAGCATGCCAGACCCGGGGGCAGGCTCAGGAAAAAGACGCTGCGCCACCCCGCGAGGTCGGTCACGAGGCCGCCCACCAGCGGCCCCACGGACAGGCCGAGATAGACGCAGGCCACCAGCACGCCCATGACCTTGCCGCGTTCGTTCTTCGGGTAGATGTCCGTCACGATGGCCACGCCCGTGGACAGGATCATGGCCGCGCCCACGCCCTGCACGATGCGCAGCGCCACGAGGCTGGCCACGGACCAGGCCAGGGAGGCGCACACGGAAAAGACGACGAAGGCCGCCGTGCCCCAGACGAAGGTCCGCCTGCGCCCCCAGATGTCGGCCAGGCGCCCGACAGGCAGCAGGATGGCGGCCAGGGCCAGGATGTAGCTGCCGGCCACCCAGCTCAGCTCCACGGCCGTGGCCTGAAGCTCGATCTGCACCACGGGCAGGGTGATGCCCACCGCGGACATCATGAACGGGACGAGAAAGCTGGCCATGGACCCGGCGACCAGGGCGGCGGTTCTGCTCTGCATGTTTCCTCCGAATGTCGGGTCTGGTTAGCCTTCCCCCGCCCGCGGGGCAAGTCCGGCAACCGAATGCGCACCTGTCGCAAAATCGGTTGCGCCAGCCCCTTGTTTTCATCCAATCGATGATCTATCGGCAAATCTCGCAAGGAGGCGAGATGCTCACATCGATGCAACAGATCCGCGACAAGGCCCTGACCCTGCCCGTCCAGACCGTGGCCGTGGCCTGCGCCCACGACACCGAGGCCCTGAAGGCCGTGGCCGAGGCCCACGCCCTGGGCCTGGCCCGTTTCATCCTGGTCGGGGAGACCGACAAGATCCGCCTCCTGGCCGACGGGATGGGCCTTGACCTGTCCGACTTCGAACTCGTGGACGCCCGCGGCGAGGCAGCCGGGGCCGCGGCCACGGTGCAGGTCGTGGCCTCGGGGCGGGCCCGGATCCTGCTCAAGGGGTTCGTGGACTCCTCCGTCCTCTTCAGGGCCGTGCTGGACCGCGACGCGGGACTGCGCAACGGGAGCACCGTCAGCCACACCGTGGTCATGGACGTGCCCGGCTTCGACAAGCTCTACCTCCTGACCGACGCGGCCATGATCATCAAGCCCGACCTCGAAACCAAGCGCCAGATCGTGCTCAACGCCGTGAAGGTGGCCCGCGCCCTGGGCAACCCGGACCCCGTGGTCGGCGTGCTGTGCGAGTCCGAGAAGGTCAACCCGAAGATGCCCGCCACCGTGGACGCCCAGGCCCTGGTGGCCATGAACCGCGACGGCCGCCTGCCGGGATGCCGCGTGGGCGGCCCCTACGCCCTGGACAACGCCATCAGCGAGCGCGCCGCCCGCCATAAGGGCATGGACGACCCCCTGGCCGGCAAGGCCGACATCCTCCTGGCCCCGGACCTGGCCGCGGGCAACATCTTCTACAAGAGCCTCATGTACTTCGCCCACGCCCGCTCCGCCGGTGTGGTCATGGGCACCAAGGCCCCGGTGCTCCTCAACTCCCGGGCCGACTCCCACGAGACCAAGATCAACGCCGTGGCCCTGGGCGTGCTCATGGCCGCGGCAAAGGCGGAGGGCATCGCGTGACGATGCGCATCCTGGCCATCAACCCCGGCTCAACGTCCACCAAGATCGCGGTCTTCGCAGGCGATGCGCCCGTCTTCGTCGAGACCATCCGCCACGACGCCGTGGAACTGGCATCCTTCGGGAACGTCATGGACCAGAAAGCGTACCGGCGGGACCTCATCCTCGCCGCCCTGCGCCGCCACGGCCTCGCAATCGCCGACCTGGCGGCCGTCATCGGCCGCGGCGGGCTCATGCGGCCCATCCCCGGCGGCACCTACGCCGTGAACGAAACCATGCTGGACGACCTGCGCTCATGCCGCTTCGGCGCCCACGCCTCCAACCTCGGCGCCATCCTGGCCCGCGACCTGGCTGGCGAGTCCGGCATCCCCGCCCTCATCGCCGACCCGGTGGTCGTGGACGAACTGGGCCCCCTGGCCCGCTATTCCGGCCACCCGGACATTTCCCGGCGCAGCATCTTTCACGCCCTGAACCACAAGGCCGTGGCCAGGGTAGCGGCGGCCGAATTGGGGCGCCCCTACGAGGACCTGCGCCTGATCGTGGCCCACATGGGCGGAGGCGTGTCCGTGGGCGCCCACGACCGCGGGCGCGTGGTCGACGTCAACAACGCCCTGGACGGCGACGGCCCCTTCTCGCCCGAGCGCAGCGGCGGCCTGCCCGCCGGAGCCCTGGTGGACTGGTGCTTCGCGCCCGGGGCCGACGAGGCCGAAATACGGCGCAGGATCACGGGCCGTGGCGGCTTCCTGGCCTACCTGGGCACGGCCGACGGCCTGGAGATCGACCGGCGCGCGGCGGCGGGTGACGAAAAGGCGCGCGAAGTGCGGGAAGCCATGGCCTATCAGGTGACCAAGGAGATCGGGGCCATGGCCGCCGTGCTCGAAGGCCGCGTCGACGCGGTCATTCTCACGGGCGGCCTCGCCCATGACACAGTTCTGGTCGACACCATATCCCGAAAGGTGTCGTTCCTGGCCAGGGTCATGGTGCACGCGGGCGAGGACGAGATGGGCGCCCTGGCCCGGGCCGCCCTGCGCGCCCTGGCCGATCCCGAGACGATTCTGACCTATCCGGCCTGAGCTCATATCGATATTTCCCCCTTTCCCCCCATACGGATCTGCGTTAGGAATTTTTCTCGAATACTCCCCCTCCCATTCAGGAGCACACCATGACCGCGAAGATCACGTGGGATTCATCCTTCGAAACCGGCATCAGCGAGGTGGACGCCCAGCACCTGCGGCTGGTCGAGATCATCAATTCCCTTGTCGACGCCATCGGCCACGCCGACAAGAACACCCTCAAAGGCATCGTCGAGCAACTCAAGGAGTACGCGCAGTACCATTTCCGGACCGAAGAGAAGATCATGGCGGAGTCGAACTATGCCGGGCTCGCCGAGCACCGCGACGAGCACGCCATGTTCGTGGACCAGATCCTGCTCTTCGACCTCGACGTCATCCTGGCGTCCGAGGGACTGGCCTGGGACATGCTCCACTTCCTGCGCGGGTGGCTGACCAACCACATCCTCGTCGTCGACAAACGGTTTTCGGTGCTGCTGCAGGCTTAGCGACCATTTCATCCCGATGTACCATCCGCCTTCAGCCCGCTCCGGCCCCAGCCCCGGATACGGCTTTCCCCAGGACTGCCCGCCCCATCCGGAGCACGCCCCATGAGACTGCTGTTGCTTTTCCTGCTTCTGACCGGCTGCCGCGCCTTCGCACCCGACCCAGCTCCGCAGCCTCTCCTGCCGCAGACCCACCGCGTGGAGGCCGGCGATCATGCCGTGCCCGAAGCGTGGTGGAGGGAACTCGGCAGCCCCGAGCTCGACGCCCTCATGGACGAGACCTTCCGCTCGGCCCCTGACCTGCGCACGGCCCTGGCCAGGCTGGATCAGGCCCGCGCCGCCGCGGCCAGAACGGGCGCCGCGCTGTGGCCGTCCGTGACCGGCGACGGCGATGCGGGCATCAGCTGGTCCAAGGCCAGGCAGCGGAACGTGATCGAGGCCGACGCCTACGGCCTGGGCCTGGCCGCGAGCTACGAGCTGGACCTCTGGGGCAGGGTCAGGTCCCTGCGCAACGCCGACGCCCTGGAGGCCGAAGCCAGCCGCGAGGATCTGCGCACCGTGGCCCTGTCCCTGAGCGGCGAGATCGCCGAGGCCTGGGTGTCCCTGTGCTCGGCCCGTGAGCAACTGGCCGTGCTGAACGCCCAGCAGCGCACCAACGCCGACATCGAGTCCACCCTGAGCCTTCGTTTCGCCAACTCCCTGGCTTCGGCCCTGGACGTCCTGCAGCAGCGCGAGGCCGTGGCCGAGAACACCACGCGCATCATCGCCGTGCAGGCCGAGGCGGCGCGCCTGGAAAACAGGCTGCACCTGCTCCTGGGCAAGGCCCCGGGAAGCCTCGACCTCTCCGCCGCCGCCCGCCTGCCGCAGGCCCTGCCCTTCCCCGACACGGGCCTGCCGGCCGATCTGCTGCGCGACAGGCCCGACATCCGCGCCGCCTGGCGGCGGCTGCAGGAAGCGGGCTGGGACGTGGCGGCGGCCAGGGCCGACCGCATGCCGGCCCTGCGCCTGACCGGCCGCTTCGAGCAGAACGGGGCCGACGCAGCGCGCATTTTCGACAACTGGCTGGCCAATCTGGCCGCGTCCCTGACGGCGCCCATCTTCGACGGGGGCGCCCGCGCGGCCGAGGTCGAACGCCAGCAGGCCATTCGGGCCGAGCGGCTGGCCGCCTACGAGAAGGCCGTCTTCACGGCCCTGTCCGAGGTGGACACGGGAGTGAGCGACGTGCTCAAGCAGTCCGACCTCATCGACGCCCTGGACCTCCAGCTCGAGGCCGCGCGCTCGGCCCTGCAGAGCGCCAGGGTCCGCTACCAGAACGGCGTTCTCGAATACGACACCGTGCTTTCCCTGCTGCTCAAGGTCCAAGGCCTCGAACGCGGCAGAATCCAGGCCAAAGCCGCCCTGCTGAACTTCCAGACCGGCCTGTGCCGGGCCCTGGGCAGAGGCTGGAGGCAGGCCTTCCCCGACCAGCCCGCAACCACGGACCCGGACGCGTCATGATCATTCCCGAGTGCGACAGCTCAACGCCCCTGTCTTCCATGGCCAGGATCGCCATCTTTCTCCTGGCCGCTCTCGTCATCGGCGCAGGAGTCTTCACCGCCGTCCGCTTCATCCAGACCCGGCCCAAGCCTCCCCAGCGCCCGCCCGCGGCCATCTCGCCCCTGGTCGAGGTCATGACCGTGCAGGCCGGGCCCGAGACGGTCGTGGTCCACGCCATGGGCACCGTGGTCCCGTCGCGCCAGACGTTCATCCGGCCCGAAGTGTCCGGCGTGGTGCGGGAGGTGTCACCGGATTTCCTGCCCGGTGCCACCGTGAAGGCCGGAGCCGCGCTCCTGCGCCTGGAAGCCGAGGACTTCCGCCTGGCCGTGAGCGCCCGTCAGGCCGACCTGGACAGCGCCCGTGCGGCCCTCGATCTCGAACTCGGCTACCAGGAAGTCGCGCGACACGAACTGGAACTGCTGCAGAAATCCGGCAAGGCCCTGGAAGACCCGAACCTGGCCCTGCGCAAACCGCAGCTGGCCCAGGCCAGGGCCAGGGTCCTGCAGGCTGAAACTGCCCTTGACCAGGCCAGGCTCGACCTGAAGCGAACGACCGTGGCCGCCCCGTTCACGGCCCTGGTGCTCGACAAGCAGGTCGAGATCGGGTCCAGGGTCGGGCCGACCGACACCCTGGCCACCCTGGTCGACGCAAGCGAGTACTGGGTCGAGACGACCCTTCCCGTGGACCGTCTGCCCTGGGTCTTCCTGCCCGAGAAGGGCAGGCCCGGATCCGCCGTGCTGGTCCGCTCCCGGGCCAGCGGCGCGCAGCGCGAAGGGCGCATCCTGCGCCTGCGCGGCGACCTGGAGGACCAGGGCCGCCTGGCCCGCGTGCTGGTCAGCCTGCCGCGCCCCCTGGAGACATCGCCCGCGCCCATCCTGCTGGGCGAGTACGTCCGGCTGGACATCGAGGGCAAACGCCTCGATCAGGTCGTGCGCCTGCCGCGCTACGCCCTGCGCGAGAACGACACGGTCTGGGCAGCGCAGAACGACACCCTGGACATCCGGACCGTGGCCGTGGCCTGGCGCGACACCGAAACCGTGCTGGTGGCAGGCGGACTTGCGGCGGGCGACGTCATCGTGACCAGCGAACTGGCCACGCCCATCCAGGGCATGCCCCTGACCCTGGCCCCGGACGCGGGAAACTGAGCCATGCGCGACAGGATACAGCACGGCGCCATCGCCTGGATGGCCTCCAACCCGGTGGCCGCCAACCTGATCATGCTCATCTGCCTGGTCGGCGGCTTCGTCATGAGCACCCAGATCAAGCAGGAGGTCTTTCCGGAGTTCGAATCCGACATCGTGACCGTGACGGTGCCCTACCCCGGCGCGAGCCCCGAGGAAGTGGAGAAGGGCATCGTCCTGGCCATCGAGGAACGGGTCACGGGGCTGGACGGCGTCAAGAAGGTCACGTCCTCCTCCGTGGAGGGCGCGGGCACGGTCACGATCGAAGCCCTGGCCGGGGCCGACGTCGAGCGCCTGGCCCAGGACGTCAAGAGCGAGGTGGACCGCATCACCTCCTTTCCCGAGGACGCCGAGACCCCGGCCGTGGTCATCGCCTCCAACCGGCGCCAGACCATGTCCGTGGCCGTGTACGGAGACATGGACGAACGGGTGCTGCGCGAAGTGGCCGAGACCGTGCGCGACGAACTCCTCCAGGACCCGGAGATCACCCAGGTGGACCTGAGCGGCGTCCGCAACCTGGAAATCGCCGTCGAGATCTCCGAGGAAAAGCTGCGCGCCCACGGCCTGACCCTGCGGCAGGTGGCCGACATCATCGGACGCTCGGCTCTGGAACTCCCCGGCGGCAGCGTCAAGACCGACCAGGGCGAAATCCTGGTCCGGGTCAAGGACCGACGCGACCTGGGCACCGAATTCGCGTCCCTGCCCATCGTCACCACTCCCGAAGGCTCCGTGGTCCGCCTGGAGGACCTGGGCACCGTAACCGACGGCTTCGAGGACACGGACCTCTACGCCCGCTTCAACAGCCAGCCGGCCGTGCTGCTGAACATCTTCCGCGTGGGCGACCAGACGCCCATCTCCGTGTCCGACGCGGTGCAGCGGCACATGGAACGGCTGGAGCGCATGCTGCCGCCCGGCGTGCAACTGGCCAAGCGCAACGACAGTTCCGACATCTTCCGTCAGCGCATGGACCTGCTGACCCGCAACGGCATCATGGGGCTGGCCCTGGTCTTCCTGCTCCTGGCCCTCTTCCTGGAGATCCGCCTTGCCTTCTGGGTCAGCATGGGCATCCCCATCTCCATCATGGGGTCGTTCCTGGTGCTGCCCGCCTTCGGCGTGAGCTTCAACATGGTCTCCATGTTCGCCTTCATCATCACGCTGGGCATCGTGGTCGACGACGCCATCGTGGTCGGCGAGAACGTCTACCAACAGAAGGAGCGCGGCCTGCCCTACCTCAAGGCCGCAACCAAGGGCGCGCGCAACGTCGTGGTGCCTGTGACCTTCTCGGTTCTGACCAACGTCGTAGCCTTCCTGCCCATGTTCTTCGTGCCCGGCACCTTGGGCAAGGTCTTCTGGGCCGTCCCGGCCGTGGTGGTCAGCGTCTTTCTCATCTCACTGGTGGAGAGCCTCTTCGTCCTGCCGGCCCACCTCGGGCACCAGAAATCCGGCGGAAAATCATGGTTCAGCGTCGTGAACAAGGCGCAGGCCCGGTTCAGCGCCGGATTCCTGCACGTTGTCAGGACCTTCATCGCCCCTCTGCTGCTGTGGACCATCCGCCTGCGCTACCTGACCCTGGCCATGGCCGTGGCCGTGCTGGCCGGGACGGTGGGCTACGTGGCCAGCGGGCGCATGGGCATGGTCATGTTCCCGCGGATCGAGTCCGACTTCGCCTACGTCGAGGTGGCCATGCCCTTCGGCGCACCTGTGGCCAGGACCGAGGCGGCCGTGGACCGCATGGTCCGCGTGGCCCGCGAACTGGCCGACGAGAACGGGGGCGAGGCGTTGGTGGAGGGCATCTACTCCCAGGTCGGGACGGGCAACGGCGGCCACGAGGGCTCGGTACGGGTGTTCCTGACGCCGCCGGAGCAGCGGCCGCTGCCCACCGCGGAATTCACCCGTCTCTGGAGGGAGCGCGTGGGGCCCATCGCCGGGGCCGAGTACGTCAAGTTCGAGGCGGACCGCGGCGGTCCGGGTTCCGGGGCGGCGCTGACCGTGGAGCTCTCCCACCGCTCCACGGACATCCTTGAACGGGCCGGCCAGGAACTGGCCCAGGCCCTGACCAAGTACGCCCAGGTCTCGGACATCGACGACGGCTTTTCCGCAGGCAAGGTGCAGCTCGACGTGCGCATCCGGCCCGAAGGACGCAGCCTGGGGCTGACCTCCCAGGACGTGGCCCGCCAGATCCGCTCCGCGTTTTTCGGGGCCGAGGCCCTGCGCCAGCAGCGCGGCCGCAACGAGATCAAGGTCATGGTCCGCCTGCCCAAGGACCAGCGCATCTCCCTGCAGAACATCGAGGACTTCCTGGTCCGCACACCGGCAGGCACCGACGTGCCCCTGCGGGAAGTGGCCGACGTGGCCACGGGCCGCTCCTACACCAGCATCGACAGGAGGGACGGACGCCGCGTCATCTCCGTCACGGCCGACGTGAACCCGCCCTCCGAGGCGGCGGGCATCCAGGACGTCCTCAAGGACACGTACCTGCCGCAGCTGCGGGACCGCTACCAGGGACTGGAATTCAGCTTCGAGGGGCAGCAGGCCGACATCCAGGAAGGCGTCAAGGCCCTGCTCTTCGGCCTGGGCATGGCCAACCTCTGCATCTTCGCCCTGCTGGCCGTGCCGCTGAAGAGCTACGTCCAGCCGCTGATCATCATGTCGAGCATCCCCTTCGGCATCGTCGGGGCCGTCTTCGGGCATCTGCTCATGGGCTACAGCCTGAGCCTCGTCTCCCTCTTCGGCATCGTCGCCCTGACGGGCGTGGTGGTCAACGACTCCCTGGTGCTCATCGACTGCGCCAACGGCAAGCGCCGGCTCGGCGAGGCGGCCCTCAGTTCCATCCACGGAGCGGCCCTGGAGCGCTTCCGCCCCATCCTGCTGACCACGGTCACGACCTTCGGAGGCCTCGCTCCCATGATCTGGGAAACGTCGCGGCAGGCGCGCTTCCTCATCCCCATGGCCCTGTCCCTGGGGTTCGGCATCGTCTTCGCGACGTTCATCACTCTCGGGATCGTGCCCTCGCTGTACATGGTGCTCGAGGACATCAAGCGCTTCGGCCGACGCCTGCGCGCATAGGAGGCGGAAATGGAAATCGGGGTGTTCATCGTGCTGGCCGCAGCCGGCGCCGCGCTGGCCTGGTTCTGGATGGACGGGGTCGTCAGCGGGGAACGCCGCATGGGCCACAAGCCCTGAGGAGCGCGGCAGCCTCTTCCGGAGGAAGAGCAAGACAGGGATGAGCCGGATACGGGGAAGGACAGGACGTAGACAGACCGGCTTTGCGGAATGGGAGTCCGGCCGCCGGACAAAAAAAAACCCTGCCGGAGCAGGGTTTCGGGCTCAGATCGACGCGACTACCATCTGGGCCGACGTTCACGCTCGGGGCGCGGACGGGCTTCGTTGACCTTCAGAGAACGTCCGCCGTAATCGGCCCCATCCAGGGCAGCGATGGCTTCTTCGGCGCCGCTCTCCATTTCCACGAAACCAAACCCGCGGGCTCTGCCTGTCTCACGGTCGGAAATGAGTTTCACATTGGCAACCTGGCCGTAGGTGGCAAACAGGTTTTCCACGTCCTGCTCGGTGGCACTCCAGGGCAGGTTTCCGACATAAATGTTCTTCGACATGATGCACTAGTCTCCTGTAAAAAAAACTGAACAATCCAGGTTGAGTCTCCCATCGGATCGTCGCGCCTTTGGGCCAAAACCCTTCCCGTCTCCTCGTACCACGCATCAGCCGCATGACTGATACATGGCTGTGGAAAATACGTGGTTTACACTGAAGAGGCAAGAGTTTCTTTTAAAAAAGGGGAACAATTGCCGCACTCTTTTCAACGCCAGCCGATACCGCTATCTCCGGATGCACGTCGACAAGCTTTTGCTTGAAGAGGCTAACAATATCCATTACTGAATACTAATGCCCATCACGACCCCATCCGGAACCATCTTCGCCATAAAGCGCTACGCCCTGCACGACGGTCCCGACCTGCGCGTGACCGTCTTCCTCAAGGGCTGCCCCCTGTCCTGCCACTGGTGCCACAATCCGGAGGGCATGCGACCGGGCACGCAGATACTGAGCCTGCCCGACCGCTGCGTGAGCTGCGGCGAATGCCTGACGGCCTGCCCCCAGGGCGCCCTCTCGGCCGGACCGGCCTCCGTGCGGCGGGATGCCGGAGCCTGCACGGCATGCGGCACGTGCGCCGAAACCTGCCCGGCCCTGGTCCACGAGGCCCTGGGCAAAAGCTGGACTGTCGCCGAGGTCATGGCAGAGATCGAAAAGGAGCTGCCCTTTTTCGCGGACAGCCAGGGCGGCGTGACTTTCTCCGGCGGCGAACCCCTGGCCCAGCCCGATTTCCTGGAAGCGCTCCTCGCTGCCTGCGGCCGCCTCGGCATACACCGGGCCGTGGACACCAGCGGCTTCGCGACACCTGAAACCGCGCTGCGCATCGCCCGCCACACGGACCTCTTCCTCTTCGACCTCAAGCACATGGACCCGGCCGCACACCGCCGCGCCACGGGCGTGGACAACGCCCCCATCCTCGCCAACCTCCGTCTCCTGGCCGAGACCGGGGCGCGCGTCCAGTTGCGTCTGCCCCTCATACCGGGGTTCAACGACGGCGATGAAGACATACGGCAGACGGGCCTTCTTGCCGCCACCCTGCCGGGCGTGGACGGCATCGACGTGCTGCCCTACCACGCCACGGCCAAAGGCAAGTACGCCAAGCTCGGCCTCCCCTACCCCGGGGCCTACATCCCCGCCGCCGACCCGCAGCGAACGGAGCGGGCCGCGGAAATCTTACGGAACTGCGGACTCACGGTCCGCATCGGAGGATAGATGAACGACAGAATCGACCGCCTGCGCCGGGAAAGCTTCGAAACCGAGCCCTCCATCTCCATCGAGCGCGCCCTCCTCGAAACGGCCTTCTACCGCGAGAACTACGGCAAATATTCACTGCCCGTGCTGCGGGCCATGGTCTTCAAGGACCTCTGCGAGAAAAAGACCCTCTGGCTCGGCGACGGCGAACTCATCGTCGGCGAACGCGGCCCGCGGCCCAAATGCGTGCCGACCTTCCCCGAGCTGACCTGCCACTCGGCCGAGGACCTGCGCGTGCTGAACTCCCGGCCCATGACCCGCTACCACGTTTCCGAGGAGGACATCGCCGCCTACGAGCGCGAGGTCATCCCCTACTGGACGGGCCGCTCCATGCGCGACCGCGTCTTCTCCCAGGTGCCGGACGAATGGCGCGCCGCCTACGAGGCCGGCCTCTTCACCGAGTTCATGGAGCAGCGCGCCCCGGGTCACACGGCCCTGGACGGCACCATCTACTCCACGGGCATGCTCGACTTCAAAACGCGCATCGCCGACCGCCTGGCCCGCCTGGACTACCTGCACGACCCCCTGGCCTCGGACCGCGCCGAACAGCTCCGGGCCATGGACATCGCCTGCGACGCGGCCATCGTCTTCGCCGAGCGCCACGCCGACCTGGCCTGGGAAAAGGCCAAGGCCGAAGCCGACCCGGCCCGCAAGGCCGAACTGCTGCGCATCGCCGAGGTCTGCCGCCGCGTCCCGGCCCGCGCGCCGCGAAACTTCTGGGAAGCCCTGCAGATGTACTGGTTCGTGCACCTGGGCACCATCACGGAGCTGAACGGCTGGGACGCCATGACCCCCGGCCACCTGGACCAGCACCTCGCCCCCTTCTACGAGCGGGGCCTGGCCGACGGGACCCTGACCCGCGAGTCGGCCAAGGAGCTGCTCTGCTGCCTGTGGATCAAGGTCAACAACCACCCCGCCCCGCCCAAGGTCGGCGTCACGGCCAAGGAGAGCGGCACCTACAACGACTTCACCAACATCAACTTGGGCGGCCTGCGGCGAGACGGCTCCGACGGCGTGAGCGACGTGTCCTACCTCATCCTCGAGGTCGTGGACGAACTGCGCCTTCTGCAGCCCCAGACCAGCGTCCACGTCAGCCAGAAGACCCCAGACGCCTTCCTCAAGGCCGCCGCCCGCGTCATCAAGAACGGCTACGGCTACCCGTCCGTCTTCAACACCGACGCCGTGGTCATGGAGCAGATCCGCGTCGGCAAGGCCGTGGAGGACGCCCGCGAGGGCGGCTGCTCGGGCTGCATCGAGACCGGCGCCTTCGGCAAGGAGGCCTACATCCTGACCGGCTACCTGAACGTCCCCAAGGTCCTGGAACTGGCCCTGAACGACGGCCGCGACCAGCTCACCGGCCGCCAGATCGGTCCGCACACCGGCGACCCGCTCGCCTTCGCGACCTTCGACGACCTCTACGCCGCCTTCACCCGCCAGCTCCTGTGGGTCGTGGACCTCAAGGTCCGCGTCAACAACTACATCGAGCGCATGTACGCCGCCCACTCGCCCGCGCCCTTCCTGTCCACGGTCATCCACGACTGCATCGAGAAGGGCCTCGACTACTACAACGGCGGCCCGCGCTACAACACCAACTACATCCAGTGCTGCGGCATCGGCACCGTCACCGACAGCCTCTCGGCCATCAAGACCCACGTCTTCGACACCGCCGCCGTGCCCATGGACCGCCTCCTGGCGTCCCTGCGCGCCAACTTCGACGGCGCCGAGGCCCTGCGCCTCAAACTCTGGAACAAGACGCCCTTCTTCGGCAATGACGACGACCGCGCCGACGACATCATGCGCCGCGTCTACGACTCCCTCTTCACCGCCATCGACGGCAGCCCCAACACCAAGGGCACGTCCTACCACCTGAACATGCTTTCAACCACCTGCCACGTCTACTTCGGCAAGATGCTCGGCGCCTCGGCCAACGGCCGCCTCGCGCACCTGCCCGAGTCCGACGGCACCTCGCCCTCCCACGGCGCGGACCGAAACGGCCCCACCGCCGTGGTCAAGTCCCTGTCCAAGATGGACCAGATCAAGTCCGGCGGCACCCTCCTCAACCAGCGATTCCTCCCGGACGTCCTCAAAACCGACCAGGACCTCGACAAGCTCTGCCGCCTCATCCGCACCTACTTCCGCCTGAACGGACACCACATCCAGTTCAACGTCGTGGACACCGAAACCCTGCGCCACGCCCAGGCCAGCCCCGAAGAATACCGCAACCTCCTCGTCCGCGTGGCCGGCTACAGCGACTACTTCGTCGACCTCGACCTCGACCACCAGGAAGAGATCATCCGACGGACCGAGCAGGAGATGGCGTAAAAGATGCCTCCGGCGGGCAGGGGGCTCGCCCCTGTACCCGCTCACTCATCACAACCTTCCGCCCGTCCTCAAGCGTGTCGGCGTGGTCCGGGCCGGGGCTGTCGGCTGTCCGACTGAGCCAGGCATCGTTTGCTTCCCGGCCGTTCCCCGAATCAGGCACCGCAACCCCGCCAAACCGCAAGGCCGGGAAGCATTACGAGGCCCGCGAAGAAGTTCCGGCTGCCCTGGCCTGGACCACGCCGACACGCGCCCCCCGCACAACGCACACCGCGCACCGCGCAAAAGCAATGCCTCCGGCGGGCAGGGGCTCGCCCCTGCACCCGTTCACTCATCTCAACCTTCCGCCCGTCCTCAAGCGCGTCGGCGTGGTCCGGGCCGGGGCTGTCGGTTGTCCGACTGAGCCAGGCATCGTTTGCTTCCCGGACGCCTCCCAAACCAGGCACCGCATCCCCGCCAAACCGCAAGGCCGGGAAGCATTACGAGGCCCGCGAGGAAGTCCCGGCAGCCCCGGCCCGGAC
>Ga0209066_10000276_pt1 | contig 77753 bp, 72 predicted proteins | sample All_14_2_FD_187198 | JGI IMG/M metagenome (GOLD analysis project Ga0209066, IMG submission 187198) | Freshwater microbial communities in response to fracking from Pennsylvania, USA - Allegheny Zone_MetaG_DW_15 (SPAdes) (version 2) ...
ACAAACAAATAACAAGCAGATAATAAATTTTCGTAGCACAACATTTATTAACTACCAATGTTTAATTTCTCTTAGCTATATCTGGTATGCTATTTTATGGGTATCATATATACTTGTATAAAATCCCGAATAACTTCATTGCCCCAAACACAACACTCACTTATCCACAATCCCACCCCACACCGCCTATATCTTCGTAACTTGCAGTGATAAACCCTCATGCCTATGTCTGTTATGAATATTCTGTTAGCCCACCGTACTTCACGCTATTGCAGGAGTTATATATGATAAAAAACGCGCGAGCAATTTTTGAGAAGAAATGCGCACTTTTTAGTTGTCGTATTTGTTTCGTAAGTTGCTTGTAGTCAATGTTTTAATGGCGTGCTGGCAGTGAAATTGCGCACAGAAAAAATAAATTGCGCACTGCGCAGTTTTATAAAAACAGCATTTTCACAGCATAGTTCGTTAACGTGTCACATTGCCCCCTGCCATTTAAAAAAAGTTAAAAGTGTACAGGTGGTTGCGGGTTTCTGGCAATCCGCTTTATTTTTGAATTCGCACAGGTTTAAGAGCAACAAAGGAAAAACACTAAATAGAATATGGAAGTTTCTTCATCTTTTGACATCCGGGAACTGAATGAACGCATCCACCAGCAGAGCGCATTTATAGAGCTGCTGAATATGGAGCTCAATAAGGTGGTAGTAGGCCAGAAACACATGGTAGAACGCCTTATGATAGGTATGCTGGCCAATGGTCACGTACTGCTGGAGGGCGTACCGGGTCTGGCAAAAACACTGGCCATCAAGTCTATGGCATCGGCCATTCACGCACAGTTTGCCCGCATACAGTTTACCCCCGATCTGTTACCTGCCGATGTGCTGGGTACTATGGTGTATAATCCGCAGGAGCATAAGTTTGCCGTGCGCAAGGGCCCCATATTTGCCAACTTCATACTGGCCGATGAGATAAACCGTGCCCCGGCCAAGGTGCAGAGCGCCCTGCTGGAGGCTATGCAGGAGCGTCAGGTAACCATAGGCGATAATACCTACAAGCTGGAGGAGCCGTTTCTGGTACTGGCCACGCAAAACCCCATAGAGCAGGAAGGTACCTATGAGCTGCCCGAGGCACAGGTAGACCGCTTTATGCTGAAGATCATCATCACCTATCCCAAGAAGGAAGAGGAGCGTCATATCATACGCACCAATCTGAACCCTGCCGGTGCGGTGAAGATTAATCCTGTGGTAACCACCGAGGATATCATCAAGGCCCGCAAGTTGGTGCGTGAGGTGTATATGGATGAGAAGATAGAGCAGTACATACTGGATATAGTATTTGCTACCCGCTTCCCCGAGGAGTATAAGCTGGGCAAGCTGAAATCATTTATCAGCTATGGCGGCTCTCCCCGTGCCAGTATCAATCTGGCCCTGGCATCAAAGGCTTATGCCTTCATCAAGCGCAGGGGCTATGTGATACCGGAAGATGTGCGCGCAGTATGCCATGACGTAATGCGCCACAGAATAGGACTCACATACGAGGCCGAAGCCGAAAACGTAACAACAGAGCAGATAATAAATGATATACTGAATGTGGTAGAAGTGCCATAGCAGTTATCACATAGCATATTACCAGCCAATGCCGCGCTCTCAGGTGCGGCATTGGTATTATTAGAGGGACATTTGTTATGTTTCTGATGGGATAGAAAAATGCAGCTGTACCTGTTGATCAGTGTACTGAAGCTGGGGCTTTGATGGCGCCTTTTTCATGCGGGCGAATACTATACAGGTTTATAACTGACATTCATAATGCGCAGCAGAGTACTGCCGTTTAATAGCAGCTCGTATCGCAGCAGGAAAACTAGCGCCATGTAGTTGAGTAAAGTTGTAGAAAAGCCGCGTACAGCCTCCCTTTGTCCGGCGGAGCCATGGGACAAAGGTGTCCTCTTCTTTTTGTTTCTTTTTCTTCTGGACAAGCAGAAGAAAAAGAAAAGATACTGAGTAGGCGGTATTGAACGTACATGGGAACTATATGGCTAATAATTGAAAAAATGCCTCTTATCCACATTTTTGCAGTCGTAGTATCCCGGCATCCATACCCTGAAACCCGCTACAGCAGCCATTTTTCTGTGATAGATAGCCATGAAACAAAGACATGTAATAAAACCAGCGCTATATGTGTGGTGTAAATTTGTGATAAAATCACTACGCTATGAGGGGAAAGAGAATATTTGAAGAACTGACCACGCTGGGCAAACGAAAACCGGAAAGAAAAGGACGTAATGTAAATCTGATAGCACTCAGAAATGAGTGCCTGCTGGCACGCTATTACTACTATGCACACATGAAACGGAAAACCTATGACGACCTACTGCAGCTGCTCATGATGGAATTTTTTGTAGCGCCTGCTACCATTACCTACCTCGTGCAGGACCATACCGACCACCTGCTGCAGCTGAAACAGAAAGCGCCGGGCCGGTATTACTTCACCAGCCGGTGGCCCCACCTGCGATGGTAACCAGATATATAAACATTAGGTTATCTGCACCGGAAAGCAGATACTTTCTATAAGTTTGCTTTATAAAATGTTCATACCATGGCACTACCAGACATCTTTACTACTACCGTATCGGAAGGAATTATAGACCGTATCAATACCCTCACACCCGAAACCCGGGCACAGTGGGGTAAAATGAATGTAGCGCAGATGCTGGCGCACTGCTGTGTGAGCTATGAATATGTATATGAGCCGGAAAAGTATAAAAAACCTGCCGGTATGATGAAGCTGATGCTGAAGCTCATGGTAAAGCCGATGGTAGTAAATGAAACCCCGTACAAACATAACGGACGTACCGCTCCCGACTTTGTAATAGCAGACAGCCGCGACTTTGCCAGAGAGCAGCGCAGGCTTATAGATTATATACGCAGGGCGCAGAAAGACGGAGCCCCGGTTTTTGAAGGAAAAGAATCACACTCTTTTGGCAAGCTGAACGTTACTGAGTGGAACAATATGTTTTACAAACACCTGGATCATCACCTGCGCCAGTTCGGCGCCTGATGCCGGCTACATTGCAGCCCAGTTTTTAAGTATTTCCATACCATACGCTGTCCCCGCCGACTCCGGGTGATACTGTATGCCCACACATGGGTACTGCTCATGTGCCACAGCCATTATTACCCCATCTTCGGTATGGGCTATGCTGTGAAGCCCGGTACCCTGTAGCCCGTCTATAACCAGTGAATGGTAGCGCATAGCCTCAAATGATGGTGGTACACCTGCATACAGTGGGTGCCCGGTATGGTGTACCACACTGGTTTTGCCATGCATTGGGGCCGGTGCATGTAGTAGCCGTGCCCCAAAGTACATCCCCAGCGCCTGATGCCCCAGGCATACACCCAGTATAGGTATCCTGTTGTGAAAGTGTGCTATGGCTTCCATGCTGATGCCCGCCTGCGCCGGCGTTTCGGGGCCGGGAGATATGATGAGCCGCGCTGGTGCCAGGGCTACAAGCCCATCCAGTGTTATGGCATCATTGCGGTACACCACACACTCATGCCCTGTCTGCAGCAGGTAGTGCTGCAGTATCCAGGTAAAGGAGTCGTAATTGTCAATGAGTACCCACATCGGCTGGTTGTGCATTTACCGTATCAAAGAACTGGCTCAGGTTTGCAAAAGTGTCCTGTACAAAGGGCAGCAGATGACCCGCTATACCAAAGAACCACGGCGCCAGGCCCGACAGCATACCATAGCTGCGCGACTCGGCAATGGTTTGTGCCGGTATAATCTGTGCGCTGGCGCCCAGCCATAACAGTGAGCTCCATATTACTGCCCCCAGAAATACATAGAGCAGTGCACCCAGCAGCTTATTAATGGTGCCCAGCATCAGTCCCTCGGCGGCTTTTTCTATCATGCGCGCTATGAGCCGCACCAGCATTACCACACCTATAAACAGTACTATATATGCTATGACCTGCGCCCAGCCCGACGACACATAGTCATGTGCCAGCAGCCAGGATGCAAACGCCTGGGAGAGCTTCAGCGCTACAAGCAGCCCCAGCAGAATGCTGATGACTGAAAATGCAGCCACAATAATCCCCTTCATGAAGCCACGCACAAAGAAGACAATAAGCAGAACCAGTGTTATAATATCCAGCGGCATAATCGGGAGCTCAAAAGTAAAACTAATGATGACAACATACCCACCCTGCCGGGTGTAAAAAGGAAATGCCGGGCATTAAGCCCGGCACCTGTATGTATTGTATGATAAAAGTACTCTTACTGAGCCAGCAGCTGCTTTACCGCTTCCGATATAGCTTTACCATCGGCCTTGCCTGCCAGTTGTTTGCTGGCTACACCCATTACCTTGCCCATATCGGCAGGCGAGGTAGCGCCTACCTGTGCTATGATAGCTTTCAGCTCGGCAGCCAGTTCTTCTGCACTCATCTGTTTTGGCAGGAACTTTTCTATAATAGCCAGTTCTTCCCGCTCTTTGGAGGCCAGGTCTTCGCGGTTCTGCTTTTCAAATATGTCCAGCGAGTCGCGGCGCTGTTTGGCCAGTTTCTGCAGCATTTTCAGTTCGGTGGCTTCATTTATTTCACCGTTTGCGCCTTCGGCAGTCTTTTCTATTATGATAGCTGCTTTTATGGCGCGGAGCGTACGCAGTGCTGCCTCATCTTTGGCACGCATAGCGTTTTTCAGCTCATCCATTACCTTTTGTTCCAGTGACATCTCTTTATCAGTTATATGGTTAAAAAGTTGAAAGGTGTGTTTAGCGTCGCTTGTTACTTATTCTCAGACTGCTCCAGCGCATCGCCCGCCTTTTTCAGGAATGCTTTGGCAAAGTCCTTTATTTCGTTGGCCAGCTCGGTATTGCGTGTAGCTCGGGCATAAGTGTCTGCCATACCAAAGAAGGTCTGGAAATAGAAGTCGTTCATTTCGTCCACCATCATTTTGGTAGTCCACAGGTCTATACGCATCGCCGATTTTTCATCGCCGTCCCACAGGCCCAGCAGTATGGCTTTAGCTTTCTGCCACTCCGGTACGCCACCATCCGGCGCCCGCCATTCTATTTTCTCAGGCATCTTGTCTTCAGCAAGCTCTACCTGTATGTTTATGTTCGATTTCATATTGGTCAAGTGGGGCAAAAGTACGGGAAATATGTTTCGTTGCATGTACGGGTACATTCATGCGACTAAGAGAGCTTGTGTGCCAACAATAAAAAAAGTGGATATTTGCTTTCCGTTGGCAAGATCAAATAATATGAAAATCAGAGATTATATCCTGGTAGTACTGATAATATTCATTGGCCTGTTTTTCAGACGTCATGATGCATTCACACATGCTCAGATATACGCGGAAGATGGGCCGATTTTCTTTGCACAGTATATGGAGCAGGGAGTAGGGTGCCTGCTTACCCCTTATGCAGGATATCTGCATACCATTCCGCGGCTGATTGCCGTTTTCTGGGGTACGCTGGGCATTGATCTGGAAAATATTCCTTTCTGCTACAATATGAGCTATTTTGCTTTATGTGTTATGATTGGATTTGTGCTGCTGAAAAGTGCACGGAAACTGGAGCTAAAGCATAAAATTTTGTTTGCCACCATATTCCCGTTTGTTCCTGTTGGTCCTGAAATGTTTATGAATATTACAAACAGCATATGGGTGACATCTTTATACCTTGTCAATTTTCTGTTTGTAGGATATAGCTATTATGAGGATGAGAAGCGAAAGGGATTAACACTGTTGGCAATACTACTCGTATCACTTACCGGACCATTTTCACTGTTAATGTCTCCAATAGTTGTGCTGATAATATTTCTGGAAAGAAAGTCAATGACATTGACAAAGTTCATCCCTATGGGGATAATTCTTGCTTGTGGCGCAACACAGTTTATTCTCATAAAATTTTTCTCAAATCACGACCGTACAATTCCCGGCACACCGGAGAAGAACCATTTTCTGAAACTGATACAGTACAATATTGCTGACCTTATTTATGTAAGAAATGGCCTTATCCCAAGCATGGAACCATTGGTTATGACCATTATTTGCCTTACCATATTTGCCGGGATAACGTATATGATATTCCGTAACTACAGAAGAATAGCAGAGAAGAGGAAATATGTACTTGTGCTGGCACCAATAATGTATATGGCAAGTTTTATTGCAGTTTTCTGGCCTATGGAAACTGTAGTACTCGCATTTGGCTGTCCGCGATACTACTTTGTTCCCTACACATGTGCAGCATGGATATTAATAATTGGTTCAGATGGCATCATGCGTATAAAAGATATTGTTGTTTATTTTATATATTTTGCACTGCATGCAAATAATATGCGTTTTAATTATATGGATAAAGGCTGGAAACAACAAATGAAAGAGTATAAAGAGGGTAAAAGGGATGAAATTGATATACATCCTGAAGGTTGGAAATTCAGGTTGCCACAGTATAAAAAGAAGTAGTTTCAATATAGGGTGAAGCCTGCAGTTAATAAATATACGAATGCAATTACCGCTATCATTGTTGGTGTTCCATTGGCTATATACGTTCGGTATGTTTTTCTTTATGCAATAAACCTTCCCCGTCTTGATGATTACAATGCTATTCTTTCATTTCTCATAGAGTACAGTAATGCCACCGGCAGTGACCAAAAACTGGCACTGCTGTTTTCACAGCATAATGAGCATAGAATATTACTGTCCCGTATTATATATGTTCTGTATTACAGTATTTGTGGTGAAGTAAATTTTCGTCACATAATATTTATCAATGCAGGGATACTCCTGTTGCTATATGCTATTATTGCCCGATTTATTATAAATGTACTGCCTGGCCGGTGGCATCTGTCACTTATAGTACTAAGCATGGGGGTGTTCAGTCTCAACAATTACGAGAATATGAACTTTGCAATGGCCGGCATACAGAATCTGGGTGTTATTCTTTTATTTGTGGGCAGTATGCAGGCATACAGTAGTCGGTGGAGAGCTATGCTGCCATTGGCAGTGTTGCTCCATATTGTCTGTATTTTTTCCAGTGGTAACGGTATTGTGGCTTCATTTTTTCTATGGCTTTTCTGTATTACCGGAGAGAGGAGAGTTGTCGCCATTGTATCTACAATTGTCTTTTTTGTGTTTACTCCGCTATACTATTATCATTATACCCCAGCCCCGCCTGTTTTTTTTACCCTTAATCCGGTATTGTTTCTTCCCTATTTCCTCGAGGCTTTGGGTGCGCATTTCAATAAGGAGTTAGGAGTTATTGCTGGTGTATTACTGGTAGTTTCCCTGCTGTTGTTAAAACCATGGAATGCTATTGTGAATCAGAGTACACGAAGGCTGTGGTTTATCATAGCATTTGCAATTGTTTCGCTGGGGGTTATGGCTGTTTATCGGGGGAAGCAACCGCTGGATTTTGCCTATTCCAGCCGGTACTTTATCCTTTCTCATCTGGTGGCAGCACTGACTTTTACGCTTTATATGTACCGGTTCAGGGAAAAACAAACCATAGCTGCAACGGCAATAATCTTTTCATTAATGGTTTTTGTGGCAATAAGAAATTATAATGATGGGCATTTGAAATTTGCCGATCTTAGTGTACATACCAGTCGCGTGCAATATGACTACCCAAATGAAGAATATGCTAAAAAAACAACAGCCGAAGCGTGTTTGATGGAGATATATTGCATAGAAAACCACCGAAACATATTCATAAAATAACGCCTGATTTTGTGGGTCAGCGCTTACACATTCGTTAAAAGTGACATAAATATTCTTTTTGACGGGTTTTCGGCGTACTTTTGCACACCAAATTACAGACGTGAGCATATCTATTCTTATCACCGGAGGGTGTGGGTTCGTAGGTTCTAACCTGGCACTCATGCTGAAATCAAAATACCCGTCCTACACCATTACAGCACTGGACAATCTGAAACGCAGAGGTGCGGAACTCAATCTGCCTAAACTGAAGGAGGCCTGTGTGGCTTTCATTCATGGCGATATCAGAAACCGGGAAGACCTGGAGCTGGATCAGTCATTTGATTATATCATAGATGCGGCAGCAGAACCATCGGTAATGGCGGGTATGGGCGCTATGCTCAGTTACGTAATCAATACCAATCTTGCCGGTACTATCAATACACTGGAGCTGGCAGCACGTACCAAAGCTAAATTCATATTCCTCTCCACCAGCAGGGTATATCCTATCCCATATCTGGAGCAGATATCCTATACTGAAGGTCCTACAAGGTTTGAGCTTACAGAGCAGCAGACATTGCCGGGTATGAGTGTGCGCGGTATTGCAGAAGATTTTCCGCTGGATAAGGCACGCTCGGTATACGGCTCTACAAAACTGGCATCAGAATTGCTGATAGAGGAGTTCCGGGAGTTCTTTGATGTAAACTATGTTATAAACCGCTGTGGTGTCATAGCCGGCCCGCATCAGATGGGTAAGGTAGACCAGGGTGTAATAACACTGTGGGTAGCCCGCCACTACTGGGGCCGTGATGTAGCCTACTTTGGTTATGGTGGTGAGGGCAAGCAGGTGCGTGATGCGCTGCATATCTATGACCTCTTTGACCTTGTAGATTATGAGCTGCACAACTTTGATGTAGTAAACGGACGTACTATGAATGCCGGTGGTGGTGTGGAGTCGAGTGTATCACTGCAGGAGCTTACAGCTCTGTGTGCTGAGATTACCGGTAATAAAGTAGGAGCCTCATCAGTAATGGAGAACAGGAAAGGCGATATACCGCTGTATATCACTGACAACAGCCGCATAACAGCCCTTACCGGCTGGGCACCCAAACGCAATGTGCGGGATATAGTTACCGATACCTGGAACTGGATAAACAAAAACGAAAAACAACTTAAACCTATATTAAACGCATAAGCAATGAACATAGCTATTGTAACCGGCTCAAACGGACTGATAGGCAGTGAAAGCGTGAGCTTTCTGGCAGATAAGATGGACCTCGTGATAGGTATTGATAATGACCAGAGGGCATACTTTTTTGGTCCATCAGCATCTACCAAATGGAATAAAGAAGTGCTGGAGAGCAGGTATAGCAACTATAAGCCACTGAGTCACGATATACGTGATTATGCAAGTCTGGAGCCTATCTTCAAGGAGTATGGCAACGATATAAAGATAGTGGTGCATACGGCTGCACAGCCCAGCCATGACTGGGCTGCACGTGAGCCTATCACCGATTTCACTATTAATGCAAATGGTACGCTGAACTTTCTGGAGCTTACCCGCCTTTACTGCCCCAAAGCTGTATTTATCTTCACCTCTACCAATAAGGTATATGGTGATACGCCCAACTTCCTGCCACTGGTAGAGCTGGACAAGCGCTGGGAAATAGCAGAGTCTCACCCATACTTTACGCATGGTATAGATGAGCAGATGAGTATAGACAACTCCAAGCACTCGGTATTCGGCGCATCAAAGGTGGCTGCCGATATCATGGTGCAGGAATACGGTAAGTACTTCGATATGAATACGGCCATCTTCCGCGGTGGTTGCCTCACCGGTCCTCAGCACTCAGGCGCTCAGCTTCATGGCTTCCTTTCTTATCTGATGAAGTGCGCTATTACCGGCGACCATTACACCATCTTTGGCTATAAAGGAAAGCAGGTGCGCGACAACATTCATGCATGGGACCTTGTGAATATGTTCTGGCATTTTTATCAGAACCCACAACCCGGCGGACAGGTATATAATGCAGGTGGTGGTCGCTTCAGTAACTGCTCTATGCTGGAGGCTATAGACATATGTGAGGAGATAACCGGCAATAAAATGAACTTTAGCTATACAGACAATAACCGCTCCGGCGACCATATCTGGTACATATCAGACGTAAGCAAGTTCAAACAGCATTATCCTGAGTGGGACTACAAATATTCGCTGGAGGTAACCATGCAGCAGATATTTGAGAACATGAAGGCTAGAGTAAAATAAGTAAGAACAGATATTTCAGCTCATGAGTAATACCGACCCTGTACTGAGTGTAGTTATACCCGCCTATAATGAGGCGCTTAACCTGCCTGACACGCTGAATGCGTTTCATGAAGCGCTGCGCGCACGTAATATTCCGCATGAGCTGCTGGTAATTAATGACAACTCAAAGGACAATACGATAGAGGTAATTACTGAGCTGCAGAAAACCATACCTACCCTGCGCACAATATTTAACCAGCCACCTCACAATGGTTTTGGTTATGCAATACGTAAGGGGCTGGAAAACTTTTCCGGTGACTGTGTAGCTATTGTGATGGCCGATATGTCTGACAGTCCGGCCGATCTGGTGAAGTTTTATGACACCTGGCGGGAAAAGAAGGTAGACTGTGTATTTGGTGACAGGTGGTGCAAAGAGGGTAAGGTAATAGACTACCCTAAAAACAAGCTGTACCTGAACCGTTTTGTGAACAGGGTGATAAGTATCGTGTTCAAAATGAGGTATCGCGACACCACCAATGCGTTTAAACTATACAGCCGTCAGGCAATGGAGGGACTGAAGCCATTCATGTCGCCACACTTTAACCTTACGGTAGAGTTGCCGCTGAAAGCCATAGTAAGGGGATATTCATTCACGGTAGTACCCAACTCATGGCAGAACAGAAAACACGGCACATCAAACCTGAAGATAAGGGAGATGGGCAGCCGCTATTTCTTCATTGTGCTGTACTGTCTGATAGAAAAGTTCTTCAGTCGTGGCGACTTTAAAAAGAAATGGTAGCTGTGTAACAGTTAACTATAAAAAAACAGGAATAATGGCTGGCAGATGATGCCGGCCATTATTTTGCCGGGGCATCATCATTCATCTGACAGAGTACAAAGCTATAGCCTTGGGGACGTCGTGTGAGTGGGATACCCATAAAGGATCTGCGCTCCTTTGTAGACCAGTCGAAAACAACGGTACATTTACCCCGAAGCTCGGGAGGGAACTCATGGTATGCCTGCTGTACCACCACCACATCGCCTTTCTTATAATAGCGGGGGTCAAATACAGTGATCTCATTAGGGTCATCGAAGAGACACCATAGCCCGGTAAAATATACCCGGGGATATTTCTTAAATATTTCGGCGGCTACCTGTCTGCCTGCCTGAAACGTCTTGCCATCCTGCATGTAGTCAATGAACAGCAGAAATGTGCGTAGGAAAAGTAAGCCTCCGGCGGCAAATGTTAGTAACAGCGCAGCAACGGGTAGCTTTTCTTTAATACCTTGCCTGTAGTATGCCAGGCTCATCATTACATAAGCTGTAATGGGTAGTATAAACTGAGTAGCGTTGTACACAGTAGGGGCAGCATAGAGAATAAACTTATAGAAGCCGGCAGCAATGACCAGATGTACTGCAGCTACCAATATTTTATGAAGTACACTTAGCTGTCGCAAACGGCCAACCGTGTACTTTATATGGAAAAATGCCGCCGCAACAAACACAACCAGAAAGCCAAAGTTGAGTGGTGCAAGCAGCCAGTAATAAACAAATAGCTTCAGATTCGTGTCAGAGCGGCCTATAACGTAAGCTGCATGCCGCCCTATACCAGCCATGGTTTCTGTGAGGCCGATGGGAGACAGCATCAGTGATGTACAGAATATGAGTGCAATACCTGCCAGCCGGAGTGTATTGATGACAACAGTTTTACCAATATTGGAAGTATTAAGAAGGTCATAGGCAATGAAAATAAGGAAACAGAAAAAGCAGGACATTATTTGTGTAGCCAGCATAAGCCCCCACAGGATACAAAGCGCGCCATTATAAAGCCAGGGGTTGATACCTGTGCGATTGCGGTACAGTATATATACCAGCATGGCCATGAGTACAGTAAGGCATTCTGGCCGGCCCACGGTAGGTAACAGGTATATAGAAAGGTACGGTAGTGATAAAAGCATCATAACCCGGGCCAGCCTGCCAGCCGCTGCAGAGAAGCTGGACGCAATGACACGGGTATATAACAGCAGGCCAGAGATGCTGAAAAGCGCACACCAGGTAAAAATGGTTCTGTAGCCGGGTTTTATGCTGCTGAGTATACCCAGCAGATGCGCCTGAAACGGAACGTAGTAATTGTACAGGTTACGATTGCTTGGGTCGGTGATTTGTGTTATGTAATAAAGTGGGTTTGTAAGTCCGTTCCCTTTGGCGTATAGATATGCTGTGGGAATGTACACAACAGCATCGGTGCCGGGAATGGGAAAAATATGATAGCCATACAAAAAAAGGATTATGGCTACTGCTGTGGCAACAAGGTAAAGTACCCGCTTGTTCATCGCAATAAAAGTAGTGTTTTACGCACAATATACAGAGTGTGGTTACTGGCCGGCTGTCATGAGAAACGGGTATGATCGTATATAATGTCTGATAAAATATCATGGTCTGCACCAACATTTGCCGGCATATTGTGTAGGTACTTTGCAGTATAAAAATCATAAGATATGAAGAAGCAAAAAATGATTCGCAACGCTGCCCGTGTTTTTATGGGAGTATCTGCATTAAGTATGTTATCTGTAAGCCTTATGGCTTTCAGCAGTCCGCAGGCGGTAATGGACCTCGTGCATGTGCAACTGACAAACAATGATGCATTCAGCTCTATAAGAGGAATATACGGAGGGGTAGGGCTTACCCTTTTTATAGGTATTGTATATATGCTGGTAAAAGAAGTAAAGCGTGGGCTGCAGTTCCTTACTATGCTGTGGGGTTTTTATGCGCTGTCGCGTGTACTCACCATTCTTATAGAGGGTAAGTTGGGTGCATTCGGTACGCAATGGCTTACTATAGAAACCACATTCTGCATAATAGCACTGGCATTGAACATGGCATACCGCCCGGCCCGTACCACAAATGCATAAATCCTGTTCTGTGAAAACTGTTTTATACCGGCAACTGTTTATTAGTTGCCGGTTTTTTTTCCGTTCTGACCACCGGGCTTCTTTCCCCTGAAGCGCCTTTTATTAGGTTTGCCGGCAGCGGTCTGGCCCTGAGGTAGTGCGGGTGCCGGCCCAAACTGTTCTGGTATGGGTAGCTTCTCCACCTCCCGGCCTATGAGCTTCTCTATTTTTCTGAACCGATGCAGTTCTTTTTCTGTGATGAAAGTATATGCGGTGCCTGATGTGGCAGCGCGTGCAGTACGGCCTATACGGTGTACATAGTCTTCACCATCGTGTGGTACATCATAGTTGATAACGAGGTCTATGTCTTCTATATCTATACCCCGGCTCAGTATATCGGTAGCTACAAGTACTTTCAGTTTGCGGCTTTTGAAATCCAGCAATACCTGCTCGCGCTGGCCCTGGTCCAGATCAGAGTGTATAGGACCTACCGGAAACTTTGCTCTGCGCAGGTCTTCATATAGTTTCTTTACACTCAGCTTGCTGGAACAGAAGATAATGACACTACCAAACTCTTTTTGTTTCAGAACGTACTGCACCAATTGGGGTTTCTGCGCCTCATGCAGGTAGTAGGCTCCCTGTATTATCTGCTCTGGTGGCTTGGATATGGCAATGTTTATCTCAGCCGGCTTTACCAGTATGGTATTGGCCAGTTTACGTATAGCCGGTGGCATTGTGGCCGAGAACATCAGATTCTGCCGTTGTTCAGGCAGATAGGAAATGATTTTTATGATGTCTTCATAAAAGCCCATGTCCAGCATACGGTCGGCCTCATCCAGTACCAGATATTTAAGGCCTGCCAGCTTCACATAACCCATATTCAGGTGAGCTATCATGCGGCCTGGTGTACAGATTACGATATCCACCCCCGACTCGAGCGCCTTGCGTTCTGTAGCAAAAAGTGCGCCGCCCGTACCTCCGTACACCGATATAAAGCTGATGGTAGTATAGTAGGCAATCCCTTCCAGCGTTTGCGCTATCTGTGTAGCCAGCTCGCGTGTTGGCACTATTATCATAGCATTGACAGTGGCGTGGTCGTGTGGCTCAGAGAGTAGCCTGTGCAGTACAGGCAGGAGGAAGGCTGCCGTCTTGCCGGTGCCGGTTTGTGCTGCGGCTATAATATCCCGGCCTGCTATTATCTGTGGTATTACCTCTTGCTGGACCGGGGTGGCAGATACGTACCCCATAGCGTCAATGCCGTCCATCAGGTCGTCATCAAATCCGAATTCAGAAAAATTCAATATCAATCTATTTTCATGCTAAGATAACAACACCCAATCAAATCTGAGCCTGTTGTATGTTACGTTTCCTGAATGCCCCCGCCATTCGGTCAATTGTTTCCCTGAGCGGGGTATAATGAAAGGAGGGAAATGTCTGTAGTAACTTGCTGTTATTATAATGCACAATGCTCTGTGCCGTACGTGCGGTTTCCCGGGTAATGACCGGCGATTTTCCTGTTATACGGTGCAGTAATGCACCTATGCGCCATGCCATTGAGGTAATAAATGGTCCGGCCCTGAATGATGGTTGTTTTTTACCCAGGGCATCTGCCATAAGGTTAAACACCTCCCGGTAGGAGTGATTACCACCACTTACAATAAAGCGTTCCGCCGTTATATCAGAGTTCATCAGCTGCACCATTATGCGCACAACATCATGCACATCTACCCAGCCGTTGATGCCATTGGTATAAAAGGGAAATTCTTTATCGGCCAGTGTAATGAGTTGTGGAGATCCGGTATGCCAGTCGCCGGCGCCCAGTATTACCGATGGGTTGATGATAGTGGCGTTCAGTCCTTCGCCTACACCGCGCCACACCTCAGTTTCTGCCAGGTATTTACTGAGCCCGTAGGCCGAGCTGTAGCTGCTTTCTCCCCACTCCTGCTCCTCTGTTACCTCCTTAGCTTCACTATTACGCCCCAGTGCTGCTACGGAACTTACATATACCAGTTTGCGGATGTCGTGCGTTATTGCTTCATTGACAATGTTTGCCGTGCTTTCGGGGTTAAAATGCAGCATGGTTTCAGCCATGGCCGGTGAAAATGATACTATGGCCGCACAATGGTAAATGTCTGTAATTCCTGCCATGGCCTCTTCTACATCAAATACATCCAGCAGATCGCACTGCTGCCAGACCACTCCTGGCAGAGAGTGCATGTCGGCGGATGGAGCATTGCGATGATACAGAGCCCGCACCTCCTGCCCGCTGGCAGCTAACTGCCTGACAAGGTGCCTGCCTAAAAAACCACTACCGCCGGTGACTAATACCATGTGATGCGAAGCGCGAAAACGCTGTCAAAAGTAGATATACCACAGCCAATAGCCAAAGGTGTCCCGCTTTAATTAACAATACTGCGTAGCGAATGATTGTTTTTGTCACCTTTGCAGCATGATATACGGCAATATTACAGATGTGCACCTGGCATATTTCAGGCAGGTAACTGGCATGGCATATGTACTTACGGATGAGGAAAACCTCATACGCTGTGCATCTGATCATACAGAAGATCTGCATCACCGGCCTGCAGTAGTGGTGCAGCCTGCATCTGCCGATGAGGTGAGTAGCATACTCAGGTATTGTAATGAGCATCGTATACCTGTTACTGCCCGGGGCGCTGGTACGGGACTGAGTGGGGGAGCACTGCCGGTAGCAGGTGGTGTAGTGCTGGACATGAAGCGGTTTAACCGGATACTGCATATAGATAAGCGCAACTTTCAGGTGACTACAGAGCCCGGTGTCATTACCCAGGAGCTGCAGGAAGCCTTAAAAGCGGAAGGGCTCTTTTACCCGCCCGACCCTGCCAGTAAAGGCTCCTGCTTCATAGGGGGCAATGTGGCAGAAAACAGTGGTGGACCACGGGCTATAAAATATGGTGTAGTAAAGGACTATGTACTGAATCTGGAAATGGTTCTGGCCTCGGGTGAGGTGATATGGACAGGGGCCAATGTGCTGAAGAATGCTACCGGGTATAATCTTACACAGCTGGTGGTGGGTAGTGAGGGTACATTAGGCATAGTAACAAAAATAGTGCTACGCCTCATACCTGCTGTAAAGCATGACTTGCTCCTGCTGGTGCCTTTCCGCTCGGCAGTACAGGCCTGTGAGGCGGTCAATGCGGTTTTTCTGGCAGGTTATACCCCCTCGGCACTGGAGTTTATGGAGCGCGACGCGCTGGAGTGGTCTATGAAGTATGTACAGTCGGCAGGAGTATCGCTGCCCGATGATATACAGGCACATCTGCTCATAGAGGTAGATGGTAATAATATGGATGAGCTGTACCGGGATGCAGAAGCCATAGCAGGTATAGTGCAGCAGTATGATATAGATGAAGTACTGTTTGCCGACAGTCATGAGCAGAAACAGATGCTGTGGACACTGCGCAGGAAGGTAGGCGAGGCGGTGAAAAGCAATTCAATATATAAAGAGGAGGATACAGTAGTGCCCCGTGCCGAGCTGCCGGAGCTGCTCACCATCATCAAAGCGCTGGGGCATGAGTATGGTTTTCACTCGGTATGTTATGGCCATGCCGGCGATGGCAACCTGCATGTGAATATAGTAAAGGCCGGTATGAGCGATGATGACTGGCACAATAAGCTGCCACAGGGCATACGCAGGCTGTTTACGGAGGTAGTGCGGTTGGGTGGCACCATATCGGGCGAGCATGGTATAGGGCTGGTGCAGCGGCCCTATATGGACATTGCTTTCAGCGAGGTGCAGCTACAGCTCATGCGGCAGATAAAACAGGTATTTGACCCAAATGGTATACTGAACCCCGGCAAGATATTCTGATAGGAAAGGAAACAGGTATAAAAGGTAGTGAAGGGGTGGCTTTTTAGGCTCACCCCTTTAGTTTACGCATTACCATCAGTCCGTCGCGCACGGGCATCAGTACCCGCTCCACCCGCTCATCGGCCAGCACCTTTTCATTAAAACTGTGTATGGCGCGGGCATTACGTCCCTGCTGATTGACCGGTAGTATCACCTCTCCGTCATACAGTACGTTATCGGCTATGATATAGCCACCTACAGGTACTTTGTCAAAAACTATATCGTAGTATACAGAATAATTTGCCTTGTCGGCATCTATAAATACAAGATCAAATTGCTCTGCAAGAGATGGAATGATATCTACAGCCTTACCGGTATGCTGCACTATGTTGCTGCGCAGACCAGCCCGTGTTATGTATTTGTCGGCTATATCATACAGTTCCTCGTCTATATCTATAGTATGCAGTATGCCATCGGCGGGCAGGCCTGCCGCCAGGCATATAGCCGAATAGCCGGTATAGGTACCTATTTCCAGTATGCGCCCCGGCTTTATCATATGGCTGAGCATACTGAGGATAGCCCCCTGCAGGTGCCCCGATAGCATTACAGAGTCGCTGCGCTTCACATTGGTTTCCCGGTTCAGGGCAGCAAGTACCTGTGTTTCGGGCGATGTATATCTTTCTGCATAGGCGTTTAGCTCCGCCGAAAGCAGGAGTCTTGTCATATCAGAAGTTTGGCTGCAGTTTATTATGTGTATAGAACTCGCTGATGTAGGAAACTACCTCATCGGCGGTGTCAAATATTTTTATCATTTCCAGGTCGCCGGGGCTTATGTTATGTTCTGCCTCCAGCATAGTGCTGCGCATCCAGTCAAACAGACCATTCCAGTATGCCGAGCCTACACATATCATGGGCGTCTGTATAAACTTACGTGTCTGTATGAGTGTGGCCACTTCAAAGAATTCATCCATAGTACCCCAGCCACCCGGCATCATGATAAAACCCTGTGCATACTTCGTAAACATAACCTTGCGTACAAAGAAGTAGTCGAAGTCTATAGAAGTGTCTTTATTGACAAAGCGGTTGCTTTCCTGCTCAAAGGGCAGGTCTATATTAAGCCCTACAGATGTGCCACCTGCCAGGTGAGCACCTTTATTACCCGCTTCCATAATGCCGGGGCCGCCTCCGGTAATGATACCAAAGCCTTCGCGCGATAGCTTCTGGGCTATCTCTACAGCTATCTCATAATATTTGTTACCAGGATTGGTACGTGCCGACCCGAATATGGATATGCATGGGCCCACGCGCGACAGGGTTTCAAATCCCTGTACAAACTCTGCCATTATCTTAAATATCTGCCAGCTGGAGTGTGCTCTGGTTTCGGTCCAGTCACGCATGCGCAGGTTGTTCAACTGATCTTTCATGTTCGTTTTTGTTATTGCTCTTCACTGCCAGCATGTACAGCAGTAAAAAGGTTATGAATGCATTTATTATTAGTAGCTCTACGCCTATATGATAGCCGTGGAATATGTTTTGAGACAGGTTGTTGATCCATTCTGTACCGGCAGCAGACAGGTGAAACTTACCTGCATACCAGGCTGCATTGTTTACAAAGTCTATGGCAAATGTGATGACCATAGATGCCAGACACACAACCATCGGCACCCGGGATGCAACATTGCGGCGGGTAAGAATACCGAATGCAAACAGGCCAAGTAGTGGCCCATAGGTAAAGCCCGCCATCTTCAGCAGTATGTCTATAAGAGAGCCATTGTCTATAGCCTTAAAAAAGAACATGCACAGCAGGAAAATGAACGCAAATACATTGTGTACGGTGAAGCGTATCTTTTTCCTGCGCTCCTCAGTAAGAGCAGCATTCTTTTTAATACCCAGAATGTCTATACAGAAGGATGAAGTAAGAGCGGTAAGAGCGCCGTCGGCACTGGGAAATACTGCCGATATCAGCCCTATCATAAAGCAGATGGTAATGAAAAACGGCAAACCACTGTTTACTGCTACGGTAGGGAACAGGTCATCTCCGGCTACAGCTATACCATTGGCCCCGGCATACAGATACAGCAGGCCGCCCAGCAGCAGGAAGATAAAGTTTGCAATGACCATTACAAAGCAGAAAACAATCATGTTTTTCTGTGCATCCTTTATGTTGCTCACGCTTATGTTCTTCTGCATCATTTCCTGGTCCAGGCCGGTCATGGCTATGGTGATGAAGGCACCACCCAGTATCTGTTTCAGGAAAAAGCCGGAGCTGTTAATGTCCGTCTGCCATGTATGTGTATAACCTTTCTCTGCCAGTGCAGCCCATGTGCCTGCCGGCGATAGGTGCAGTGCATGCATTATCCATCCTACGCATATTACCAGGGCCAGCAGCATAAAGGTGGTTTGCAGGGTATCTGTCCATACAATGGTTTTTACACCCCCTCTGTAGGTATAAAGAAGTATGAGCCCCAGTATGATAAATGCAGTTACACCAAATGGGATACCAATATCCCCCAGTACAAATGTCTGCAGCACTTTAATAACCAGATACAGCCGTATAGTAGCGCCCAGTGTGCGCGAAAGTATAAAGAACAGTGCACCTGTGCGGTAGGCATTAACGCCCAGTCTTCTCTCCAGATAGGTATATATGGAGGTGAGCTGCATACGGTAATAAAGTGGCAGCAGCACCCCCGCTACTACAAAGTAGCCCAGCCAGTAGCCTGTTACCACCTGAAAATACCCAAAACCACCTTTGCCCACAGTGCCCGGTACAGAAATAAACGTCATGCCCGACAGGGATGTGCCTATCATACCAAAGGCCACCAGCCACCATTTGCTGTTACGGTTACCTATAAAAAAGGATTCGTTGTCAGAACCGCGGGAGGTATAGAAGGCTATACCAAGCAGCAGTGCGAAATAGGCAACTATTATGGCAAGAAGTATGGCAGTATTCATGCTAAATAAAAAAGGCTCCCGTAGCATACAGAGCCTTTATTGAGATTGCTAATTTACAACTTTCTACATCCCGAATGCAATACCCAGGCGAGTACCGGGTATTCCGGAAGGATATGGGCTGTACTGACCCTGCAGCAGGTCATATACCAGCTCAAAGTACAATGACGCTCTGCCACCCAGCGAATTACGTACACCTGCGCCTATCAGCGCACACTGGTTGGTCACACTTGCCCGGCGGTACTTTATTTCTCCGGTTACAAGGTCAGGTACTGCCTGGTTTACTGATATGAGGTCATACTCATACCCTGCCAGCACGTAGTACTGGTGGTACACATTGCAGCGCACCCATACATTGGGATATATAAGATTGGCTTTGTCAAAGTATATTTTATTGTTCTGGTCAATAGTTCCCGCCTGGCGCTGATAAAGATAACCCAGGCCTACACCTACGGAAAGAGGCTTCAATACACGATATCCTATGAACGGAGACGTGCCTATACTGAAGTAATGGGTAGCCAGACCAAAGTTGATACCGCCACCCAGCACAAGTTTATCAGGGTCATAACCACCCTTTTTCTTTTTCTTATAGTTGGTTTTACCTGAGCTGTTATAGACCTGCTGCGCATAGGTAGCCGACACTCCCAGGAGCAACATCACAAGTAGCAGCATCTTTTTCATAGAGAAAAAATTTAATGACGAAGTTACTGATAAATACGTTCGCGGCAGTTTTGTAGCTGCGCGGCTGCAATAATTAACAAATTACAGACGGCTGTTTGCCCGCAATGGTTTGAACGGAAGCAGAGGGAATTTGTTGTCTTAACCCTGCTTTTTGTCGCGTAGCTGCCGTATAAGGCCGGCAATAAACAGATAAAGGTACATAGCAACGATAAAAACGGCATAAAACAGATAACTGTTCATGGCATTGGGCACCAGCCGGAACCATAATACAGATATTCCTGCTGCCATTGGAATGGCAATGAGATGAAAAAGCGCTTTAGTACCCATACGCCCCTTGCCGGGTAGCAATGCCCGTATCAGTACCAGTGAGGTAGCTATGGATGCTGTAATAAGAATGATAAGCATAAGTAATGTATGGTCTGTCCGTTCCCGTGTAGTATCGTCATTCCCGATATGAGGGTCAGGGGACGGGGTCATAGCCATGCCCTCCCCAGGGGTGGCAGGAAAGGAATCTGCGTATGGTCATTTTCCCACCTTTCAGGGGGCCATACTTTTTTATTGCTTCCAGCCCGTAGGCGCTGCAGGTAGGCGTATAGCGGCACTTAGCCCCGAAAAATGGAGAAATGGCGCCCTGATAAAACCGGATAATGCCTATGAATATTATAGATAATAATTTACGCATCTGCAGGTTTTTGAACTATTGTAAGCAGTTTAGCCACTACCTGGTCCATGGCCCCCGCTACCTGCTCAAAGTCTGGCAGCTCAGCAGTGGTAGCTATAAGAAACAAATGTACAGAACGGCCTTCAGGCATAGCCGTTATTATCGGCCCCTTGCGGGTACGCCATGCCTCGGCCAGCAACCTGCGTACACGGTGCCTGTCTACCGATTTTCTGAACTTTTTTTTGGGTACAGAAAAGCCCGCCATCAGCGGATAGGTGGCAGGCCTGCAGCCGGGGGCTGCATCATGAATAAGATATACTACTCTGAGGGGAAAAACAGAAAACGCTTTCCCTGTACGGAAAAGCGTAGTAATATGCTGCTCTTTTTTGAGCCGCTCATATACCTTTAAAGTATTACGAATGGCAAAAAGATTTAACTGATTACTTCAGACGACGCTCATCAGAAACTGTAAGCTTGTGACGGCCCTTAGCGCGGCGCGATGCGAGCACCTTACGACCATTCGCTGATTCCATACGCTTACGGAATCCATGAACTGACTTACGACTACGGCGGTGCGGTTGATATGTACGTTTCATAACTGCTTAATTTTATTGTCCTTTTGCAAGGGAGTGCAAAGGTATAAGAAAAATCCTGAACAAACAAAATGTATATGCAATTTTGTTTGTTCTGTCATACAGAATTTGTCATACCCTGTTGCAGCAAATATAAGCACAGGATGCAATCCTGTGGCTTTTTAACATTAGTATCACCCCCCGGCTACTGATATGCCGTTAACTTTGCGGGCGTTCTTTTCACGAAAAACTGTAACTACTGCATGTATTCTTTTCTCGATGTAAGGTTTCTGGACAATACTGTAAAAGACTGGGGGATAGCTCTGGGTATATTACTGGGTACCCTGATAATAGTGGCTCTGGGCGGTGGCGCACTTCTGGCACGGCTCAAGCGGGCAGCTGCCCGTACCGAAAACCAGTACGATGATATTATAGTACTGGCAATGGAGAAGTTTGTATTTCCGCTTTTGTATGTAGGCGGGGTGTATATGGCTGTGTCCTATCTCACTTTTACTGCCCGTATCAATAAGGCTATTCATGCGGGTCTGCTGCTTCTCTACACCTACTTCATACTGCGTATTATTACCTCTGTTATACAATACATGGTCACTTCTTTCCTCAGCAAGCAGGAGGGTGGTGATACTAAAAAGAAGCAGGCCAAAGGGTTCATCATCATTGCAAAGTTCATTGTCTGGGTACTGGGATTTGTGTTCGTGCTGGACAATATGGGCTTTAATGTATCTGCTATCATAGCTGGTCTGGGTGTAGGTGGTATTGCTATTGCCCTCGCCGCACAGACGGTCCTGGGCGATTTGTTTGCCTATTTTATCATCTTCTTTGACCGTCCGTTTGAGATAGGTGATTTCATTGTATTTGATACCGAGACGGGAGTGGTGGAATATATAGGAGTAAAATCTACCCGCATCAGAACGCTGAACGGGCAGTTGCTCATATGCTCAAACAAAGACCTTACCAATGCGCGTGTTAATAACTACCGCAATATGGCAAAAAGGCGTGTAGTATTTAAAATAGGTATTGAATACAGCACACCGTCCGACACGGTGGCCGCAGTTCCTGAAATGGTAAAAGCTATCGTCACTTCGCATGAAAAGGTTGAGTTTGACAGAGGCCACTTCTCCGGCTTTGGCGATAGTAGTCTCAATTTTGAGTTCGTTTATTACATACTGGCACCTGAGTATGCTACCTATATGGACATACAGCAGAGCATCAACCTGAAGCTGCTGCGCGAGTTTGAGGAGAAGAAAATTGCATTTGCCTTCCCCAGCCGTACGCTGTATGTACAGAATCTGAACAGCTCGTCAGAGTCTACAGGGCTTATGGCCGATTAAGATTTTCAGTGCCAAACAGCATGCAGCAGCAGCCACATCAGATGATAGAAAAGTCATAATAGAATTTTCTTTTCTCAGATAAAACACCTATTTTTCAAAAGTATAATAAAATACCTCTGATACTTTATGATAATTGGTGTACTAAAGGAGCAGGCTCCGGAAACGCGCGTTTCTCTGGTGCCGGAGGTGGCAGCAGCATTGGTGAAGATGAATGTCACCATCTGGGTAGAAACAGGCGCGGGTGTTCCGGCCTTCTTTTCAGATGAGGCATATACGGCTGCCGGTGCTATAATTACAACAGCAGCAGAGATTAACGAAAAGGCCGATGTGGTTCTTGCCATACAGCCAGCCGTTACAGGTGTGGCAAAGCCCGGCAGTGTGCTCATGGGAGTGTACCAGCCGCTGTTCAACTTTGCTCAGATGCAGGAGTGGGCTGCAAAAAATTATACTGTCTTTAGTCTGGACACCATTCCCCGCACTACCCGGGCACAGGCTATGGATGTGCTGAGTTCACAGGCCAATATTGCAGGGTATAAAGCCGTGCTGCTGGCTGCCTATCAGTATTGCCGTTACTTTCCTATGTTCATGACTGCTGCCGGCAGTATCCCCCCCGCTAAGGTGCTGATACTGGGCGCTGGTGTAGCAGGGCTGCAGGCCATTGCCACGGCCCGGCGCCTGGGTGCTGTGGTAGAGGTATTTGATACCCGCCCGGCGGTGAAGGAAGAAGTAATGAGCCTGGGTGCAAAATTTGTGGAGGTAGAAGGCGCAGCCGATGCCTCTAAGGCTGGTGGCTATGCGGTAGAGCAGAGCGACGATTTTCAGCGCCGCCAGCGGGAAAAGATACATGAGCACGCCAGAAAGAGCGATATCATTATTACTACAGCTCAGATACCCGGCCGTAAAGCGCCCATACTTATTACGCAGGCTATGATAGAAGACATGCGGGCGGGCTCTGTTATCATAGATCTTGCATCTGTAACCGGCGGCAATACAGACCTTACCCGTGATGCGCAAACGGTGATGCATAATGGGGTCGCCATTATAGGCAATTCTGCACTGGCTGCTACTGCGGCTTCAGATGCCAGCCGCATGTATGCAAAGAATGTGCTGAACTTCTCTAAACTTATCATTGACAAGGACGGAGGGCTCCATCTCAACTTTGAGGATGATATAGTGAAGGGCACTGCTATTACATATGGCGGTAAGGTAGTTAATGAGCGCGTGCTGGCGCTGAATGGAGTACCAGCATAGCATTGCTGCTTTTATACAGAATCGTTTTTTCTTATTTCTCTACTATTATAATAACTGGCATGGATACAATCATCAGTTTATTTAACGACCCGGCAAGCTACCGGCTGCTTACCATTGTCATTCTATCGGTTTTTCTTGGTATAGAAGTTATATCCAGGGTACCATCGGTATTGCATACGCCGCTTATGAGTGGTGCCAATGCCATACATGGTGTGGTGATAATAGGTGCCATAATAGTAATGGGTCAGGCCCCCTCTGACGATTATGTGGCGCTGGTGCTGGGTTTTCTGGCAGTGATACTGGGCACGCTCAATGTGGTGGGGGGATTTGTGGTTACCGACAGGATGCTGGAAATGTTCAGCAAAAAGAAAAAGAAGTGATTTTTATTTAAGTCTTTCAATCCCAAATTCCGTTACGCATGGAAAGTACGATACTTCAGCTAAGCTATCTTATAGGCTCTGTTACATTCATCATCGGTCTTAAGATGCTGTCGCACCCCGATAGTGCCCGTAAGGGTAATATGGTGGCGGCCGTAGGCATGACCATCGCTATACTGGCCACTATATTCCTTTATGAGCATAATGGGGAGAAGCTCCACAACTTCGGCTGGATATTTGCCGGGCTGGCTGTGGGTACCATTGTAGGTACAATGGCTGCAAAAAAAGTACAGATGACTGCCATGCCTGAAATGGTGAGCCTGTTTAATGGTATGGGTGGGGCATGTGCCATGCTCATATCCATGGTAGAGTATAATCATATGCAGCATGCAGGCGAGGCCGCGGCTACTACCGGTACCATGCTGGTGATAGTGCTGGGTATGGTTATAGGTACGGTATCATTTGCCGGCAGCATCATAGCGTGGGGCAAGCTTAATGGCAGTATAAAAGACCGTACCATACCTGCAGGGCAGATACTGAACTTCCTCATGATGGGCGGTGTGGTAGTGCTTTCTGTAATGCTTATGACGGGTATGGCTAGTGGCGCAGCAGTATTTTATGGTATTGCAGCGCTGGCAGCACTGTATGGAGTGCTTTTTGTAATGCCTATAGGTGGTGCCGATATGCCGGTGGTTATTTCCCTGCTTAACTCATTTACAGGCTGTGCCGCAGCTTTTGGTGGCTTTCTCTATGACAATCCTGTTATGCTCACCGGGGGTATCCTCGTAGGCTCGGCCGGTACCATACTTACCATACTCATGTGTAAGGCTATGAACCGCTCACTGAAAAATGTACTCATAGGCTCATTTGGCGCTAAGGCTGCCAGCGGTGGTGCCGGCAGCAAAGAGCAGGGCAACTACAAGGAAATATCTATGAATGATACTGCTACACTTATGGCTTATGCCCAGAAGGTAATGATAATACCCGGCTATGGTCTTGCCGTAGCACAGGCGCAACATACCTGCCATGAGCTGGAAAAAGTGCTGAATGAGAAAGGGGTGGAGGTTTCTTATGGTATTCACCCGGTGGCGGGTCGTATGCCGGGCCATATGAATGTATTGCTGGCCGAGGCCGATGTGCCATATGAAAAACTGCTGGAAATGGAAGATGCCAATGACCAGATGGGGGGTACCAATGTGGTGCTGATATTGGGGGCCAATGATGTGGTAAACCCGGCAGCCAAAGAAGACCCGTCAAGCCCCATATATGGAATGCCTATACTGGAAGTGGAAAAGGCAGACCACGTTATTGTAAACAAGAGAAGTATGAAGCCGGGCTATGCTGGTATAGAAAACGAACTATTCTTCAGGCCTAAGTCGTCAATGCTGTTTGGCGATGCTAAAAAAGTACTCCAGTCTCTGGTAGGGGAGCTGAAGCAAATGTAACTCCATGTTTACCTGATAGTAGTGAAAATTTTGGTATACGAATGTGTGAGTAAAATTGAAAACTTTAACTAAATTTAGGCCATGATAAGTAAGAAAGACGGTCTGGTCACTGCCGGATTGGCAATTCTGTGTATATTTTTCGCTACTGTTTATGTGTCTGTGTCTTCATGCACAAGACCTTTAGAGGATAACCCATGGGCATGCAATTATGTGTATTGTCAGAACGGTGGCCGTTGTGACAGTGCAAAATGCAAGTGTCCTACAGGTTTCGAAGGGACAGACTGCTCTGTTGCTACAATAGAAAAATTCCTGGGCAACTGGCGCATGCATGTCACTTATGTAGGTAGTGACTCTGCCGGGCTGGTAGGAAAAGACACCACCTATATCAGCGACTGGAAAGCAACAGCTACCAGCACTACGTTTTTTATCAACAGGTTTGATGATAATCCTTACTATAATAATGTAACCTGTGTGCTGGATACTGTGGACAAAAACCGGTTTAATATGGATACCACCGCCGTGCTGAATATGATGTATGATCATTACAGAATACGCAAGGGATGGGGTGTTATCTATAACGGCGATTCTATCAGCGCATGGATAGCCGTGCGTCGACTGAATGCCACGGTCAACTGGCAGAACGATACCATAGTTCTTGCTGCCAGAAAACTCTGATGAGTGCAGGCCGGCATTACGCTTTTAGCCGTTTAGACATCAAAAAAAAATCCTCAAAAATATTTTGCAAAAAAGAAAATCTTGTTCTACTTTTGCAATCCCTTTAGTGATAAGGGTTACACAAGTTCTTTGTAAGCAGCCACTTTAGCTCAGCTGGTAGAGCAACTGATTTGTAATCAGTAGGTCGCTGGTTCGATTCCGGCAAGTGGCTCTGTATTTTAGAGACTGAAAAAGAAAAAGGTAATACGCGATATTTAATTCTTGGGTTGCTTTTTTCTTTTTCGGCTTTTAAAACGGGCACATTCCACAAGCGGCCAACGTGAGCAGACTGTAAATCTGCCGTCTTTCGACTTCGGAGGTTCGAATCCTTCTGTGCCCACCACTGTAATGTGAAAATGATATTGTTGTAGTTCTTTAAATAACATGCCTCATTTTCACATTTTTTATGTGAGTCTTTAAAAAGCGGGAGTAGCTCAGTTGGTAGAGCGACAGCCTTCCAAGCTGTAGGTCGCGGGTTCGAGCCTCGTCTCCCGCTCTCTTTTTTGAGGAAAAGTTCTTATTCAAAGCTGTTGTAGCTCAGCGGTAGAGCACTTCCTTGGTAAGGAAGAGGTCGGCAGTTCAATCCTGCTCAACAGCTCTTTTTCTTTCTCTTCTTTTCCCTCTTTTCTTTTATTCTGTTTACTTTAGTTGCTTCAGTGTTATACTGTATGCTATTGTAATTTATTCCTGTTACTCCGGTATAATGCCGGTGTCTTATAGTTTATGAAAAAGCTGCTGGTCAATGAGTATTTTCTGGTATTCCTGTTCTGCATGGCGGCAGTGCATGGAGCAGCTTTTTCCCTGATGGATAACTTTGATCTTGCCAATTGTCCCGATTGTAAAACGTTTCTGGGCCTGGCTAAAATGGACCTGATGCAGAGCCCCATCAGGCGGTACCGCCCCATAGTACCTGCACTGGCCGGTGGGGTAAACTGGATGTTTGGCAGGGTGTTCCATATACTGAAGCCCAACTCTTTTGCCGGTGATTTTGCACTCTCTTTCAGCTTTTGTCTGGTCAATAGCATTATTGTAAGCCTGTGGGGCACAGTCATTTACCGGTTTGGTAAAGCTTTTGGTCTTGCTGCCATATGGGCTGCCGCCGGCACCCTGGTAATGCTCACCTGCCGCTGGACACCCTATATAGCCGGCACCCCCATGGCCGATTCTATATATTGCCTGGTAACAGGGCTGGTGCTGCTGGGTATAAAAGAGCGTAATAACCGCCTCATTACTGCCGCAATATTTCTGGGCCCGTTTGCCAAAGAAGCTTTCATTTTCATAGCACCGCTCATATTCATATATAGTAGTTTGCCACGGGGCCGGCAGCTTGTGTACTTTGCATTATCAGGTATTTTTGTATTTTCGTTCAGATACCTGTACGACAGGGTAGCTGGTACAGCACCTGCAAGCGGACTGGAAGCAGATCTGGATCACCTCAATTATCTGGTGTCCAATACCCGGAGGTTACTGAGTTTTCATGGAGCATATGATGTACTCTCAAATATGGGGTTATGGCTTCTGTTTCCTTTAGGGCTCATGTTTACCGGTAGCGGGGCCAGAAAAGAAATGCGTTCTTTATTTCCCCCGTTTGTGCTGGCTTATTTGGCAGTGATACTGCTGCACATGATACTTTCCAGCTCCTTCGAGCGTATGTTTTACCTCACAATGCCGGTATTATGTATGGTTACAGGATGGTCTTTGTATAGAATTTACGGCATGATAACACAGACAGAAAAATAATTTTATTTGGAGACAAAATTTACCTTATATTTGCGCACTTTTTTAAATTAAAGCACAATCTATAATTTCAAAACAATAAAAAATGGCAAAAGAAACCTTTAAGAGGGAGAAACCTCACGTAAACATTGGTACGATCGGCCACGTTGACCACGGTAAGACTACGCTCACTGCAGCTATCACTACTATTCTGTCGTCTAAAGGACTTGCAGAAAAGAGAGGTTATGACGAAATCGATGCTGCTCCTGAAGAAAAAGAGCGCGGTATCACTATCAATACTGCACACGTAGAGTATGAAACCGCAAATCGTCACTATGCGCACGTTGACTGCCCAGGTCACGCCGACTATGTGAAGAACATGATCACTGGTGCTGCTCAGATGGACGGTGCTATCCTGGTGGTTGCCTCTACTGATGGTCCGATGCCACAGACTAAGGAGCACATCCTTCTTGCTCGTCAGGTAGGTGTACCCCGTATCGTAGTATTCATGAACAAGGTTGACCTTGTTGAAGATGCTGAAATCCTTGAGCTGGTAGAAATGGAAATCCGTGACCTGCTGAGCAAGTATGACTATGATGGCGACAACACTCCAATCGTTCAGGGTTCTGCTACAGGCGCTCTGGCAGGCGAAGAGAAGTGGGTTGCTGCTGTAGAAGCGCTTATGGCTGCAGTTGACGAATACATCCCAACTCCTGCACGTGCTGTTGACCAGGCGTTCCTGATGTCAGTAGAAGACGTGTTCACTATCACAGGTCGTGGTACTGTGGCTACAGGCCGTATCGAGCGTGGTGTGATCAAAGTTGGTGACAACGTTGAAATCGTTGGTTTCAATGAGTCAGCTCTTACTTCTACATGTACTGGTGTGGAAATGTTCAAAAAGCTTCTTGACCGTGGCGAAGCAGGTGACAACGCTGGTCTCCTCCTCCGTGGTATTGAAAAGAAAGATATCCGTCGTGGTATGGTTATCTGCGCTCCTAAGAGCATCACTCCGCACACAGACTTCAAAGGTGAAGTTTATGTACTGAGCAAAGAAGAAGGTGGTCGTCACACGCCATTCTTCAACAAATACCGTCCTCAGTTCTATTTCCGTACTACAGACGTAACTGGTGAGTGCCAGCTGCCTGAAGGTGTGGAAATGGTTATGCCTGGTGATAACGTAAACCTAACTGTAAAACTTATCGCTCCAATCGCGATGGAAAAAGGTCTGAAATTCGCGATTCGCGAAGGTGGCCGTACAGTAGGTGCAGGTCAGGTAACTGAAATCATCAAATAATCATACGCAGTTAATACTGCTATGAAACAATATAGCCGCCCCGGATTTGTCCGGGGCGGTTTTTTTATGGCTACATCCGGCACATTGCCGCTTGCGGTGACACGGCATGCACCTATATTTGCCAATCAGAAAAACAGAAAATGGAAATAAGCGAAGTGATAAAGAACCGGCGCTCTGTAAGCTGGTCAAAGATGAACGGACAACTGATACCTGACGATACAGTGCATGAGCTACTGGCCCTTGCCGACTGGGCGCCTACGCATGGCCGTACAGAGCCATGGCGCTTTTATGTGTACACGGGCGAGGCACTGAAGCAGTTTGGTCGTGACCATGCCGCCATGTACTGGCAGCATACCCCGGAAGAAAGACGCCAGGAAGCTACAGCGCAGAAGCTGGAGCATAATGTAGATAAAGCATCTCACCTGATAATAGCCACTATGGTAAGAGGGGAAAATGTAAAGATTCCGCACATAGAAGAGGTAGCTGCAGCATCGGCAGCCGTGCAGAATATACTGCTGGCCGCATCAGCTCAGGGTATTGCTTCTTTCTGGAGCACCGGGGGCATGACACATCATGCCGCTATGAAAGATCATCTGGGTCTTGGGCCCGATGATGTGGTACTGGGTCTGCTGTTTCTGGGTTATACCGATGAGCCTGCAAAAGATGGTGTAAGGAACCGTCCGCTGGCCGACAAAGTAAGATGGCATCAATAAGCCATTTCATACCACATATTTTGGACAATTTTTCATTATCTTTCGGCTTTAAACATTAAGCATGAAAAAACTAATACTGTTCTTTGTAGCTGTATGCGCTATTGCAGTTGCCTGTAAGAAAGCTGTAAAGGAGCCTACGGTTGTTTATACGGTAGAAACAGTGAATAACAAAGCACTGGAGGACATATACGTACCGGACAAAGGGTCTTATACTTTTTCAATGCTTGTAAAGTATCTGGGTGGCCCTCATGAAGATAGTGTTACTGTAAAAGTGTCCGGCTTCCCGGTAGATGTGAAGTTGTCTCACGATTCGCTGAAGGTGCTGCCTACATCCAGTGCAGCATTTTACCTTACTACCGATGGTGCAGTGCATAAAACGTATACTATCACCATCACTACCACATCGCCCGGCAATGACCCGCAGGTGTATCACATTAATATGACCATTATTTCGGCCGATTGTGCATCTGTACTCTGGGGTGACTTTACCGGAAGCAATCAGTGTACTGCACGCAATTATACCTATACTGCTACAGGAGTATCAACAGGTACCGTAAATGAGCTGGACATTGTGAATTTTGGCGGTTATGGTGCTAACACACTTACACATGTCATTATCAATTGTAATAATGATTCACTTACCATACCGCAGCAAAACATAGGCAATGGTACTAATCTTTCTGGTCGTGGTAAGATAACCGGCAATACGCTGAACATCTATTACGATGCACTTACTACCCCCGGTGGCTCACCGGAGAGCTGCAACGTAGTACTTACAAAACAATAGTAAAAGGCGGTCATCGCCCTGAAAATTATAATATAGCAAATGTCAAGTCCATCATTTTATGCCCGTCTGCAGCAGGAACTGCAGGAAATAGAAAACGCGGGCCTTTACAAAAAAGAACGCATCATAGAGTCTGAGCAGGGTGCTGAGATACTTGTGAACGGTCGTTCTGTACTTAACTTCTGTGCCAATAACTATCTGGGCCTGTCATCACATCCCCGGGTTATAGAGGCAGCGCATAAGACCATTGACAATCGTGGCTTTGGTATGAGCTCAGTAAGGTTCATATGCGGCACGCAGGATATTCACAAAGAGCTGGAACAAAAGCTATCTGCATTTCTGGGTGCAGAGGATACTATCCTTTATGTAGCCTGCTTTGATGCCAATGGTGGTGTATTTGAGCCATTGCTGGGTGAGCAGGACGCTATTATATCTGATGAGCTCAATCATGCTTCTATCATAGATGGTGTACGCCTTTGCAAGGCTCGTAGAGCCAGATATAAGCATAACGATATGGCCGACCTTGAGGCGCAGCTGCAGTCGCTGGCCGATGCCCGCACCCGCCTTATCGTTACCGATTCTGTATTCTCAATGGATGGCACCATAGCACAGCTGGACAAGATTTGTGATCTTGCCGATAAATATGATGCACTGGTGATGATAGATGAAAGTCACTCCTCGGGTTTTATGGGTAAAACCGGCCGTGGAGTACACGAGCTATGTGGCGTAATGGACCGCATAGACATTATTACCGGTACTATGGGCAAAGCACTGGGTGGCGCATCCGGTGGCTTTACCAGTGGTCGCCGTGAGATAATAGAAATGCTGCGTCAGCGTAGCAGGCCTTACCTGTTCTCTAACTCTCTGGCCCCATCTATCGTAGGCGCTACCATTGCAGTGCTGGATATGCTCAGTGAAACTACCGAGTTGCGCGATAAGCTGGAAGATAACACTACCTACTTCCGCACCAGAATGACGGAAGCAGGTTTTGATATAAAGCCGGGTACACATCCTATATGTCCGCTTATGCTTTATGATGCAGTAGTGGCACAGAAGTTTGCCGCCCGTATGCTGGAGGAAGGTATCTATGTAATAGGCTTCTTCTATCCTGTAGTAGCAAAGGGACAGGCGCGCATCAGAGTGCAGATATCTGCAGGCCATGAGCGTCATCATCTCGATAAAGCAATTGATGCATTTATTAAAGTGGGCAAAGAGCTGAATGTTATCAGCTGATTATCAGAGCTCAATATCATAAAGAGAGAGGGTGCAGTAATTACTGCACCCTCTCTCTTTATGTGTCTGTTGTCTAGTATGCGCCTATTGAGAAACCCAGCCCCAGTATAAAGCCGCCAGGTGCCTTGTTCTTCACCGCACGTATACCTGTGCGGGTAAGTGCAGCACCCTCCAGTTGCTCATACTGCTTGCCGCTCAGTGGTGCAGAGTAGCCCAGCGTCAGGAAAATGCGGTTACGGTTTCGTCCTACATACCAGTTGTGGTATCCGGCAAATACAAAGTTTGTTTGTGGTAGTAGTCGCAGGCTTACATCCTGGTTTCCCTGTGTTGTTGCTATGTCATGCATGGTATATTGCTCCATGCCGGTATTATAGGTAACACCTACGCCAAATGACCATCCTGTATGGCAGGGGCTCAGATGCAGCTTCAGGCCACCGTAGTATTTGAATCCCCAGGTAGATATGATTCCCATTCCCCCATATACCGAAAAGTCGCGCCAGAAATGCCAGTCACCGCCTACGCCCAGTATACCGCCATTATTATTGAGACCGGAGCTGAGGTCTATCATTACTTTCGGGCAGCGTGCACTCTTGCGTATGCGATAGTTAGGGTCTGTAATTACATGGTCTTCCTGCGCATACGTGGCCAGTACGGACAGCATTACACTAATAAAGAGGACCAGTTTTCTCATCAGAAGTAGTTTTCTACCAACAAATATAGCAGAATAATCTGTTTAGTGACATATAAAGCCCGTTGTGTTACTGTTACATACCAGATAAGTCCAGCAGCATAGCCCGCGCCCGCTCATTATCAGGATGGTGAGTGATAAGGTGTTCCAGTACGGTTTTGGCCTTGTCCAGATTATGCTGCCGGTAGTGCAGTACTGCCAGGTTTATCAGGTTTTGCTCGTAGTCAGGGTCATAATGACTTGCCTTCATCATATAGTCATATGCCATGGTAAGGTTGCCCTCCTGCATGGCTATAAAGCCCAGATTGGTATAGGCGCTTACATTTCCCGGCGTCTTGTTCAGTAGCGACTCAAATACTTTTTTCGCCTCAGGTACACGGTTCAGTGCCAGCAGGCAGGTGCCATACTTATTAATGAAGTCCGGTGCATTATTCCATATGGTTACAGCGCGCTCATACCACGTTAGTGCAGCCTGTGCATTATCCTGCTGAAAATATGCCTCACCTATGCGGTATGCGGTCCATGCATCTGTTATGGCAGCAGGCAGCATCGCTGCGGCATAGCGTGTTACAGAGTCATACTGCCGGCGCAGGTAGTACACGCGTATATAGTCCCTGTTCTGTTTCTTCGTAGCCTCTGTATTTGCCTGCAGCCCTATATAGTGCAGCGCAGAGTCTAGTAATCCCGGCGATGGCGCATAGCGCTCATAAAACTCCATAAATCCCCGTGCAGTGGTAATGGCATCGGGGGCAGGATTGTTATAGCATTTCATGCCCAGGAAGGCCGTAATCTTTGCTGCCTCACCCTCAGCTACCGGGCGGCGGCGTATAAAGTGGTCTGTAACGGCTACGTGTGGTATATCTATGCTGCTGTTGCGCATCATATGGCAGGTAATACAGTCATCGTTCTTTGCATTGCGTGCCTGCATAGACTCGGTACATGTAGTTTTTCCCGCTCCGCTATGGCATCCGGCACAGGCAGTCAGGTATTGGGTGCGGGGCGTGTATTTAACGCTTACGTGCGGCTTGTGGCAGTTAATACAGCTCAGCTCACCCGACTCCATATAGCAGCGGCTCTTTTTCATGCGCTCCACGTGCGATGCCATAATCATCTTGTCCTGCGCGCCCTCATACTCAGGCATGAATACATTCATCACCTCCGATAGCTTCATGCCCGGCCTGAAGTCATAGAAGGTTTTGCCATCATTCAGCACCGCTATACCCTGCAGGTGGCACCGCTGGCATATATTGTTCTGCAGCTCTGCCGACAGGCGTCTTGGGTTTACTATCGTATAGTCAGGTGTCTTTGATGTGTCTACAGGTGGGTTGTTCTGCCTGGCATATACATGCAGGCTGCCAGGGCCATGGCAGCGCTCACAGTCTATACCCGTCATTACGTGTCCGTAGTGGTTTTCACTGCCTGCGTCAAATTTTGGGTAGCCGTTGTGGCAGGTCATACACTCCAGCTGTATGGTGCGGCGAAAACGGCTGCTGGCACCCTTCTCAAAGCCAGGTGCCAGGTCCCACCGCTGTTTCTGCGTATAGAAGGTAATGGGGGCCTGATACAGATAGCCGTTCACATCAAATATGTGTGAGTTGGTATGCTGGCCTGAGCCCACCACATAGTCTATACGCTGCACCAGCTTATGTATGGTGTCCCTGCCTTTCAGCCGGTACTCCATGATGTAAAAAGTATCGCCGCTGAAGTAGGGCCTGTAGTAAAAGTCCAGTACTGAGTCGTACACCAGAGCATGCCCGGGCGTAAAATCTGCCGCCGATTTCTGGCGGGTAGCCATGCCAAAGGATTGCCCCATTCCCGTTTTTATGAAGGTCTCATAAATCCCCGGATGGCAGCCGCGGCACACATCCATTCCTACATACCGGGCCGATGTATCATACACATTCAGCCATGCCGATGTAGGCTGTGGTTCTTCACTGCCAGTGTCATCAGCCGATGGGCTGTTGCAGAACATGGCAGGAAGGGTAGCCGCTATCAGCGCTGCAGCAAATACTACCTTTCGTATAATGCGGGACGACATCAGGCTCAAATTTACGGGCAAAATGGGGGATTATGACTTGCCACACCCGGCAGGCCGCAGTATTGCTGTATAGGGCAGGATATTTTTACCTTTGCAGTATCAATCTCGCATCGTGACATTAGCTTTCATAGTAGCAATAGCCGACAATAACGCCATGGGCCGCAATAATGCCCTGCCCTGGCACATGCCTGCCGACCTCCGTTTTTTTAAGAATACCACCATGGGTAAGCCCGTTATCATGGGACGCAAAACATGGGATTCTATGGGGCGTCCGCTTCCCGGCCGGCAGAATATTGTACTCAGCACCCAGCCCGGGCTGCCACTGCCCGATGGTGTAAAGCACTTTCAGGATGTAGATACAGCTCTGGCATGGTTGGAGGCACAGGGAGCTACAGATGTATTTATCATAGGGGGCGGCAGGATATTTGGGCAAACCATGCACCGCGTAGATAAAATGTACATTACCCGCATACATACTGCCGTGCCGGATGCCGATGTCTTTTTCCCCAATGTGGACCATACCCACTGGAAGCTCACCTGGAGCGAGGCACACACTGCTGATGAGAAGAACATACACAATTACACCTTTGAGCTGTATGAGCGTGTAGAGTTATGACCCTGTACGCTATTACCGCTTATCTCCGTTACCGCTGGCGGGCCCGTGGCCGTCATGGCACCCACTCTCCTTTTGTTTATGAGTTTGTAGAGGCCGTGGCACAGGGGCCGTTTGCCGCACAGGGTAGTGGCGACAGATATGAGCGGCTGCTGTCTGCCATCCGCTCCTGGTACCAGTGCGATGTAGTAGTTATAGATCATCCGCAGCCGCAGCAGTGGCCCGTACTGCTGCAGCACCAGCAGCCCGCCCTTCATTCCGGTTTTGTAGCTGTAAGGAATATACATGCCACACCGGCACATACGGCAGCATGGGCCGCCCTCTGTGCCGATGCCGGTATTATGATGAGCATGGACCTGTTTGGTATTGGCCTGCTGCTCACCCGCCCCGGCTTTAAAGTAAAGCAGCACTTTGTAGTCTTGTATTAGTTTGCTCCAGCCACATTTATACTTTTCCCAGGAGCCGGGAAACACAATAAACAGTACATTTGGCATTGCTCCTGTTATGGCGTCAGGTATCTTAAAGACGGGAATGTTGTGTATGCTGCTGGCTGCGGCAGGTTTCGTGCATGCGCAGAGCGCCGCCGAGGCCCGTCAGTATATGGAGCAGAAAGACTACAGTCGTGCACTGTCTGTATATGAGGATTTATATAAGCAGTCGCCCGACTCGTTTTATCATGAGTATCTCGATGCCCTGCTGGCCGGTGGCAAGTATAAGCAGGCCGAAAAAATGGCCGAAAAGCGTGCCGCTACTATGCCCAAATGGCCACCCATGCCCGATGTGAATCTGGAGCTGGGTCAGGTATATGAGAAAGCAGGCAAGGCCGACAAGGCAAAGGTGCAGTACGACAGTGTGCTGCATATGGTCAATGGAGATGACATCCTCACCGGCAATCTGGCAAAGGCATTTACAGAGACAGGCCGCTATGACTATGCCATAGCCGTTTATGAGACTGCCCTGCAGCGCCTGGGCAATCCTCCTATGTATGGCCGCCAGCTGGCTACGCTATATGCCCGGCAGGACAATCTGGAAATGGCGGTAGAAGCCCTGCTGCGCAGCGGCCCCAGCGTGTTCACCACTGCAGAGAGTGCCAAAGAGCTGCTGCTGGAGCTTATGGGAAACGACCAGGCCAAACTGCGCCGGGTGCAGAAAACCCTCATTAAAAAGATAAATCAGGAGCCCGGCAATAACTATTACGGAGAGATACTTACATGGGTATATACCCAGCGCGACGACTGGGACGGTGCTCTCATGCAGATGGAAGCTATAGATGAGCGCAACGGTGAGCAGGGCCGCAGGGTCATGGATCTGGCACGCAGAGCCATAGCCGCCCGCCAGTACGAGACCGCCATCAAGGCGTATGACGATATTATAGCAAAGGGTCCCGGAAAGCCATACTACATCATGGCAAAAAGCGAGCGTCTCACTACGGCATTTACCCGCCTGCAGCACAATAATGCCCGCAGGCCTGAGGATGCACTGGCATTGGCTGCGCTTTACGACAGCTTTCTGGTAGAGTTCCCCAAATACTATACGAACAAGACAGCCTCAGAATTTGCAGCCCTCTATGCCGAGTATGGCAATAACCCCCGCCGGGCTATAGAGATACTGAAAACGGCTATCAATGAGCCCGATACCCGCCGCAATATGATGGGTAATTTCAAGCTGCAGCTGGGCGACTATTATGTACTCATAGGCCACATGTGGGAGGCCTCGCTTACCTATAGTCAGGTTGATAAAGAGTTTAAGCAGGATGCAATGGGCGAGGATGCCCGCTTTCGCAATGCCCGGCTGGCATATTATATGGGCGATTTCGACCTCGCACAGAAACAGCTGGGGATACTCAAGTCCGGCACTTCCAATCTTATAGCCAATGATGCTATAGACCTCTCTGTACTCATTACAGAAAATGTGGAGGATAGCAATACTGCACCCCTGCACCGTTTTGCATATGCAGGCCTCCTGCTGTTTCAGAATCAGGACTCGGCAGCCGTAGCGCTGGTAGACAGCATAGCCAATGCATTCCCCAAACATCCCCTCAATGACGACCTCACCATGATGCGTGCCCGCATAGCCATGAAGCACCGCGACTTCCCCGCAGCGCTGGCGCACCTGAAAGTGGTGATAGATAAGTATGGCAAGGATGTGTTGGGCGATGATGCTGTATTTACCACTGCCGAAATATACCATAACGAACTGCATCAGCCACTGGAAGCACAGAAGTATTATGAGCAGCTCATAATAGACTATCCCGGCAGCACCTTCGTACAGACCGCCCGCCAGCGCCTCAATGAAATGAAAGCCGAAGGCGTGCAGTAATCCGCCGTTCCGCCGTTGTTGGCGTCCCCGCTCATTCAATATACTATACTACCTTTACCACAATTATTATTTGCCTGTTTATGACAAGTTTCAGTGAGCGTCAGAAGTTTACGCAATGGTGGTTATGGCTGCTTATCATTGCCTCATTGGTAGTGCCATTGGTACTCACCGTTATCAAGGCGCGCAATGTACACATGGCGCTCAGCCCGGTAGATATACTCATAGGGTGTAGTGTGCCGGCCATGATAGTGGTGTTATTTCTGGTCATTACGCTCATTACCCGTATAGATGATACCGGTATTTACTATCGCTTTATACCCGTTCATTTTAAAATGAAAAAGATAGGCTGGGACGAGGTAGAAAAGGCATACATACGCACATATAGCCCACTCAGGGAATACGGCGGCTGGGGCATACGCAAGGGCATGGGTAGTACCGGCAGTGCCCTCAATATAAGTGGTAACACAGGCCTGCAGCTGGAGCTGAAAAACGGTAAAAAAATACTCATAGGCACCAGCCGTCCGCAGGAGATAACCCAGCTACTGGAAGCGCGGAAGAAGAGGAAGTAGAGTGTTGCTATTTTGGCTTGGGGATAATAATTCCGCCGTTGTTGGCGTCCCCGCCAACAACCAACCCATGGGGAAAATCACACGAGCAATTATATATGCCATCTGTTTCACAGTTACAGCCTCCACCTCATTACAGAAATATCACACCCCGGCTACAGCTTAGGGTATATCTTTGCCGGCGTATTTTTTGATATTGTCCGATGAAACATAAGCTGCACTACCTCCTCATACTCCTGTTTGTCATACTTCCCGGCCGTAACCTTATGGCGCAGAGTACCACAGCACAGGCATATACACTTTATCCCGTACTCTGGCAGCAGACGGCGGCCGAGTACCGCGCACTATGCTATCAGGCATTTAATGCAGCTACACATCAGCTTAGTACTTACTCCTCGCGCAGTCTGCGCAAGCGGCATGCAGTCATCGTTACAGACCTTGACGAGACCATACTGAACAACAGCTACTATAATGCACAGCTGATAAAGGACGGTAAGTCTTACACCGGCAGCAGCTGGAAACAGTGGACAGACCGTGCCCAGGCCACTGCCGTACCCGGTGCTGTAGCTTTCCTGCAGCAGGCCGCAAAGAGAGGGGTGCATATCTATTACATCAGCAACAGGGACACATCAGAGGTTGCCGCCACCATTACTAACCTGAAGGCACTGCAGCTGCCAGATGCCGACGCGGAGCATTGCATCTTCCGCTCTGGCCCATCTTCAAAAGAAGCACGCAGGCAGCAGGTACAGCAGCAGCACGAAATCATTATGCTCCTTGGCGACAACCTGAGCGACTTTACAGATGCATTTGAAAAAAAGTCTGTAGCAGAACGTTTTACAGCTACCGATGCTGCACAGGCCAACTGGGGTGCAAAATTCATAGTACTTCCCAATGCCACCTATGGCGACTGGCTCAATGCGCTCTATGATAACCGTTCCGGCTTGTCACCCGCTCAGAAAGATAGTATCCTTAATAGCTCACTTTCCGGCATCCGCTAGGTTTTCTTTCACGGCAGGGCATAAAAAAGCGGTTGCAGATAGGAAATATCTGCAACCGCCACTATAAATCATGCTTACTGTATCTGCTGTCTATTCTGCCACAAAAGTGCCATTTACACCTGTGCCATTTTCGGGGGTTATCTCATACAGGTACATGCCCGGGTGTAGCTTTCCGCTGTTCAGCAGTATTTCTTCGCCCGGTGCATATCCGGCATCATACACAGTGCGTCCGGCCATATCCGTTATCCGCATATGTACCGCAGTACCTTTTAGTGCGCCGGTCAGCACTATGCGGGCCGATGCCGTTACGGGATTTGGTATCACCTGCGCCCCCATTGCCTGGCTGCTTACTCTTGCTACCGCTGTCGATGGCAGACAATCCAGTGATGCGTACAACGGGTTATGATAGCTCCAGCCGGCATCATCACCGTTGCAGATGATGTTTTCGGCACAGTCGCAGGTAGGTTGCAGCATAGGTGAGCCCAGCAGGCCTCCCAGAGAGCTGTTACCTATACCTTCTATCCATGCACCGCCGGGCCACACAGTACCTACGGGGGCGGTCATGGTACGGAAGTTCCATCGCATATGGTGTATACCATCTATCGTTACGGTGTCTATATTGTCTACTATTCCTTCGGCAGTATGTGGGGTTGTCTGGCTCCGGAGCGTATCGCCCACTACCATTGAGAAGTCATAAATCATCCTTGCAGTACTGGCATCGGCAGCCATATAATATACCTTGTGCGTAGCGTCTTCACGCAGGGCACCGCAGTATTCACTTTCATCAAATGTCATATCAGCAGACTTGTACAGCTTGTGATACGTAAGCCCTGATATAACGGTATCTTCAGATTGTAGTGCATATACATAGTAGTCAGGAGGGGCTTCACCATTACCGTGGCGCACGGTCCATTTAGTACTGGATGTGGGGAATGTCATTTGCGCATCGGCAAGACAGGGCACGAAAATGAGTGCAGCAACGTAGAGTAATTGCTTCATAACTTGAGGTTTTAGTTTGAAAGGTTTTTGGTTAAATGCTGAAAACGTGATTAGGCCCGCAACAAATTTTCAGATTTTTCTAATGCAATTTTAATGCCATAAATGCGTTGCGCTACATTTCGGTATGAATAATAAATTTTAGTAGCGGGTTTATTTATGGGCGGTAATATATTGCTGTTGCACAATGTGTATATACATATTTTCTCCCTCCTCAGGTATCCCAGACCTTTAGGCTGTATTGTCTGCATCACACTAACATATCCACAATTTCACGTTCCTGCACTCATCTCATCGTATCTTGCAGTTATAAACCCTCTGTTATCTATGTCTGTATTTATTTTCTGTGTTGGCATACCCCTCAACTGGGATAATTGCGCACATATAAAAAATATTCCGCGAGTAATTTTTGCGAAGTTTTTGATACTTTTTTCTCTATTGCTGGCGCTTTCTGTTTAGTTTAATTTACTTGTAATCAATTAGTTATAGCTGAAATGTTCCGTATATTGCTCACCAAAAAAAATATTGCGCAATTGCGCAGTTTTATCTGCTGCAGCTGTTCCGTTGGTGCCGGGTTGGGTTGCCATCTGGCCCTTTTCAGAAAACTATAACGGTCATTTATCCTGCTATTGGGCGGGAAACAATATTTTTGGGCGCAAGATGAGAAACCTTATCCTTATAGTCGCAATGCTTGTTTCCGTCACAGCCGTGGCACAAACCCGCATATTTCGCGGTCGGGTTACAGATGAGCAGGGTACCGGACTGGCTTTTGCTGTCATAGAGGCAAAAGAGCAGCACAAAGGTGTATATACCGATGAGTCGGGCTATTTTACCTTCATTGGCAATGTAGCAGAGATGAAAACACTGGCTGTTTTCTGTCTGGGTTTTGAGCGGCAGGAGTTGGATGTAGCTAACCTCCCGCAGGATTCTGTTATTATTCGCCTGCATCCTAAGGCTACCACACTCAAAACCGTGCAGATAACCGCTCATCAGGGCAAGCGACGCACCGGTATTCTGGGCCGGGGCCGCCGCGCCCTGCGTCATGATGGTGAGCTGTACCGCAACTATGGTGCAGAAACCGCCATAAGGCTCAAAGCCGATACCGGACAGTATGAGGCCGAGCTGAAGAACATCTATGTCTACATCACCAAAGAGGGCGACCCGGAAACCCGTTTCCGCATACATGTTTATGAATGGGGCGATTTACCGGAACGAGAGATAACAGATAGTAATGTCATAGCGCATGCCCGCAAGGGAGGTACTTGGGTAAAAATAGACCTCAGCGATAAGCGCATACCGGTAGGTGACGGCTTGTTTGTTTCCATTGAGTGGGTTTCTGGCTTCGGCAATAAGGAGATAGGTATGCAGTCGTCTTATGCGGCAGAGGTAGCCGGCTTTAATGGTATGGTGCCCGGCATTACTGACGGTTATGGAGCACCCTCTATCACCTATACCCGTAAGCCATTTGAAAAGGAGTGGACACATTATGATGCGCCCGATGCTGCCCGTAAGGGAGGCTACTTTCTCAACCCTATGATATACTGCACATATAGTTATATAAAGTAAGCCGTCACATACCCATGACGAAAATCATAGGGTGCTGCTATTAAGCCTCCTATTTTCGTTCAATAGGCTTATTTTTACAAACTCAGCATTTATGTCACGTAATGTAACAATACTTGGTGCGGGTCTCGTAGGCTCGCTGCTGTCCATCATTCTAAGGAAGAAAGGACATGAGGTAACTATTTATGAACGCCGTCCCGATATGAGGGCTGCCAATATGAGCGCAGGCAAGTCCATAAACCTTGCCATGAGCGCCCGTGGATGGAAGGCACTGGAACTAGCCGGTCTCCGTACCGATCTGGAACCTATAGCCATACCCATGTATGGCCGTTACCTCCACCAGCCCGACGGACAAACCGCTTTTCAGCCATATAGCAGGCGCAATGAGGCCATATACTCTGTAAGCCGTGGAGAGCTCAACCGCAGGTTGATGACGCTGGCCGAAAACAATGGTGTGAAAATCAACTTCGACCACCGCTGTTCAGGAGTAGACGTACCTTCAAATACGGTACGGCTCAGCCACAACGGAGAAGATAAGACCATCACTGCCGATCTCCTGTTTGGTGCAGACGGAGCCTTCTCGGCTTTGCGCAACAGCTATACCCATATGGACCGCGTAAATAGCGCTCAGAACTATCTGGAGTATGGTTATAAAGAGCTGGCTATCCTGCCCGATGCCAATGGTGGCTGGCTTATGGAGAAGAATGCACTCCATATATGGCCCCGTGGCAGGTATATGATGATAGCCCTGCCTAACACAGATGGTACATTTACCTGCACACTGTTCATGCCCTTTGAAGGTGAGGTGTCTTTTGAGAAGCTGAAAACAGAGGCTGATGTACATCATCTGTTCGATACACAGTTTGCCGATGCCAAAGCGTTGATGCCGGGTCTGATAGAGGACTTCTTTACCAATCCTACTTCATCCCTCATCACCACACATGTATTCCCATGGCATTATGCCGATAAGAGTGCACTCATAGGTGACGCAGCACATGCCATTGTGCCGTTTTACGGGCAGGGTATGAATGCAGGCTTTGAAGACTGCTCGGTAATAGCTGAGCTCATGGAAGCCCATGACGACAACTGGACTACCCTGCTGCAGGAGTATGAGCGCATGCGCAAGCCTAATGGCGATGCGGTAGCTGCACTCGCACTTATGAATTTTGTGGAGATGCGCGATAAAGTGGCGGATGCAAAGTTCCTGGAGCGTAAAAAGATAGAAAAAGAACTGGGCAACCGCTTCCCCGATCATTTTACGTCGGTATATGAGATGGTGTCCTTTAGTCATATTCCCTACAACACTGCTATGCAGTGTATTCAGGCACAGGACAGGCTGCTGGAGCAGATAATGAGTAATGGGGACTTTTTTGAGAACATAGCACAGAGCAGCTTTTGTGCGTCACTGGAGGGCTGGGTGAAAGATTATCATCAGGCAGTCCGGCAACTGGATTTTGGGAATGAGACCTGAGAAAAGATGGACGATTAAGCCTGCCGATGATGAGGTGGTAAACAAGCTGTATAGCGAGCTGCAGGTGCAGCCGGCTATATGCAGGCTGCTTGCAGTGCGTGGTATCACCGGTTTTGAGGAGGCCCGTCATTTTTTCCGCCCTGAGCTGGACCACCTGCCCGACCCCTTTCTTATGAAAGGTATGAAGCGTGCTGTTTCCCGTATTGCCGAGGCTATAGAATGGCATGAGCGCATCATGGTATATGGCGATTATGATGTGGATGGTACCACAGCAGTGTCCGTTGTTTACTGTTACCTGCGGGAGTTATATAAAGGAGAGATATCCTATTACATACCGCACCGCTACCGTGAGGGTTATGGCCTGTCAAAAGCGGGTATAGACTTTGCACATCGCAATGGTTATACATTGATGATAACGCTGGACTGTGGTATCAAGTCGGTAGAGATGATACAGTATGCGCAGTCGCTGGGTATAGATGTCATAGTATGTGACCATCACCTGCCCGATACGACCCTGCCTCCTGCATACGCTATACTTAACCCCAAGCAGAGCGACTGTCCCTATCCATATAAGGAGCTAAGCGGCTGTGGCATTGGGTTTAAGCTCATATCGGCACTGGCTATGCACTATAAGCGCCCCATGCAGGAGGTCTATAAATTTCTGGACCTCGTTGCTACCAGTATTGCCGCCGATATAGTACCTATTGACGGCGAGAATCGTGTGCTGGCTTTTTATGGCGTGCAGCAGATAAATGAATCGCCCTGCCCTGCCATAGCCACACTGAAAGAACTAAGTGGTGTACAGCGCTCACTCACCATATCTGATCTGGTGTTTGTTATCGGACCGAGGGTAAATGCCGCCGGCCGTATGGATGATGCCAAAAAGGCGGTAGAGTTCTTTATAGAAACCGAGCCTGACCGCATAAGCGCCCTGGCGGCAGAACTACACTCTGATAATGACGACCGTAAGGAAGTAGATAAGAGCATTACAGAGGAAGCCCTGAACATACTGAGTGAGGACACGGACACCCATTTGCGGAAATCCACAGTATTGTACCGCTCGCACTGGCATAAGGGAGTGGTAGGCATTGTGGCATCGCGCCTTATAGATCATTACTACCGCCCTACCATTGTACTCACCAGTGCCAATGGAAAGGCTACCGGCTCGGCCCGGTCGGTATCCGGCTTCAACATCTATGAGGCCATTCACGAGTGCCGCGACCTGCTCGACAACTATGGGGGGCACTTCTTTGCCGCCGGTATGACTATGCCCGAGGAGCATGTAGATGAGTTCATCCACCGCTTTGAGCAGACGGTGGCAGCTACTATCACTAAAGAGCAGGAGGTGCCGGAAATAGAGATAGATGCAGAGATTCCGTTATCGCTGGTAAAGCAGAGTTTCTACAACATCATCCGTCAGTTTGAGCCTTTCGGCCCGGCCAATATGAAGCCGGTATTCCTTTCTCGCGGCCTTTATGACTACCAGGGGTCATCTACGCTTATAAAGGATGCACACATCAGGGTCATCGCACACCAGCGCAGTGGCCAGATAATAGAAGGCATAGGATTCGGTATTGGCGACCGTTTTGATTTTGTAAAAAATGGTCCGTTTGATATGCTCTATAACATAGAGGAAAACGAATATAACGGCAATACCAGACTACAGGTAAAGGTGGTGGATATTAGACCATCGCAGGGAATGCCCGCCCGTAATCCACGGTGATATCTCTCATATTATAAGAGCTGCCATCGGCAGCCCTTATAATGAATATGTATATGCTGCACTCCGCAGTACTTATATCTTCTTGAATGGCGCTATGAGTGTCATAATCGCATCTTTCGTGTATCCTTCGTCGAAGGCAGCAGTAGCTGCAGTCTGTGGCATGAGGCCACTGTTGTAGTAGGTATTACCAAGGGCTGCAATGTTCAGGCCCATCTGCTCTGTATTGTCCTCACCTACATAGTACTTCTGCAGTGGTATGCTGGGTGGAATGTTGTTTTGTATCCATGGGGTGGGAGTCTCAGGCGCATTTACTGCCAGGCGGCGCATGAGGCGCACAAAGGATGCATGGCGGCCTTTAACAGCCAGCAGAGATACCATCTGTGTCAGTACTGCATTATTTGTCTGTAGCGTAGTTATCTGTCCCTGAATGGCATGTATCCCGGTATCTTCCAGTATCTGAGCCAGTTTCAGGAAGGTAGCATAGTCTGCAAACGGGGTATAGGTGCCACCCATGGTAAAGTCGTAAGCGGCAGGTACGTATGGGTGTACCGTAGTAGGTGATGTATAATAGTTAGGTTTGAACGGTACGCCTCCCAGTTCTTTAATGAGTGTTTCCAGGAAGGAAACATGCATTTTCTTCTGGTTTTCTATAGCCTTGCAGCCGGGCAGGTCATTGGAAGGGATAAGGCTTCCGGTATTATTGCCCTGGCGATAGTAGGTGTACTGCATGAATTCTATTTCCAGCGCCAGATTGAGCACGTCTACCACTACATCGGTAGTTTGTGCGGAAGCCTTGCGAAACATGGATGCAACAGCAAATGGTAATGCGGCAAGCGCTACTTTACTGCCAAAGCTACCCAGCATACTGCGGCGGTCACTGAGGTTGTGATACGCCTCCGGGTCCTGGTTTTCTATTTCATTTAATATATGCCTGAAGTTCATGTTCTGTTCTGATTAGAAAGTGGGCAGATTGCTGATGTCGAAGCGGGTTTCAATGTAGTTACTGAGTGTAGCCATACCTACAGAAGGTGAGGTCATCCAGTTAAGCCCTTTGCTGTCCAGCACATTCATGCCGCTGGAGAAGGAGTTGTGATTGAGAATGTCCCGTACATAACCTGCATGGCGCGCATCAACTGATGCCATTTTGCTGAAGGATACAATGTAACTCTGGTCGGTAAGTACTTTCATGACACCTGCATAGGCCGAAGCAGAAAGATCTTCGAGCGTAGCTGCATGAGACAGGAAGCTGGACTTATCGGCAAAAGTGACTGCAGACATCTCCATTGTTATGGTTTTAACAGCATCTTTTCCCAGCAGCGTTTTCAGAAACTCACGGTGCGCTACTTCCTGATCGCGGATATCGAGCTGGAGTTCTACCTCACTGGCTGTGATATCGTAGTAGGGAGTAGCAACTGCCTGTGTGTAGAATGCTACGGTGACCTGCTTGAGGATATACAGATAGTTAAGCAGGGCTACGTCGCCCTTACCGAGCCAGGTATCACTGGCCGGTGTTCTGCGGCAGGATGCTGCCAGCATACCCAAACCAGCTACGCCACCCGCCAGCTGGAAAAACCGGCGTCTGGAGGGATTGAATCCCGTTTCTTCTACCTGCACCTGTAAGGTTTCAGGTGTGTTGTTTGTATTCATGAAGTATTGTTTAGATACAGGAGCAGAAGCCCCATACAATATTACAAGCCTTAAAATTAATAAATGCATGATTCCATGCAACAGCAGCAGCCTGAATCAGAAAAATAAAAAAGGCTGCAACTCCTGCCGGGAACAGAACATCTATAAAGATATCCGGAAAAATCCGGTAAAAAAAATCCAGACCAGCTATAAGCGCAGAATAGGGAGCTGATGCTCCCTATTCTGTAAAATATTATAAAAAGTGTAGTTTATACAGTCACTTTATCGTTCAGGTCAGTATCAACCAGGATACGGCCGCAATGCTCGCATACGATGATTTTCTTATGCTGGCGAATTTCGCTCTGGCGCTGTGGCGGTATTACATTGAAGCAGCCACCGCAGGAGTCGCGGATGATAGGAACAACAGCCAGACCGTTACGGTAGCTGGCGCGGATGCGCTCATAAGCAGCAAGCAGTCTTGCTTCTACTTTTTCGCGGGCTTCCTGTGAGCGCTCCTGAAGAACAGCTTCTTCTTTCTCTGTTTCTACGCTGATTTTTTCCAGCTCGGCACGTTTCTGAGCCAGCGCTTCCTGAACGTCTGCTATCTTTTCCTCTGTGCGGAGGCGTGCATGAGAGCGGTCTTTCAGTTCAAAGCCAGCATCTTTGATGTGCTTTTCATTAAGGCGAACTTCGAGCTCCTGCATTTCCATCTCTTTATTGATGGCTTCAAACTCGCGGTTGTTCTTAACGTTGTCCTGCTGCTTTTCGTATTTCTTTATCAGTGCCTGAGCTTCTTTCTTAGCTTCGTTTCTGGCATCGATGAAAGCGTTGATATTGTTGATTTCGGTATCGATATTGCCGAGGCGTGTCTGCAGACCCTCTACTTCATCTTCGAGGTCTTTCACTTCCATCGGCAACTCGCCCTTGAGCGTTTTAATCTCGTCTATTTTTGAGTCTATCTTCTGGAGCGTGAGCACAGAAGTCAGCTTTTCTTCGAATGAAAAGTCTTTAGCGGTAGCCATATCAGCAAAAGTATTTTACAGGATTGGTTGACAAATCTGATAAAAGAATTGCAAAATTAGGGAAATTTTTCTTAAGTATATCTTCAAATATTTCTGAGGTAAACTGCTCACTTTCGTAATGACCTATATCGGCGATGACAATACGGCCATCGGCATCGAAAAACTGGTGGTATTTGAAATCGCCGGTGATAAAAATGTCGGCACCGGCGGCTATGGCATCGCGCAGCAGAAAGCTACCTGAACCGCCACAAACTGCCACCCTGCTTATGGGGCGGTCAGTAAATGCGGTATGACGTATGCAGTCGCACTGCATTTGTTTTTTAATGAATGCCAGTGCTTCCTGTGGCTGCATGGGTGTAGGGAGGTTACCCACCATGCCAGCGCCTATCTCTGTGGCCTCATTGGCCAGGGGGATGAGCTCATAGGCTACCTCCTCATAGGTATGGGATGCACGCATGGCAGCCAGTACAGCATTTTTGTTATGAGCCGTGACGAGTACTTCTATCTTTATTTCAGCCTCGCTGTGACGCTCTCCACCGGCCTGCCCAAGGGTGGGGTTGGCATCGGCGGCGGCACGGAAGGTGCCTGTGCCCTCTGTATTAAAGCTGCACTCACTATAACGGCTAATATTGCCTGCCCCGGCGGCAAACATGGCGTCGCGCACCTGCCCGGCAATGGCCAGTGGGGCATAAGTATATAATTTATAGAGTATTCCCTGTTTTGGTGCCAGTATGCGGGTATGGGTAAGCTGTAGCTTTTCTGCTATGCGGGCATTAACACCCTGCATCATATTATCGAGGCTGGTGTGGGCTGCAAAAATGGCTACATCGGCTTTTATGGCTTTGGTAATAATACGCTCTACATATGTGCGGCCTGTGAGCCGCTTTATGCCTGAGAATATAAGGGGGTGATGTACTACTATCATATTGCAGCCGCGACTTATGGCTTCGTCCACGATGGCTTCGGTGACATCGAGCGAGATAAGGACACCTGTTACGGACATAGCAGGGTCTCCTACCTGCAGGCCACAATTGTCATAACTCTCCTGATAAACAGGTGGTGCAAATGTCTCAATAGCTGAAATGATATCTTTTACTGTCATGGTACTTTATTATGTCTGCGGCATTTATGTGCAGATTGTGAAAATAGGAAAATGCGTAAAACTTATTGATTACCCCTGCTCCCTGCCAGGAGGTGGAAAGGTATTGTGTCATGTAAACTGCGCAGTGGGCAATTTTATTTTTCAATTTGGCAGTTTTGCCTTTTTGTTTCCTAATTAATTGATTTTCAGTATCTAGTGTTTTGTGGCGACAACAAAAAGGTTACAAAAACTTCGCAAAAATTGCTCGCGTGAATTTTGTTATATGTCAGTTCGTTTTACCCGGTAAAGCAGATTGGGTCATATGACCCGGTAAGGAAACTTCCCATTTTGTTATATGTTATGGGATAGCAGGCAACTTCAAATAATATATAATGTGTCTGTTTCATAGGTATCAGGATAGTATTTATGCCGCAAAGGTCTGACATAATATGTGAATACGACCCAGCCTGCTGCAGAATGTGGATATGTTTTGTGCGATGGATAATTGCTCATCGGACCCCTGCTGTAATGTGAGGTAAGCATGTGATATGCCGATGGGAATGCACCAGCCTGTGCCTATAGTGTCAAAATATGGATGTTTCCGATAAAATGGTTGCCCCGGGGGCTGCTCTTTGGCGGGAATGCCAACCACCGGCGGAAACACAAAACCAGTGTATATTTGCTATGTGAAAATGCTTGCCTCCATACTGGCAATATTGATACTGCTGCTGGCGGCACAGCCAGCATGTATGGCTATACCTGCAGAGGGTGTATGCATGGAAGGCTGCTGCGGACATTCTGATGATGCGGAGCAGGACGGCCGATGTGAAAAAAGCTGTAATCCTTTTCAGGTATGCAGCTGCTGCGCGTTTGCGGTTGTGTTACCAGCCTCATTTACATTAAAGATACAGGCAGTGCATAGTGGATGCACTGGGTATAATGCACGGGTGATTTCCCACCTGCCACAGGCAACATCTGCAAGATACTGGCAGCCTCCCAGAGTATAGTATTCCTCCATTTTTCTGTTGTGACCATAATTGTATGCTACGGCTACTGCCGGAGGTGTATGCATTTAATCAATACCACTTTACATAAAACGTGACAAATGAAAAGAATACTAAGCATAACACTGCTAAGCGGCGCTGCTATACTATACCACTGCCAGGCTGCCGCACAGAGCGTAACAGATACGCTAAAAAAAATAACCATAAAAGTAACCAACCTGCATTGCGGCAATGACATGCCTACTATAAAAAAGAAGCTGCTCAATGAGCCGGGTGTAGAGGAAATACGCTTTACTGATATAGCCGGGGAAACCTCTGTATTTACTATCAGGTATCATACATCGGCTATAAGCCAGGGCGAGATAGAGAAGGCCATTGAGTCGACGCCCGGATGTGATAATAAAGATGAAACCCCGTACAGGGTAAAGCATAGCAGAACCCGCAAAAGGAACCCGTAATGAGAGGGTGGATACTAATGGCGCTTATACTGTATGGATATACAGTGCAGGCGCAGACTATAAAGGGGAAGCTGTTTGGCATGGGGGAAAACGGCCGGGAGATATTGCCCGGAGGCGTGATACACTGGCTGGGCACGTCAACAGGAACATCGGTAAATGAGAATGGCGTCTTTGAACTGCCACTGAGCAATGTAAAAGACAGACGCATAGTGGCAGCTATGACCGGCTATACTACCGATACCATAACAGTGGGTGATAAACCGTATATAACCATAGTGCTGCAAAGGGCAGCAAATGTGCTGGGTACAGTGACGGTAAGTGACAGAAGCAGTGAGCAAATATCAGCTATGGAGGTGGGCAAGACAGAGATTATAAGCCAGCGGGAACTTACAAAAGCCGCCTGCTGCGATCTGGCAGGCTGTTTCGGTACGCAGGCATCGGTACAGCCACAAACCACCAATGTAATAACCAATGCACAGGAGCTGCGCATACTGGGGCTATCGGGGGTATATAATCAGGTGCTGCTGGATGGTATGCCCATGATACAGGGACTTACCTATACGTATGGTGTGAGCACCTATCCGGGCAGTATTGTGAACAATATATATGTCTCAAAGGGTACATCATCTGTACTGCAGGGATATGAGAGCATCAGCGGACAAATAAACCTTATAAGCCGCCCGCCGGAAAATGCCGAGCGACTGTATCTGAATGGGTATATGAACAGCTTTGGTGAAAAGCATGTAAATGCCAATGCCTCCTTCAGCGCCGGACGGCAGAAACACTGGAACTCACTGCTGGCAGTGCATATGGTGCAGCCGGCAAACCGCACAGACAGGAACGAAGATGGATTTATGGATCTGCCGTTACTGACAAGGTATATGGGTTATAACCGGTGGGACTATGCCAATGAGGCTGTAAACGGATTATCGTTTCAGGGTGCAATACGTGCTGTATATGAATCCCGCACCGGAGGGCAGATGCGCTATGAGCCGGAAACAGACAAAGGCTCTCACATAGTGTATGGACAGCAGGTGCAGTATATGCAGCAGGAGCTGTATGCCAAACCCCGCTACCGGATAAATGATGATCATAGCCTGTCTCTTTCAGTATCTGGTTTTGTGCATAACCAGGACTCATGGTTTGGCACCACATCTTATAAAGGGCTGCAACAGAATATGTATGCCAATCTGCAGCATGACTGGCTGTGGCATGACCGGCATTTGCTGAAGTATGGCCTGAGCTACCGGTATCAGGAGCTGGAGGAAAAGATACTATTTACAGACACAACACTGCTGCGTACCTATGCGGGAGATTATATAACGCAGCTACGGGTGCCGGGCGCATTTGCAGAGAATACATTTCACTGGAAGGATGACAAAGTGGTATTGATAACAGGGGTGCGGGTGGATAAACACCAGACATGGGGTGTGTATGTTACTCCCCGGGCTTTGGTAAAGTACCAGGCTGGCGACCATCATACGTTGCGTATTTCGGCAGGAAGGGGCTGGCGACAGGTAAACCTTTTCAGCGAACAGTTGAACCTGCTGATAAGCTCCCGGGATATTGTATTTGCCGGGCCACTGAGACCGGAGGCTGCATGGAACTGGGGGCTGAGCCATACGTATCGCTTTACCGCGGGCAGTACATCAGGCACTATAAGCGGGGACTTTTACAGTACACATTTCACGAACCAGTTCTTTCCGGATTATGATTCGGACCCTACCCGTGCCATCATCAATAACTTTACAGGCACATCATGGTCGGGCGGGGCGCAGGCAGATGTTTCCCTTACTTTTTTCGGACGGCTGGATGTGCGTGCTGCCTATAACTACCTGGATGTGTACAGGGTGATAAAAGCGGAAAAGGTACGCCTGCCGTTCACACCCCGTAACAGACTGATGGCGGCAGTGTCTTACAGGACTGCCAATAAAAAATGGCAGGCCGACTGTAATATGCACTGGTTTGACAGGATGAGATTGCCAGATACCAGGAGCAATCCGGAACCGTATGCGCGGCCACTGTATTCAGTGCCATGGTATACGGTAAATGTGCAGCTCACATTTCGCTGGAGGAAGCTGGATATATATGGCGGATGCGAGAACCTGGCCAACTATACACAACCTGACCCCATTATCAGTGCTGCAGACCCCTTTGGCAAGTACTTTGACATATCATCGGTATGGGGGCCCACACGTGGAAGAGAGTTGTATATAGGTGTTAGATATAGTATCAAATAATGGATGGGGGGTGTTGCGCCATTCAATATGGTGCAACACCCTGTATATGTGTATCGGGCTACCGCAGGCGATATAGGGTGTAGCCGGCTCCGATTATGGTACTATCTGCAGGCGGGGCTACTGCGCGCATATAATTGATAAAAGCAGCATCGTCAAAGCCCTGAAGGGTGAGGACGTATTTTACACCAATACTATCAAGGAACGGTTTGTCGGCTGCGGGTGACAGATACCATGAGAGGTTGACCGTGCGCCTGCCTGTAAACAGCGCAAGCGCCCGGGGCTTGGTGAAGAGGATAACATCTGCGTAAGCGACATGGCTGGAGATGTAGCCGAATGCATCTTTTTCCCGCTGCTCCATGATGCCACCAGATATGGGGGCTGTAGCAGCGTGGAGGAGGGTGTTGTAATCTGCCATAAAATAGACTATCGTTATGGGTATAGCAATAGTGGCGGGATGTAAGCGAGGCAGCATTATGCACAGAGTGCGCACTGTAAAGTAAAGATATACTGCAGCTACAGGGAATAGCGGCAGGAAATAACGGGGATCGCGGCAGGGGTAGAAAAGCAGCATGAAAAGCATCAGGGCAAAGAAGCTATCTGCAAGGGAAGGCCGGCGCACCATGCGGATGATGAAAGGTATGAGTATAGCCCAGAACAGTACTGCGCGAATAAATGCCGCAATGCCGGAAGCCGGTGCTGCGTACCAGCCCGGCCAGGGCATAGCTGTGACTATACCGATTGTGTCTTTCAGTTTTTCCCATAGGAAGGATGGGGAACTCTGGTGTAATGCCTGGCGAAAGATGTGAAAATAGAATTGTGTGGTGCCTGCCGTGGCCGGTACCAGCACATGGCTGACAATAAAATGCAGCAGCAGGGTAATGGAGATAACCAATACTGCGGGCTGGCGAAGAATGTTTCTGAGCTGGCCCTGCTTTTTTTGCCTGATGGTACTCACGACAGTGACCAGCCATACCAACCCTTCGGCAGGTAACAGGAGTATGGCCTGAGACCTTATTTCAATAGCTGCGAAGGCAGTAATGATGAGCAGCAGATAACGGTACCTTATATGCCTGCGGGACTCACGGATAGTGAGGTAAAGCATAATAAACAGGAGGCAGGGCACATCGGCCAGCACCTCACTTTTGAATGATACCATGTAGCCGCTGTACACTGTCATAACGGACATGCATATGGCTGCGGTGCGGCCAGTATAGGTGCGGTACCAGCCATAGGATACAAACATAAGCAGCAGATACAGAAACGAATTGAAATAACATAGGTGGCGGAAGGATATACCCACACGGCTCACTACCGGCCAGAGCAATACAGAGTAACCGGGAGGGTAGGAGGGAGGCGAGTATACGGTATTGCCAGGGTTGAATATCCATGTGTTGTGCTGGAGGGGAATACCGTGTGCCAGATTCATAGCGCCGTTGAGGTATAGGGCAAAATCGTCGCCCCAGCCGTGGTGGTCCTGAATATTGATAAAGAACAGCGGTAACGAAAGAAGGATGAGTACACAGAAGGCTGTGTACCTGGGGTGCAGGTGCAGGGTCATAATAGTGGTTTACAGGTTAAAGCTTGCAGATGTGCGCCCGTTTTATTGGCCGGGTGCCATCTGTGGGTTATATTTGCCTAACGTATAAACTGCTGTTTTATTTTATTTACTGTCTGTGGGCGTGTGAATATGCCCTGACGGACGGTACTGACACAGGTGCATAAAAAATTCAATTTTTTTTACAATATTTCACTATCTTTGCCGCCTGAAAAAGTGTATTTATATTTAAAATTTGATGCAAATGTCTCATTTTACCGCGGAAAAGAAAGCGAACATTTTTAAAACACATGGCGGAAGCGCTACCAATACTGGTTCAATAGAAGCGCAGATAGCCCTTCTTACTGAGCGCATCCAGCATATTTCTGCACACCTGAAGACTAATAAAAAAGACTTCTCCAGCAATCGTGGTCTGATGCAGCTTGTAGGTCGTCGTAAACGCCTGCTGCAATATCTGAGCAACAACAATCTTGAATCTTACCGTGCACTGATCGAAAAACTCGGTCTACGTAAGTAATCAACAGCTTAAAAGCTATTCCCAACTATCTGGTTGGGAATTGTTTTTTTTAGACTTTTCCACCAGATATATATGCTCCGGTAGCGGAAGGGTGGTATTCTGCAATGCGGACAGCATTAACTGGTGTTATGAATTTAACCACTAATACATCCTTTGTATGACTCCAAATCCCATATCCGTATCGCTGACATCGGCAAGCGGACATGAAATCTCAATAGAAACGGGCAGAATGGCCCGCCAGGCCGATGGTGCGGTAGTAGTGCGCCAGGGCAACTGTATGATACTGGCTACAGTAGTAGCTAACAAAGAACCAAAACCCGGACAGAGCTTTTTCCCACTCACTGTAGATTATCAGGAAAAGTTTGCATCTGCCGGTCGTATACCAGGCTCATTTTTCAAGCGTGAGGCACGCCTGAACGATTATGAAATACTTACATCACGTCTTATAGACCGTGCACTGCGTCCACTGTTTCCTGATGATTACTATTGTGATGTACAGGTATTGGTATCACTCATTTCATCGGACGAAGAGGTAATGCCTGATTCTCTGGCTTGCCTGGCAGCATCGGCAGCACTGGCTGTAAGTGATGTGCCTATACAGGAAATGATATCGGAAGTGCGTGTGTGCCGTATAAACGGTGAATACGTAGTGAACCCGATGCGTAGCCAGATACCAACTGCTGACCTCAACATAATAGTGGCGGCCACAGATAAGAACATAATGATGGTGGAAGGTGAAGCCTCTGAGTGTGATGAAGCCAGCCTGATTAAAGCCATAGAAGTAGCTCATGAAGCTATTCGTGCCCAGGTAAAACTGCAGGCGCAGTTGCGTGAGAAAGCAGGCGTAACCGGAAAGCGTGAATATACAAAGCCACACACTGCACCTGAGCTGGAAAAGCGTATAGCAGAGTATGCTACCAAGCGCATATATGATGTAGCTAAAGGTGCACTGGGCAAGCATGACCGCTCTGACGCATTCAAGAAAATAGAAGAAGACTTTAAAGCAGAGATAAAAGAAGGTGAACTGGCTGAAGAAGATGCCGCACTGATAGGTACTTACTTCCATGACCTGGAGAAGAAAATAATCCGCGACATGATGCTGGACGAGCGCGTGCGCCTGGATGGTCGTGGACTGGAAGATGTGCGCCCGCTGACTATAGAAGTGGAGCCACTGCCTTCACCACACGGTTCTGCACTCTTTACCCGTGGCGAAACACAGTCACTTACTACTGTGACGCTGGGTACTGTAGATGACGAGCTGCTGCTGGAAACTGCACAGACATCTGACTATCTGAAATTTATACTGCATTACAACTTCCCTCCATTCTCTACCGGTGAGGTGAAAATGATGCGTGGACAGAGCCGCCGTGAGGTGGGCCATGGTAACCTGGCACTGCGCTCACTGAAGCAGATGATGCCAGCTGACTATCCTTACACAGTGCGTGTGGTATCGGACATACTGGAATCGAACGGCTCATCGTCAATGGCTACCGTATGTGCGGGATCGCTGGCGCTGATGGATGCCGGTGTTCCTTTCCCCAAGCATGTGAGTGGTGTGGCAATGGGTCTTATCTCTGGTGAGAATGGACGCTTTGCTGTACTGACAGATATACTGGGTGATGAGGATCACCTGGGTGATATGGACTTTAAAGTAACAGGTACCCGTGATGGTATCTGCGGCATACAGATGGACATCAAGGTAGATGGCCTGAGTATGGATATCATGATGCAGGCTCTGGAGCAGGCACGCCGCGGCCGCCTGCACATACTGGATGCTATGTACCAGACCATAGACGGAGCACGTGCAGACCTGAAGCCACATGCACCACGCATTACGCAGATGAACATCGACCGTGAGTTCATAGGTGCGGTGATAGGCCCTGGTGGTAAAATCATTCAGGAAATGCAGCGTGAGACCGGTGCCAAAATCAACATTGAAGAAGTAGGCAACGAAGGTGTTATCAAGATATTTGCTACCAACCAGGCAAGTGTGGATAAGGCTGTAAGCTGGATACGCAGCATAGTAGCGATACCTGAAATAGGTGCTACCTATGAGGGTGTAGTGAAGAGCATTATGCCTTTTGGTGCATTTGTAGAGTTCATGCCGGGCAAGCAGGGTCTTCTGCACATATCGGAAGTGAGCTGGAAGCGCCTGGAAACACTGGATGGTGTACTGAAAGAAGGTGATACTGTGAAAATACAGCTCACCGGTACCGATCCTAAAACAGGTAAGCTGAGACTGAGCCGTAAAGTGCTGATGCCAAAACCGGAAGGTTATGTAGAGCCAGAGCGTCGTGAGCGCCGCGAAGGTGGCGATGACCGCCGTGGTGGTGGCAACAGGGGTGGTAATGACCGCCGTGATGGTGGCAACCGCAACCGTGGTAATGACCGTGACCGTGGTCCGCGTAATGAAGGAAACAGAAATGAATCTGCACAGCAGGCTTCTGCTGCACCTTCGGCAGACGACAGCGATATGAAACTGTAACAACAGTATGATAATGTATATAATGAGGTCTGTACCCATCGGGTACAGACCTCATCTTTTTTGCAGCAACATTTTTTGTTTTCATTGTGAATAATGTCTTTGTTGCTTTGCTCAATTATTTGTTGCTTTGTACATCAAAGTGCTTTTATGCAAGAGGTAAATAAAGATGAATCACTGGAGGCGCTGCGCGAGATACGCAGCATCATGGATCGCTCATCGCGTTTTGTATCGCTGAGCGGGTGGAGCGGTATATGGGCCGGCAGTGTAGCCATAGCCGGTGCTGCAATAGCGTGGAGCTGGCTGCAGCAGCCCGGCTATAGTGATATAGGCTCAACGCTCTACGCATCGGCAGAGCATTTTGACCGTTATACCATCAACTTTATATGGCTGGGTATAGCTACGTTTGCTACAGCGCTGGCAGGTGTATTTTTCTTTACGTGGCGCAAGGCCAGCCGCATGGGGCAGAAGATATGGAACAGCGCATCGCGGCTGATGGTAGAGCAGCTGTTCTATCCTATTTTCGGCGGGAGTGTGTTCTGCTTTATGTTTATTTACTACGGAGTAGGTATGTTTGTGGCACCTACATGCCTGGTGTTTTACGGGCTGGCGCTGATAAGCGCCGGGCGGCACACATACTCCGATATACGCTACCTGGGTATGCTGGATGTGACGCTGGGATGTACGGCAATGTTCTTCCCCGGTTCGGGTCTGATATTCTGGGGACTGGGTTTTGGGGTGCTGCACATCCTGTATGGTATTATGATGTGGAGCAAGTACGATAAAATAGGGTAAGAGAGAGATGACAAATCCGGTAGCACAGCTCAATAAGATTTTTGACAGCCGCATACGAATAGGCATCATGAGTGCGTTGATGGTTACAGAAAGTGTGAACTTCAACGACCTCAAGGCGCTTATAGACGTGACGGATGGCAACCTGGCTACCCATCTCAAAACACTGGAAGAGCATAAGTATATAAAGGTGCAGAAAGGCTTTATAGGCAGGAAAACAAATACTACCTACAGTATAACGCCAACGGGAGAAAAGGCATTCCGTGCGCACCTGGACGCATTGGAAACTATCATCAGAAATGTAACGTGAGTTGCATTTTTTTTGCGTCAATCGCTTTGATTTAAAAAGTGCTTTTGTTATTAACAAGCCAGAGCGGGTACCTGCTCAATAAAAGAACAGAATGCTACGTTATGAACGATAAGAAGATAAAGTCTGATAGGCTGCAGACACGGGCCCGCAGTTTTACGTTTGCTATAAATGGTATATGGCAGCTATTACGTTCTGAGCCCAATGCGCGGCTGCATCTTGCAGCTACAGCAGGTGTAATAGTAGCGGGTGTGGTGCAGCATTTGTCGGCACAGCGGTGGGTAGCGCTGGTGTTTGCCATAGGGCTGTATGGATAACGGAGGCGCTGAATACCAGTATAGAGAAGCTGTGTGATTTCAGTTGCGATAATCGTTTTCACCCAGCTATAAAGGTGATAAAAGATGTGGCTGCGGCGGCAGTGCTTATAGCTGCGGTGGTAAGTGTTGTGGTGGGGTATCTCGTATTCTTTCACTAAAAAACGTTTTATATGCCGTTTATCAAAGCGTACAGATGGATTGTTCCGGCGCTGCTTTTTACTGCTGTCCTGCTGGTATTAAGGCTATTTATGACCGGTACAGTGACGTTCTTTTTCCTGTCCTGGAATATTTTTCTGGCTGTGTTGCCACTATACTTTTCGCATAAGCTGGAAAGGGTATCAATGGGGGCATTCAGGGCGGCGGTGCTACTGGCCCTGTGGCTTATTTTCTTTCCCAATGCTATGTATATAGTTACAGATCTGTTTCATCTGTGTAAGCATACCGGGATACCATTGTGGTATGATTTGCTGATACTGATGTCGGCAGCACTTACGGGAATTGTAATGGGATTTGTATCGCTGCGTAATGTGGAGCGGTGGCTGATGCAATGGCTGCAACCGAGGTATACACATCTTATTGTGTTTGTACTATTTCTACTATGTGGCTACGGTATATACATGGGGCGGTATCTGAGGTGGAACAGCTGGGATGTAGTAGTGCAGCCATATGCGCTACTGGCGGATGTGCGCACTCATGTGGTAAACCCGTTTCGTAATATAGATTGCTGGCTGGTGACCATACTGTTTGGTGTGTGGCTGCATATTCTGTACTACTATTTCAGGCGTGCGGGGAAAATAATGGATTGGGAGATTGTTAAGTAAGTTGAATTTATTGGCATGAAAAGTGAGTGTGTTTTGAAAGACGAAAATATAGAGAGAATCATATCATGGTTATGTGTGGTGATTCTTTCAAAGTCAAGGAAAAAGTATTGTATTTTGCTTTTCTTTTACCTTATCTGGCAACTGGACATGAACAAACGATTATACCGTTATGGCTACAATCCATACCAGATAAAATTTAAAAATATCACTTTGAAATATGGCAATTGAGTCGATTTATCAATTTGGCGAGAGATACTTATCAAAATCAGGACGTGCAAAAGGTGCAATAATGAATAACTGGTACACTATCCCAGTTATACGAGCACTTTTTGAATTGGGGGCGAGAAGGTATCATTCAAATCAAGAAATGCATGAATATCTTGAACCAAGAATAAACTTGTCGGATGCAGACAGGATAAAAACCGGACCCAATATAGAATGGCAATACCGTATAAAGTGGGCATTAAACACACTGAAGAATGCGGGGTTAGTAGAAAAGGAAGTAGGTAAGGATATGTCCTGGATGCTAAATGATGCAGGGGTATCTTTTATAAAAGAAGCAGGGTTTAATGACTCGGAAGTACTGGAAGAGGAAGTAATAGAAAGTACAAGGAAAAAAATCGATGAGTTGGTTCAGATCAGACGAGGTAATCAATCTGTCAGGTATTGGGCAGGAGGCTTTGGTACCGGGGATTATTATACACAACTTCAAGACTTCATTAATAATGAATACTGGCAGGCTTTAGATTATAATGAAACAGATCAGAGAAGTGTGGCACAACAGGCAAGAGCAATATTCTCAAAAATATCTGTTGGTGATAAATTCCTGATAAAAGGTTTTGGTGGACGTTCTGACCTGAAAGTTCATTTTGTAGGTACTGTAGTCAATAAAGATGACTCGACGTACAGGCTTGACTTAAAACGCGAGGATGTAACTCTTTATAATGGTAAGGCACCTGCAGGTGCCGGAGCTGGTAATTGGTTTAATACATTGCTTGAGGTGACACGACCTCAGGATATTGAATTGCTTTTTTATGGCGATTCTAAAACGAAAATAGCAGTTCCAGAAAAGCAAACAGGCGTAAATAAAAAAATGCAACCATCTAATATTATATTTTATGGGCCTCCTGGTACCGGGAAGACATATAGAATGCAACAGATAATAGAACGAAGTGGACGAGCTGCCTCAGAGGATAATGAAAGGAGAGATTACGAGAGCTTTGTGAAGAAATATCATTGGTGGGAGCTTGCGGCAATGGTACTCCTTGATACCCATGAGCATAAGGCAAAGGTGTCTGAAATTATGAATCATCCGTTTATTCAGACTAAGTTTTCACAAGGGGGAATTCAGAATTTAAGAGCCAGGATATGGAGTACATTACAGAATCATACTGTGCCGGACTGTGTAAACGTAAAACTCACGAAAAGGTCGGGCGAGCCTGTTTTTTATAAGGAGGCCGACTCAATCTGGAGATTAGATGATATAAACATGTTCAGGCAGACATTTGAAAACCTTACCGAGGATCTGGCGGAGTTTTACAAAGGGGGGGGTGACAATCGGCAGAAAAGGTATATGTTCGCAACCTGCCACCAGAGTCTTAGTTATGAAGATTTTATTGAAGGAATAAAGCCGGTTCTGATTGATGATGTAACGGATAATGATGGCGAGGCTAAAGCGGTCAATTATGAAATTCGTAAGGGGTATTTTTATGTAGCATGTAATGAGGCCGCACAACTGGCTGGATTTAAGAATCTGGCTGATTGTATTTCTGCAACTGCTGATGATAGAAGGCAGCAATTTGCATCTGCAGTAGCGAATGATAAGATATATTATCTGTTTCTGGATGAAATAAACAGGTGTAATATCTCTTCAGTGTTCGGAGAGCTTATTACATTAATAGAAGAAGATAAGCGGCTGGGTGCAGAAAATGAGATATCAGATATTATCCTCCCTTATTCTCAAAGGTATTTTGGAGTGCCGGCTAATCTGTGCATCATTGGTACGATGAATACTGCAGACCGAAGTGTAGAAGCATTAGATACAGCCCTGAGAAGAAGATTTACATTTGAAGAGATGAGGCCTGACAGCTCACTGTTGGTAAAGAGAGGAGAAGATGTGCAGGTAAAAGGGATCTCCCTTAGAGTGCTACTAGATAAAATCAATGAACGTATAACCTACCTTTTAGATAGTGATCATGCTATTGGTCATTCTTATTTCTATTCCATTAATGAGGATGATGTGGCTGTTTTGAGAAATGTTATAGATAATAAGATTCTGCCGCTGCTCAGAGAGTATTTTTATAATGATTATGAAAAAATTCGCTTGATTTTGGGTGATGGTTTCGTTGCTATGCAGAATAAAGCGCCATTATTTGCCGGGAAAAAGGCTGGTGATATTGACAGGACTTTATACACTATAAAACATATGACAGGAGACGACGAGTTTATTGAGGCATTGAAAATTACAGTAAATGCATAAAAGGAAATGTATTCAGGTTTATGAGTATGAGCGGCTGATAGAGGGGCAGGAATATGGGCCAGAAAATATACTGTTCAGCAGAGCTCATCTTGATGTCATGGCTAGATACCTGACAGAAAATCAAGGTTGTCCATATTATACGCTGTACTATGATCGGGTAAAATTTGGCCAGTTTGTTGGTGTGATACAGGTGGCTGATCTCACTATAGAGGTTTTGCCCAAATCGGACAGACATAATGTTACCGATAAAGGAAAATGGCAAAACGTCCTGATAAAAATGCTGTTTCTTAGTTTACAGGTAAATGCACGAATTACAAGTATGTCGTTTGTAAACATAAAACAGCTTACTGCGTTGGAGGCTTACCTAATGCTGTTTTTGCAAGAGGCAGAGATGTTAATGCGCCAGGGATTGGTGAAAAAGTACAGAACTCATACCGGGAACCAGACAAGTTTAAAAGGGCGACTCTTGCTACAAGAGCATGTGACAAAGAACATGGTACATGCGGAGCGCTTTTATGTAGCTCACCAGACTTACGATAGAAACAATATATATAATTGCATTTTAAAAAAGGCTTTAGATTGTATCAATGGTCTGATAGTAAGCGCTCCGGTAAAAAGTAAGTGTAATTCATTGTTGCTTGACTTCCCGGAATGTAATGTGGTCACAGTTACAGAAAAGCTATTTTCCGGATTACGTTTTGATCGTAAAACAGACAGGTACAGGACGGCAATCGAGCTGGCCAGAATAATACTGTTGAATTATCACCCCGATATGCAGGGCGGTGGCAATAACATTCTTGCGATAATGGTAGATATGAATCAGCTGTGGGAGAACTATGTTTACAATGTACTCAAACGTGCCAGTCTGGAACAGGAGGTTAGTTGTAGTGTATATGCACAACAGAAAGCGCCTTTCTGGGAGCATCCATCCGGGCGCACCCTTAAATTAAAGCCTGATATTATATTTGAATACACCGATAATATTGGAGTAAAGAAAGTAGTACTGGATACCAAATGGAAATATGAATCAGACCCGCGAGTTGAAGATGTACGCCAAATGTATGCGTATCATCATTATTTCATTTCAGACGAAAATTATCTCATATACCCAGATAAATCTGACAATGAAGAACCTGTATGGAAGTCTGTGGGTAATTTTTATGATCCACAGACATGGCATACTGATCGGGAAAAAGGATGTGGTTTGATGTATGTTGATTTGTTGGATGCCGAAAGTAAGCTGAATATGAATATTGGAGCTGAGATTATACAAAAGCTTATAGTTAGATAGTGGCCATGTCTTTCCCCTCTGATATTTGATAGGTTTTATTATAAAAGCGATAAGCCTCCCACGACCGGGAGGCTTATCTATGTCTATGTGAGTATGAATATTAGTTGTAGTTAACTGTAACCGGAACACCAGTTGCATTTGTGTACAGACCGCTTGCCTGAGCAGCAGCTACGTTGAGGGTAGCACCTACGTTCAGTGTTTCCGTACCTGAAGCGCTCAGTGTGCCAGTAGCAGATGGTACAGAAGTAAAGTTGTCAACAGTCATGTTATGAGAAGCACCGTCAGAGATAGTGCATGAAGTAGGCAGTGTTATTGCGTATGTGTAAGAAGCCTGACCTGAAACTGTGAAGCTTGCAGCAGAAACAGTACCTGTAGTAGCAGGAAGGGTTACACCACCTGCACCGCCTGTAGTACGTGTACCGGCTGGGTCCAGTATAGCAGTACCTGCGATGGTAGCAGAAACGGCTACGTTACCGAAGTTCATATCTACCGTCTTAACGATAGATATAGGAGTGATGATGTTAGCAGAGGCAGAAGCGGTAGCAGTAGCCTGAGCGTGAGATGCAGTTGCGAAACCGAAAGTTGCTATAGCAGCGATTGCGATTGATTTGAAGAAGTTTTTCATTGTAGTTGCTTTTTATTTGTGGTGTTTGTTGTTGTTTGTATTATGCCAGTAGTATTACTAACGGCGTGCCGGAATTTCAAGTGGTTGATAATCAATGGTTTAATTTCTGGCATGGTGTGCCAGTTGTCCGTTCGGTGGATTGATTTTCCATTTTTTGGAGATTTTTTGAAGAACTGATGGCTTACATTTGATAAAAGAGCGCTAAACGATAGTATCATGGATGTAAAACAGTTAAATAGTCCTACGAAAGGACATTTTTATATAGAAGCGGACGGCAGAGAGGTAGCACAGATGCATTATGTATGGGCAGGAGATAGTAAGCTCATTATAGACCATACAGAAGTAGATGAGGCATTTGAAGGGCGCGGGCTGGGCAAACAGTTATTAAGTGCCCTGGTACAGTTTGCACGGGAAAATAAAATAACTGTATTACCGCTGTGTCCATTTGCCAAAAGCGTGTTTGACCGCGTGCCCGAATACAGGGATGTATTGTAGTGGTAAGTATGCGTGCAACATAATGTTGTAACGTATGAAGTATAAAGTGCATCATATAGTGGTGGGTATACCTGATATCTGTATCCGGATAGTGCATCTGTTAGGATAATGCAAATCACCCGCGGCGGGTGAACGCATGCGGGTGTAGTGCAGATACATTTGGTATATCAACCAACTGCTTATGACCATGCGCTTGTTTACCCTCGTTTTTTCGCTGTTTCTGACTTCTTCATTTTCGGCTGTAAGCCTTGCTGCTACTGTTTATGGCAGGGTGGCAGATGAGGCGGGAAAGCCTGTCTCTTTTGCCAGTGTTATACTGCTTGCTGCTGCTGATTCTGCGGTAGCGGGTACTGAGCTTACCGATGAAAAGGGGGAGTACCATCTCACCCCTGCAGCCAATGGCAGTTATGTGGTAAAAGTGATCATGGCAGGATATGAGCATGAGCTATCATCTGCGATAACGGTGGCGGGTGCAGATGTGGCTGTGCCAGATATAATGCTGCATACGAAGACCACAAATCTGAAAGAAGTTTCAGTAAGGGCGCAGAAGCCATTTGTAGAAGTGCATGCGGATAAGCTGGTAGTAAATGTGGAGAACAGCATTGTGAATACCGGCAGTAATGCACTGGAAGTACTGGCCCGCTCGCCAGGGGTAAGGGTGGATAATAACGACAACATATCACTGAAGGGTAAGCAGGGTGTGAATGTGATGATAAATGGTAAGGTGCAGCCCATAGGTGGTGAGGAGCTGGCCAATATGCTGAAGAGCATGCCCGCAAATGCTATAGAGAGTATAGAACTCATCAGTAACCCATCGGCAAAGTATGATGCTGCAGGTACAGCAGGTATCATCAACATAAAAATGAAGCGGGATAAAAAAGCAGGACTGAATGGTAGTGTGAATGCCAGCTATGCACAGGGTGTATATGGAAAGACCAGCTGGGGTTTTAATGGTAATTACCGGAATAAAAAGGTAAACATATTTGCCAACTACAACGGTGGCTACCGTGAAGGATTCAATCACCTGACGCTGGACCGTAACTTTCTGGAGAAAGGAGTGTTTGCCGGCGCTTATATACAGGACAATAATTACGTGTATGAAATAGCATCTCATTCGGGGTCGCTGGGAGTAGATTACAGCCTGTCGGCACGTACCAGTATAGGCGGTTCGGTATCGGGAGATGTAACTGACTTTCTGAGAGATGGTTATAACTACTCTATAGTGAAGAGTGCTGCTACGCCCGATATGCCGCGCCATTTTGTAACGAGGAATGGCTCGCCCAATGTATGGGGCAGCCGTGTAGGAAATGTGAATCTGCGACATACATTTGACAGCAGTGGTAGTAGCCTGGCAGTAGATGTGGATTATGCCATGTATCCCGGTAGTGGTACACAGGACTTTACTACCACTTACTACAATGATATAAGTACTGATACTACACCGGTACCTGCACCAGTGATATTTAACGGTAAGCTGAAGGGGCTGACGCAGATACGCTCGGTTAAAGCAGATTATACAAAGACACTACACGGAGGCACTACGCTGGAGGCCGGAGCAAAGGCGAGCTATGTGACATCAGAAAACGACCTGCAATTTTTTAACAGGAGGAATAATGAGCTGATACCGGATACGGGCCGTACCAATCACTTCCTGTACAGGGAGCACATAAATGCCGGATATGTGAACCTGAGCCGTAACTATGATAAGTGGAGTGCCCAGCTGGGGCTGCGTGCCGAGCAGACCATAGCGGGAGGTGATGCAACTATGCTAACAGGTGATTCGTCATTTACCAGAAACTATACGCAGCTGTTTCCCAGCTTTGCCGTACAGCGGCATCTGAATAAGCAGAATGACCTAGGGGTGACGCTGAGCCGCCGTATAGAACGACCCAATTATGACCAGCTAAACCCATCGGTATATTATCTGGACCCTACGACCTATAAAGCTGGATATCCGTATCTGAATCCGGCATTGTCATACTCGGCAGAGCTGTCATGGACCAATAATCAGCGTTTTATAACCAGCCTTAACTATACGATTACCTCTAATCCTATAACGGAGGTAATACAGCCCAGTGAAACCGAACAGCGGGTAACGATACAGACACAGAAAAACCTGAAACGGACGGAATACTATGGTGTGAATGGCTCGTATCAGCTGAAGCTGACAAAGTGGTGGAACAATACAACGAATGCGAATGTTTTTTATGCGCATTATGTGGGGGATATAGCGGGCACCAATCTTAGCGATGGTAGTGTGGCCTTTAGTGTAAACAGCAGTAACAGCTTTATACTGCCAAAGGATTGGTCGGCAGAGGTGAGTGGATTTTATCAGGCGGCACAGGTATATGGCTATATGTACCTGAAGCCACAGTGGATGCTGAACATAGGTATACAGAAAAACCTGCTGCAGAAACGTGCGACCATCCGCCTGAATGCAACAGACATATTCTGGAAGGGATATCCAAGGGCAACATCGAACTATAATGATTATGCAGAGTCTTTTGTGGCAAAGCGGGATACAAGGCAGGTGATTGTGTCATTTGTATATCGCTTTGGCAAGCGCACGCTGCCTCCGGCTATGCGGCACCGTGGTGGTGCAGAAGATGAAAAGCAACGTGCCCGCAGCGCTACAGGATAATAAGTTTCTTCCCGCCTCTATATTAGCAAGTGAAATGCTGTATCTGCTACAGCGAAACCCACCGGACGAAAAGTACCGGTGGGTTCATCTTTTTATTTCTGTATGTCATTAAAAGGAGTCTTAATGACCAGTAATAGCGTCAATCCTTTTAATCGTTTCTTCTTTCCCTATGAGTGCTGCAATAGCAAATACGCCGGGGCCATATTTACCGCCTACCAGCATGATGCGGAAGGGGAGCATTACCTCGCCTTTTTTGATGCCCTGCTGTGCTACGTGCTCATTGAAGGAGGCTTCCAGAGATTGCTCTGTCCATTCGGCAAGTGAGGCCAGTGCGGTGCTCCATGTAGTGAAGAATTGCTGCTTCTGCTCATTCCACTTATCAGTTATGGCAGCTTTCTCTACCAGCTCAGGTGTACGGAAGAAGAAGTGTCCCTGTGCCCAGAAATCTGTGAGCAGGGTGCAGCGGTCTTTGATAAGTGGTATTACTTTCTCAAGTTGTGCCCTGTCGCAGGTATGTCCCAGTTCTTTCTCTACGAAAGGAAGGGCCATATCAAGCAATGCAGCCGTATCGGTTTTCTGTATGTACTGATGGTTGAACCATTTGGCTTTCTCATAGTCGAACTTAGCACCGCCTTTGTGTACGCGCTCAATAGAGAAATGGCTTATGAGCTCATCTATGCTGAACAGCTCCTGACCTGTACCATCGTTCCAGCCCAGCATAGCCAGCATATTTACGAAAGCCTGTGGTATGAACCCTATTTCTTTAAAGCCGGTTGTAACTTCATTGGTTTTGGGGTCGGTCCAGTTCATGGCAAATACGGGGAAGCCAAGACGGTCGCCATCGCGCTTGCTGAGTTTACCATTGCCATCGGGTTTTAGTATAAGTGGCAGGTGTGCCCAATGGGGCATATGTTTTCCCCATCCCAGATACTCCCATAGCATTACATGTACCGGAACACTGGGTAGCCACTCCTGTCCGCGGAAGGCGTGCGTAATACCCATAAGGTAGTCGTCTACTACTACTGCCAGGTGATAGGTAGGCATACCATCGGCCTTGAGCAGTACTTTGTCATCGCTGAGCCCGCTGTCGAAGGTCATTTCACCGCATATCATGTCAGTGAGGTGTATGTTTACATTCTCAGGCATTTTTATGCGTATCACATGGGGCGTGCCAGCATCCAGCAGTGCTTTAACCTCATCAGCGGGCAGGCTGAGTGAGTTGCGCATTTTCATGCGGGTATTATGGTCGTACTGAGCGGGTGTATGTTCATCTTTGCGGTGGTCCTGGCGCATGCGTTCCAGCTCTTCGGGGGTGTCAAATGCATAGTAGGCATTTCCCTGTTCTACCAGCTGTACTGCATATTTATGGTAGATAGCTTTGCGCTCGCTCTGGCGATAGGGTGCGTGAGGACCACCTATTACAGGGCTCTCATCGGGAGTGAGACCGCACCACTCCAGGCAGTCCAGTATATACTGCTCAGCTCCGGCTACATAGCGGCTCTGGTCCGTATCTTCTATACGTAATACAAACTCGCCACCGTGGGCGCGGGCAAAAAGATAGTTATATAGTACCGTGCGTACCCCACCCAGGTGCAGGCCGCCTGTGGGGCTGGGTGCAAATCTTACTCTTACTTTCATGTGCCAAAATTAGTCTGAATCAGGCGAATTTCTATTTACCGGTATCCAAAGCTGCTTTATATACCTTCAGGCAGCGCTCTCGGGCCATACTATGCTGCACTATGGGGCGGGTATATGATAGCTGGTCGTACTCAGGAACCCAGTGGCGTACATATTTAAGGTCGCGGTCGAATTTTTCTGTCTGCAACTGTGGATTGAAGACCCGGAAGTACGGAGCAGCATCGCAGCCGCTACCGGCAGCCCACTGCCAGCCGCCGTTATTGGCAGCAAGGTCATAGTCCAGCAGCTTCTGTGCAAAGTAAGCCTCCCCCCGGCGCCAGTCAATGAGCAGGTCTTTGGTAAGGAAGCTGGCTACTATCATACGTACGCGGTTGTGCATGTATCCGGTCTCATTCAGCTCCCGCATACCTGCGTCTACTATGGGGTAGCCGGTTTGTCCGGCACACCACAGTGCAAACTCCTGCTCATTATTGCGCCATACAATGTTGTCATACTCCCGCTTGAAGGAGCCTGTAACCACATGAGGAAAATGCCAGAGTATTGCCATGTAGAACTCCCGCCATATCAGTTCATTGAGCAGGACAGGATTGGCCCCGGCAGCCTGTGTGGCCAGCTCCCTGATACTGACTGTACCAAACCGCAGATGCACACTGAGGCGGGTGGTGCCGCGTATGGATGGCACGTCGCGTGTGCGGTCGTAAGTTCTGGCTATGTCCATGTTCAGCTCAGGGGCTACAACATCATAGGGGGCATGCAGGAAACCTATAGCCTCCATTGATGGTACCGGATAAGGAGCGCAACCTGCAAAATGCCCAAAGTATTTCTCTGTAGGGTAAGAACTCAGGTAAAAGCTGTTCAGCTTTTCTTTCCACTTTCTGCTGTAGGGGGTATATACTGTATATGGTGTGCCATTGTCTTTAAGAATCTCGTCTTTCTCAAATATCACTTGGTCCTTAAAGGTGTGCATTGTTATTCCTTTTTCCTGAAGCAGGGCATGTACCCGATTGTCACGGTCGCAGGCTGATGGCTCATAGTCGTGATTGGTATAGACGGCTTTTACATTCCAGGACGCTGTCAGTTTCCGGTAGCATTCTTCAGGGGTGCCATGCAGGATATACAGGGTGCTACCCATATCTGTAAGCTGCCGGTGCAGGCTGCAGAGAGTATCATGAATGAACTGTACACGGCGGTCCTGTTTATTGTTCAGTTTATCCAGAATAGTAGTATCAAAGATGAATACCGGTAGCACCGGCAAGCCAGAGCGTAGCGCATGATAGAGGCCTGCATTGTCATGCAGGCGCAGATCGCGGCGGAACCAGAAAATGGATACAGGAGGAGCTTGCATGTTGACGAAAATAATGCAAATCGGTGGCCTGAAACCGGCAGACATTATTTTTCGTATATAATCATGAAATGCGGGAACTTTACATTAGGGAGTCCTGTACTGCTAACGTTAACAAAAAGGAGTGTGATTTATGCTTAATTTTAAATGGCTCAATATGCTGCTCTGCTGCCTGTTTGTCACAGCATGCAGTAGTGCTCAGAACGACGAAAAGGAAAAGAAAATGACAGATCATTCAAACAACCCATACTACTCAAGGACAGATACTGCACACCTGCATGTGTCTGATGCCGAATGGAAAAAGATTCTGCCTGCCGATGTGTACCGTATAGCAAGACTGGCTGGTACGGAATATGCATTCTCAGGCAAGTACTGGAAAACGGATGTAAAAGGTATGTATTACTGTGTGGTATGCGGCAATCCATTGTTTCGCTCTACAGCTAAGTTTTCCAGCTCATGCGGATGGCCTAGTTTTTATGAAACCATCAGGCCCAATAGTGTACAGTATCTGGATGATAACTCTCATGGTATGCAGCGAACAGAGGTGCGTTGTGGGCGTTGTGAGTCGCATCTGGGACATATATTTGATGACGGGCCGCCACCTACATACAAGCGTTTCTGTATGAATTCACTTGTACTGGACTTTGAGCCGGATGAAAAATAACAGACACAGATATAGAGACAGTGATGGCCGGCATATGCCGGCCATCACTGTTAGGTGCATTCTGTTATTCTATACGTAGCAATTCATATTGCTTTCCTGAGGCGGTGGTAATACATACCAGATAGATGCCCGGAGGGTGTATCAGATTTATAATGGTGGGTATATTGGCTTTAAGAGGCTGAGTCAGCAACTGCCGGCCTGAGAGGTCGGTAATGGTAAGTGTAACGGTTTCCTGCCCCATATATAGTGCTTTGAACTGACCATGACCGGGATTGGGGTATATGCGGAATGCGTGCAGTGCAGCTGCTACGCTGCCGGTGTATGCAGGCAGGCAATAGCCTGAAGGCATTACAACCACTGTTTTTGCGGCTCTGGCGGTGCCGCAACTATTACTCACATCATAGAACACGGTGTCAATACCCGGGGCTACACCGGATACAAGGCCACTGGCTACCGAAGAAATGCCCGGGTTATGACTGCTCCACACTCCGCCCGGTGTAGCGCAGGCCATGGATATGGACTGACCTACGCATACAGTATCGGCAGTGGCGGTGATGGTACTTACCGAAGGTGGGGTTTCTACGGTGATGCTCATAAATGCCGTAGCCGGGCCACAGGTACCGGGTACGGTATATGATACTACAGTAACACCGGGAGAGATACCTGAAAATACACCGCCTGCTGATATGGTACCTGTGGCAGGCGCAGAGCTGCTCCATGTGCCATCGGGCAGGGTAGTGCCCAGCGCTATGCTGCTACCCTGGCATACGGTGGTGGGTCCTGTGATGCTGCCTGGCGATGAGGCAGGCTGTACTGTGACAACAGATATGACCGTGCAGCCACCGGCTGTATAGGAAATCTCGGCTGTGCCTGCAGCTATACCATATACAATACCGCCGGGCCCTACAGATGCTACACCCACTGACCCGGAATGCCATGTGCCACCGGGGGTAATACAACTAAGGGTAGTAGTAGCGCCAACGCATACAGTATTGGTGCCTGTTACCGGAAGCGTACCGCAAAACACATTGCCAAAAACAAAAGACCCCTGAAGAAAGGATAAGGATACCGGTGCAGTGGGTGATGAGGAGAGGGGCGTAAATGAATTGGTAGTAGGGAGGGGTGCCGGTTGCCAGCCCGCAAGGTATTTTTGTGTCACATACAAAGTGTTGGTACCGCTGAGCATTGCCGGAGCCTGGTAGTGAGCACGCAAAGTCACATTCGCTGGACCTGTTGCTGCAACAGGGGTGATATTCCATAGATGATTTAATGCTGTAGCAGCAACCAAACCAGATGTGGCAAAGGCTGGGTGCAGACCTGCAAGTGGCCTTACCATAACTTCTCCGCTTACGCCCGGAGAACTGAAATTAAATTCCATAGGTGCATATCCGGCAGCATCGCCTGTTTCATAGAACACATTTGTGCAACCGGCAATGTACTTTGACAACTGACCATCAATGTATCTTGCCGGGTTTGTGCCGGAAACATGGCCGGGGCCACAGGGCATTCTGATAATGCCGGAACCAATTGTGCGGAGAATACCTTGTGTAAATGAAATGGTACCCTGAGTAATGAAGCCAAATGTAGATACCCCCAACGGATTGTTTATCGTAATAACAGTGCCTGGGTCAAAGCTGGCCGGGAAGTAGGCCCCGGTGACCTGAGGCGATGCTCCGTTAAATTCATAATCAGCCGCGCCGCTGAAGAAGTGCCCTCCTGTTACGTGGCACATGCCATCAAGGCCGTATGGACTGCCCACTTTCAGCGTAGCGCCCGGAGATACCGTAAATATTCCCAGCCCTACAACTGAGAAGCCTGCAGGAGCTATTAATGTACCGTTTATGATAAGCCCGTTTGATGTAGTACCAATGGTAGTGGTAAAGTTGCCGGTGAGCCGTGCGGTACAGCCACTCTGTACATATACATCATGATTTTGCCAGGGGGCAGCAGTGGTGTTTTCCAGAAACATGGTGCCGGAAGCAGACGGTAATGACATTAGTATCCTGCCCCATGAACCACTGCCTGCTGCCGCCATATAGGAGCTGCCGGTTATCATCAGATTTCCCCGCACTATAACGGTGTCATACGCATTATTGCCATTTACATAAACACGCCCCGGATTCATGGTCATGTTGCCATTTACGGTAAGTAATGCCGATACGTTGTTGCCTTCAGCTATGAAACTGCCTGAGTTTATAGCACAGTTACCGTTAATCGTTATTTCTATGCGTGCTCCGGCACCATTTACAGCTATTGTATCGGCCAGGTTGAGGTCGCCATGTACCGTTAACTTCAGCACACTGCCCGGTGTGCCGGTAAGTTGCCCGCCGGGTGCCAGTGAAAGAGTAGAAACGGGGCCGGATGTTGCTCCTATAGTCCAGAGGGACGCTGGGAGTGTCATGGCGTGGTTTATCGTCCAGGTGTCGCCCGGGGTGGTAAATGTAGCAGGGCTGGTTGTTCCGTTTGTCCAGCTAGAGAGATTGGTAGCTAATCCCGGGCCGGCAGTAACCCAGGCGGTGGCTGATGCCATACTGCCCTGCACAAGAAAAGCCATTGTAAATAACAGTGTAAGCCAGCTATGAATAGTAGCATAGCCCGCATTGGCAGGATTTTTTTTCATGGTGGGTATTTTTTAGTGTAAGCATATGTGAAGCAAATCATGTGATAGATGAATGGCTTCATGAAACCATATAAAGTTAATGTATTTTTAAATATATTGCATTGTCATTTGTAGTTGATGAATGCCTGATGGCATGGTATGGGGTCTTGTGTCCTGATATTCTGCTGTTTACAATTACTTTTACTTCAATAAATTTTTATGATGAAGAGACATACCTACAGGTCGCTTAGGGCGGCATTGCTATTTGCGGTGGTTTTTCCGGCATTTGCGCTCAATGCCCGCGATAAAGAGACAACAACGCATGCATGGGACAATGCCCGCTCAGCAGGTTACGGATACAAGTTTGTATCCGGCGATCCTACCAATACCCGTTTTTATAAACTGAACAACGGGCTTACTGTTATCCTTAGCCCATCGCACAAGGAGCCACGTATGCAGGTATTCATTGCTGTAAAGGCCGGCAGTAAGACAGACCCGGCATCGCATACAGGGCTGGCGCATTATCTGGAGCATATGATGTTTAAGGGCACTACGTCATACGGCTCGCTGGACTGGAAAAAAGAGGAGCCCTATATAAAAATGATTACGAGTCTGTATGAGACATACAACAGGAATACAGATGATAAAAAGCGCAGCGAAATCTATCATAAAATAGATTCGGTATCGGGCATAGCGGCAAAGTATGCCATTGCCAATGAGTATGATAAAATGATGAGTGCTATAGGTGCAAAAAACAGCAATGCCTTTACCTCGTTTGAGCAGACAGTGTATATGGAGGATATCCCCTCCAATGCGGTGGACAAGTTTCTGAAGGTGCAGGCAGAGCGTTTCAGAGATCCGGTATTCCGCATCTTTCATACAGAGCTGGAAGCGGTGTATGAAGAAAAGAACATCAGCCTGGACAATGACAACCGGAAGGTGTCGGAGCTTATGCTTGCAGAGCTATTCCATAACCATAATTATGGGAAGCAGACCACTATAGGCACCGTAGAGCACCTGAAAAATCCATCATTGGCAGAGATACGCCATTACTATGATACGTACTACGTGCCTGAAAATATGGGCATTGTCATAGCTGGTGATTTTGACCCCGATGTGATGATAAAGAAGGTAGATGATTACTTCTCTTACATGAAGCGTTCATCGGTACCGGAATATAAGTTTACTCCTGAGCAGCCGATAACCGCACCGATAGAGAAAAGTGTACTGGGGCCGGATGCAGAGTTTACCACAATAGCCTACCGTATGCCCGGCATACATGAGAAGGATGCATTAATGGCAGATCTGGTAAGTCAGATACTAACCAATGGTAAAGCAGGCCTTATAGATCTTGACCTTGTGAAAAAGCAGCGATTGTTGCGCGCCTTTGCAGGAGTGGATATACTCATAGATTATGGCTACATGTATCTGCGGGGGTATCCTACTACAGGTCAGAGTCTGGAAGAGGTGAAAACACTGATGCTGGGAGAAATAGAGAAGCTGAGGAAGGGCGACTTTGATGAGGAATTGCTTACCTCCATCATCAACAATGCCAAAAAAGCGCTCATGCAGCAGAATGAGAAATACGACAATCGTGCCTATGCGCTGATGAGTGTTTTCACTCAGGAAGATGACTGGCGAGATAATGTGACCTATGCAGAGCGTCTCTCAAAACTGACGAAGAAAGACATTGTAGATTTTGCCAACAAATACTTTGGCAATAATTATGTGGTAGTATATAAGCGTAAAGGTGAGGAGAAGAATATAGCCAAGGTGCCAAAGCCTGCTATTACTGCTGTAGAGACCAACAGAGATGCCCAGTCGCAGTTTCTGAAAACGGTGATAAATATGCCATCGGCAGCAGTGAAGCCTGTATGGCTGGACTATAGCAAAGATATGGTGAGGGGGAGCGTAGGGCCTGCTGAGTTGTTTTATGTGCATAATGAGGACAATGACCTGTTTCGTATGTACTATCGCTACCGTATGGGAACATGGAATGACCGGAAGCTGGCGGTGGCAGCACAGTATCTGCAGTTTCTGGGTACCGGCAGCAAGAGTGCAGAGGACATATCGCGCGAGATGTATAAGCTTGCATGCAGTTTTAATATCAGGGCCGATCATGAATACACAACTATAGAGCTGGAAGGACTACAGGAGAACTTTGGCAAGGCGGCAGCACTGCTGGAGGACCTGCTGGCTAACTGCAAGCCGGATGAAGCAGCGTTGACATCGCTCAAGGCACGCCTTACCAAAGCACGTGCAGATGCGCGCAACAACAAGCAGATGATAATGCAGGGCCTAACCAACTATGCCCGCTATGGCGCAAAAAATCCGTTTAACTATGTACTGAGTGATGCAGAGCTGGAGGCAATAAACAGCGATGAGCTGATAGGCATACTGCATAAACTGTCGGGCGTGAGTCACCGTATTATGTATTATGGTCCGTCATCAGCTACTGAAATTACGGCGGCACTGAAAAAGACACATAAATTGCCGGGGATGTTCTCTTCCACTCCTGCAGCAGAGGTGTTCAGCTTCCGCGAAACAAAGGAGAACGAAGTACTGTTCGTAGATTATGATATGGTGCAGAGCGAGATACGCTGGGTACGCAATGTGCCCGGTTATACAGCACAAAATCAGCCGGTTATTGACTTGTTCAATAATTACTTTGGGGGCAATATGGGAGCTCTGGTGTTTCAGACCATAAGGGAAAGTAAAGCGCTGGCATACTCTACCAATGCATATGTAATGACACCGCAAAAGAAAGAAGACCCGTATCTGGTAACGGCATACATAGGTTGTCAGGCCGATAAGTTCAAAGAGTCAGTAACGGCAATGAATGAACTGCTGAACGATTTGCCGCAGGCAGAAAATAACATTGTAACAGCAAGGGACGGGCTGAAAAAAGAGCTGGAAACAGAGCGTATAACACAGGATGAAATATTCAGAAATTATCTGACTGCCGAAATGCGTGGACTAAAAACAGATATCCGTCAGGATGTATATGGGAAACTGGATAAGCTCACATATAATGACCTGAAAGAGTTTCATACTGCCAACATTGCCTCAAAGCCATATACATACTGTATAGTAGCTTCTGAGCACAAGGTGAGTGAGACGGATATGCAGCAGTGTGGTGCTGTGAAGAAACTGACGCTGAATGAAGTGTTTGGGTACTGATAAGTAATAGATACCAGAAATGCAGAAGGGCTGACCCGGTAAGTGGTCAGCCCTTTGTATAAGATGTGGTTGTTATAATTCTGGCTATAGCTTCTGAAACTGCCGCAGGAAGCGAACATCATTCTGAGAGTACAGTCTTAGGTCATTGACCTGATACTTTACCTGAGTGATACGCTCTACACCCATTCCGAATGCGAAGCCGGTATAAACGTCGGGGTCAATACCGAAGTTGCGCAGCATATTGGGATGTACCATGCCGCAGCCCAGTATTTCTACCCAGCCGGTATGCTTGCAAAGGCTGCATCCGCTGCCACCACATACGGTGCAGGAGATATCCATCTCAGCGCTAGGCTCAGTGAAAGGAAAGTAGGATGGGCGGAAACGAACTTTGGTATCTGGTCCGAACATTTCTGTTACGAAATAGTAGAGTGTTTGCTTGAGGTCGGCAAATGACACTTTTTTGTCCACATACAAGCCCTCACACTGATGGAAGAAGCAGTGTGCCCGGGCAGAAATGGTTTCGTTACGGTATACACGTCCGGGGCATATAACCCGTATTGGCAGTGGCTGCGTTTCCAGAATGCGCGCCTGCACAGAGGATGTATGCGTACGCAATACCCAATCGGGCTGCTGGGATACGTAGAAGGTATCCTGCATGTCTCTGGCGGTGTGGTGCTCCGGCATGTTGAGCGAGGTAAAGTTGTGCCAATCGTCCTCTATTTCCGGTCCTGTGGCTACACTGAAACCTATACGCTCAAATATGGAAACAATTTCATTTTCTACCATGCGCAGCGGATGCCTTGTACCAATAGGCAAGGGGGTACCCGGCATGCTTATGTCGGTATCGGTATTACTGTCGTCAGAATCTCCGGACATGTGTGCAAACTCCTGATAGCGGGCTTCTGCCAGCTGCTTGAATGCATTGAGCTGCATACCGGCCTCTTTTCGACCTTCAGCCGGTACATTCTTAATTTCAGCGCCCAGCGTTTTCACAATACCCTTAGCCCCCAGAAAGCGGATACGGTACTGTTCCAGTTCCGCAGCTCCCGCCGGGTTAAATGCATTGATTTCCTGCTCGTAGGCTTGTATCTGTTCCTGTAATGATGGCATGGAGTGCAAAGATATTGTGTGCAGACTAAAGTATTATGACCAGATACCGGCTTTCATAGATATGTTTTAATAATATAGTGATTCTGAACAGTACTCTTC
>Ga0209066_10000277_pt1 | contig 77740 bp, 75 predicted proteins | sample All_14_2_FD_187198 | JGI IMG/M metagenome (GOLD analysis project Ga0209066, IMG submission 187198) | Freshwater microbial communities in response to fracking from Pennsylvania, USA - Allegheny Zone_MetaG_DW_15 (SPAdes) (version 2) ...
CTTGACGGGAAAACGCCCGATCAAGCTTACTTCAACCAGCCCATGCCCGAAGCGGCGGCGGCATAACCGAGGCGGAAATCCACTTAGAAACCGACCCGAACCTGTTCAGATAAACCGAGCCACTTCTTTAGACGCAAGCCATCCTTTGAGTTGGGTATCTATCGGGCCAATTCTCTCGAAGAGTTCGGGCGTTCCTTCAAAAAAATAGACCCCCCGATGCACTGTCCAGCGCATCAGTTGTTCTCGCGCTCAAAAATTACGATCACCTCATCACGCGCACCGCCAAAGCCTGGAATTGAGGCGGTGGTCACGCTTAGGACATGCCAGCCTTGTTCGGCATAGGCGTTCAGCGCTTGCTCAAGTTTTTCCGGATCAAACTTGTTGCTGAAGAATTTATCTTTTTGTGTCAGCACCTTGTATTCTTTCATCGTACCCTCCCCACGATTGCATTCGAAAAAATTACACAAATTTAGGTTTATTTCTATAACCTTATGAGACGCTAGTGTAGCAAATTCGCCTAGCGGAGGCGAACGCCCGGGCGCCCGTCGTTCAGGAATTCGATCCCCGCAGCCTCTAGGGCCTTCTGGACCTTCCGCACGGTCACGGCGTTGTGAAAGATCATCGTCGCGTTCGATGCGCAGCCGCGCCTCGCTCAGAGCAAGCCGCATTTCATCGGCAGAATGGTAGTGAGTTGCGCGTATCCGACAGCGGCGGGCGATACGCTGGAAAAGATACTGCGCGCCATGGACGGCATTGGCGAGGGCATCGGCGGCAGTGATGGCGCGGCGGTGCTTCGCGTCACGGATGCGGCGCGGGCAAATTTCGAGGCAGTAAGCAAGGCATGGCAAGCTGCGGTCGATCTGGGCAGGCCAAGCCCCAAGCCCGGGACCGTCTAAACGCATCCACCTTTCGGCAGACCGTGCGGGCGTCCTTCGGGGCGCCCGTTTTGCATGGGGGGTGCTGATTTAGGCGCCGCAAGTTTCGGGTAAATTCTGGCACCGCCCAATGTCGTTCGCACGCATCCGCCGCTAAATGTGGGGAACGGTGTGGTGAAGGAGCGAAGAGACGCAATTTTATCTAGCAATATCAATGGCAATTGGCGGATGGGGTGGGATTGGCTCCGCTTTCGCTCCGCCTGAGCCTGCGCTGTCGCTGCGGCTTTCGAACCCGATTCCGTTCATGTCCGTGGGGTCGATATCACCGCCCCATCAGAATCCAAAACCCGGCAGAAGGACCGGGTTCTGGATTCTGGCGGATGGGGTGGGATTCGAACCCACGGTACGGTTGCCCGCACGGCGGTTTTCAAGACCGCTGCCTTAAACCACTCGGCCACCCATCCGGCGGGGAAGGCGTCTAGCATCCCGGCCCGGCGCGGGCAAGGAAGCTTATGCCGTCTTCAGCGCATGGCTTTCCAGGGTGTAGCGGTCGATGACATCCAGCGTGCGGATATTGGTGGCTTCCAGCACCACGGGCGGGGCCTTGCCCAGCCGTTCCGCTTCCAGCCAGCGCGTGGCGCACAGGCACCAGCGATCCCCGGGTCTTAAGCCCGGAAAGCCGAATTGCGGTGCCGGCGTGACCAGATCATTGCCCCGCGCCCGGCTGAATTCCAGGAATTCGCGCGTCATGATGGCACAGACGGTATGCATACTGGCATCTTCCGGCCCGGTATCGCAGCAGCCGGTTCGGAAAAAGCCGGTCAGTGGCCGGGTCGAGCAGGGCTCGATCGGATCACCAAACACGTTGAGCTGGGCCACCATGGCGGAAATCCCCCGTTCGCCTGGGCGTCGCACCACCTTATCGCAACTGCGAAACACATGCGGTAAGGGGCGGGGCATGTTACAGCCGGCATGCCGCAGGTCAATGCGGATTCCGCCCCTTCCGGGAAATCTGCGGCTTTGGCTGGCCGATTTGCCCTAATAGGTGCGGGCGATCAGACGCTCATATTCGGCGCGATGCTGGCTGCGCGAACCGTCCAGCACCATTTCGCGCATGCGGCCGCGTATCTCCTCCAGGAAGGTCTCCGGCGGCGTTTCGAAAAAGCGGTCGATGATGCGCACCGTCTCCCGGCTGCGGTCCCGGCTATCCTCGCACCCTTGCCGGACCTCCTCCATCACCTGCTGCACGGCGTGCAGATGCTCCGTGCTGGTTTTCAGATGGTCTGAAATCTGTTCATACATCGTCTTCCGGCCGCCATCGGCACCGGGCATTGCCTCGTCTTTCATGGGCCGATCCCCCTCGGCTGTTCAGACCAACCGGTCATGGGGTCGATGGTCGGATTTCGGGTGGAAAATGTCAATCCTACTGACCGAGTTTTGCTGGTCGATTTTACCGCACCGCACTCTACCACGGGCCGCTGACCGGCATGGCTTCATCCGGCCCAGGCCAGGGCGGCATGGTCACGCCCAGGATACGCAGGGGCTCGGCGCCGTCATTGCGGAACTGGAATTGCGTGCCCAGCGGAATGCTCAGCGATTGCCCCGGCTCCAGCGCCAGAATCTCGTCCTGGCCAGTATCGGCGCGCCAGATCCGGCCATGCCCGGCCAGCACGAACCAGATTTCCGACACGGTTCGATGGGTGACGGCCGCGGCGACCGCGCCGGGGGGCAGCCGGAACTCCGCCATGCTGGCGCCGGGCAGGCCGGCCAGCAGGCGCACTTCCGATCCGTCCGGGGCGAAGCCTTCGGGATCGGCAGACAGAGACTTGGAGGAGAAGGGCATCGGACAGACCTTCGCGCAGATGACGACGCGAAAGCTTGCCGTGCCCTGGCCGGATCGGCCAGAAAAAAGTCGAGCCCCGGATGGTGTCCGGACTCCGAACTTCGCTACATCCCCCGGGGGTGGGGAACGAACTCCGGAGTCCGGACACCATCAGCCATGGGATTCTCGTGTGGTTCTCGAATTTGAAGTGCGCCGCGGTACAGTCGGAAGAATGATGCGAGCTTCAAATTCACCACACGACAGGCCGGGCTCGATGCACCCAATCCGAAGCCGGATACGGCTATGCAGCCAGTTGGGCGGGCAGGAAATGCACCGCCCGGCGGGTTTCGATGGCATGGCCGTCAACCAGATTGGCCAGCATTTCCGCGGTCACGGCCGACAATGTCCAACCCAGATGACCATGGCCGGTATTATAGAACACATTCGGGTTCCGGCCCTGGAAGACACGCGGCATCATATCGGGCATCATCGGGCGCAGCCCGGCCCAGGGGATAACATCGCGCGTGCTCATACCCGGGAAATTGGCCCGGCACCAGGCCACCAGCGGGGCGATGCGTTCTGCCCGGATATCCCTGTTATAGCCGTTGAACTCCGCCGTGCCGGCGACGCGCAGGCGATCGGCGCCCAACCGGCTGCTGACGATCTTGGCCTTGTCGTCCAGCAGGCTGACCCAGGGGGCTGCGGCCTGATCGGGCGCATCGCGCAACGCGACCGTGATGGAATAGCCCTTCACGGGGTAGATATTCACCCGGTCGCCCAGGGATCGGGCGATGGCGCGCGACTGCACACCGGCGCAGATCACCACGCGGTCGAAATTGCTGGTGCTTGCGGTGACCGCAGCATCCTCCACGGCGTGGTGGCGGATATCCACACCATATTCGCCGGCGCGGATTTCCACGATCTCGGTGCCGAAGGACAGTGTGGCACCCTTGCGGCGGCAGGCTTCGGCGAGGCCAAGGGTGAATTTATGGATATCGCCGGTGAAGTCGCTTTCGGTGAAGAAGCCGCCAAAGACCGGCGTTTGCAGGCTGGGTTCGATGGCCCGCATCTCTTCGGGGGTAACCGCGCGGCGGGCGAGCCCGCCCTGGGCCAGCAGCGCATTGGTCTTCTCGGCCGTCCTGAATTCCTCCGCCGTGCGATAGAAATGCAGGATGCCGCGATCCTCGCGGTTGAAATCGATGCCTTCGGCCCGCGCCATTTCGCTCAGATAGTGGCGCGCTTCGACGGCAAGCCGGGTGGTGGCAATGGTGTTGTCGCGATGGCGCGGAATGGCTGCCAGAAACTCCGCCACCCAGGACAGTTTGTGCCAGCTGGGCTTGGGATTGAACAGCAGCGGCGCATTCGGCTGCAACATCCACTTCAAGCCCTTCAGCACGGTGGACCAGCTGTTCCAGACTTCCGCATTCGAGGCGGACAGCTGCCCGCCATTGGCATAGGAGGTTTCCATGGCGGCATAGGGCTGACGCTCGAACAGCGTCACCTGATGGCCGGACTGCAGCAGACGATAGGCGGTGGTGACGCCGGAAATGCCGGCGCCGATGACGGCAACGGTGGACATGCGCAAACTCCCTGTGTGCCTCGCCCGAATACAGGCGAAGCCGCGTCATGCCCTCTCCGTCATTGGCCTGAGAGATTCATGCGGAACCTAACCCTAGATCCCGCATTTGCTCCTTCGGCGGAGACCCCGTTTTCGGGCCTCACTCTTCGGAGGATGAAGCGGCGCGCGGTCCTTTTGCCTGAGAGTTGCCAGGGCGGTTGCTCCTTCGGCGCCGGGTCTACCGGTCTCTCCCGCGTGTCGCTGTTGCGCCGCAGCATATACGCCATTCCTGCACGGGTTTAAAGGGGGTGGATTCGACCAGTCTTTAGAAATTCGTTGTTCCAGGGCGGTGCTGGGATATAGTCGGGGGCGCTTCGGGCGGGGCGCCCATCCTATGGTTGGAATTTGGCATGCAGGTTTATCGGGCACGCGATTTGCGCGACGCGCCGCGCTTCAACAGTCCGCGCAGTTTCGTGCGTGTGGCCGGCCTTCAGACGCGCCTGATCGATCTCAGCATCAGCGGTTGTGCCATCGCGCCGCAGGATGTCGAGCTGGAGGGCGATAATCCCCTGGACGCCCTGCTTGTCCTGGTCTGGGATGATGAGCAGATGGAATTGCCACTGAAGCTGAGTCCCGTCCGCCATGCGCCGGACCGTATCGGCTTCCGCCTGGAATTCCCGCGCGAGGATTTCAAGCTCATCCTGTCGAACTATCTGGAAGACGCTGCCGGCGAACACGACCCGGTTGAGTAAAGGGCATTGCGTGGATGACGGACCGGGTTGAGTGTGTCGTGGTTGGGGCAGGGGTCGTAGGGCTTGCCTGCGCGCGCGCCCTGGCCCTGCAAGGCCGCGAGGTGCTGCTGCTGGAGGGGGAGGACGCCTTTGGCACCCATACTTCGGCCCGCAATAGCGAGGTCATCCATGCCGGAATCTACTACCCGCAGGGCAGCCTGAAGGCGCGGGCCTGTGTGGCCGGCAAGCAGGCGCTCTATGCCCATGCGGCGCGCTGCGGCGTGCCGGTGCTGCCCTGTGGCAAGCTGATCGTCGCCACCTCCCCGGATCAGCTGGAGGAGTTGGAAGCCATCCGCGCCAAGGGGCTGGCGAACGGGGTGGACGATCTGGAATTGTGGAGCGCCGATCAGGCCAGGGCGCTGGAACCGGCGCTGAGCTGCGTGGGGGCGCTCTGGTCACCCTCCACCGGGGTGGTCGACAGCCATGCCCTGATGCTCTCCTATCTGGGGGAGATGGAGGCGCATGGCGGCATGCTGGCGCTGAACAGCCCCGTCCTGTCCGTCGAGGTGCTGTCGGACGGCTTCGCCATCGAGGTCGGCGGGGCGGAGCCGATGCGCATCGAAGCCGGTATCCTGGTCAACTCCGCCGGTCTGTTCGCGCCAGATCTGGCGGGGCGCATCCAGGGGCTGGACAAGGCGCATGTGCCCCAGGCCGCCTATGCCAAGGGCAATTACTATGCGCTGGCCGGGCGGTCTCCCTTTTCGCGGCTGATCTATCCGGTGCCGGAGCCGGGCGGGCTGGGGGTGCATGTCACCATCGATCTGGGCGGGCAGGCACGGTTCGGCCCGGATGTGGAATGGCTGTATGACAACCGCATCAACTACGATGTCGACCCGGCCCGCGCGGATAAATTCTATGCCGCCGTGCGCCGCTATTGGCCGGAATTGAAGGATGGCGCGCTTATTCCCGGCTATTCCGGTATCCGGCCGAAGCTGGGCAGCCCGGGCGATCCGGCGTCGGATTTTATCATCCAGGGCGCGGAAACCCATGGGCTGAAGGGGCTGATCAATCTGTTCGGTATCGAATCGCCCGGGCTGACCGCCTCCCTCGCTTTGGCGGATATGGTCGCCGAACGGCTCGCCTGACAGGAAAACCCCCGACCGGAATGGGCCGGGGGCTTTGTCCTCTTGCAGGCGTAGCTGCGCTATCAGGCCGGCAGCGGCCCGTAATCGGAACAATCGCGATGGCTGGCCGCCGGATCGACCTTGACGTCGATCACCACGGGGCCGCCCAGCTTATGGGCTTCTTCCAGCGCATCGCGCATCTGGTCGGCCGAGGTCACGGTCAGCCCGCTTCCGCCCAGCCCTTCGGCCACCTTGGCGAAGTCATGGTCACGGAAATCCACGGCGATTTTCTGATTGCCCAGATTGTCGCGCACCATGCCCAGGCCGGAATTATTGGCCACGACATAGACCACATCCAGATTCTGCTCCGCCGCCGTGGCGATGGCATCCATGGTCATGACGAAGCCGCCATCGCCGATCACGCCCGTGACGCGCTTGTCCGGGCAGCACAGCTTGGTGGCGGTGGCGGCGGGCGTGCTCCAGCCCATGCCGCCGATGCCGCCCGGTGCCACCAGTTGATGGGGGGTGCGCAAAGGCAGGCGAGTGGTGGCCCAGATGCGATTGGTGCCGGCATCCAGCGTCAGCAGATCATTCGGCGTCAGGAAACCGTCCAGCCCGCGCATGATGTCGGCATAATGCACCGTACCTGGAACGGTCGGAATATGCGGCAGCACGCCATAGTGGTTCTGCGTCTTGATATCCGCCAACAGCTTCACCCGCGCGGCGCGATTGGGGCAGGGAATCTCGGTCGCATCCAGAATGGCCAGCACTTCGGCGACATCGCCGGTAATCGCCAGATCGACCGGATAGACCCAGCCCGCGTTGCGCGGATCGATATCGACCTGGACCAGGGTCTGTTCGCCTGGGCGTATCATGGCGGCATCGCGGAAGCGGGTATATTCCGCCCCCATGCTGCAACCCAGCATGACGACCAGATCGGCGGCCTGCACCGCGCGATTGGCGGCGGCCGAACCCCAGGTACCCATCATGCCCACGGCGATTTCCGTGGTTTCGTCGATGCAGCCCTTGCCGTGATAGCTGGACGCGACCGCGATGCCATGGCGCATCGCCAGACGCTGCAGCAATTCTCCGGACCGGCTCATATAGATGCCGTTTCCGGCCACGATGAGCGGGTTCTTCGCCTTGCCGATCATCTCCGCCAGCTGGGCCACCGCGTCGCGATCCACATGCATCGGCGTGGAGCGCAGATAGCCTGCGGTTGGGTAGAGCTTCGCGCGCGGATTGTCCGGCAAATCCTTCAGGATGATGTCGGATTTCATCACCACGGCGGCCGGCCCCTGGCGGGGGGCCGCGGCATGTTTCATCGCCAGCTGCATGCCATAGACCGCCTCGGCCGGGTTGGTGGCATAGGTGGTGAACTTGGTCATGGTCTTCAGCACCGCCACCGCATCGGCCGCGCCGTAATCGCCCGTCATGGTCTGATAGACGCCGTATTGGGCAAAGCCGTCATAGCAGGATGTATCGGTGAGAATGACCATGGGAGAGGAGGAGAAATACGCCTCCATAATCCCGAAGCCGCCCGTGGTCGTGGCGAACGGCCCCTGGCCCATGAACAGGCCGGGCCGGCCGGTCAGCTTGCCGGTGACCTGCGCCATCACCGCCGCGCATTGCTCGGTCCGGGCCAGCACCACATCGAACTCGCTCCGCCGCTCGTGAAAGGCCCTGAGCGACCAGGTGATGCCAAGGCCCGGCAGGGTGAACCCACGATTGATGCCGCCCTCGATCAGGGTCTTCAGCACCGCCTCATTCGTTTTCATGGACGCGTTCCTCCTCAATGATGGGCGTATCTTATAAACGGAACAGAATTCTATCAATTGAAATATTGTTCAGAAATCGTGACGTGGAATTTCCCGGAAAGCGTTTGAAATTGCAGCGAAGCGGCTATAGTGAGCTGTATGGACTCAACACCGCCTGAACCGAAGCCAAGGCGCGGCCGTGGCCGCCCGCGTCAGACCGATGGCGCCGCAGCGACCCCGCCGCGCGCGCTTGATGATTCGCCCTCCGTCGGCACGCTGACACGTGGCCTGTCGATCCTGCGTTGCTTCCGGGCGGAAGATAAGATCATCGGCACGCAGGAAATCGCGCGGCGAACCGGCCTGCCCAAGGCGACCGTGTCGCGGCTGGCGGGTACGCTGGCGGAGCTGGGCTATCTGCGCTACGTGCCCAGCGTCGGCAAATATGCGCTGTCCAGCCAGGTCCTGACGCTCGGCTATTCGGCGCTGGGGCGCACCGGGATCGGTGAAATCGCGCGTCCCTATATCGACGATCTGATCTCGACGGGGGACTGCGCCGTGGCGCTGTCGATCCGTGACGAGCTGGACATGATGTTCGTCGAACTGGCGCGCCGGCCTAGTGCCATTCTCTTGAACCTGACCGTGGGTGCGCGGGTGCCGCTGATGTATTCCGCGCCGGGCCGGGCCTATCTGGCCGGGGTGGACGAGGGCGAGCGCAACCATCTGTTCGAACGCCTCGCCGCCCGGGAAGGGGCGGACTGGCCGGATAAGCGCGCCGTGCTGGAACAGGTGATCCGCCAGGGCTGGGCCCAAGGCTTCGTGGAGGCGATGGGAAGCTGGAAGCCGGAGCATAATGCCATCGGCACCGTGCTGCGCGATCCGACCACGAACGAGATCTATACGCTCAGCCTGGGCGGGTTGGCGTCCAACCTGTCGCGGGATCGGCTGGTCAAGGAATTCGCGCCGCGCCTGCTGGCCGCGGCACAGGCCATCTCCTCGCGTCTGGTGGGCTTCGCCTAGGCACAGGCGCGGGGCCGCGTTCGGCCCTTGCGGCGGGCCGGCTGCCGCACCATACTATGCCCAGGGCGGCTGGGCCTGACATGGTGTTCAGGGCCGCCCGGGTGATGGAGATTGGATGTCCCGGTAAAGTGGGGAGGAGGCTGCTCCTCCCATCTCAGGTCTGGAACGGTCAGGTCGTCGCGCCAGGGGTGGGACGCTCATGTTCAACCTGTGACTCATGACAATTGACACTTTGGCGCGGGCCTTGCCCGCCGCCGGAACCTGAAGGTCCGATCCCATGACACGGGACTATTCCCAATTCGTCGCATCCGCACCGTCTGATGAAGCGCCCGTCGGCCCCGCCAATGCCCTGGAACGCCTGGGCTGGAAACCCTTTTTCGCACAGCAATTGAGCCTGGAGGATCTGGCCTGGGGCGTGCCCGCTCGCGTGGTGGCGATGCATCGCGGCGCCATCCACCTTCTGGGCGATGGGCTGGATGTGCTGATTCCACCACCGGCCGATGTCGCGGTCGGTGATTGGCTGCTGTACCATCGCGACCTGCCCGCATCCAGCCGCCTGCTGGAGCGGCAGAGCCTGTTCAAGCGTCGCGCGGCCGGCACCGGGCGCGAGATGCAGTTGATCGCCGCCAATATCGACACGGTGTTCATCACCACCTCCTGCAACCAGGATTTCAATATCGCCCGGCTGGAGCGCTATGTCGCCCTGGCCTTCGAGGCGGAGGTGGACCCGGTCATCCTGCTGACCAAGGCCGATCTGAACCCCGAGGCCGACCGGCTTGCGGACGAGGCGGCGCGGATATCCTCGCGTGTGCCGGTGCTGGCGCTGAACGCGAAGGGCGGGGAGGTGAAGACGGTGCTGGCCCCTTGGTGTCGGCCGGGGCAGACGGTCGCCTTCCTCGGCTCCTCCGGCGTTGGCAAGTCGACCTTGGTCAATGCCCTGTCCGGCGCCAACTCCATCGCCACCCAGGCGATCCGCGAGGATGACGGCAAGGGCCGCCACACCACGACGCATCGCCAGCTGCATGTCCTGGCCGGCGGCTATACGGTGGTGGACACGCCTGGCATGCGTGAAGTCCAATTGGCGGAAGCCGAACATGGCATAGCCGAGGTCTTCGAGGACATCGAGGAACTGGCCGCGACCTGTCGCTTCCGCGATTGCCGCCATGATACGGAGCCGGGTTGTGCCATCAGGGCAGCACTGGAAGCGGGACAGCTGGAACCGGTCCGGCTGGAGCGCTGGCGCAAACTGGTCCAGGAGGTGCGGTTCAACGCAGCCAGCCTGCAGGAACGCCGGACGATGGACCGGGCCTTCGGCAAGATGGTGCGCACCACCCTGGCGCATAAGAAGCGATAGTGCCTGGCTGGCCTGGCTGCCTATCTCCGGCGGATCAGCCGGGACAGCAGCGGCCAGGCCACCACGCTGAGCGTCAGCAGCAAGAGGGCCAGCGCGATCGGGCGTTCGAAAAAGGCCAGGAAATCGCCGCGCGTGATCAGCAGACCCTGGCGTAGCGACTGCTCGATCATCGGGCTCAACACCATACCGATCACCATGGGGGCGATGGGGAAGCCCGCGAAGCGCATGGCGGTGCCCAGCAGGCCCGCCCCCAGCGCCACCCAGATATCCAGCATATTGCCGCGCACGCCATAGGCGCCGATCATCGCGATCACCAGCACCAGACCGATCAGCAGCGGTTCGGGAATGCGCAGCACCCGGGTGAACAACTGCGCGCCCAGCGCGCCGGTGGCGAACATCACCAGATTGACCAGGATCAGCACCAGGAAGATGGCATAGACCAGCTCGATCTCGTTGCTGAACAGATTGGGTCCCGGGATCACGCCCTGGATGACCAGCGCGCCCAGCATGACGGCCGTGACCGGATCGCCCGGCACGCCCAGTGCCAGGGTGGGCACCAGCGCGCTGCCGGTGACGGCATTGTTGGAGCTTTCACAGGCGATCAGCCCGTCCGGTTCGCCCTTGCCGAAATTCTCCCGGTTCTTCGAGGTCCGCCGCGCCTCCGAATAGGCGATGAAGGAGGCGGTGGCCGCCCCCGTGCCCGGCAGGGCACCGACGAAGGACCCGATCAGGCAACTGCGCAGCAACCCGCCCAGCCGGCCCTTCCAGGCGGCAAGTGGCGGCATGCGGAAGCCGACCCGCATCGGCGGGGCCGCCGTCGCCGGCGTCCAGCGTTCGGCCACCCGCACGAACATCTCGGCCAGGGCGAACAGGCCGACCACGGCGGGTACCAGCTCCACCCCGGCGGAGAGTTCGAAATTGTCGAAGGTGAAGCGCAGATCGCCGGTCACGGGGTCGGTGCCGATCGTCGCCAGCATGATGCCGGCCAGGCCCGACAGCAGGCCCTTCAGCATCTGCCCGCGCGAGACATTGGCAATGCAGGTCAGGGCGAAGATGCCCAGCATGAAATATTCGATCGGCGTGAATTGCAGGGAAAAGCGGGCCAGATAGGGAGCGGCCACGATCAACACCAACACGGAAAACAGCCCGCCCAGGGTCGATGCCGTCGTCACCCAGCCGATGGCCAGGTCCGCCTCGCCGCGTTTGGCCATCGGATAGCCGTCCAGCACGGTCGCGGCGGCCTGCGGGGTTCCGGGCGTGTTCAGGATGATGGCGGTGATCGATCCGCCATAGACCGAGCCGCAATACACCCCCAGCATCAGCGCGATGGCCGGCACCTGCGGCATGCCGAAGGTGAAGGGCAGCACCATGGTGATGCCCACGACGGAACCCAGCCCCGGCAGCACGCCCACGATCACCCCGATCACGGTTCCCGCGACGATGGCAAGCAGGCTGAGCGGGGTAACGGCATCCAGGAAGCCGGCCAGGATCAGATCCATTTTGGTACGACCCTCAGAATTGGAACCAGGGGGAGGCGGGCAGAATGATCAGCAGCACCTTCTGGAACAGGAACCAGACGGCAAAGGCATAGAGCACGGATACCGGCACCACCCATTGCCAGCGGCGGTAGCCCAGCAGGGCGGCGGTGGCGATCACATAGGGGATGCTGGCGAATACGAAACCGATCCAGTCCATGGCGATGCCATAGATCACGGTCAGGGCCGCCAGGCCGAGCACGCGGGCCATGCCGGAGGTATCGGCCATCTCCTTGCCCTGACGGATGGTCTGGGCGATGACCAGCACGCCCAGCCCCAGGATCAGGAACAGCACGATGCGCGGGAAGAAGGCGGGACCCATCGCCGTGCTGGCGCGGCTCAGATGGTAATCCTCGCTATAGCTTTCCGCGAGCAGCAGCAGGGCCAGGGCCAGAAAGGCCAGGGTGACGACAAGGCTTCCCATCCGTTTGGAAAAGCTGGGCATATGGTCTTCCCCCCGGGGTGATGGAGCAATAGCGCACGGCCGTCCCTCTCCCTCGGGAAAGGGACGGCGCGGCGCCTGTTGTTGACGGCTTATTCCTGCTTCAGACCGGCCTTTTCGAGCAGCCGCTTGTTCACAGCATACTGCTTGCGCACGAAGGCGTCGAAATCCTTGGCGTTCATATAGGCGCGGGGCTGGCCCAGCTGTTCCATATGCGCCTTGAAGCTGTCGGATTCGATGGCAGCCTGGCAGGCGCCGTCCAGCTTGCCCAACACCTCCGGCGCGGTGCCCTTGGCGACGACCAGACCGCCCCAGATCGGGAAGTCCAGATCGAAGCCCTGTTCCTTGGCGGTGGCCAGCGTTGCCATGCTGTCCAGCCGTTCCGGCTGCAGGATCGCCAGCGATTTGATCTGATCGGCATTGTTGGTCAGGAAGGAGATATGCGGCACGAAGACATCCGCCGACCCGTCCAGCAGGGCCTTCAAGGCCGGGCCATCGCCGTTCACCGGCAGATAGGTCATCTCGATCCCGGCCGCATCGGCCAGCGCCAGGCCTGCCACATGCGGGATGGAGCCGATGGCCTGCACCGCGAAGTTCAGCTTGCCCGGATTGGCCTTGGCGTAATCAATCAGGTCCTTCAGCGAGTTGAAGGGGGAATCCTTGCGCACCGCAATGGCGGATGGCGCGGAATAGGCCAGACAGACATAGTCAAAGGAATCAATATCATAGGGCAGTTTGCGCAGATGCGGCTGCGTGGTCAGCGGGCCGACCGGCGCCATCGCCACGCTATAGCCATCAGCCTTGCCGCGCGCCACCTCGGCCACGCCGATCGTGCCGCCGGCGCCGGCGGTGTTTTTCACCACGACATCGGCGCCCAGGGCCTTGGCCATCGGTTCCTGCATGGTGCGGGTGGTGATGTCGGTGCCGCCGCCTGCGGCGAAGGGCACGACGATGGTCACGGGCTTGTCCGGATAGGCGAGGGCCTGCCCGGAAATGCCCAGAATGGCGGCCCCGGCCAGGGCAGCAGCAAAACGCAATGCGGTGGTGGTCATAACGATCTCCTCCCAGAGAGTCCTCAGTCGTGTTTGTTCCACTGAGTGAATTTATATTCCATCTTTTCAGATTTAAACCTAGGATGCAACGTATCAGTTGGAGGAAACGCCGGAGCAGGTAAGGACAGCATGGTGAAAGCAGGTAGTGCGGGCGGAAACTGCCGCCGGTTCGAAGGACGCAAGGTGCTGATCACCGCCGGAGCCAAAGGGCTGGGCGCCGGGATGGCTTCGCGGTTCCTGGGTGAAGGGGCGCAGGTCGCGGTCTGGGATGCCGATCCGGCCGCGCTGGCGGATCAGAAGGCCGCGCTGGCGATGGATGCGCTGCTGCAGGCGCGTGTCGACCTGTTCGACAAGGCCGGGGTCGAGGCGGCCTTCATCGAAACCGAACGGGCGCTGGGGGGCATCGATGTGCTGGTCAACAATGCCGGCGGGTCCCTGCATACGCCCCAGGCCTTCCTGAAGCAGAGCGATGAGGATTGGGCCCGCGTCATGGGGCTTAATCTGGATGTGGCGGTGCGCATGGCGCGGCTGGTGCTGCCCGGCATGATGGCGCGCGGCTATGGCCGCATCGTCAATATGGGGTCCAAGGCGGGGCGCTTCGGCAGCCTGTTCGCCGGGGCGAATTATGCCGCCTCGAAAGGGGCGGTGCAGTCGCTGACCCTGCAATGGGCACAGGAATTTGCCCATTTCGGCATCACCTGCAACGCGGTCTGCCCCGGTGCGATCCTGACCGAGCGGGTTGATCGGCTATTGTCCGAGCGCAAGACGCCCGAGGAACGGGCGGAGATGGAGAAGGGCATCCCCGTCGGCCGCCATGGCCGGGTGGAGGAGGTGGCGGCCGCCGTCGCCTTCCTGGCCTCGCGGGAGGCCAGCTTCATCACCGGCGTGATGCTGGACGTCAATGGCGGCCAGGCCATGGTCGCGTGATGGCGGCGGTGATGGGGGAAAAGCTGGGACCGGTTCTGGTCACCGGGGCCAGCGGCTTTCTGGGCGCCTGGCTGTGTGCGGAGCTTCTGCGGCGGGGCGAAACCGTGCACGCCTTCGACATGCAGGACAATCGCGACCTGCTGGCAGCGCTTGCCGGGGCTGAACAGGCCGCGGCAATCGGATGGACGCGCGGCGACATCACCGATGCCACGGCAGTGGAGGAGGTGTTCGAACGATCCGGCGCGCGCTCCGTGGTGCATCTGGCGGCGCTCACCATTCCGGCCTGCCGCCAGAACCCGGCCAAGGGGGCGGCGGTCAATATTCTGGGCCATATTCATGTGCTGGACGCGGCCGTGCGGCGGGGGATCGACAAGATCCTCTATACCAGTTCGATGGCCGCCCATCCGCGCGGGGCGCTGCACTCGCCGGCCAATATCTATGGCGTCACCAAGCGGGCGGACGAGGATATCTCCAAGGTTTATTTCCTGGATCATGGCATCCGTTCCATCGGTCTCAGGCCCAATGTCGTCTATGGTTTCGGGCGGGTCGGAGGCGAGACGGCCGCGATTACCGAGGCAATCCGGGCCGCCGCGCGCGGGCAAGCCTATGCCATGCCCTTCGACGGGCGGATGTGCTTCCAATATGTGGGCGAGATCGTGGAGGTGATGTTTCGCTGCATGGCGGCGGAGCCCGATCAGCCCATCGTGTCGGATGTCACGACCCGATCGGAAAGCATCGCCGATCTGGTGGATGCGATCAGCAAGGCCGAGCCTGGTGCCCGCATCGCCCTGTCCGATGTGCAGCGGCCAGCCCCGGATATCGTTCTGGATGATACGCCCCTGCGCCGGTTGATCGGCGATTGGCCGGGCGTGTCGCTGGAGGAAGGGGTACGCCTGACGCTGGAGCGCTACCGGCAAGCCGGGTAGGGCCGAAAGCCGGGGCGCCGTAGGCCGCCGGCTCCAGCGCCCTGATCCGGCTCGCCTTCATACTGGCGGCTTGGACAGGCGCAGCGGTGGTGATACTTGCTGTCCGAACTCTGAACGGGGGGACGGACCGGAATGTCATCTGCGCGCGTTCTGGCGGTGGCAGCGTATGCCGAACATGCATTTTCGAAGCCCTTGCGGGCCGAAATCCGGCTGCTGGAGGGGCTGGGCGTGGAAGGCGATGCCCATTGCGGCGCCACGGTGCGCCACCGCTCCCGCGTGGCGCGCGATCCGACCCAGCCCAATCTGCGGCAGGTCCATCTGATACAGGCCGAATTGTTCGAGGAGTTGGCGACGAAAGGCTATTCCGTCGGCCCCGGACAGCTGGGTGAAAACATCACCACGCAAGGGCTTCAGCTCCTGGCTCTTCCACGCGGAACGCTGCTTCGCCTGGGCGCGGATGCGGTGGTGGAGGTGACGGGCTTGCGTAACCCCTGTGTTCAGATTGACGGCTTCGCCACGGGGTTGATGGCAGCCACGCTGGCGCGCGATTCGGATGGCGGGCTGATTCGCAAAGCGGGTGTCATGGCTGTGGTCCGCAGGAGCGGAACCGTGCTGCCCGGCGATGCCATCGTGGTTGCCGAGCCAGCCGGCGCGCGCTCCGCCCTGCAGGTGGTGTAGACCGCCCTTTCTCGGGGCTCAGACGGGGGCGCCGCCCAGAGAATCGGACACGGCCTGTGCCCGCAGCTGCCGGCTCAGCGCGATCTGTCGTTCGGCGAGCAGTTCCAACCGCTCATCGGCCCGATCGGTTCGGCTGATGATGTCGTCATACCAATCGGCCGCCATCTCTCCCAGAAAACGCCAGGATAAGAGTTGGTCCTGTGCGGCATAGACCGCATGGATGGTATCCACGATGCGTCCCATCAAGGCGCGGTCTGTTGGGGCAGGAGGAAGCGTCGACCTGTGGAGCATGTCTCCCCGCCCGGTAAGCAGCCATTGAATATTGATGCCCAGCGCGGCCAGACGAAGCAGCGTTTCCCCATCGGGCACGGCTCTGGCGCGCTCATAGGCGGAAATGGAGTTGCGAGACCGCTTCAGGCGGGATGCAAAGTCTGCTTGTCTATGAAAACCAAGCTGTTCTCTAGCCTGCCTGAGGCGCTCGGCAATCTCCTGAGGAGTTGCTGCGGAAAACTCAGGGCGTTGCATAAGGCACACCGAACGAATGCCATGAAATGGAGATCAGAGTACCGCCTTCAACCAATGATTTATGATCGTGAAGACCATATGGTACTATTTGGCTTGGCATTCACAACCCCCGCATTGCAAAGAGCGGTTGACGCGTGAAAAGTTTGCTTGTTAGCATCATGCTGGCAAACGAAGCCGTTTCCGAACGCGAAGCTAAACCAGGGGCCGGACCCGTGAGCAAACCTGCAACCAAAATCGACATTCCTAACTCTCCCGCTGAGCGGTCCTTATGGGTGCAGATGCAACTGCGGTTACGTGGGTCCAGCTTCGCCGCCATCGCACGCAAATACGGCTGGGCCAAGACATCGGTATCCATGGCGATGAAAACACCCAGCTTTCCTCAGGAGCAGGCCATCGCCGAAGAACTTGGCTTACGCATCGAACTGCTCTTCCCGGAACGTTTCGATGCGGAAGGCCGACGTCTTCATCCCATCCGTAAGAATAGCAGTCGTCACGGTCGCGGCAATGTGAAAGGTCGAGAGGTTGTAGCCTGACGGTAACAACAAAGCCCCGAGACCATGTCATTTGTTCAGGAATTTCCAACCGCAAGGCAGTTCTGCTGGCGGTTTTGGTCACAGGGAAAGACCATGTTTCCGTTTTTGCAGAGGTTCACCAAAGCCAGGGAGGCTGAGCACCCACCTCTGATGGGAATGGACAGTTACCCCAATTTATGCGCGGCCCATGATGCCTGGCTGACAAGCAGGGAACTGGAGGGGCCGCCCCGCAGAATCGATCCGCTCAAACTGCCGCCGCATATTCTGAAGTTCGTGTTGATCCTGGATCTTCTGGATGCGCGCCGTGATGCGATCGTCCGCCTTGCAGGGGATTCCCTGCGGGATATGTACGGGCGCAATCCGCATTCGATGTCGATCCGGGAGTTTCTGGGCAAGCAGGACGCAGACCTGCTGCTCGACCTGTTATATCGGGTGGCGCGTACGGGCAGTCCCGAACTGCATTCCCGCGCCCAGGTCGTCATCAACGGCCTCAACTGGAGTTATAGCTGCCTGTTGATGCCGCTGGCGCCGGATGGCGCCAGGGTGACCCGGGTGATCAAGGTGGTCGACGGGGAAAGCCTGCGCAACGCGCTGTCCTGATCTGGACCCGAGCCATGCGGACCCTGCCCAGGCGCCCTGTGGGCCTGGGCAGGGCTGCATCTGCGGATGCTCAGAAGGGCAGGCCCACATAATTCTCGGCCAGCGAGACGGATGCGGCCTGCGAGCCGGTGATATATTCATATTCCGCCTTCTGGATGCGCCGGCCGAAGCTGTCATCCGCCTCGAAGCGATGCAGCAGGGAGGTCATCCACCAGGAGAAGCGTTCCGCCTTCCAGACCCGGTTCAGCGCCCGATCCGAATACAGGTCCAGCGGCGCCTCATCCTTGTCCTGGAAATAGGCCAGCAGGGACTGCCACAGATAATAGACGTCGCTGACGGCAAGGTTCAGCCCCTTGGCCCCGGTCGGGGGCACGATATGGGCGGCGTCGCCTACCAGGAACAGCCGGCCGAAGCGCATCGGCTCGGCCACGAAGCTGCGCAGCGGCGCAATCGATTTTTCGATGGATGGGCCGGTGATCAGCTTCTCCGCCGCTTCCGGGTCCAGGCGGCGGCGCAACTCGTCCCAGAACGCGTCGTCGGACCAGTCTTCCACCTTCTCGTCCAGCCCGCATTGCACATAATAGCGGCTGCGGGTCTTGGACCGCATGGAGCAGAGCGCGAAACCACGGTCGTGGTTGGCATAGATCAGCTCGTGATCGACGGGCGGAACATCGGCCAGAACGCCCAGCCAGCCGAAGGGATAGATGCGTTCGAAGGATTTGATGGATCGGGCCGGCACGCTTTGACGGCAAATGCCGTGGAAGCCGTCGCAACCGGCGATCACATCGCAGGAAAGTTCCATCCGCTTACCATGATGGGTGAAGGCCACGCGCGGACTGGGGCCGTCGAAATCGATCGGTTCGACCTCTTCCGCCTCGTAATGGGTGACCCCGCCGCGTGCGGCGCGCGCATCCATCAGGTCGCGCGTCACCTCCGTCTGGCCATAGACCATCACCGATTTGCCGCCGGTCAGCGCCTTCAGGTCGATGCGATGGCGCCGATTGGCAAAGCCCAGCGAGAAGCCGTCATGCACCAGCCCTTCGGCATGCATGCGCGCGCCGACCCCGGCCTTTTCCAGCATCTCGACCGAGCCCCATTCCAGAACGCCGGCCCGGATGCGCGACAGCACATAGTCCGGGCTCTTGCGTTCCAGGATCACCGCGTCGATGCCTGCTTCCAGCAGAAGCTGTCCCAGCAGCAGACCGGACGGTCCGCCCCCCACGATTGCCACCTGACACCGCATTGCCTGTTATCCTTGTCCGACGTGTTTATGAGTCCGCAGCCCTGTCGAGCCGCGCCCTGAGCCGCGCGATCAGGGCGTGGGCCGGGCCGATATGACTTGCAGGATCGGAGAGTTTTGCCCAATCCAGCGGCGCGTCGGTCATGCCCCGCAGGATTTCCGGCAGGGGAATGCCCTGCGCCACCGCCGCCGCGGCGGCCTGCGCCACCAGGGCGGAAGCCTGGGCTCGCGGCATATGCACGGAAAGGGCGAAGCTGGCCGCTTCCGCCAGCGCCGGTGCCCCACCCGCCAGCAAATTCGCGCGCATGCGCCCAACATCCACCGACAGTGTTTCCAGCGCTTCGTCCAGTTTGCTTGTCACCGCGCAGGCGGCCATCGCCAGCCCGGGCAGGACCAGCCATTCCTGGGTCCAGGCGGCGCCGTCGCGCTCCAGCGCCTGCAGCATAGCACCGGCAAGCTCGCCGGATCGGGCAGCCGCCATCCGGGCCAGGGCGACCATGCCTTCGGCCAGGACCGGGTTTGCCTTGTTCGGCATGGTGGAGGAGCCGCCGCCGGTCCCGGCCTTCAACTCCGCGACTTCCGACTGACCAAGCAGGATGAGGTCCTGCCCGATCTTGCCGCCCACCCCGGCCGTCAGCGTCAGCGCCTGACCGAAGCCCACCATGCGATCCCGATGCGTGTGCCAGGGCAGGGCAGGGGCGGCCAGCCCAAGGGCTGCGGCAAGGCTGTCGATCAGCTGCGGCCCGGCCGCGCCCAGCACCGCCAGATTGCCGGCCGCGCCACCCAGTTGCAGCGTGGCGATCTCCCGGCGGGCGGCCTGCATGGCCGTTGCGCGTCGGTCCAGCGCATCGGCCCAGCCCGCGAAGGTCAGACCAAGGCTGGTGGGCACGGCCACCTGCATGCGGGTACGCGCCGCAATCGGTGTATCGGCATGGGCGAGCGCCAGCGCCAGGGCCTTGCGCGCCAGCCCGTTCAGTCGGGAAATCAGCAGATCGGCCACGTCGCGCAGCGCCAGCACCATGGCGGTATCGACGATATCCTGGGAGGTGGCCCCCCAATGCAGCCAGCCGGCCAGCGCTGCCGGCATGCCTTTGCGCAGTTCTGTCAGCAGGGCGGGGATCGGTACCCCGTCCTTGGCAAGACCGGCCGCCAGACGTGCCGGATCGACCGTCAGCCCGACCAGGTGCTGGCGGATCGCCGCCGCGGCGTCCTGCGGAATGATCCCCGCCTCTCCCTGGCAGCTGGCCAGGGCCGCCTCCACCTCCACCATGCGGGCGATCAGGCGCTCCGCGGATAGCAGCTCCGCGCAGTCCCGGTCGCCCAACAGGGCGGCGGTCAGGTTATGGGTGAAGGGATCGGGGATCATCCGCCGTCTCTCGCTTTTTCCGTCAGACGTCGAAGAACACCGTTTCCTTCGGCCCCTGCATGCGGATGTCGAAGCGGTAGAGCGTGCCGTCCGGCGTGTCCTCCCGCGTCGCGATCAGCGTGTCGCGCCGGTCGGCCGGGACGCTGTTCAGCACCGGGTCGGCTGCATTCGCCTCCACCTCGTCGGAAAAATAGATCCGCGTATAGGTATGCAGCAACAGGCCGCGCATGGTGACCGTCACTGCGATATGCGGGGCCTGCTCCTCATCCACCCGACCCGGTTTGATCGTGTCGAAGAGGAAGCGGTTCTGCGGATCGGTGCCCGTACCGAAGCGCCCGAAGCCGACGAAATCATCATTGCGCTTGCGGCTGTCCGTCGGGTGGGCATAACGCCCCTGCGCGTCGGCCTGCCAGATTTCAATCATGGCATCACCGATGGGCTGGCCCGCGCCATCGATCACCTGACCGACGATGCGGATGCGTTCTCCGGCGCAGTTTTCGGTGCGCATGGACGGACCCACGATGGATTGCAGGAAGGGATAGCCATACTGGCTGGGGGCCAGCCCATAGGCGAAATAGGGGCCGACCGTCTGGGAAGGCGTCTGCCCGTCGAACTTACCGGCCATCGCTCAGTCCTCCATCGGGGTCGCTTTCGGACCCCGCAACACGATATCGAACACATAGCCCAGGGCGTAACCTTCCTCGGTCACGTCGATGGAGAAATCGGCGATCAGGCGTTCGCGCGCCTTCTCCGGCGTGGCCAGGAAGATCGGGTCCAGCGGCAGCAGCGGATCGCCCGGGAAATACATCTGTGTCACCAGCCGGGTCGCGATGGTCGGCCCGAACAGGGAAAAATGGATGTGATTGGGCCGCCAGGCATTGGCATGGTTGCCCCAGGGATAGGCGCCCGGCTTGATGCTGAGGAAGCGGTACTCGCCCTTCTCATTGGTGGCGCAGCGCCCGCCGCCCAGGAAGTTGGGGTCCAGCGGCGCGTCATGCTGGTCGACCGCATGTACATAGCGCCCGGCGGCATTGGCCTGCCAGACTTCCACCAGCGTGTTGGGGATCGGCCGCCCGGCCTCGTCCACCACCCGACCGGTAACGATGATGCGTTCGCCCATCGGCTCGCCATTGCGGGCGGCATTCCTGGTCAGATCATTGTCCAGCCCATGGATGGCGTTGTGGCCATAAACCGGGCCGGTTCGTTCCGTGATGGTGTGGCGCAGCGGCATCATGGGCTGCGTCGGCCCGCGCAGCGCGGTCGATTTATAGCCGGAATCACGGAAAGCCGGATGGCTGGACCAATCCCTCGGTCCCATCTGTTCCAACTTGGCCTGGCTCATTGCGCCGCCTCCCTGTCGATTGAAGCCTCTTTATTGTCCTCGGCCATGCCGGCAAGGGCATGCTTGGCCGCCTTGAACGCGCTGTTGGCCGCCGGCACCCCGGCATAGACCGCGACATGCATCAGCGTCTCGGCGATGTCCTGCGGGCTGGCCCCGGTATTGCGCGTGGCGCGCACATGCATGGCCAGTTCCTCTTCCTGGCCCAGCGTGGCCAGAAGCGCGATGGTCAGCATGCTGCGTTCGCGCCGGGTCAGACCCTCGCTGGCCCAGACGCTGCCCCAGGCGCCTTCCGTGATGAAGCGCTGGAAGGCAGCGTCGAAGGGGGTCGCTGCCGCACTGGCGCGGTCGACATGGGCATCGCCAAGCACGGCACGCCGGACCTTCATGCCGGCCTGATAGCGCCCGTCCGGGCTGTCGCTAGCACTCACAATCCCAACTCCTTCAGGAAGTCTTCCACCACCTCGATCACGGAAGCAGGCTTTTCCACACAGGGCAGATGGCCGACGCCGGGGATTTCCACCACCGACGCACCCTTGATAAGGCCGGCCAGTTCCCGCACCAGGGCGGGCGGCGTCGCGCCATCGGCGCCACCGGCGATGCACAGCGCGGGCTGCGTCAGGGCACCGGTGGAAACGGTCAGATCCGCATCACGGATCGCCTGGCAGACGCCAATATAGCCTTCCATTTCGGTGCGCGTCAGCATGGCCCGCCAGCCGGCCAGCTCCGCCGGAGAAGCGTTGCGGAATTCGGCTGAGAACCAGCGTTCCATCACCGCATCGGCCAGCGAGGCTATGCCGCCGGCGCGTGCCCCGTCGATGCGCTGCTGCCAGGCCTCCGCCGTGCCGATTTTGTGGCCGGTATTGCTGAGGACGAGCGCGCGGACCAGATCGGGGCGGGCGGCGCCCAGGGATTGCGCGATCATGCCCCCGACCGACAGGCCGAGCACGACGGCCGATGCAATCCCGCGCTCTTCCATGAGCTCCGCAAGGTCACCGGCCAGGGCCGGAATGCTCCAGCCGCCGGGAGATAGGGCCGAAAGGCCATGGCCGCGCTTGTCATATTGCAGGATGCGATAGCGCGGCGCGAAATGGTCGGCGACCGCCTGCCAGACCCGCAGATCGGTGCCCAGGGAATTGGCAAAGACCAGCGCGGTCGCGTCCCGTGGGCCACGGTCGCTGTAATGGGTCACGCCACGACCAAGCCGGACGAAGGTCAGTCCCGACACGCTTGTCCTCCCGCATCATTCTTTGTTGACGAGCATGGTGGCAAAACGGTTTGGTTATGGGAAATGATTTCTTGGACGATTCCCATAACCAAACGCTTAACAGAGGTGGCTATGTTCAGGCGGGTCAAACTGCGGCACCTGCAGGTGTTCTGCGAGGTTGCGCGGCTGGATAGCGTGGTCAAGGCCGCCGACAGCCTGTCCGTGACGCAGCCGGCCGTGTCCAAGACGATCCGCGAGCTGGAGGAACTGCTGGGGGTCGAGCTGTTCGACCGCTCCAAGCGGGGCATCGTGCTGTCCAGCTTCGGGGAGCTGTTCCTGCGCCATGCCTCGGCCAGCCTGACGGCGGTGCGCCAGGGCTTCGACGCCATCGGCCATGCGCGCGAGGCGGGCGATATGCCGATCCGCATGGGGGCGCTGCCGACCGTCTCCACCCGGCTGATTCCGGAAGCCGTGCATCTGTTCAAGCGGGACGGAGCGCGTGATGTGATCCGCGTGGTGACGGGGGAGAATGCGGTGCTGGTGGACCAGCTGCGCCGGGGCGAGCTGGACCTCGTGGTCGGGCGGCTGAGCGATCCCGACCGCATGATGGGGCTGGCCTTCGAACATCTGTATTCCGAACAGGTCTGCCTGGTCGCCCGGGCGGGCCATCCGCTGGCCACCGGCAGCGCTTTCCGCCTGGAAGAACTGGCGCGCTACACCGTGCTGACGCCCACGCCGGGGGCCATCATCCGGCCCTGGGTCGACCGGCTGATGCTGACGGAAGGCTTCGGCCCGCTGCCGGACCGGATCGAAACCGTCTCCACCTCCTTCGGGCGGCGCTATGTGCTGGATTTCGACGCGCTCTGGTTCATTTCGCGCGGCGTGGTGGCCGATGACATCGCCTCCGGGGCGATGGTGGCCCTGCCTATCGACGCCACCCATACGATGGGGCCGGTCGGCCTGACCACGCGGGTCGATCTGCCGCCGGAAGGTGGGGCGGCGCTCATGGTGCAGGCCATTCGCAAGGTTGCCCGGCAGATACGCGATGAGCAGAGCTGACCCCGCTCATCGCGCCTCGTTCACCGCCCGAACTTGCCGGACTGGAAATCGCGCACGGCCTGGATCAGCTCCTGCTCGGTATTCATCACGAAGGGGCCGTAGCGCGCCACGGGTTCGGCAATGGGCTGGCCTTCGCCATAATAGATCGCCGCACCCTTGGCCCCGGCGGTCAGCGCCAGCCCGCCCGCCCCATGCAGCAGTGCCAGGGATGGGGCGGGGATGGTCACTTCGCGCCCCAGCGAATCCGGGCCGGACGCATCGCCTTCATAGACGCAGACGAAGGCATTATGTCCCGGCTGCGGGTCGAAGGTCATGCTGGCGCCCGCAGCCAGCTCGGCCCGCAGGATGCGGATCGGGGTGCGCGTGGCGGCCGGGCCTTCCGCCTCGCCATAGCGTCCGGCGATGACGAAGACGCGGCGACCTTCCTCCGCCACCACCGGGATCATGGCGGCGGTGATGTCCTGATAGCCGGGCGGGGCCATCTTCTGCTTCGCGGGCAGATTGACCCAGAGTTGGAAGCCGCGCATGCGGCCTTCCTCCTGCTCGGGCATTTCGGAATGGATGATGCCGCGCCCGGCGGTCATCCACTGCACCCCGCCCGGTTCGATCACGCCTTCCGCCCCGGTGGAATCGCGATGGCGCAGCCGCCCGTCCAGCATCAGCGTCACGGTTTCGAAACCGCGATGGGGATGATCGGGGAAGCCCGCGATATAGGCGTCGGGGTCGTCCGCGTCGAAGCGGTCGAGCATCAGAAAAGGGTCGATCAGGTCAAGCTGGGGCGTGCCGATCATGCGGGTCAGGCGCACGCCGGCCCCGTCGGAGGTGGGCATGCCCTTCACGATGCGGGCGATATGCATGGCGTCGGACTCCTTATCGTTGCTTGCCGTCAAGATAGGGACTTCCATACGGTTTCGCCAGCGGGGGCGGGGCGACAGGGCGTTTCCTGGAAGGGGTAAATCACCTGCCCGGATTCCGCCGTATTTCCGTCGATTTCCCGCGCGCATCTTCAGGGATGCTTCACGCGTTGATATGGCGAGGGGTGCCAGGCAACGGAGTAATGGGACATGAACAGGATTATTGCATCTACCGCGCTGATCGCCGGCCTTGCGCTGGCCGGCTGCTCGGGCATGAATGAAACGCAGCAGCGCACCCTGTCGGGCGGCGCGATCGGTGCGGGCGTCGGCGCGGTCGGAACCGTGATCACCGGCGGCTGCGTCAGCTGTGGGGCGGCCATTGGCGGTGCCGTGGGCGCGGCCGGCGGCTATATCTATGACCAGGTGGAAAAGGACTGATCGATCACGATCCGAGTATTTCACCAGCCCTTCGCCGCGCGGTTCAGCGCCGCGCGGCCGTCTCCAGATCCTTGATCCAGTTCAGGCCGGGCTGGATTTCCGCCTTCACGAATTCGATGCGCTGCTGTGGCCCGACCGATTTCTTGCCACGGAAGCGGTTCTTCCACAGATCCATCTTCAGGGACAGGCCGCAGAGCACGCCGCCCACCGTCTTGTGGTTGGACAGGATCAGACGCCGCACCTCATGAAAGCGGTCGGCGTTGATATCGCGCCAGAAATCCTGCGTCTTGCGATCGAAGGCCTCGAAGCGGCCGGTCACGGAGCCGGTGATATCGGTCAGATCGGCGTTGATCTGGGTCAGGATGCGGTCGAGCTGCCGATCATTGCGCAACTGCCATGTGTCGCGCAGCTCCTCCAGCCATTCCAGGAATTCATGGCTGGCGGGCACGACCTTGTCCAGGGCGTTGCGGAAATAGGCCAGCGACAGAAAGATATCGCCGTAATCCTCCAGGAATTTGGGGATTTCCGGCAGGGTTACCTTCAGCTTGTCCGCCATCAGTTTCAGATTAGCGATGGCTTCGGCACGATTGGGATTGCGCAGAAGATCGACGACATTGTCTACGTCCCCCAGCTTCTGGTCACCATAGACATGGATGATCAGCGGGCGGGTGAACTCCTGCATCGCCTTGCCAAGCTCCGCCTGCTTGGCGGCCGACAGTTTCAGCGCTTCTTCGTTCTCCACGGAAATGCCCATTTCGCGCAGATAGATGCGCAGGGAATAGACGTCGTAGCTGGGCGAGCGGCTGAGGCGCTGGATGATTCCTATGTCATGTTTCAGTTCTTCCTCGAAACCCTCGAAAAAACCTTCCAGCAGGCGCGGATCGACCTGGCCGGAGCCGCTGCCTTCTTCGCGGAACATTTCAACCATGGTTTCCAGGCGGCTGTTCTTGATCAGTCTGGCGCGCTTCAGGCCGGGCGTCTTGATCGGCAACATGTCCAGCGGCAGAATATGCAGGCTGTCGCGCGGATCTTCCGGCAGTTCTCCCTCGGCGGAGTCTCTTTCGGACATGGGTAACGCCCTGTGAGGCGGCGGGTCGCGCCAGATGCCATGACGCGGAACCGGCGCAGGTTCCCGATTATTACACTTCTGTATGTTGGTAAACGAAAGCGCCGCGCCGCGACAAGCGCAAAACAACGGGACCGTCCCGACATCGGGACGGTCCCCTGTTGATTTTGCTTCCCTTTGCACCCCTGCTTGGATTGGGGCGGGGCGGGCAGGCGTCTTCGGCTGATGCGGGGCGTGCTACCGTCAAACCGCTTTCACGCGGTCGAAGAAGCCCAGCATTTCCGTGCGCAGATGGTTGGTGTGCTGCGACATGTCGCGGGCCGCGGACAACACCTGGCCGGCGGCGGTTCCGGTCTCTTCCGCCGCCTTGCTGACCAGCGCGATGGAGGAGGAAACCTCCTGCGTTCCGCTAGCCGCCTCCGCCACATTGCGCGAGATTTCCGTGGTTGCGGCGTTCTGCTCCTCGATCGCCGCTGCAACACTGGTCGAAATCGCGTTCATGCGTGAGACGGTCTGGCCAACCCGCCCGATGCCCGTGGCCGCTTCGCGGGTGGCTGCCTGGATCGACTGGATCTGGCTGGAGATTTCCTCCGTCGCGCGGGAGGTCTGCTGCGCCAGCGACTTCACCTCATTGGCGACCACCGCGAAGCCGCGCCCGGCTTCGCCGGCGCGGGCGGCTTCAATCGTGGCGTTCAGGGCCAGCAGGTTGGTCTGTTCGGCGATGCCGGTGATCAGCTCCAGCACCCGGCCGATCTCGCCCGCCTTCTCGACCAGACCGGTCACGACGGTATTGGCCTGATCGGCCTCCGTCGCCGCGCTGACCGCGATCTGCTGCGAGGTGCCGACCTGCTGGGCGATTTCACCGATGGAGGCCGACAGCTCCTCCGAAGAGGTGGCGACCGACTGGACATTGGCGGTCGCCTGTTCGGTCGCGGCCGCGACCGTCGAGGCACGCTGCGAGGTCTCCTCCGCCGTATGGCTCATGCTCTGGGCGGTTGCATCCAACTCGTCCGCCGCGGCGGTCATGCCGTTCAGCACCTGCTGCACCTGGGCATCGAAATTGGAAATCAGCTGGTCCAGCGCCTTGGCGCGGGCTTCGCGTCGTTCCTGTGCCTCGCGCTGTTCGCGCTCCAGGGCCTCGCGGGCCAGGGCATTGTCCTTGAAGACCTGCACCGCGCGGGCCATATCGCCGATCTCGTCACCGCGCGCCTGTCCCTGGATATCGATGCCGGTGTCGCCATCGGCGAGCGTCCGCATGGCCTGTGTCATGCCGGATAGCGGGCGGGAGATTGCCCGGCTGAGCAGGACGGCCATCAGAATGCCCGCCAGCAGCAGCACGCCGGCGATGATGGCGGTGCTGACGGTTGCCTGCGAAATTTCCGCCGATGCCTGATCACCCAGCTCGGTCTGGCGTGACTGCGCGCGGTCCGTCATCGTGTTGACGGTGTCGATGATCTGCGGACCCATCCGGTCCAGCCCGTTGCGCATCCGTTCATTGCGTTGGTTGGTCAGCCTGACGACCGTCCCGAAGATATTGGCGTAGCTGTCGATATCCTTTTGGACCTGCGTCAGACGTTCCTTTCGCTCGGCATCCTTGGCGCGATAGTTCAGGGTCTGCCATTGTTGCTGGGCGTTGGCCAATTCCTTCAGGGTACCGTCGGCGGCGTCCTTGGCCTCGTACATCAGGAATTTATAGGCGTTCAGCTGTGCTTCCATCAGCGCGGCCTGCATCTGCGCGGCGTAATAGGTCGACAGGCTGTCGGCAACGATGTTGGAATATTCCACGACCGAAGCGATATCGGCCCGCAGCCGGTCGCCCACCAATTCCAGCTCCTCGCTGACCAGCCGGCGCCGTTCCATCTGGTCGGATGCGACCTGTTCGAATGTCAGCTCATACTCGCCGAGAAGATCGGCGATGGTGCCGATGCTGGTCGTCAATTGGGGATCGCTGATGACCTTGCCCGCATCCCTGCCGGCCTGATGGGCGCCTTCCATGAATTCACGCACATGCGTCGCGTCCTCTTCCCGGCCGGACAGAACGAAATCCTTGACGGCAATGCGCAGGCGCATGGTCTCGGTTTCGATTTCGCCGGCGGCGGCGGTTCCGCGCGTCAGGCCGCGATATTCGCTGAAATAGGATTCGGTGGCGCGCAGGCTCAATACCGCCAGAATGGCGAGCAGAGCCACCAGCGCAATCATGGTGCCAAAGCCACCGGAAATCTTCTGCGATAGCTTGATCCGTCCCAGCAGGCCGGAATCGATAGCACGGCCCTGCGTTGCCAAGGTAGCTGACATCTGATCCCCCATAAAATCGTCCAGGAAACCCATCCCGGATATGGCATAGCACAACCGACGTCGCGCGCGCCCGCCCAACGTTTGGAATTCCTTACTATGGTTAATCTCGCAGCAATAGGTAAATCGAAGCTTAATGATCCGACCGGGGCAGTTGAGGACTAACCTTAAGGGTGCCTGATACGGCCGCCAGGCCGCGCTGGCCGGGAAACAGGCATCCGGTCGGTAAAACGCCGCATGACCACAAAACCTGGTTGACCGGCTCGGTTCCTGACAATATGGTCCGCCGCGCTTCGCCACCCGCGACAGCGAGCCTGTAGCTCAGCCGGTAGAGCAACTGACTTTTAATCAGTAGGTCATGGGTTCGAATCCCATCGGGCTCACCAATCTTTCCAAGGGTTTCTGGCAATCCTTGAAGATTTTTTAAGGTGGCAATCTCCAGAAAAGTACCATCCTAGATAACAAGCTTCCGCGCGATGGGCTTGACCAGTACGCGGCGCGTACAACATAATGCGGGATGATTAAGGGCTTTCGGACCAAAGAGACAGAAGCCTGATGGACCGGAAACCCAAGCCGGGCGCACAGGGCAATCGCGCGGCTCGCACTGCGCAAGCTCGATATGCTCAACGCTGCGCGGGCTCTATCCGATTTGAGGAGTCCTCCCGGCAATCGCCTGGAAGTTCTCAAGGGGGATCGGGCCGGACAGCACAGCATCCGAATCAATGACCAATGGCGAATATGCTTCATTTGGGATGGTAACGACGCGGATAGTGTTGAAATCGTGGACTATCATTAGGAGGGCGTCGCAGCCATGAACCGGATCACAACTCACCCCGGCGAAATCCTGCGGGAAGAATACATGATCCCGCTGAAACTGAGCGCGAACAAGCTGGCATCCATGCTGGGCGTCCCGGCAAACCGCATTTCGGAAATTATGCGGGAGCGTCGGTCCCTGACGGCTGACACGGCCTTGCGGCTGGCAAAGTGTTTTCGCACAACTCCAGAATTCTGGATGAGCTTGCAGATGGCCCATGATGTGTCAAAGGCTGCGAACGAGCACGGGCGCGATATCGATCAGAGCGTCCAGGTGATTCCCGCCTGACCCGCTTCCGCCGCCGCCCCCAACACAATGCCCAGGGCAGCGGCGATCAAATTTATAATCACAGCCGCGACAAGCATCGCGTCGCGGATGGTTGGCATGTTGTTATGCAATCAGTAGGTCCTGGGTTCGAATCCCAGCGGGCTCACCAATCTTTCCAGGGACTTGGCCGGTACTATGCCCTGGCCGGGGCCAAGTTGGGGAAGAGCGCGGCGAACATTCGCTTCCCCCCAAATTTGACCAATGTCCTTGAAGAGCTGCGGTGCGGATCTGGGGATTGGTGGCGTTTGACACGGACAATCGCGCCGAGCCTTCGCGAGCGCCGGGCAACTGCAGGCCCACCATAAGCGCCGGACATTTCTGGTGCCCGCACTATAATTAAAGATAGAGTTTAATTTATCGATACGCGCATAATAACCTACTTTTATGGATTCCATGGGCCTTGCCAATGATATCCGGGCGCATTTCAGGCGATTTGAACGCGCAGGCCAGTGATGGCGGTATTGCGACGGTCAATGCGTCGATCATCAAGGTATATCAGAATGCGCCTGCCGCAGCGGTCGACGCGGTAGAGATGGAAGCAGGCCGCCATGCCCTTGCGTCCATACCGGTTGATGCTTTGCCTGTGCTGGGCGCCCTGCCCAACTGTTCGCGCCTTCCGCATCTGCCGAACCATCAATTCGTCGGCCGGGTCGGGGAGCTTCTGGCCATGGCGCGCATGCTGCGTGACAACGGGGCGGCCATTGTCGGTCAAAGCCCCCTGGTCGCGGGCATTGGCGGCTTGGGCAAGACACAGCTCGCCAGCCAGTTCTGCTATCTGTTCGGGCGGTATTTCATGGGGGGCGTGTTCTGGCTGAACTTCGAGAAGGCCGAATCCATACAATCGGAGATTGCCGCCTGTGGAATCGGGCTTAATCTGCATCCGGAGTTTGGAAACCTGCCTTTGGAGACCCAGATCGGGCTGGTGGCGTCGCGCTGGCAGGACGGGCTGCCCCGCCTGTTGATCTTCGACAATTGTGAAGATCCCGGCCTGTATGAAACCTTCTGTCCCCGGGCTGGTGCCTGCCGGGTTCTTATTACCAGCAGGCGAAAAGACTGGCCCGGCCATCTGGGTATCGCGCCGGTTGATCTGGGCGTGCTGCCGCCCGGCCATGCCATGGACCTGCTGCGCAAGCACAGGCCCGATCTGGCGCCCGATGATGCCGATCTGGCAGCCATTTGTGAGGAGCTGGGTTATCTGCCCCTGGCCCTGCATCTGGCGGGCAGCTATCTGCAACGCTATGGCGGGGAGGCTATAGGGCAGCCTGCGGTCTATCTGACGGCGATCCGGGCGCCGGACCTGCTTGAGCATGCATCCATGACGCATGGCGGGCTGTCGCCCACCAGGCATGAGCAGCACGTGGCCCGGACATTTGCCCTAAGCCATGACCGCTTGAATACGGGTCTGGCGGTTGATGATTATGCGCGGTCGATCCTGGATCATGCGGCGCATTTCGCACCGGGGGAAGCGATCCCTCGGCATTTGCTGAAACAATGCATGCGGGTGGACGGGGCGGACGAAGCAGGCCAATGGCACTTCACCGATGGCCTAACCCGGCTTGGTGCATTGGGCTTGATCGATGTCACGCCGCACAGCCTGTCGCTGCATCGGCTGGTCAGAGCCTTCGTCCAACAAGCGCGACAGGGCGCGGTTGGTGCCAGGAATTCGGTGGAAGCAGCCTTGAATTCGGCCGCTTATCAAGCCGTTGAGACAGGACTGCCTGCCAATCTCCTCCCCTGGCAAGCGCATCTTCGCTTCGTGGCCGATATGGCTGAAAAGCATGGGAGCGAGCATGCAGGCGCCCTTCTGAACAATCTGGGCTTTCATCTCAGAGTGATCGCCGACCTGACCGGCGCCAGGCAGGCCTATGAACGCGCCCTGCATATCGATGAAAGGGCCTACGGGCCGGACCATCCGGAAGTGGCAATTCGCGTAAACAATCTGGGCGGCGTTCTGCGCGCGGAGGGCGATCTTGCGGGCGCAAAGCAGGCCTATGAACGCGCCCTGCATATCGGTGAAGCGGCCTACGGGCCGAACCATCCGAATGTGGCTATATATGTAAACAATCTGGGCGGCATTCTACGCGCGGAGAGTGACCTTCCGGGCGCCAGGCAGGCCTATGAACGCGCATTGCGTATCGATGAAAAGGTTTACGGGCCGGATCATCCGGAAGTGGCAACGGATGTAAACAATCTGGGCAGCGTTCTGCAGGATCAGGGCGACCTTCCGGGCGCCAGGCAGGCCTATGAACGCGCGCTACGCATATTCGAAACCTGCTACGGGCCGGACCATCCGGACGTGGCAACGGATGTGAACAATCTGGGCCGCGTTCTGCAGGATCAGGGCGATCTTCCAGGCGCAAAGCAGGCCTTCGAACGTGCCCTGCAGATCGATGAAACGACCTACGGGCCGAACCATCCGAATGTGGCAAGGGATGGAAACAATCTGGGCCTCGTTCTGCACGCGGAGGGCGACCTAGCGGGCGCAAAGCAGGCCATCGAACGCGCGCTGCGTATATTCGAAACCTGCTACGGGCCGGATCATCCGAATGTTGCCATGTGCCGCAGGAATTTGGGCGTCGTCCTGAGGAAGCGGGGCAATCTATCAGCTCTTAAGATGATTTTCGCGCGCCTGTGTAGGATCGTTCGAAGCGTCTTGCGCGGAACGGGTGACAATCGGGAGTAATGACGATGGAGCCAATCTCGACCGCTATTATCGCGGCACTGCTTGCCGGGGCCGGGAATGCAGCAAAAGATGTCGCGGGCGCGGCTGTAAAAGATGCGTATTCCGGCATCAAGGCCATCATTCAACGAAAATTTGACGCCGGTTCCGACACTTGCGAAGCCCTGGCCAGGCTGGAGGCAAAACCGGAATCGAAGGGCTGGCAGGAGGAATTTGTGGGTGCCCTCGACAGGGACGGGGTGGGCGCCGATCAGGAGCTGTCGGAAGCCGCGCGCAAGCTGATGCAGGCCCTGGAAGCAAGCCCATCCGGCCAAACGCATATCCAGAAGATCGTAGGGAATTATAATGCCATGGCGGATCGCGGCGGCATCGCGAAAGTCACGGTAACCCGCAAGGACTAAGGATACCGATATCACCCCGCCATGCCAGCTTAGGGGCAATGCTTACGTCATGGCATCCGTGGTCCCAAGGGGGCCTAGCGCCAGCCGGCATCCACCGCCAGGCGGGGTAGCAGGGCGCGCAGCAGCGCCTCATAATCCGGATAGGGATCACCGCCCATTTCCGGCAGGCTGGCCTGGCCGCGCCAGCGTATCGCTTCGGTATCCGAGAGTTCCAGACTAAGGCGCAGCGCGGCTGCATCCAGATCGGGCTTTGCTTCGTCGGATGGTCGGGGAATCGGCGAACTTTCCTTCCGCCCGCCCATCAGGTCGGAATCGGCGGTGGAAATCACATTCATGCGCATATCCACGCCGCTGCGGGAATCCGCGCGCAATTCGCCAAGCGGCCGGCGCGCGGCGGAGGCGGCGGCCGGCGACAGCGTGCCGTACCACAGGCTGACGCGGGCCCATTCATCGGACAGGATGCCGAGCGCTTTCAGCTCCTCCTCCAGCACGGGGCGCAGCCGCGCGTTCAACTCGCTGTCCTCGCGCGGGCGCAGCGCCACGGCCACCGGGGGCGGGAAGGGGCCATCGACCGCGACCGATTCCAGCACGGGGTCCTGCGCCCATGCCTGTATCGGGGCCAACGGGGCGACCGCCAGGGCGGCCAGGAATGCGATCAGGGTGCGGTGCTGTTTCATTCGCCTCGGAACTGCTCCACCATTTCTTCCAACCGATCAACGTCCGAGACGATCAATCGGTCGCCATCGCGTCGGATCAATTTCTTCCGCGTCAGTTCGGAGAAGACGCGCGCGACGGTTTCCCGGGTGGTGGAAACACGGCTGGCCACATCGCTGTGGATAGGAACCGGGCTGATCACGGCGCGGCTGTTTTCATCCGCCAGCGGGCGGGCCTGCCGCAGCAATTCGGCATAGACCCGGTTATTCGCGCCCAGGGTCGACAGATCCATGATGCGGTCGACCGAGGCGCGGATGATGCCGGCCAGACGCAGCGACAGGTTCACCGCCATGCGCGGATGCTGCAGCAGCACTTCGCGGAATACATTGGGTGTCATGCAGGCGGCAATGGTCGGTTCCAGCGCCACGACATTGGCGGAGCGGGGCTGGCCGTCCAGCGCCGCCAACTCGCCAAAGACCGAACCTGCCTGCACATCATCGAAGGTGACTTCCCGCCCGGAGAAGGAATAATTCACCACCCGCGCCATGCCGCTGGTGATGAAGAACACATCGCGCGAATCGGAATTCCGGTCGATGATCGAATCGCCGGCGTCAAAATTGCGCCAGGTGCAGCGCTTCTCCAATTCCCGGATGGCTTCCGGTTGAAGCCCGTCAAAAAGCCGTATGCCCGATAAACTGCGGTCAACCATGCCCCACGCCCCTTATTCTGTGGCGCGATAGTAGCGATAGACGCTGCGCATTGCGAGGGGGGAGATGCTCCGGCCCGCGTCGGCACCGAGCAATTCCTGCGGGAATGGCCCTGTCCCATCACGCGGGTTGGATGGCGCTTTGCCAGTCTCCTCTCAGGTGGATATAGTCCGCTTCCAATCGCTGGCGGCCGCGCGTCATGGCCGGCCGGTTCGCGTCAGATCAGGTGAGGGACCATGTCCGAGAAACCCCCGGAATTGGAAGAGGTACAGGCCACCCCCTCGCCCTTTCCCAGGCGCGGCGTCTTCGCGCGGCTGCGCGCCTATTTCCTGGCCGGCATTCTGGTCAGCGCGCCGATCACGATCACCGCCTTCAGCGCGGTCTGGCTGATCGAATTCGTTGATTCCCGCATCGTTCCGTTGATTCCGCAGCGCTACAATCCGGATTTCTATGTCCGCGACTATCTGAACCTGCCGATCGGCGTGCCGGGGCTGGGATTGCTGGTGCTGGTGGTCGGGCTGACGCTGGTCGGCTGGCTGGCAGCCGGTTTCGTCGGGCGTTTCTTCCTGCGCATCGGCGAGGCCATCCTGGACAAGATGCCGGTGGTCCGCACCATCTATGGCGCGACCAAGCAGATATTGGAGACGGTGCTGGCGCAGCAATCCCAGGCTTTTCGCCAGCCGGTCCTGGTGGAATATCCCCGCAAGGGCGTCTGGGCCATAGCCTTCCTGACCGCCGATGCGGCGCGGGAGGTGCATCACAAGCTGGGCGGCCAGCGGCTGGTGAATGTCTTCCTGCCGACCACGCCCAATCCGACCTCCGGTTTTCTGCTGATCGTGCAGGAGGAGGAGTTGATCCTGCTGGATATGAGTGTGGAGGAGGCGGTGAAGCTGGTCATTTCCGCCGGCATCGTCACGCCGGAATCCATCCAGGCCAATCGGCGCAAGGCACAGGGCGGGCGGGGCCACGAGGCTGCCGACTGACGCCCGGGCGGATCATCAGAGGCTGTCCGCCTCCGACGCTTTCAGCACGCGCGGGTCCAGCAGCACGGTGACCGTGGTGCCCTGGCCGGGCTGGCTGGCAAGCGTGATCGTACCGCGATGCAGTTCCACCAGGTCCTTCGACAGTGGCAGGCCGAGCCCGGTTCCTTCCTCGCGGCGGACCATGACCGAACCCATCCGTTCGAAGGGGCGGAAGACCCGCTCCTGATCCTTCAGCGGAATGCCGATGCCATTATCCGCGACGGTGAAGCGAATCTGCCGGTCGACATAATCGGCCGCCATCGTGACCCTGCCACCTTCCGGCGTGAACTTCACGGCGTTGGAAAGCAGGTTGATCAGCACCTGGCGCAGCCGCCGCTCATCCCCATACAGCACCGGCAGGGGATCGCGTGGTTCCACCTCCAGCGTGATGGCCTTGCGCGCCGCGCGCTCCGACAGCATGCGCCCGACGGCCTCGATCAGGGCTGCCGGGTCGATCGGTCCGACATCCAGTTCCAGCTTGCCGGCATCATGCTTGGCAATGTCGAGCACGTCCTCAATCAACTGCAGCAGCATGGTGGCGCTGGAATGGACATCGTTCAGGTAGTCCAGATAGCGCGGATCGCCAACGGGGCCGAAAATCTGCTTCTGAATCAGGTCGGTAAAGCCAATGACGGTGTTCAGCGGGGTGCGCAGCTCATGGCTCATATTCGCCAGGAACTGGGTTTTGGCGCGATTGGCCGCTTCCGCCTCTTCCTTGGCGCGGCGCAGCTCCGCCTCGGCGCGCTTGCGTTCGGTGATGTCCACCACCGAGCCTTCATAGCCGGCGATATGTCCGTTTTCGTCGCGCAGGGCGCGGGCATTCTCGGAAATCCAAATCCGTTCACGGGTTTTGTGGCGGTAGATTTCGGATTCGAGGCCCTTGATCTCTCCCTGGCCATGAATCAGCTCCTGGAACAGGCGCCGGCGGTCCGGATCGACATACCATTCGACGGAAATATCCGTCACGGCGTCGATCAGCTGCTGTTCCGTCTCATAGCCGTTCATCGCGACCAGGGCCTTGTTGGCCCGTAGCATTCGCCCGTCAACGGTGGAGCGATACAGCCCCTCCACCGCATTCTCGAACAATTGCTGGAAGCTGCGCTCGGCATCGGCCAGGCGCTCCTGCTCGGCGATGCGTTGCGAGATATCGACCCAGACCCCGACATAGCTTGCCGGACGATCATCCCGGGCCGCCAGCAGGCGCGCGGTTTCGCTGACCCAGATGGTGGAACCGTCGCAGCGGCGGATTTCCAGCTGCCAATCGGCAACCTCACCGGTGCGTTCCATTTCCGCGCGATAGCGTTCCCGGTCGGCCGAACGAACATAATGGCGTTCGACCAGATCGCCCTCCTGCTCGAACAGGGTGTCCACGTCGCGATAGCCCAGAATCTGGGCCATGCGGTGGTTTACGAACAGCACACGGCCATCCGCCGTGGTCTGGAACAGGCCCAGCCCAACACCATCGGTCAAGTCGCGATAGGTTTCCACCGTCCAGCCGTGGCGGTTCAACACGGTTCCGGTCTTTCCCTGCGGCGCGTCCGAAACAAGGAACACGCTATGAACTCCCTACACCCTCAAGGGCCTGTCGACATTGAGGTTTCGGTCGTGGCGCGTGTCGGATTTCGGTTCTGAACAAGACAGGCGGGTGCGGTGGAGCGGTTCTCCACAAGCCCGGCCCGACGCATTCAGGACCCATATCCAACAGGTCGGTAAACACATTCAGCTTGGATCGCTTATATCCGTGCAGCCGCCGCCTGGAAGGGGACGCCCCTTCCCGTGCTTTCGTAGCTGAAACTGGACGATCTGCCCGCAATCCCCGCTCCAAATCCCAATTGGCCACAGACCCTGAACCGTAAACCTACACCACGATGCCGCACTGCGGCAACCTTTGCAGGAGAGGAGGCAAGGTCATTACGTTGTTGACCGCCGCTGGCGGCCGGGAGGGGAGGCGTTCTCGCAGCGCCTGCGACCCGCCTCGCGCCGGCCTCGTCGGCACGGGCATCGGGCCTGTGGCAAGGCGCGGATGGCAGGGAACGATCCGCTATTTTGGGTTGTCCGCATCTTCCGTTGCCCGAAATACGTTGCGCGGCTGTGTGTGTCGCATCGGAATGGAAGCCAGGGAACCACACCGTTCCGCGCAGCCAGCGGTGGCAGAACGATCGGACAAGGTGAATCGCCGGGATGGTTTTTGGGCGCGTCCATTGAGGGGAAACAACGCAGGCATCCCATCGGAAAATTGAATAACCCGCAATGAGAGCGAGAGTTTGAACTTTTTATTATGCAATCTAAAATGGCGTAAATCTATTATTCATTCCTAAACTGTCATTCGGCCCCTACGCTTGGATCAGGCTGACATTCCCAGAAGTGAGATGATCGCGGTATCGGGATGCTGCGATCCTTAACGTTAGATACAATTTGTCCTTTATTCGATTCTATACCCGGGTGCGGGCAGGCTGGGGCTGCGTTAATCCAGCAGATAGGGAAGACCAGAAGGAGGAGATGGGGACGGTGCTTCGCGTCCGTGAACCGTCTGAAAAATAACACGAGCCGCCTGGAGGATACGGTTATGGGTGTTGCTCATATTAACGCCATATATACTGTATTGCGGACGCTTGAGGAGCGGATCCGGAACAACGATGTCAAACCCGGCCAGGTCATTTGCCTGGGCCTGACGGGGGTTCGGCGCCGGCTTGGCGAACATCGTTGGCCGAAGGTGCGCAACCTGGTTCTCGCCCTGGTGGAAAAGGCCATTCGCGAAGCCTGCGATATGACGGATATCTATCTTCCATGCCAGGAGGACGCCTTCATCATCGTCTTCGCGTCGCCGCAACCCAATGTCACGGAAGCGAAGGTTCTGCGCATCGTGCGGACGGTGGGAACCGCCCTGTTCGGAGATGACAGCGAATTGGATGGCATGACCATCCGCTCGGCGGAGCAAACCGAAGCCGGGCTTGCACTGGGGCCGGAGCAGGATGCTTCGGCGGTTTTTGCCCATCTGCTGCAGACCGCCGATCATCGCGACCTTCAGGATACATTGAGCCGGGAGACGGTTCCCGGCCTGCTGGGCGGCAGGATCGCGGAGGCATTCGAGGGCCAGGAATGCGAGGACATCCGTGCATCCCTGCGCTTTGAATTGCAGGGTTTCGCGGAACAGCCGGTCCAGATCGGATATTGGCCGGTCACTGATATGATCCATCGTGGCCGCTATACCTGCTGGGTGCGCCCGACCAGGAAAGGCGCCTTCGACGACGAACCCTTTACCGATTATGAGGTGCTGGGCGAGGAGCCGGGACTGCGCGATTATGTCTCGCTCGATATCAGATTGCTGGAGCAGGGCATGTTGCACATGCTGCGGCAAATCCGGCAGCAGCGGCGCACCCATCTGTTCTTCAATGTGCATTTCGATACGCTGGCCAGCCGGCAGGGTCTTTCGGAACTGACCGGCCTGCTGCGCGAGGTTCCTGCGCCCTATCGCAAGTTGATGACGGCCTGTATCTGGCATGTGCCGGGCGGCATTCCCACGGCCAGGCTGGGGGAGCTTATTCTGCGCCTGTCCCTGCTGCTGGGGGAAGTGGCTGTCGTCATGCGCGCGGACGGTCTAGACGAGCCGTTGACACGGCTGATGGCTCATCTGCGCGCGGCGCGGGTCGGGATGCTGGTCGTTCGGTTACCTGCATCGTTTGACGGCAGGATCATGCAGAATGCCTTCAGCATCGGCGATCAAGCCCGGCAGGCAGGCCTGTCGGTCGCGCTGGACGGGATATATGACGATGCCATCTTTCCGGCTGTTTCGGCGCATGGATTCCACTACAGCTGTGGCGCAATGAGGCAGGAGCGCCAGGAACAGCCTGATGAAGTCGCCGGGGTTCGTGCCGAAATGCAGGTGGAGCGCACGATACCGCATTATTGATGCAGCGATCCCGAGGTCCCGGAACCCTGCGGGGGCAGGTCCGGGAACCTTGGAGTGAACGGGGGCGCATATCGCTGCCCTTGTTCCGGTCTGCCGGGGGCCGGGTTTGGCGAGGGGCTGCTACGCTTCCGAACCATGGCCTCCGGCAGATTACTTCTCAAGGGTGGGCGATCCAGGCCCTGAAGTCCGTCGCGTGTTTGGAACGTCGGGGTTGATCGCCCAGCGAAAGGGGCGGCCTTGCGGCCGCCCCTGGCATTTTCCATCCATCTGGACAGGCGGGGCCTTACGCCTTCGCCAGGTTCGCGTTGGCGAAATCCCAGTTCACCAGATGCTCCAGGAAGGTGGAGATGTAATCCGGGCGCCGGTTCTGGAAGTCCAGATAATAGGCGTGTTCCCAGACATCCATGGTCAGCAGCGCGGTCTGGCCATGCGCCAGCGGCAGGTCGGCATTCGGGGTCTTGGTGACCTTCAGCTTGCCGGCATCCAGTACCAGCCAGGCCCAGCCGCTGCCGAACTGGGTGGCGCCGGCGGTCTTGAACTCGGTCACGAAGGCATCATAGCTGCCGAAATCAGCGTCAATCTTGGCCGCGATCGCGCCGGTGGGCTTGCCACCGCCATTCGGCTGCATCGAATTCCAGTAGAAGGTGTGGTTCCAGACCTGGGCGGCGTTGTTGAAGATGCCGGCCTTGGACGCATCCTTGGCGGAGGCCAGGATGACCTCTTCCAGGCTTTGGTCGGCCAGCGGGGTGTCCTTCACCAGATTGTTCAGATTGGTGACATAGGCCTGATGATGCTTGCCGTAATGGAAGCTCAGCGTGTTGGCGGTGATGTGGGGCTCCAGCGCGTCCTGCGCATAGGGCAGAGCGGGAAGTTCGAATGCCATGGCGATCCCTTATCCTTTGCAGTCGGTCCGTTGAGGTCTCTTCTGCGGCGCGGGCCCCGTCGGAAGGTCGCGCCTGCGTAAATCTACATAGGGCCTTCCGCGACGAAATCCAAGCGCAAGCCTGTTGGGGGGCTGCGGGCATTCAGCTTTCGGGCCTGGGCCGCCTCGCTTCGCATCGCGGCTGCCCGCGCGGGGTGACAGGGAAAAATTGTCATCCCGGCCGCAGCGTGAGCGAAGAGCCGGGATCTGATGCCAATCAGGATAAAGGCCCCGGGTCTCGCAGCACGGCTGCTTGCCCGGGGTGACAGGGCCGGGTTGTCAGGCCGCCGCCTTCTTTTCCGTCAGCCTGGCCAGATCGGCCATCACGCGGGTGACGCCCTTGACCCGGCGTTCCGCCGAATCCCAGGGGCGCATTACCACCAGCTTCTGGTCATTGGCGCGCAGCTTGGCCGCGCCCGCCTGCTGCTGCAGCCAGAAGATCAGTTTTTCCGGGGCCGGGAAGCTGTTGTCGCGGAAGCTGATGACGGCGCCATTCGGCCCGGCATCGACCTTGTCCACATGGGCGCGGCGGCACAAGAGCTTGATGGTCATCACGGCCAGGAGTGTATCGACCTCCTTCGGCGGCGGGCCGAAACGGTCGGCCAGTTCGACCGCGAAGGCGTCGATCTCCCGCTTCGTGGCGAGGCCCGACAGGCGGCGATAGAGGCCGAGGCGCACGGACAGATCCGCCACGTAGTGATCCGGGATCAGCACCGGCGCACCCAGGTTGAGGGTGGGGGACCAGGCCTCCTCCGTCTCCGGCAACTGATCCAGTCCTGCCTTGGCGCCGATCCGGCCGGCGCGGGCATCCGCCACGGCCTCTTCCAGCATGCGCTGGTAGAGCTCCACGCCCACCTCGCGGATATGGCCCGACTGTTCCTCGCCCAACAGATTGCCGGCGCCGCGAATATCCATGTCGTGGGAGGCGAGCGTGAAGCCCGCGCCCAGCGAATCCAGGGTCTGCATCACTTCCAGCCGCTTGGCGGCCGAGGCGCTGATGGGCTTGTCGGTGGGCAGGGTCAGATAGCAATAGGCCCGCTGCTTGGCGCGCCCGATGCGCCCGCGCAGTTGATACAGCTGCGACAGGCCGAACATATCGGCCCGATGCACGATCATGGTGTTGGCGCTGGGGATGTCGAGCCCGCTTTCGACGATATTGGTCGAGATCAGCATCTCGATCCGGCCGTCGATGAAGTCGTTCATCACCTCTTCCAGCTCGGTCGCGCCCATCTGGCCATGGGCGACGGCGATCTTCATTTCCGGGATCAGGTTGCGCACCTGCTCCGACACCTGGGCCAGGTCGGACACGCGCGGGCAGACATAGTAGATCTGGCCGCCCCGGAAGCGTTCGCGCTGGATCGCCTCGCGCAGCACCACCGGGTCATAGGGGGTGACGAAGGTGCGCACCGCCAGCCGGTCGACCGGCGGGGTGGCGATGATCGACATTTCGCGCACGCCCGACAGCGCCATTTGCAGCGTGCGCGGAATGGGCGTGGCGGTCAGGGTCAGGACGTGTACATCGGCGCGCAGTTCCTTCATCCGCTCCTTCTGCTTGACGCCGAAATGCTGCTCCTCATCCACGATCAACAGGCCCAGGCGCTGGAAGCGTACGCCTTTCTGCAACAGGGAATGGGTGCCGACCACGATATCGACCTTGCCTTCATCGATGCCCAGCTTGACCAGATTGGCATCCTTGGTCGACACGAAGCGGGACAGCTGTTCGACGCGGATCGGCAGGCCTTCGAAGCGCTTCTGGAAGGTGCGGTAATGCTGGCGCGCCAGGATGGTGGTGGGGGCGACCACCGCCACCTGCATGCCGTTCATGGCGGCGATGAAGGCGGCGCGCAGCGCGATCTCGGTCTTGCCGAAGCCGACATCGCCACAGATCAGCCGATCCATCGGCTTGCCCGAGGCCATGTCGCCCATCACATCCTCGATGGCGCGCAGCTGGTCCTCGGTTTCAGCGAAGGCGAAGCGGGCGACGAATTCGTCATAGCTGCCTTCCGGGGCGCTGACCGCCTCACCCTCGCGCAGGGCGCGCTGGGCTGCGATCTTCAACAGCTGGAAGGCGATGGCGCGTACGCGTTCCTTGGCCCGGGCCTTCCTGGCCTGCCAGGCGACCCCGCCCAGCCTGTCGAGCGGATGTTCGGAATCCTCCGACCCATAGCGCGACAGCACGTCGATATTCTCGACCGGCACATACAGCTTGTCGCCACCGGCATAGAGCACGCGCAGGCAATCATGCGGGGCGTGTTCGACCTTGACGGTTTCCAGCCCGTCATAGCGCCCGACGCCGTGATCCATATGCACGACGAGGTCGCCCAGTTCGAGGGCGGACACTTCCGCGATGAAATTCTCGGCCTTGCGGCGGCGGCGCGGCGGGCGGGCCAGGCGTTCGCCCAGCAAATCTTCTTCCGTCAGCAGCACCAGATCGGCATCAACCGCACCGCTGCCCAAATCCAGCGCGGCCAGGCCGATCTGGCCCGGCTTCAGCGCGGCACCATCCGCGACCGTGTCGATATCGATCAGGCCGGGGAAATCATGTTCTTCCAGCAGGGTGCGCAGGCGCGCGCGCGATCCGGGCGTCGCGGCGGCCAGGATCTTCACCGGGGCGGGATGCGTGGCCAGATAGCGTTCGGCTTCGCCATACAGATCGGCATCGGGATTGGCGCGGATTTCGGAGAAGCTGCGCACCGGGCGGCCGCCGGCATTAAAGCGGAACTCGCCCAGGGTTTCCGGCGCGTCGAACTGTGTCAGCGCCAGCACCGGGCGCAGAACCGACAGGCTCTCCCAATCGCCCGCATCCAGATAAAGCCGCTCCGCCGGCACCGGCTTGTAGATCGCCGCCCCGTCGCCGGCAGTGCGACGGCCCGGGGCCTGCCACAGCTCGCGGCGCGCCTCGTAATAATCCCGCACGGTTTCGAACCGCGCCGTCACGGCCTGTTCGATTTCCGCATCCAGGATCAGCGGCGCATCCTTGGGCAGATAGTCGAACAGGGTTTCCAGCCGCTCATGGAACAAGGGCAGCCAATGTTCCATGCCGGGATAGCCGCGCCCTTCGCTGATCGCTTCATAGAGCGGGTCATCCTGGGTCTGGGCGCCGAACAGCTCGCGATAGCCGGCGCGGAAGCGCGCGATGGCGGCTTCACTCAGCATGACCTCGGATACCGGCAGCAGGGCCAGTTCCGCAAGCTCGCCGGTCGAGCGTTGGGTCATGGCATCGAAGCTGCGAATCTTCTCGATCTCGTCGCCGAACAGGTCCAGGCGCACCGGCTCGGCCGCGCCCGGGGCGAAGACATCGACAATGCCGCCGCGCAGGGCGAATTCGCCAGCCTCGCGTACCGTACCCGCACGGCGATAGCCGTTTTCCATGAAAAATCGCTGCAGGGTTTCCACCGCCGCGCGCCCGCCGGGTTTCAGCCAGAGCGCGCCTTCGCGGAACAGCCGCCGTTCGGGCAGGCGCTGCAACACGGCATTGACCGGCGCCAATACCAGGGCCGGGCCGGTCAGCCCATGGGCCAGCTGTGTCAGGGTCGCCAGACGCCGCGCCACGATATCGCCCTGCGGCGAAACGCGGTCATAGGGCAGGCAATCCCAGGCAGGCAGGGAATACAGTGGCAGCTGCGGCGCGAAGAAGGCCAGCGCGGCTTCCGCCCTGGCCATGGCGGGCTCGTCGCGCAGCACCAGAATCGCCGGACGGCCGGCCTTCATCGCGATGGACGCCGCCGATTTCAGGGCCAGCGGCCCCGGCGCATGCACGATGCGCGCACGCCCACGCCCGGCCAGGAATTCCGTAAGCTCGGCCTGCATGATGGCTCAGCGCTCCAGGGGGGTGGAGTTGGCGAAATGGATCAGGGCGTCGAACAGGGGGCCTGCCACTTCTTGTGGGTGGGGCTCACCACGCACCAGCATGTCATAGATCGACTGGTCCGGAATCTCCAGGATCAGCTCATAGATATCCAGCTGATCGGGCGGCAGCCCGTCCAGATGCGCATCGGCATAGCGACCCAGGATCAGGTCCATCTCGCGGATGCCCCGGTGCCAGCTGCGGAAGCGCAGGCGTTTGCGCCGCAGGAACAGCGCATCGGTATCAGCGGTCATCGCGAAGGGCCTTTCAGGGCGGGAAATGATCTTGCCCAAGGGGATATAGATCGCCCGCCCACAGGATTCAAAAGGAAATGCCGTCACCGCACCCGCGCCAGCGTCAGCCCGTCCCCTACCGGCAGCAGGGCGGCATCGACCCGCTCGTCCTGATAGACTTTTTCGTTCAGGGCGCGGATGGCGTTGACATTGGTGTCGTCCTTGGCGGGATTGGCGACCGAGCCGCCCCAGAGCACATTGTCGATGGCGATCAGCCCGCCCGGGCGCACCAGCCGCAGGCAGGATTCGTAATAGGCGTCGTAATTGGGCTTGTCGGCATCGATGAAGGCCATGTCGAAGCCGCCCGCCATGCCTTCCTGTTCCAGATCGGCCAGGGTGTCGAGGGCGGGCGCGATCCTGAGCGTGATCTTGTCGGCAACACCGGCCTGTTTCCAGGCGTCCCGCGCAATGTCGGTCCATTCCTCGGACACATCGCAGCAGACCAGCCGCCCGTCGGCGGGCAGGGCGCGTGCGATGGCAAGCCCGCTATAGCCGGTGAAGGTGCCGATCTCCAGCACGCGCCTTGCGCCCACCAGCTTGACCAGCATGTCCAGCACCGCGCCCTGTTCGGGGGAAATCTGCATACCGCGCTGGGGCAGGTCCGCGGTGCGAAGCCGCAATTCCGCCGCCACCGGGTTGTCCCGGAACATGGTCTTCAGAACATAGGAATAGAGGCGGTCATCCATCTGAATGGTGCGGGCAGACATACGCGGACTTTCCTTCCTGCGGCGAATCTGTCTAACGAAAAAGAGATAGGGATGAATATTGCGGCTGCCAGTGCTGGCGGACGAACAAGCGGGGCGATCATTCGCATGATTCTTCGAGCCAATTGGATGAAAGCAGCCGTTGCGGTTTCCGCCCTGGTCATTCTTGCGGCGTGTGAGCGCCCGTTCGAGATTCCGGCGGTGAGCGGCAATACCTATGCCCATCACAACAATCTGGCGACGGTCTATCCCGACCAGACCTTCGTGAATATTTCCTATGAATATGAGATGCGCTCGGAGCAGGAGATCGTGATCCCCGGCCTGCGCAGGGGGCCAAGCTGGCTGTATGTCGAGCGCGCATCGCAGGAACCGTCGCGTTTCATGCTGCTGCATGTGGTCACCTCCGAGCCGGCGGACGGCATCCCCTCTGGCCAGATCGAACGCTTCGGCAAGATCGATTTCACGGCGATTCCCGCCTGCGTGGACCTCAGCCAGCCGCTGGAGCCGACGCTTCAGCCCTTTGTGGATATCGTCAGGGCACAGGGCTATTCGCTGTCGCGCGATCTCTATGTCTATCGCTTCTATCCGCGCACTCTGGAAGGCGATGGCAAGCGTATCGATCTGATTTATCTGCAGGATATTGAGCGCGACGGGGTGCGCTGCGCCGATTTCGGGCCGGACATCGCCAATCCGGAAGGCGACGAAGCCTCCGATCTGGCGGCCGATCATCAGGCCCGCGCCTTTTCCAGCTTCGAAATCATCAACTGATCCGGCCGGGCGCGAGTTTGCACGCCTACCGCTTCTGCTTGTTGTTGGTTGCATTTGTAACTATCATGGCGAAAACCGAATGGATGCGGCGCCTGATGGGCGCTGTGATGCGCCTTGGTGCGCTGCCAAGATGGGAAGGATTTCGCCATGACTGAGATTCCCCAGGGCGTCAGCGACGCCAATCCGATGGGTACCGACGGCTTTGAATTCGTCGAATATACCGCGCCCGACACCGCGGCGCTGGGGCGCCTGTTCGAAGGCATGGGCTTTGCCGCAATCGCCCGGCATCGCTCCAAGGATGTGACGCTCTACCGTCAGGGCGGCATCAATTTCATTGTGAATGCCGAGCCGGACAGCTTCGCGCAGTCCTTCGCCCGCGTGCACGGGCCGTCCGCCTGTGCCATCGCCTTTCGGGTAAAGGATGCGGCCTATGCCTTCCGGCGGGCGGTTTCGCTGGGTGCGCGGCCCTTCGAAGGGCGCGTCGGGCCGATGGAGCTGAACATTCCCGCCATCCACGGCATCGGCGACAGCCTGATCTATTTCGTGGATCGCTATGGCGATCATACCATCTATGACGTGGATTTCCGCGCCATTGAGGGGGTGGGGCAGGCACCGAAGGGTGTTGGGCTGACCGGCATCGACCATCTGACCCATAACGTCTTCCAGGGGCGGATGGGGGTCTGGGCCGGATTCTACGAAACGCTCTTCAACTTCCGGGAAATCAAGTATTTCGACATTGAAGGCAAGCTGACCGGCCTGCGCTCCAAGGCGATGACCAGCCCCTGTGGCAAGATCCGCATCCCGATCAACGAATCCGCCGACGACAAATCCCAGATCGCGGAATATCTGACCGCCTATAATGGCGAGGGTATCCAGCATATCGCGCTGTCGACCGATGATGTCTATCAGACGGTGGAAGCGCTGGCGGGCATGGGTACGCGTTTCATGGCCCCGCCGCCCGCCACCTATTATCAGATGTTGCAGGATCGTCTGCCGAACCATGGCGAGGATGTGCAGCGTCTGGCCGCCAATGGCATCCTGATCGACGGCGCCCCGACCGAGGATGGCGGCATCCTGCTGCAGATTTTCACCGAAACGGTGATCGGCCCGATCTTCTTCGAAATCATTCAGCGCAAAGGGGATGACGGTTTCGGCGAAGGCAATTTCCGCGCCCTGTTCGAATCGATCGAGCAGGACCAGATCAGGCGCGGGGTCCTGAAGGCCGAGGCCTGATTTCGGCGGCTGGCGCGGCGGTGGATTTGCGGGGGATGAGCGAGGGGGTAAGGGTGCGAATGCGGTTCTTCACCGCAACCTCGTCGCTGCCCAGCAGGCCCAGCGCGGCCGCGGCTGTCTGGTCGGATGCTACGTGCACCGAGGTCGGGTGTGTCGGGAGACGGCTTACCAGCGGAATATCATTGTAGCCGATCAGCGAGCCGTCCCCGGGAACCCGATAGCCCAGGCGCAGCAGCGCCGACATGGGTTGCATCGTGATGCGGATGGTGCTGCGAACATGGCCCCTTGGCACTTCCCGGATGGTCGAGGATGGTGACAGCGCAGGACCAGGACCCGTTTGACACGGGCAATCTAATCCGGCAGGCCTGTGCCGGACAGCATGGTGACCATCCGAGCCAGCTACACCACCGTGCCGCGGGCCTGTGCCCCCATGGACATAGTGACTGCGAACGCGTATCGCTGGCCGGAGTTTTGGTTCATCCGCCCAGAGGGAGAACGCTTTGGACGCCTCGCCGGATACGCATGGCAGCGCCGATATTGCCCGGTCCGAAGCGATCGCGCGGCGCTCCCGCTCGCGGCTGATGGCCGTTGCCTCCGGGCTGGACAGGCGGCGCTACCGCCTGTTCTGCCCGGCCTATGCGTCGATGCGGATCATTGACGATCTGGTCGACGAGGTCCTGCCCGATCCTGCAAGCGGGGTGACGGGCGAGGCGGCACGGACCGCATTACAGGTCTGGCTGTCATCCTGCGAGGCCGCCTTGCAGGGGCGGCTTGAGCCGGAAACGGGCGGCCATCCGGTGCTGGCCGAACTTGCCGGCGTGGCGGGCGGGCTTGGCATGCCGGCGCGGCCCTGGCGCCTGCTGGCGGAAGCCCTGGCCCAGGATATCGCGGGCAGCGCGCCGCAGGATTGGGCGGGTTTCTATCGCTATTCGGCCGGTGCCAGCGGGGGGCCGACGGAAGCCTTTCTGTATATCCTGGCTCTGCGGATAAACGACATCAGGATATCAGAGCAAACTATTGATATAGCCCAGCAATGCGCCCCTGTTCTGGCCCATTACTGCTATCTCGTGCATATCGCCCGCGATCTGGTGGCCGACGCCGTGGGCGATCCGCGCCTGCTCAGCGTGCCGACACAGGTTCTGGCTGATCTGGGCATGGGTAAGGAGGATTTGCGGCAGGCGGCTTCGCAGGGGCGGGCCGAGCCGTTTCTGCCGGTTCTGCATGCGGTTCTGGCCGAAGCCGGGCGTCACCTGGAGGCGGTGGACCGGGCGGAGGCCGATGTGCGCCCGCTGCTGGATGAACTGGGCCGAGCAGGGCTTGCCCGGATCGTGCAGGCTTATCGCGATCTGGCCCGGGACATCGCGGCTTCCCCGCAAGCCTGGCTGGAACAGGGGTTGAAGGCGCTGGCGCCATGACCTCTTCTGCCGACCCCCGCTATGCGCGCGATATGGTAGAGCGGCTGGACCGCGACCGGTTCCTGCTGCTGCGCCTGGTGCCGGAGGATCGGCAGGATGCGCTCGCCGCCCTGTTTGCCTTCAATCTGGAGGTCGCGCGGATACGCGAAACCGTCTCCGAGACCATGCTGGGTGAAATCCGGCTGCAATGGTGGCGCGACGCGCTGGATGGGATCGAGGCCGGCACCCCGCGTCATCACCCGGTCGTGCAGGGGCTGGCACGGGCCATCGCCCTGCATGACCTGCCGCGCGCCCTGTTCGACAGGCTGATCGATGCGCGGGCGCGTGATCTGGATGACAGCCCTTTCGCGACCGTGTGGGACCAGGAAGACTATCTCGACGCCAGCAATGGCGGGCTGATGGTGCTGGCCGGGCGCATTCTGGGGGCAGGGGATGAGGCTTCGGAAGCAACCCTGCGGGCAATCGGCTTGGCCCATGGCCTGATCGGGCTGATGCGGGCCATGCCGGTGCTTCTGCAACTGCGTCGGGCCGTGCTGTCGCTGGATGCGATGGCCGAGGCGGGCCTCAGCCCGGATGCCTTGCGGGCGGCCCGACCGGGACCGGAACTGCGGCCCGCGGTCGAAGCCTGCCTGCGGCGTGCCGAAACCGCCTTGGCGGTGGCGCGCCGCCAAAACCGCCGCGCGGATAAGGCAATCCGGCCTCTCTGCGCTCTGGGGGCGGTGGCGCGCCATGCTGCGGGCAGGCTGCGCCGGGCGGGGTATGATCCCTTCGATCCGCGGATGGCACCGGAAGACGGTATTCCCCTTTCTGTGACGCTACGTATCCTGTTCGGGCGTTGGTAGGGACCGGTTACCGCAGGATTTGATCGAATTTGTCCGGGTCGACCTGGCTTTGATGCACATTGAAGGCGATGCGCTGCAGATGCGCGCCGCATTCCGGCTGCGTCTCGGCGCAGCCGGCCCGTTTGAAACCGGGATGGTAGATGGCGCCACGGCTGAGCGTGATCGGGTCGCGCCGTTTGAAGCCGGGCGCCAGCACGCAATACCAGCCGGGCTTCTGAATATTGCCACCTGGTCGCAGGACGCGGAAACAGCCAAGCGCGGTAACCGGGTGGTCGCAGCCATTCTGCATCGTGACCGCCTGTTCCCCCTCGATGGCACTGGAGCGCAGCACCACGCAGTCGCTTTCCAGGGCCATATCCGCTGCGATGTTTTCCGGCTGAATGGCTTGCAGCGCATTCGCTGGAACGGAAGGGTCGGCGGGTTGACCCTTGATCTCCGGCGTTGCGGCTTGCGGTTCGTCTGGCATCTGCGGCTGCGCCACGCCGGGGCGCGGCAGGGATGTCGGCGCCTGCGCCAATACAGGTGACGCCAGGGCCAGGCCGAGCAGGGTGACCGCGGCCAGCGCGATGGCCCCGTTGCTGCGATGGTGTCTGTCGCGGCCCACCGCGTCTGTGGAACATGGTGTCTGCATATGGAAAGCCCCTACCTCTACTGGCTTACCCTATCCGGTGAGTATCGCCCATTCCACCGGCAGGGGAAGGGTGCTTAACCATGCATGCGAAGATGCGAAAACCGTGCAGCCTGCTGATCCGGGGGCGAGGCGTGGTTGCGCGGCCCTGTCATCGGCCTATATTGAGCCCGAGGGCCGGAATACAAAACCGTCCGGCAACGGCCCGGTCATGGCGGTAACGTCTTTATCCAGGACGGCAAGGGTAGGGCAGGCGCATCGATGATCGATCCATTTGGCAGGGCGATAAGCTATCTGCGCGTTTCGGTAACGGATCGCTGCGATTTCCGCTGCGTCTACTGCATGTCGGAAGACATGACCTTCCTGCCGAAGGCCGACATTCTGTCGCTGGAAGAGCTTGATCGGCTGTGCTCCACTTTTGTGCGGCTGGGCGTGCGCAAGCTGCGCCTGACCGGTGGGGAACCCCTCGTCCGCCGCAATATAGAATGGCTGATCGATCGGCTGGGCCGCCATTTGGCAAGCGGCGCGCTGGAAGAATTGACCTTGACCACCAACGGCTCGCAGCTGGCGAAGCATGCCGACAATCTGGCGCGCGCCGGGGTGAAACGCATCAATGTGTCCATCGATACGCTCGACCCCGACAAGTTCAAGGCCATCACCCGCTGGGGCCGGCTGAACCAGGTGCTGGATGGGCTGCAAGCCGCCAAGGAGGCGGGGCTTGCCGTCAAGATCAACGCGGTTGCCCTGAAGGGCGTCAACGACCAGGAAGTGCATGACATGGTCGCCTGGTGCGGCCGGGAGGGCTTCGATCTGACCTTTATCGAGGTCATGCCGATGGGCGATATCGGCAATGAGGATCGTATCGATCAGTATTGGCCGCTGACCCTGGTGCGGGCGGAGCTGGAGAAGCGCTGGACCCTGAACGAGATCGACTATCGTACAGGCGGGCCTGCCCGTTATGTCCAGGTGGCGGAAACGGGGCGCAGGATCGGCTTCATCACGCCCTTGACCCATAATTTCTGTGAAAGCTGCAATCGGGTGCGGGTGACCTGTACCGGTACGCTGTTCATGTGCCTGGGCCAGGACGACGCGGCCGATCTGCGCGCGCCCCTGCGCGCCAGCGAGGGCGATGCGGCGCTGGAGCGCGCGATCCTGGACGCCATCACCCGCAAGCCCAAGGGCCATGATTTCATCATCGACCGGCGCCGTGGCGTGCAGGGCGCCGGCCGACATATGAGCATGACGGGCGGCTGATCCGGGGCCTAAAGCCCGATGCCGCCGGCGACGCTTATGGCTTCACCGGTGATGTAGCCGGCATTGGGTCCCGCCAGGAAGCAGATGGTCTCGGCTACTTCCTCCAGCGTGGCAATGCGCCGGATCGGGTGCAGGTCCATGACGGCATCGGGCAGGTTGTCGCGCACATCCGCTGCCATGTCGGTCGGCATGATGCCGGGCTCCACGGTGTTGACCGTGATATTGCGTCGCCCCAGTTCACGGGCAACGCCGCGTGCATAGCCGGCGATTGCCGCCTTGGTTCCCGCATAATCGGCGACGCCGGGGAAGGGGACGCGGCTGCCAAGGCGCGAACCGATGAAGATGATCCGGCCGCCATCGGACAATACGGGGGCTGCCGCGCGCGTGGTCGCCACCGCACCCAGCACATTGATCTGCCATTGCCGGTCGAGATTGACAATGTCGAGGTCGGGGTCATCGACCATTTTTCCCTGTACGGCGATGGCGGCATTGTTGACCAGGATATCGAGCCGACCGAGCTGGGCCATCACCGCATCCACCAGCGGTTTGGACGCGGCCGTGTCGGCCTGGTCGCTTTTGATCGCGATGGCGCGCACGCCCTGGGCCTGCAAGGTCTTGACCACGGCTTCGGCTTTTTCGGCCGAGGCGACATAGCTGATCGCGATGTCGGCACCATGGGCGGCGAGGGCCGCGGCGGTGGCGGCACCTAGGCCGCGAGAGCCGCCGGTGATCAGGGCGACCTTGCCCCGCAACATGTTCGACATGAGATGTCCTTTCGGTTTCCTGCCGCCCGCGTCGCTGTGGAGTGGGTCGGCACATTACATAACAAACGTTATGATAATGATCGTTACGAAACTGGACGAAGGCCGTCAAGCGATTTAATAATGACTGTTATGGAATAATGATCGGGCCGATCTCATGGGACGCCATCGGGAATTTGATGTGGAACGGGCGCTGGATGCCGCGCTCTGCGTGTTCTGGCGCAAGGGCTATGAGGGGGCTTCCTATGCCGATTTGACACAGGCCACGGGGGTGGAAAGACCCGCGCTCTATTCCGCGTTCGGCAATAAGGAATCGCTCTTCCGCCATGCCCTGGCACGCTATTACGAGCATTACCTGGACTATATCCCCCAGGCGCTGGAGCTGGGGACGGCGCGGGCGGTGGCTGCCCATATCCTGCACAGCGCGGTCGACCTTACTACGCGGTTTTCTGACCACACGGGATGCCTCGGCATCCATGGCGTGCTGGCGGGTTCGGATGATGCGGAACCGGTAAGGCAGGCCCTGATCGAGGCGCGCGCGGCCGGAGAAGCCCAACTGCGCGCCCGGTTTGAACAGGCGAAGGCCGAAGGTGATCTGCCGGCGACGGCCAGGCCCGATGTCCTGGCGGCATACCTAATGGCCGTGCTGCATGGCATGGCGGTGCAGGCCAAAGCCGGTTTCAGCCGGGAAACACTGCATGCGGTGGCGGAACAGGCGCTTTCCGCCTGGCCCGAATGACCTTGGGTTGCTAGTTCGCCCGTCCTCGGTCCGGTGCGTCTTCCTGCGAAGGTGCGGCGCGGGTGGGGCCGGATTGGTGATGCACCATGCGCCACAGCTTGTTCTGGCGAACGAAGATATTGGTGGCGACCAGGGTCGTATCCTGCACGGTTTCGTAGCACAGCACATAAGCCGCATCCTCGCCCGTCAGCACCGCCTGCGCCGCCAAACAACGGACCTTGGGCGGCTGACGCAGGATCGCCTGCCAGCTTGCCAATACCTGATCGCGGCCCTGCAGCGCTTCCCAGCCCGGATGCAGGCAGGTTACCGGCCTGTCTTCCGCCCAGAGGGCGGCCATGGTCTGGAAATCGCCCTGCGCGAAGGCGGTGTAGAAGGTTTCATTGGCGAACAGCACTGCTTCGGCAAGATGCATGGTGGGGCCTGTGGACAGTCAGGGTTCGGAGCGTGGTTTGAGCACAAATCGCCCAGTTTCAGAAGGGGAAGCGCGGGAAGGGTGGCCCCCTTTCAAGCTTCCACGACGCAAAAATGGGCGATTTGTGCCAAACCCCGATTATTTTCAGGTCCTGGGGGGCGCGGCGGATTTCGGCCCTGAATGCGTCGGGCCAGGCTTGTGGAGCACCACTCCACCGCGCCCCTCCCTTCTGTTCAGAACCCAAATCCGACACGCGCCACGCCCGAAACCTGATTGTCCACAGGCCCCAGTCACTCGATCTCGATGCGATGGGCGAAGCGGTTGCCGTCGGAAACGGTGATCTGGGTGAAGCCCAGAAGTTTCAGCAGGTCGAGGAAGGTCAGATTTTCCGCGATCTCGCTGTTCTGCAGAACCGGTGTGGTGCGCGCCCAGGCGGTCATCACCGCCAGGAAGCCGCGCATGCGATAGAGCGTGTCGAGATGGCCTTCGCGCAGCGACAGCAGGATCAGCCGGTCGGCGTCCTCACCCTTGGCGAACAGGGCCAGCGCGTAAGGGTCCTGCGATTGCAGCAATTGCTGCGTCAGGGCTGTCACGAAGGCGATGCGGCCGCGTCGACCGGCCTGCGCATCGGAGGGCAGGCGGGCATGATAGACCTCCGACGATGCCGGTTCGGGATAGTAGTAGCCGGCATGGCGGTCATCCGGCGCCTGGGCCAGGGCGGGTGCTGCCAGCAGGGCCGATAACACCGCCGCACAGCAGATTGCGCGAACTCCTGTTCCGTCGATGCTCATTGCGTCATCCTCTTGCGGTTTGCCTTGGGCCGGACCCTCGCCTATGAATACATCCCTCCCGGCTTGGGGTCTGTGGACATTTAGGATTATTCGCATGTCTTCGCGCGTGAAGATCGCTTTCGTCGCTGGCCCGCATCCCCGGGCGCGCGCCGCGCTGCGCGAGTTGGAAGAGCGCTACCCCCCGGTTCCGGTGGAGGAGGCCGATATCATCGTTGCCCTGGGCGGCGATGGCTTCATGCTGCAGGCGATGCGCAACCTGCTGCCGCGCGGTCGGCCGATCTATGGCATGAACCGGGGTACGGTTGGTTTCCTGATGAATATCTATTCGGCCGACAGCCTGCCGGAGCGGCTGGCGGCGGCGAATGCGGAGGTGCTGCACCCCCTGCGCATGCGCGCCACCGATCTGGACGGGCAGAACCATGAAGGCCTTGCCTTCAATGAGGTATCCCTGTTCCGCACCACGCGCCAGGCCGCCAAGGTCCGGATCGAGATCGACGGGCGCGAACGGTTGAAGGATCTGGTCTGCGACGGTGTGCTGCTGGCAACACCGGCCGGATCGACCGCCTATAATCTGTCGGCCCATGGCCCCATCCTGCCGATCGGCGCCGGCGCGCTTGCCCTGACCCCGATTTCGGCGTTCCGGCCCAGGCGCTGGCGCGGCGCGATCCTGCCGGAATCGGCCAGGGTCACTTTCCATGTGATGGATGCGCTGCATCGCCCGGTTTCCGCCACCGCTGACGATATCGAAGCGCAGAATGTGGTGAAGGTGGAGGTCTGGGAGGATCGATCCGCCGCCGTGACCGTGCTGTTCGATCCCGGCCATTCGCTGGAAGAACGCATATTGATGGAGCAGTTCCAGACCTGAGCCGCCCCTCGCCATCAGCGCTCCAGCTCGGCGATCATCGTATTGGCCAGCCGCAGCCGGTCGGCGAACAGGCGGCAGAGATTGGCCATCAGCTTCAGCGCCAGTTCCGGTGCCTTGCCGCGGATTTCCGCGAAGCCCGCCGCATCCAGCCCGACGCAGCGGACCGGCTCGATCGCCACGACATCGGCGGAACGCGGCTGGCCGTCCAGCATTGCCATTTCGCCGAATACGCCACCCGGCACGATGGTGGCAAGCCGCCGCGCGCGGCTGCTGCCGGGAATGGGCAGGCGGATTTCCGCCCGACCCGACAGCAGAACCCAGGCGGTGCCGTCGGTATCGCCCTTGTGGAAAAGGGTCTGGCCGGCCGCGACATGCTGCGTTCGCGCATGGCGGGCCAGCAGCCGGATTTCGGAGCGGCTCAACCCGTTCAGGATTTCCATGGCGTGATGGCGGATCAGCGAGGCATTGCGCGGCCCGCTGATGCCGAGAGCGGCCAGCAACCGGTTTTCCGCCTCGGCCAGGGCGGAATCGGCATCCGCGAAGCAGTGTTCCGCCGGCAGATCGGCGAACAGCCCGTGCTCGGCCAGCTTCAGCCAGATCCAGCGCGGCCCGGCTTCCGTATTGCGGCGTTCGGTCCCGGAAGGTGGTGGGGGCTCGCCATACAGCCGGCGCTGTTCCCGCTCCAGATGCGCCAGGAACAGGGCCCCGCCGCGGCTGGAAAAGCCTGAAGCAAGGCGGGCGAGGCAGGCCGCACCCGTGCTGTCGACCGAATTCAGGCGCCGCAGGTCCAGGATCAGATAGCGCACGCCATCCAGCTGCGCGGCCAGGGATTGGGCCTCCAGCAGGTCGCAGGACCCGAAGAACAGCGCTCCTTCCAGTTCTACCAGGCGAATGGCGCGGCCGTCACGTTCCAGCGCCGTCAGCTCTTCCTGTGGGCGCAGCAGGCGCGAACGGATGCGGTCACCGCGTTGCACCCGGCGGATCAGCCCGCGCCCCAGGCCGAACACGAACAGCAGGGCGGCCAGCAGAATGCCCGCACCCACCGCCGTGATCAGCCCGAAGGCAACCGCCACGATGATGACGGCCAGGGTCACGGCAAGGTCACCCAGCACCAGCCTTGGCCGCTCGATCCGGCCAAGAACAAGCCGCCTTGCCGTGTCCAGTGTCCCCGCGTCGATGGCCAGGATCGAGGTGCCGATCAGCAGACCGGCACTGACCGCTATCGGTATCAGCCCCAGCAGACCGCCAAACCCCAGCACGGTCCCGGCTGTCAACAGGGCTGCGAGTGCGGGGGCGGTTCGGCCGGTCGAACCGGCGTCACGGATGGCGATGGACCGGGTCAGGGTTCCCGACCCCGGAAGGCCACCCAGCAACCCCATGGCGACATTGCCCAGCCCGTGACGCAGCAGCTCCCCATCCGGATTCTGCGGTCGCCCATCCGGGCTGCCCAGGGCAGCCAGGGACAACACCGTGTCGAAACTGCCCAGAAGCGCGATGGCGAAGGCTGCCGGCAATATGGCGGACCACAGGCTGCTCCAGAGCTCCAAATCCACAAGCCGCGTCGCGTCGATCTGTGCCACCCCGTTCAGCGTGTCGAGGTTGAGCCGGGGCAGGTTCTGGAAATCAGCGAAAACCGGATTCACAGCGGGCAGCAGAAAGGCCAGCGCCGTACCCAGGGTGATACCGATCAGCGCGCCCGGAATCGCTTTCGACCGCGGTTGCATGATGATGGTGACGGCAGCCGTCAGCCCCGCCAGCAGCACCGGTTCGCGTGTGATGGATGCCAATGACCAGGGCCAGCCGTCCGACACCGGCAATCCCAGCGCGACCGGAACCTGGCTGATGACCACCAATATGGCGGACGCGTTCAGGAAGCCCAGCAACACGGGGTTGGGGACAAAGGCCACCAGCCGCCCCAGCCGGGCCAGCGCGAAGCCGATCTGGATCAGGCCCGACAGGGCGACGGCCGCGAATCCCGCCGTCACCGCAAGTCCGGGCGACATACCGCGCGACAGCGTTTCGGCAATGGTGCCGGCGACCAGCAGCGCCGTCATGGCGCGGGGGCCGCCGATAAGGGTCGGGTTACGCCCGGCCAACGCACACCACAGGCCGAAAACCACCGCCGTTACGAAGGCTGCCCGCAGGCCTTCTCCCGCACCAACGGCTTCCAACGGGGCAAAGGCAATCAGCCCATAGGCAATGGCCTGCGGAATTCCGACCAGCGCGCCGACCGCGCCGGCCCTGATGTCGCGCCCAAACCAGACTATCATCCTGCCCCCGGTTACCAATAACTGGAACGCAGATATAGCCGCGAGCTCGACGCGTGTCAGCGGTGTTGCGTGCCTTCCCCCGGCGTCAGGAAAGCCAGGCGACTGCCCGGTTCGCCCCGAACACGATGCCAAATGCCGCGCGGCATCAGGCAGGCGCTCTTTCCAGTGTACAGCTGGATCGTTTCCACCTGGTTCGGGTGCACTTCCAGCTCGATTTCGGCTGCGCCGCCAAGCAGCAGGATCAATTCGTCACCCGCCGGATGGCTTTCCCAATGCGACCAGCTTCCGTCGAATTCCAGAAAGCAGAGCAGGCTGCCATGCAAAGGGATACGCCCGCTGGCCAGTCCTTGCCAGAATTCCGCATCGACCGGCAGCAGGGTGGCCCCGCCATCCGGCTTCACATCCAGAAAGGTACCGAACGGATCAAAGGCCGCGGCCGACATGACAAATCCCCATCAATCGGCCGCGGCCTGCCGGCGCGCGGTGATGCGCACGAATTCGGCCACCCGTTCCACCATGCGGTCCAGATCGCGGCGCAATGTCCAGTATCCGTCGAGCGGTTCCAGCGTGACCTCGTTCATATACAGGCCGCGATTGATCTCGATCTGCAGGGAGTGGCGCGCGCGGAACGGGTCCGAATAGGCGCGCACCAGTTCCACCCCGCGATAGGGATCGTTGATGCGGACCTGATAACCCATCTCCTCCAGGCACGTGCGGACGACGTCGCGGAATTCGCCATCGCAGGACTGCCCGTCGCGGTCGCCCAGCACGAAATCGGCCCGGCGCAGGGTGTTGCGCACGGCCCGCGCCGGGGTGGAACTGGCCGGCATGGAATGGCAGTTCAGGTGATAGACGCAGCCGAAGCGCTGGTGCAGATCCTCCAGCCGGCCGCGCAGCATGGCGTGGTAGGGGCGCCAGTAATCCTCGATCCGATGCCGGACCTCCTCGACCGACAGCAGGCGGTCATACATGGCGTAATCCGGCGGGCAGATGCGCCAGATCAGACCGTGGCCCAGCTTCGCCTTGTCCGAGGTCTTGATCCGTCCGGGCCAGCCATCGGCCAGCAGGGCAGGGTCCAGATCCGTTTCCGCCCGGTTCGGGTCGATATAGCTGCGCGGAAACAGCGCTGCCAGCAGGGTCGCCCCGAATGCCGTGGCCCCTGCGAACAGCGCGTCGACATGGCAGTCCTCCGCCCGGCGCAGCACCGGCAACGGCACGCGGGTGCCGAAATCCTCGGGGTATTGCGATCCGGAATGGGGCGAATCCAGAAGCAGCGGCACTTCGGCGCCCCGGGGCCGCTCCAAATATAGCACGCCCGGTATCTGAAAACTCACCACGGCGATCCTTCCTGCTTCGACCCCCCAGTGTAACAGCGCAAATTCCACGACGATAGACATGGCTTGCGCCTTGCGGGCATAAAGCGCGGGCGCGCGACAACAGGTGTCGCATCCAGACAATTTCAGGACGGAGAATAGGGCCATGGCCGGAAAGATCGATGCGAAGCTGGCGGAACTCGGGATCACGCTGCCCCAGGCGGCGGCCCCGGTGGCGGCCTATGTGCCGGCAGTGCTGACCGGAAACCTGCTATTCGTTTCCGGCCAGGTGACGATGGACAATGGCACGCTGAAATATGTGGGCAAGGTCGGCGCCGATATCTCGCTGGATGATGGCAAGGCCGCGGCACGCCTGTGCGCGCTGAACATCCTGGCCCAGGCCAAGGCCGCCCTGGGCGGCGATCTTGACCGGATCAGCCGCGTGGTGAAGCTGCAGGGCTTCGTCAACTGCCCGGGTGATTTCACCCAGCATCCGGAGGTGATCAACGGCGCGTCCGAGCTGATGCTGGGAGTGTTTGGCGATGCCGGGCGTCATGCGCGTGTGGCGCTTGGTGCCGGTTCGCTGCCGCGCGGCGTCGCCACCGAGGTGGATGCGGTCTTCGAGATCGCCTGATCGCCTTGTACCTTGTCGGAGTTGGGGACGGATGGCGCGGAAATGCGCCATTCGTGCCATCCGGGCATCGAAATTGCGCCCTGACGCGCGCTGTCGGGCAAGGTATAAGCAGATATCTAGTGTCCCTGACCGAAGTTCGCTGCGGCGCTACCGCGACCATGATGCGAACGTCACACACATCGAACGGCTTTGCCTCATGACAGGCGCTGGGGAGACTGAAGGGCCATGTCGCAATCGCTGCGCGCCGCCGGGCCGGCGCTGTTCTTCGTGGTGCTTGCCGGATGTCTGCTGGCCGCCCTGTCCTTCGGGATAAGGGCCAGCTTCGGGCTGTTCCTGGAACCGATCAGTGCGACCTATGGCTGGGGGCGCGAGATATTCGCCCTGGCCCTGGCCATCCAGAACCTGCTCTGGGGCGCGGGCCAACCTTTCGCGGGGGCTTTCGCCGACCGTTATGGCACGGGGCGTGTGCTGGCCACGGGGGCCGTCATCTATGCAGCCGGCGTGGCGCTGATGGCGGTGTCTTCCACCCCATCCATGGTCTATCTGACCGTGGGCGTCATGATCGGGATCGGCATCGCGGGGGCGTCCTTCAGCATCGTGCTGGCGGCCTTCGTGCGGCTGCTGCCGCCGGAGCGGCGCGGCTGGGCCCTTGGCCTCGGCACGGCGGCGGGTTCCTTCGGGCAGTTGACCATGGTTCCGATCGGCCAGGGGCTGCTCAGCGCCTATGGCTGGCAGGATGCGCTGTTCGTCATGGCGGCGATGGCGCTGGTCATGGTGGCACTGGCGGCGGCGCTGCGGACCAAGCCCGTGGCGCATGGCGCGAATGTCGGGGGGCTGGAGGCGGCCAGCCTGAAGGAAGCGCTGCGGCGCGCCTATGCCTCGCGCAGTTATCGCCTGTTGCTGGCGGGGTTCTTTGTCTGCGGCTTCCATATTGCCTTCATCCAGACCCATTTCCCGGCCTTCATCTCCGATATGGGGTTGCCTGCGGCCCTGGGCGCGTCGACGCTGGCGCTGGTCGGCGGTTTCAACATCATCGGCAGCTATTCCTCGGGCATGCTGTCGGGCCGTTTTTCCAAGCGCTATCTCTTGTCGGCAATCTATTTCCTGCGCGCCGTCGTGATCGTGATCTTCATCAGCCTGCCGGTGACGGAGGTGACGGTCTATGCCTTCGGCGCGGCCATGGGGCTGTTGTGGCTGTCGACCGTGCCGCCGACTTCCGGCCTTGTCGCAGTGATGTTCGGCACCCGCTATATGGCGACGCTGTTCGGCATCGTGTTCTTCAGCCATCAGGTCGGCGCTTTCCTGGGCGCCTGGGTCGGTGGCTGGGCCTATGACCAGTACGGCGCCTATGATCTGGCCTGGTGGTTGGGGGTGGGGCTGGGCGTATTCGCCGCCGTGGTGCATCTGCCGATCCAGGAAAAGGCGCAGGGGGTGATACCGGCCCCCGTGCCTGGCCCGGCGGAATGATCCGGCATCTGACCGTTCTGTTTTCGGCGCTGCTGGCGCTGGGTGTGGTGGGCGCGGCCTGGATCGCGCTTACCTCGCGCGGGGCCGATCGGGCCCGGGCCGATGATCGGCTGCTGGTCTGGCTGGGGGATGCGGCAACGCGGGACCGCACGTCCGCTTTCCTGATGCTGGCGTCCTCGGGGGTAACGCCGATCGATGCCAAGCTTGGCGGGCGTCTTTGGGTGGTGGCCGCCTCCGGTCCCGACAGCGCGGCGCGGATGCGTCAGGCGGGGGCGGCGGCCGTGATGGCGCAGCCCCTGGCTTCCGCCATCAGCCTTGGCGGCTGTACCGGCGTGTTGCCATTCCAGTTCGGCACGCCGGCCCCGGCCTATCGGCTGAACTGACCCCTCGTCAGGAACCGGGGAAGATTCGCGTTGTGTCCTGGCGCTGCGCGAAGGGCGGCAGAGCCTGACCGTCTGCGGGCAGGCCGGGCGGACCGGCCAGTCTGGCCGGCCCCTGGGGTGGCGGGCCGTTCATGCCCTGCGCCCGCTCGGTCCATTTTGCTGCAGGATCGATACCGATCACCAGGGCAGCACTGTAACGATCCTGCTGTTCGCGGATCGCGCAATAAGCCCCTTCACCGGCCTGGGCCGCGATGGAATCGATGCTGTTCAGCGTATCGCGTTGATCCGCGCGACGATAGACCGGGGATTTCTCATAGACATATTCGCTGAGCGCATCGGGAAAGAAAACCTGACTGGTCAGCACCGTCCGGTCGTTCAGGAAGACCTTGTAGTGAATATGCGTGGTGCGGCCGCGATACCAGCCGGGGTAGATCGTTTCGAAGGTCACGACCCCCTGCGCATCGCTGAACTGCGTGCCGCGCAGGAAGGTCTGGCCACGCGTATCGAGACCGGTATCGGAGCCCTGGCTGGCATAGCCGGAATAGTTGCCCTGTGCGTCGCAATGCCAGATATCGACCCGGGCGGTGGATACCGGCCGGCAATCGGCCGTCACGATCTGTAATTGCATGCGCAGGGGGATGCCGGGCCGATCCTCCTCGATCACGCGGCGGACCAGTTTGGGGTCGATGTAATAGGGGCCTTCGGTGGTTTCGGGCATGACGGAGCAGATATTGGTCGATATCAGGCCCATCGTCTCGGCTGCCAGGGCGGTGCCGTTCGCCGCCCCAGCCCTGGATTGGCCCGCGGATAGTACCAGCGGGATGGCGAGGGCGGGGCCGGCTGCGAGCGCGCGCAGCAGCGCCCGGCGTTCCGGCTGCGGCCTGTCGTTACGCTTGCTGGTGATCATGATCGGCGGTTCTCCTTAAAAAAAACTGGTGGCGGGCGACGGTCACAGCCCCGGCCTCGCGGCCGGTGCAGCGCCCACCTATCTGATACGCACAGCGCGGCTTCTTCCGTCGAAGCGGCCGGTGCTGTGCGGGCAAGGCAAAAATAATCGCCTCGCACTTGGCTTTCGCTTGATCGTTCCGTCCGCCGCGCCATCTTGTAGGCGTCGAGCGATTGACCCCGTCATCCGGGGAGTGGGGGGAGCCGCGCATGCAGCAATCCGACAGCATCGGTCTGGAACTGGCCGTCCACGAGCGCCTGTCGGCGATCGGGCGGGGGGAATGGGATGCCTGCGCCGGGTCGCAGAACCCCTTCCTGTCCCATGATTTCCTGCAGGCGCTGGAGGAGAGCGGTTCCGTGCAGCCGGAAACCGGCTGGCTGGCGCAGCATGTAACCCTGCGCGATGGCACGGGACGGCTGCTGGCCTGCGCGCCGCTCTATCTGAAGGGCCATTCCCAGGGGGAGTATATCTTCGACCATGGCTGGGCGCGCGCCTATGAGCGTGCCGGGGGGCAGTATTATCCCAAGCTGCTGTCGGCCGTGCCCTTCACGCCGGTGCCGGGTCCGCGCCTGTTGCTGCATCCCGATGCGCCGGCGGGGATGCGCGAGGCCCTGGTCCGCTCCCTGATCCGGGTGGCGGAGTTGCGGGGAAGTGCCACCTTGGCGGTCAACTTCACCAATCCGGAGGATCAGGCGGCCCTGGTCGCCGGGGGCTTCCTGGAACGGCATGGCCACCAATATCATTTCGATAATCCCGGTTATGCCGATTTCGAGGATTTCCTGGCTGCGCTGCAAAGCCGCAAGCGCAAGCAGATCCGCAAGGAGCGCCGTGCGGTTGCCGAGGCCGGCATCCGGGTGGAGCGCCTGACCGGATCGGCGCTGAAGCCGCAGCATTGGGACCATTTCCACCGCTTCTATATCGATACCTATGACCGCAAATGGGGCAGCCCCTATCTGACGCGCCGTTTCTTCGACCTGCTGCAGCAGGGCATGGCCGAGAATGTGCTGCTGGTCATGGCCTTCCAGGGCGATCTGCCGATTGCGGGGGCCTTGAATCTGATCGGTACGGATACCGTGTTCGGGCGCAACTGGGGCTGCATCGCAGACTACGCCTTTCTGCATTTCGAGCTGTGCTATTATCAGGCCATCGAATTTGCCATCGAACGGCGCCTGGCACGGGTCGAGGCGGGCACGCAGGGGGAACACAAACTTCAACGCGGTTATCTGCCGGTCGTCACCACCTCGGCCCATTGGTTTGCCGATCAGGGATTTGAAGATGCGGTGGCCCGCTTTCTCGACGCGGAACGGGCGGAAGAGGCGGAACTGCGTGCGGCGCTGGCCTGCCATACCCCCTTCCGTCAGGCCAATGGCGAGGAGGGGCCGGATTTTCATTGACCTCGCCCGGAGGCTGCCGTTTTCTGTGCCCATCCGCTGATGAGGCTGGCGGAGGGGAGCGGCAAATTGGGTGAAGTCAACCGAATTCTGTATTGCGGCGATGTCAGGGCCGAGGATGAGCGGCTGATGGAGCAGCTCGCCGGCTTTGGTTTCGTGGTGACGCCGGTGGAGACGCTGCGCGGCCTGAAGGGCTTGCTGGCGGAAACCGGACCCGGCTTCGTGCTGCTTACCCAAGGCTGGGTCGCGCCCGACGGGGATTGGGAAAGCGCGGTCGGCGCCATTTCGGAACTGCCCGAAGCGGCGCGGCCGAATCTGGTTCTGGTGGGCGAGGATGCGACCCTGCCGGGAAGGCTGCGCGCGGTGCGGGCCGGGGCGCGGGCCTATCTGATGCGTCCGCTCAATCCCATTGATGTGGTTGACCGGCTGGAACAGATGCTGGAAGACCGTGACCAATACGCATTTCGGGTCATGGTGGTCGATGACGAGGATGTACAGACCAGGTTCTACAAGGCTGTACTGGAACAGGCCGGGATTCGTGTGCTGACGGTCAATGACCCGATGCAGGTGATGTCCGGCCTGACCGATTTCCGGCCGGAACTGGTGATGATCGACCTGTATATGCCGGGCGTTCACGGCCATGAACTGGCGGCGGCGATCCGCCAGGACCCGGCGCATGTGTCCATCCCCATCGTCTATCTGTCTTCCGAAACGGATCGCGACAAGCAGCATATGGCGATGCAGGTCGGCGGCGATGATTTCCTGGTCAAGCCGATGAAGGCCGAGCATTTGGTGACGGCGGTCCGCAACCGCGCCCGGCGCTTCCGCGAATTGCGCTCGCTGATGTTGCGCGACAGCCTGACCGGGCTGCTGAACCAGGCCTCCACCCGCGATCATCTGGCGGTGGAGCTGTCGCGCATGCGCCGATCCGACCAGCCGCTCGCCTTTGCCATGATCGATATCGATCACTTCAAGGCGGTGAACGACACCTATGGCCATCCGACCGGGGATCGCGTCATTCGGGCACTGGCCAATCTGCTGAAGCAGCGGCTGCGCACCACCGATGTGATCGGGCGCTTCGGCGGCGAGGAATTCGCGGTGGCACTGGCCGGCACGCCGCCGGATGCGGCCTTCTCGGTCATGGAAGAAATCCGGCGCAGCTTCCAGACGACCGAGCACCGGCATGATGGATTGACCTTCCAGTGCAGCATTTCCTGTGGCATTTCCTGCTTCCCGACCTATCCCCGGCTGGATGATCTGGTTGAGGCGGCGGATCGGGCGCTCTATACCGCCAAGGAAAGTGGACGCAACCGCGTCGCCATGGCATGATTTCGGGGGTATGAATGGCATTGGGTGGGGAAGGCGGACCGGCGCCGCGACGACCGGTCGGACAGGGAATCGGCCGCACGGTCTCGACCATCATCAAGCTGGCGATCCTGTGTTTCGTGGTGGGCTTCGTGCTGGTCTTTTTCGATATCCAGCCCGAACGCATCTTCGAGAATTTCGGCGATACGGTTGCCAATATCTGGCGCAGCGTGATCGAAGCGGCGGAATGGGCCGCACCCTATGTGGTGACCGGTGCCGTCATCGTGCTGCCGATCTGGGCGGTGATCGCGGTGCTGGACTTCCTGAAGCGGCGGCGGCGCTAGTGTCCCGAATCCGAAGTTCGCTACAGTCTCCGGCAGCAGGGATCGAACTTCGGATTCGATAAGGACACTGGCAACCATTTGATTCTAGTGTGGTTTTTGAATTTGAAGTTCGCTGCGGCGTGGCTGGAAGAATGATGCGAACTTCAAATTCACCACACCAGTTTCGCACTGCATTTTGGCGCTTTGCGCGGATGTCCTTCCACCGCTAATCTGGGCACATGACAGGCGAGCTGGGGCATGGACCGGACGGGAAGCCGGAATTCGAGGAGGATGCAGCTCCACCGCTGCGTCCATCCGATGCGCTTGTGCTGCAATTGGATGGTTTCGAAGGTCCCATCGACCTGCTGCTGACGCTGGCACGCGATCAGAAGGTGGATCTGAAGCGCATCTCCATCCTGGCCTTGGCCGAGCAATATCTGACCTTCATCGAGCGCGCGCGCCAGATGCAGCTGGAGATTGCGGCCGATTATATGGTGATGGCGGCCTGGCTCGCCTATCTGAAATCGCGCCTGCTGATCCCCGTGCAGGAGGATGCGGAGGATGAGGAGGACCCGGCGGAGCTGGCTGCCCGTCTTGCCTTCCAGCTCCGTCGCCTGGAAGGCATGCAGAATGCCGCCAAGGCCCTGGGCGCGCGGCCCCGCCTTGGCCATGATTTCTTCGCGCGTGGCATGCCCGAGGCGGTTACCATCGACCGCAGGCCGATCTATCAGGTCAGCCTGTTCGATCTTCTCAAGGCCTATGCCTCGGTCAAGCAGCGCGAACAGATTTCGACGCTGCGCATCGTGCCGACGCAGCTCTATTCCATGGATCGCGCGATCGAGCGGCTGCGGCGGCTGGTGGGCGATACGCCCGAATGGTCGACCATGGAAGGCTTCCTGCCCGAAAATCTGCGCGATCCGCTGGTGCGCCGTTCCGCCATGGCCGCGACCTTTCTGGCCTCGCTGGAACTGGCGCGCGAAGGCGTGCTCGATATCCGGCAGAGCGGTCAGTTCGCCCCGATCTTCCTCAAGCGCCGCAACGAGAGCGAGCCGGTATGAGCCTCGACCATTTCAACCTGCTGCGCCTGTTGGAGGCGATCCTCTTCGCCAGTTCCGAGCCGCTGGAGCCGGAGGCCATCGTCGACCGCATGCCGGATGGGGCGCCGGTGGAAGCGCTGATCGAGGATTTGCAGGGGCTTTATGCCAATCGCGGCGTCAATCTGATGCGTATCGGCAAGGGCTGGGCCTTCCGCACGGCGGACGATCTGACCGGCTATATGCGGGTGTCGCTGGAGGCGCCGCGCAAGCTGTCGCGCGCGGCGATGGAGACGCTGGCGATCATCGCCTATCACCAGCCGGTGACGCGGGCGGAGATCGAGGAGATACGCGGCGTTGCCACCAATCGCGGCACCATCGACCAATTGCTGGAAGCCGGCTGGATTCGTCCGCGCGGACGCAGACGTGCGCCCGGCAAGCCGGTCACCTGGGGCACGACCGAGCTGTTCCTGGATGCCTTCCGCCTGGAGGGGCTGGACGCGCTGCCAGGGGTGGAGGAGTTGAAGGCGGCCGGTCTGCTCGACCGGCGGCCGGGCATGGGGGCTATCGCCATGCGGGCCGATGATGCCGAACCCGAGCTGCTTCCCGGCGAACAGGACGAGCCGCTGTTCGAGCAGCAGGAGCTGTGGGAAGGCGCTGACGGCGAGGATCAGATCGCGCTGGAGGAATAGGGCGGCGAACGGGATTTATTGATATTATTATATACTCGTCGCCCTCGGGCCTGACCCGAGGGCCTTTGTCCATCTGGCGGAAGATCGTCGGGTCGAGCCCGACGATGACGATATGTATCTCAAATATCTATAGGAAACGTCGCCCTCGGGCTTGATCCGAGGGCCTTTATCCATCTGGCTGAAGATCGTCGGGTCGAGCCCGACGATGACGATATGTATCTCAAATATCTATAGGAAACGTCGCCCTCGGGCCTGATCCGAGGGCCTTTATCCATCTTGGCGCGAGGTGGTCGGGCCAGGCCCGACCACGATGTTGGGCATCAGGGGCTTTCAGTATTTCCGCAGCAGCCCGACCAGTCGTCCCTGGATGCGTATCTGTTCCGGCCCGAAAATGCGCGTTTCATAGCGCCGGTTCGCCGGTTCCAGCGCGATGGATGCGCCTTTCTGGCGGAAACGCTTCAGCGTCACTTCGCTGCCTTCGACCAGGGCGACGACGATCTCTCCATTCTCGGCGGTTTCGGCGCGTTCGATGATGACGGTGTCGCCATCCAGAATGCCTGCCTCCTCCATCGAATCGCCTTCGACCTCCAGGGCGTAATGCTCGCCTTTGCCCAAAAGCGTGATCGGCACTTCGACCATCATGCTCTGGTCGCGCAGCGCTTCAATCGGCGTGCCGGCGGCGATCCGGCCATAGAGGTTGAGCTGGACCGAATTGCCGGTATTGCGCAGCACCGCCTTGCGGGTTCCCAATTCCTGCGAGCGGAACAGGTCGACGCGCTTGTTGCGGGTCGGCAGCTCTTCCGGCGCGGAATTGTCAGGCAGGCGCACCACTTCCAGCGCGCGGGCACGATGGGGCAGGCGCCGCACGAAGCCGCGCTCCTCCAACCCCACGATCAGGCGATGGATGCCGGATTTCGACTTCAGGTCCAGCGCCTCCTTCATCTCGTCGAAGGAGGGGGACACCCCGGTTTCCTGCAGCTTCTGATGAATGAAGCTCAGAAGGTCGTATTGCTTGCGCGTCAGCACGGCCGTCTCCTCTGGCTTGCTTCCCGCAAAGGCTTGCTGCCCCGACGCCTGCCGGAAAGCTGGAACAAAGATCAAACATAAACTGGTTCTATTTGTGTTCTCAAATTCTGTCAAGCACTACCCGGAACAGGCGCGAACACAGCCGGGAGGCGGGGTCAGAAACCCATGCTGGCGGGCGGAAAGGGCAGGATTTCCGTGTGGTCACCGGCCCTGGCGGCCGGGGCGCGGATGGGGCGGATCACCAGGCATTGCGCGCGTTGCAGCGCGGCCAGCATGGAGGAATCCTGTTTGTCGAACGGGGTTGCCGTTGGCGTTCCGTCCGGTCCGGTCTCCAGCGTGGCGCGCAGATAATCCTCCCGCCCGTCATTTTCCGGCAGGTCGCGGCCCAGAATCGCGAAGGACCGGGCGGGCAGGGGATCGGCCAGGCCCGACAGTTTCGCAATCGCGGGTCCCAGGAACAGCAGCGAACAGACCAGGGTCGAAACCGGATTGCCCGGCAGCCCCAGCATGGCGGTGCGTCCGATATGGCCATAGATCAGCGGCTTGCCCGGCCGCATGGCGATCTTCCAGAAATCGACTTCCAGCCCGACTTCGCCCAGCACGGATTGCACCAGGTCATGGTCCCCGACCGAGGCCCCGCCGGAGGTAAGCAGGATATCGGCCCCCTCCGCGCCTTGGGCCATGGCGCGCAATGCGCCGCGTTCATCGGGGGCCACGCCCAGCAGGATGGGCTCCCCGCCGAAGCAGCGCACGGCGCTGGCCAGCGCGATGGAATTGGAACTGACGATCTGGTTGGGGCCGATGGGCTCCCCCGGCATCACGATCTCGTCGCCGGTCGCCAGAATCGCCACGCGCGGGCGGCGGTGCACGGTCAGCCAGGGATGGTTCATGCCGGCGGCCAGCGCCACATCGCGCACGCCCAGCCGCTGGCCCGGATGCAGCAGCACGTCGCCTTCCCGGAAATCGAGCCCGGCCGCGCGCACATATTGCCCGGCACGCGGGGCTTCGGTCACCGTGACCCTGTCGCCATCACGTAGCGTATCTTCCTGGATCACGATGGTGTTGGCACCCGGCGGCAGGGGCGCACCGGTGAAGATGCGCGCGGCCTGACCTGGACCTATCACCTCCTCCAGCGCGGTGCCCGCGGCAATCGTGGCGACCACCGTCAGGACCGTGGGCACGCTGGTGACATCAGCCGCGCGCAGGGCATAGCCATCCATGGCGGAAACGGCCTTGGGCGGCTGGGTGCGCCGCGCCGCGATCGGGACTGCCAGCACCCGGCCCAGCCCATCGGCCACCGACACCTGTTCGGGCGCGAGGGGGGAGAGGGAGTCGAGAATGCGCTGCCTGGCTTCCGCCACGGAAATCATGCCGCCGTCACTCCGCGTTGAACTCGCCCGATTTGCCGCCCGATTTGTGTACCAGCCTGATATCGGCGATCCGCATGCCGCGATCCACCGCCTTCAGCATGTCATAGACGGTCAGCGCGGCAACGGAAACGGCGGTCAGCGCCTCCATCTCCACCCCGGTGCGGCCGGTGAGCTTCACCGTCGCCTCAATCTCCACCGCATTGGCCGCCACGTCGAGCGAGAGCAACAGCTTGACGGAGGACAGCGCCAGCGGGTGGCAGAGCGGAATCAGATCGCTGGTCTTTTTTGCCGCCATGATGCCGGCAAGCTGGGCCACGGCCAGCACATCGCCCTTCTTGGCCCGGCCATCGCGGATCAGCGCCAGCGTGTCGGGCAGCATCAGCACCCGGCCCCTGGCCGTGGCGATGCGTTCGGTCTCGCCCTTCGGGGAAACATCGACCATCACCGCATTGCCATCGGGATCGAAATGGGTGAGATCGGCCATCGCTTCCGTCCGTTCAGGCCGCGTCGCGCGCCAGCAGGGCACGGGTCGCCGCCGTCACATCCGCCTGACGCATCAGGGATTCCCCCACCAGGAAGCAGCGTGCGCCCACCCTGGCCATGCGCGTCAGATCGGCAGGGGAATACAGCCCGCTTTCCGCCACCAGCAGGCGGCCGGCCTGGACGACGATCGGACCCAGGATTTCCGTGGTCGCCAGATCGATGGCCAGGGTCTTCAGATTGCGGTTGTTGATGCCCAGAAGCGGGCTGCGCAGCGCCAGCGCGCGTTCCAGCTCCTCGGCATCATGCACCTCGATCAGCACATCCATGCCGAGCGAGAAGGCCAGGGCCTCCAGCTCCGCCGCCTGCTGGTCGTCGAGTGCTGCCATGATCAGCAGAATGCAATCCGCTCCGATGGCCCGGGCTTCCCAGACCTGATAGGGGTCGAGCATGAAATCCTTGCGCAGCACCGGCAGGTCCACCACCATGCGCGCTGCGGTCAGATAATCATCCTTGCCCTGGAAATAGGGTTCGTCGGTCAGGATCGACAGGCAGGTCGCCCCCCCGGCGCGATAGTCCCGCGCCAGACTTGCCGGGGCGAAATCCGGCCGGATCAACCCCTTGGACGGCGATGCCTTCTTGATCTCCGCGATCAGCCCATATTCGCCGGCCGCCGCCCTGGCGGCCAGGGCGGCATGGAAACCGCGCGGGCGCGGGCCATCTTCCGCGCGCCGGCGGATTTCCGCTTCCGGCACGCGCGCCTTGCAGGCGGCGATATGGTCGCGCTTGTCGGCGCAGATTTTCTGCAGAACATCGCCGGCCATCAGGCAGCCCTCCGCCCGCAGAATTTCATGAGCCCGTCCAGTGCGGTCTGGGCCCTGCCCTCGTCGATGGAACGGGCCGCCTGCGCCGCACCATCCTTCAGGTTCGCAGCCTTGCCGGCCACGATCAGGGACGCCGCGGCATTCATCAGCACGATATCGCGATAGGCGTTCCTGGTACCGGTGAGCAGCGCGCGCAGCGCAGCGGCATTTTCCGCCGGAGTGCCGCCCTTCAGTTCGGCGAGGGAGGCGCGCGGCAGTCCTGCATCCTCCGGCTTGATCTCGAATTCGCTCACCTTGCCCTTGCGCAGCTCGGCCACATAGGTGGGGCCGGTGGTGGTGACCTCGTCCAGCCCGTCGGAGCCATGCACGACCCAGGCGACCTCGGTCCCCAGATTGCCGAGCGTTTCGGCCATCGGCCTGGCCCAGGCGCGGTCATAGGTGCCAACCATCATGCGCTTGACCAGGGCCGGATTCGACAGCGGCCCCAATATATTGAAGATGGTACGCGTGCCCAGCTCCACCCGGGTCGGGCCCACATTGCGCATCGCGCCGTGATGACGCGGGGCCAGCAGGAAAGCAATCCCGGCCTCGACCAGCGCGCGCTCCAGATTGTCCTGCGGCACTTCCATATCCAGGCCCAGCTCCGTCAGCACATCCGCCGCGCCGGAGCGGGAGGAAAAGGCCCGGTTGCCATGTTTGGCGACCGGCACGCCGCAGCCCGCCACCACAAAGGCCGTAGCGGTGGAGATGTTCCAGGTGCCGACATTGTCGCCGCCGGTGCCTACGATATCCATGGCGTCGGCCGGCGCCTTCACATGGGCGGCCTTGGCCCGCATGGTGCGGGCCGCCCCGGTGATTTCCGCCACCGTTTCGCCGCGCACGCGCAGCGCCATCAGGAATCCACCCATCTGGGACGGGGTGGCGTTGCCCGACATCATCACGTCGAAGGCGGTTTCCGCCTCCTCCACCGACAGGCTGGCTCCGGTCGCGACCTTCGCCAGCAGGGATTTGAAATCGGGCATGTCGGTCATGGGCTTCCGGTCCCTTTCGGTTATCGACTTTCTTGTGGCCTTCGCGGCGTCAGGCAGCCAGTGCCAGGAAATTGGCGATCATCGCCTTGCCCTGTTCCGTCTCGATGCTTTCGGGATGGAACTGGACGCCATGGATGGGCAGGTCGCGATGCTTCAGGCCCATGATCAGCCCGTCCTGGGTCTGGGCCGTGATCTGCAACGCATCCGGCAGGCCGTCGCGCTCCACCACCAGCGAATGGTAGCGCGTGGCCCGCACCGGGTTGGGCAGTCCCTTGAACAGGCTGTCATTGGCGTGATGCATGGAGGACAGCTTGCCATGCATCGGCTGGGGCGCGCGCACCACCTTGCCGCCGAAGGCCTGGCCGATGGCCTGATGGCCCAGGCAGACGCCGAACAGGGGGATGCGCCTGTCGCCCGCCGCCTTGATGAGGTCGAGTGAAATCCCGGCTTTGTCCGGATCGCAGGGGCCGGGGGAGATGACAATGGCCTTGGGCCCCAGCGCAAGCGCGTCCTCCACGCTGAGCGTGTCGTTGCGGCGTACGTCCACCGCAGCGCCCTGTTCACCGAAATAGTGGACAAGGTTCCAGGTGAAGCTGTCGTAATTGTCGATCAGAAGAAGCATGGCCCTGCCGACCCCGGTTTGCCGGCCCCCCCGAAATTGGGCGCCCGAGCGCGGGGTTATAGCAAGCGCCGCGGGGCAGGGCAAACGGATGGGTATTGGAAACGGGTTTTGCTGCCGAGGCGTTAACGGGATTTTGCATCCAGCCTTTTGCGCAGCTCCGCGCAATGGTCGATCTTCGGTCCGGCTGGCGTATGCCAGACGGCATCGAACAGGTCGGAGGGCAGGCCCTGTTTCGCCTCGGCTGGCGCCTCTTCCTCCTCCCGCAGGCCAAGGGCGAAGACGCCCACGCTGGGCGCGATTTGGGCCAGCACGGCCGGGACGCCCCGATCCTTGCGGGCATGAATGGCCCCGGTGATCACGATCACCGAATCGACCCCGGGCGCGGTCAGGGCAAACAGGGCGGCCTCCGCCAGGGCCGCATCACGGGCGCGCTGCACATCCACCATGGGGGCAAGGCTGGCCGCCGGCATCAGACCACAATGCGCATCGGCCTGCTCCTGCAGCATAGAGGCCTGGATATCCAGCGAGGGGGAGCGGTTCAGGCCCAGGCGCCGTGCGCGGTCCATCCCGAAAGCGGTGTCGAAGCCCCTGGAGGAGACGAGCCGGATCGTGGCGGGGTCAAGGTCGCCGCCGCGCATCGGCAGCTTCGCCGCCAGCGCCACCTCGGCGATCGGCTGGTAGATCCGCCAGTCCGGCCAGCCGCGCTCGTTCCAGGCCATAAAGGGTCCGAAGCCGTCGGCATCGCCGCCATAGCTGTCCAGCAGCGCCTGCATGCCGCGCGGGATCATTTCCCAAACGATCGCCGGCCGCCGGCCCCGCCGCAGCATTTCCGCCAGAACCGCAGCCTGCAGGCGGTGGTGGTCGGGATTGTCGTGGATTTCCCCCAGCACCAGAATGTCCGCTTCCGCCATGCGCTGGTATGTCTGCGGCACATCAGTCTGCTGTTCCAGGCCGGCGGCGGTCAACTGCGGTGCCCGCTCGGCCCGGTCGGGCGTGCAGGCCCCCAGAATCAGCACCAGCCCGAGTGGCAGGTACTGGTTGAAAAACCGCCTTGCGCATCGTGTCATGCTTTGATTTTCGCTGTCCGACATGGGCTTTTCGGGTCATTCCCCAAGGATGGTTACATATTTCACTGTACCGAGCTTCCCGGAAGGTCTTTTCTGACCCGCCGGCATACGCCATAGTGCGGCCCGGGTTCCGGCCGGCGCTCCAGCCTATCGGGGGCGGCCCGGGGGAAAAAGCAGATTCAGGGTGGGCAGGCGGACAATTCCATGTCGAAGCGTTTAAGTATGGCGGTGGCGGCGGGTCTTGCCGCTTCCTTGGTGTCGGGATCCGTTGCCATGGCGGCTGCAGAAGGTGCGCCGCATCTGGACGGATCCGAGTTGAGCTTGGTGTGGGCCTTGCCCTTTGCGGGCATCCTGCTCTCGATCGCGGTCTTCCCTTTGGTGGCGCCGAATTTCTGGCACCATAATTTTGGCAAGATCGCCACGTTCTGGGCGGCCGCATTCCTGCTGCCTTTCATGGTGCTGCATGGCCTTGGCATTGCAGTCTATGAACTGCTGCATGTGATGCTGTTGGAGTACATCCCCTTCATTATCCTGCTGCTGTCGCTGTTTACCGTGGCGGGCGGGGTAAGGTTGCGGGGGTCCCTGGTCGGATCGCCGCTCGTCAATACGGCGATCCTGGCTTTCGGCACGCTGATCGCAAGCTGGATGGGCACCACGGGTGCGGCCATGCTGCTGATCCGCCCGATCATCCAGGCGAATGAATGGCGCAAGCATCGTGTCCACACCATCGTCTTTTTCATCTTCCTGGTGGCGAATATTGGTGGGTCTCTGACGCCGCTCGGCGATCCGCCACTGTTCCTCGGCTTTCTCAAGGGCATCAGCTTCTTCTGGCCGATGACGCATCTGTTCGGGCCGATGCTGGTCGCCTCGGGCATATTGCTTGCGGTCTATTTCCTGCTCGACACTTATCTGATGCGCAAGGAAACGGCGAAAGCGCCACAACAGAGTGGGGAAAAGCTGGCGCTGGAAGGCAGCTTCAACATCCTGCTTCTGGCTGGGGTGGTGGGCGCGGTGCTGCTCAGCGGCCTTTGGAAGCCCGGCATCAGCTTCACCATCTACCATGTCCAGCTGGAGCTGCAGAATATCACGCGCGACGTGCTCTTGCTGGGCATCGCCTTCCTGTCCTGGAAGGTCACCAGCCTGGAAAGCCGCGAAGCCAATGGATTTTCCTGGTTCCCGATCCTGGAGGTGGCGAAGCTGTTCGTCGCCATCTTCATCACCATCGTGCCGGCCATCGCCATTCTGAAGGCGGGCACGGATGGCGCGCTGTCCGGCGTTGTCGCGCTGGTGACGGCGGCCGATGGAGCACCGAACAATGCGGCCTATTTCTGGATGACCGGCATTCTGTCGTCCTTCCTGGACAATGCGCCGACCTATCTCGTCTTCTTCAACACGGCCGGGGGCGATCCGCATGAGTTGATGGGGCCGCTGGCCCTGACGCTGGAAGCGATTGCAGCCGGTGCGGTGTTCATGGGGGCCAACAGCTATATCGGCAATGCACCGAACTTCATGGTGAAGGCGATTGCAGAGGAGCGCGGCATCAAGATGCCGAGCTTCTTCGGCTATATCGGCTGGTCCATCCTGTTCCTGATCCCGCTGTTCGGGCTGATTACGGTCCTGTTCTTCCTATAGAGCAGTGCGGATTGAGCAAGGGGCGTCCGCCGTCGGCGGGCGCCCTTTTGCTTTGCGCACTGGCGGTCTTTGACAGCTCGCAGGGAGAGACCGGACGGCCTGGTTGTTTGGTCCCCAGGACTTCAGGCCCGTTCGGTGTCGTCCGGTGCTGGCGCATCGGCTGCAAGCCTGTGCAGCCTATGGGCCAGGCCTTCGCTCGTCTGGGTCGCCAACTCCCGCAGTTCGGCCAGGACCTGCCGGGTGGCGTGCGGATTTTGATCCTTGGCCGTCCTTTCCAGCTCCTGTGCTTTCCGGCTGAAGGCCAGGGCTCCCAGATTGGCGGCGGCACTTTTCAGGGTGTGGCATTCGCGCGCGGCCCTGACCCAATCCCGGCTTTCAACGGCCGTAGCGCAGGCGTCGAGGCGTTCGCCCATTTCCTGCAGGAAGGCCTGGATCATGCGCGACAGGGCTTCCGGCGGCACGGCGGCGGCCAGCATATCCAGCGTTTCCGGGTCGATCACGGGACCGGTGGGCTGCAGGGTTTCCGGTCCAGGCTGAACCCCATCTGCACCTGCAACCGGGCTGGCTGCCGGGACGGGTGTTGTGGCGGCCGCCGCCCCCGTCCGTGGTGCCGGGCGCTGCTCCAGCACGCGCAGAATTTCCCGTTCCAGGCTGCCAGACTTCAACGGCTTTGGCACATAGCCGTTCATGCCCGCGGCCTGATAGCGGTCGCGATCACCGGGCATCGCATGCGCCGTGACGGCAATGATCGGCGTATGGGCGTTGGGTCCATCCATTTCGCGAATCCAGCGCGTGGTTTCCAGCCCGTCTATTCCCGGCATCGCCACATCCATGCAGATCGCGTCATAGGCGCGTTGCTGGGTCATGCGCAGGGCGGCCTTGCCGTCATCGGCCTGTTCGACCCTGGCACCTGCCCGGGTCAGCATCGCTTCGGCCACCATGCGGTTGGTCGGGCTGTCTTCCGCCAGCAGGATGGTCAGCCCGGCCAATGTGCCGGCCGTTGAACCTGACCCGGCGCCGCTTTCCTTGACGGCGTCCATCCGGCACTGGGCCAGGGCCAGTTCCACCGTGAAGCAGGAACCCTTTCCGGGCTGGCTTTCCACCCGGATCGAACCGTTCATGGCCTCCACCAGGCGTTTGGTGATGGCCAGCCCCAGCCCGGCGCCACCCACACGCCTGGTACGGGCCGGGTCGATCTGCCGGAAGTCCAGAAAAACCTCGCTCAGGCGGTGCAAGGGGATGCCGATGCCGGTATCCTCGACGGTGGCGATCAGGGTTGAGTTTTCCGCCTGCCATCGCAGCGCAAGCCCAATGCGGCCCTGTTCGGTGAATTTGGCGGCATTATCCAGCAGATTGATCAAAATCTGCCGGATTCGCCCTGAATCGCCATTCAGCCCACCCGGAACGCTCCTGTCGATCTGGACGTCGAACTCCACCGGCCTGTGTTTGAGCTTGGGACCGATCAGGGACGCTACATCCGCAGCCAGCACATGCGGCGAAAAGGGCGCCAGATGCAGGTCCAGCTTGCCGGCCTCCATGCGCGAGAAATCCAGCACGTCTTCGATCAGGCCGACCAGGGATTCCGCCGAGGCGAAGGCGGTTTTCAGCCGCTGGCGCTGTTCCGGCGACAAGGGGCCATCCAGTGCCAGATCCAACATGCCCAGTACGCCGTTCAGCGGGGTGCGGATCTCATGGCTCATCACCGCCAGGAACTCAGCCCGGGTCCGCGCGGTCTGCTCCGCTTCGGCCCTTGCCCGGGCCTCGGCCAGTTCCACGCGGCGGATGGCGCTGATATCGGCATAGATCGCCACCGTGCCGCCATCCTTGGTCCTGCGTTCATTGACCAGGAAATAGCGGTTGTTCTGGACCTTCTGTTCGAAGGGTTCACCGGGTGAGCGGTGGTGTGCCAGGCGAATCTGCCGGAAGCTCCGCGGGTCTTCCAGCGGATCATTTGGATCGCCATGGGCGAGCGATTCGTCCAGCATCTGTTCGAAGGTCATGCCTTCGCGCAGATAGCGTCCACCCCTGGGAAGCATGGCCGCGAATTGCTGGTTCCAGATGCGCAACCGGTCCTCGGCGTCGAAATAGGTAAAGCCCTCGCTGAGCGAGGAGACCGCGTCCACCAGGGTCTGCAGGGCGGCCCGCTCGCGTTCCTTGCTTTCGCGCGCCTCGGTTACATCGGTCTCAATGGCGACGAATTCCGCCAATTCGCCGCGGCTGTCGCGACGCGGCACGATCGACATGCGCACCCAATAGGGCCGACCCGTCTTCGAGTAATTCAACAATTCGCGCACAATGGGACGTTCCGCGGCGAGGGCGATGCGGATATCGTTCACCACATCGGCATCGGTTTCAGGACCCTGCAGCAGGCGGCCCGGATGGGCGCCGACCAACTCCTGAAAGCCATAGCCGCTGATGCGGGTCATGGCCTGGTTGGCCCATAGGATGGTCCCTGACGGATCGGTTATCAGCACCCCTTCACGGGCACCTTCGACCACGAAGCGCAGGCGGGCGATCGCGGTTTCGGCATGTTCGACCTTGCGCAGCAGGGGCCGGATCAGCAGCGCACCCCCCAGCGCCAGGAGAGCGAAGAGGCTGGCCAGCGCCGCGATCTGCATGCGCTTCAGCCTGGTCACGTGGTCAACGCCGACGCGTTCCAGCATGCTGGCGACAGCCGTGCCGGCATCCAGGGCATCGCCAAGCCCCAGCGCCTTCAGGCGGCCCAGGGCGGCGGCGCGCGCCGCGCGTCTGCTGTCATGCACCGTGGTCATGAAGTCCCCGACGCTGCGCGAGAACGCCTCCAGATGGGCGCGGGCTCGAACCGGGGGGCTTTCGAGCACCCGCATCAGCGGGCCGTCCATCAGATTGGCGTAAGGGCCGTCCGGGGTGCTGAGCCTTCCCAGGATGGTATTGTAGTCAAAGGCCATCAGCTGGAAGCGGTTCCAATCCTCGGTCCGGCCGGGATAGTCTTCCACCTCTTCCGGCGCGATCGCGTCGATCCGCTCCGCCAGCAGAACAAGGCTTTGCGTCATTTGGCGCAGCCGTCCTGCATCCGCGATGGCGGTGATGATGTCGTCGCGCGAGGAGAGCGTGTAGTAGGTGACCAGGAAGCTCCCGGCTATCACCGCCCCCAGAAGAAGGAGGATGCCGACCAGACGCTGCACCAGCCAGGAACGGAAGGGTTTGACCGGTACAAGGGTGTGCGTGGGCACTTCATTCTCCCCTGCTGCGCGACCCCGTTTTTATCATAGAGCAGCACGGCGGCGCACTGAATGGGAAATTACCGCGTCACGGCTCCAGCCGGTCGAGATAGGGCAGGGAGGCGTCCCGCAATTCCGTCGTGGCGGTTGCCAGCACCTGGCCGGAGGAGGTGATGGAGAGCGGGCGACCGGCCCAATCCACGATGGATGCGCCGCAGCCTTCCAGCACCGGAACCAGCGACATGAAATCATAGGGTTTCAGATCGCGCTCCAGCACGATATCGGCTCCGCCAAGCGTGATCAGGCCGTAATTATAGCAATCCCCGCCGAAACGCCGGAAGCGGCAGTCGCGGCTGAGATTCTCCATGGCGGCCCGGTCGGCGCCCTGGAACATGTCGGGCGAGGTGGTGAAGAACTGCGCATC